>JACCDP010011757.1_pt1 | contig 37037 bp, 38 predicted proteins | sample 7445841 | NCBI WGS metagenome assembly JACCDP01 (sample SAMN15323441, study PRJNA562643) | freshwater metagenome | isolation source: river surface water | place: USA:Blue River Watershed | collected 2017-08-17 | reverse complement strand
GCTCTGCCATTGTTATAAAGAAAATGAGAGAAAGTAAGTGGATCAAGATAAGAAATATGATTACAGACAACTATCGCCGGACCACTCTTAGGTAACTTTTCGCCACCGCGCCAATCACGTTTTACAACGAGATTAAGTATTGGTCGCAGTACGGCGGCGCCGAATCGAAAAGCAGGATTTGTGCCGAGTGGGTGCCCTGAAGGTGGCGCATAAACGGGCATTAAGTCCATAGTTGAAGCCTAAAGGGAATAAATAAAGGCCATGCGAATATGCATGGCCTTTATTGGAGCTTTATTTACTTACGCTTTCCTTTTTTAGCTTTCTTAGCCTTTCCTGCTTTCTTGCCAGCTTTCTTTGCAACTTTCTTCGCTGCTTTCTTAGCTGCTTTCACAGGCTTTACTACTGGAGCTGGCTTTGGAGCTGGTCCGAGCTTGCGGTCTCCGGAAATTACTTCCTTGAGAGCCTTAGCTGGGAGGAAGCGGACCTTCTTGCTCGCCTTAATCATGATCGACTCACCAGTAAATGGATTGCGACCTTTACGAGCCTTGCGGTCTACTTTCTTAAACTTGCCAAAGTCGTTGATTGTTACATCTTCGCCCCGCTGAATATTGCGCACGATAGAGTCGAAAACGATTTCGACAGCATGTGCCGCCTCTTTCTTGCTTCCGTTGAAATGTGGTGCCAACGAAGCAATGAACTGGGTCTTGTTCATTTAAATCCCCTTATTTACGCGTAAAATTAAGCATTTGCTTAATTCGTTTCTCAATTTACGCAGTGAAAAGCCTTATTTTGTGCATCTTTCGCGGTGTGTCGTAGAAAATTAAATTTCTAAAAAGAGGAAAAAATTCAATTTTTATGCGTAAAAAACTCTCAATTGAAGGTTGAGGGTAACTAGAAATGAGTCACTTAAGAGAGTATCGGAAGAGTTTTTGGCTTAAAAGCGGCTCTTTTTTGCTCAAATTCTTCAACGGAGTCCAGATGGCGAAGTGTTAAACCTATGTCATCAAGACCTTCCATTAGTCGCCATCTTGTGTAGTCATCTAATTCAAAAGCAATCTCTCTGCCGGCATAAGCGACAGTACGTTTCTCAAGATCTACTGTTATTTCAACTTTTGGATTTGCTTCAACGGCTTGCCAGAGCGCTTCAACTTCATCTTGCGGCAGGATGATTGTCAGCAGTCCGCCTTTTAGGGAATTACCTCTAAAGATATCGGCAAAACGCGAAGAGATTACAACTTTGAAACCGTAGTTCTGTAGCGCCCAGACAGCATGCTCTCTGGAAGATCCAGTTCCAAAGTCGGCACCTGCGATAAGAATTGTTCCACCGCTATATTCTTTTTTATTAAGAACAAAATCTGGATCGCTACGCCAAGCGGCAAATAATCCATCTTCAAATCCTGAACGTGTAACTCGCTTGAGATAGACAGCAGGGATAATTTGATCAGTATCAACATTGCTTCGGCGCAATGGAACTGCAGTACCTTTATGAGAGATAAATTTTTCCATTTCTGCTCTCCTTTATAAATCCGCCGGCGAAGCCAGCGTTCCCTTAAGCGCAGTTGCTGCCGCAACAAGTGGGCTTACCAAGTGAGTTCTGCCGCCTTTACCTTGACGACCTTCGAAGTTGCGATTACTTGTCGAAGCAGATCTCTCGCCAGGTTTGAGTTGGTCGGGATTCATTCCAAGACACATGGAACAACCCGCACTTCGCCACTCAGCACCAGCATCAAGAAATACTTTATCTAGACCTTCTGATTCTGCCTGTAAACGAACTCTTGCTGAACCTGGCACAACTAACATTCGAGTATTAGATGCTACTTTCTTGCCTTTAATTATCTGAGCAGCTGATCGTAAATCTTCAATCCGGCCATTGGTACATGAACCAAGAAATACAGTATCAATTTTGATTTCTTTCATCGGTGTCCCAGCTTTTAGATCCATGTAAACCAGAGCACTCTCTGCGGCACGTCGTTCTTGTTCATCAGAGAATGACGCCGGATTTGGCACCGCTTCATTTAGTGGAATTCCCTGTCCAGGATTTGTTCCCCAAGTAACAAATGGAGACAACTCATCTGCATTGAGATAAATCTCTTTATCAAATTTTGCATCTGCATCGCTCTGCAGGGTTTTCCAATAAGCAAGTGCGGCATCCCAATCCGCGCCTTTTGGCGCATGAGGTCGACCTTTTATATATTCAAAAGTTGTTTCATCTGGCGCAATAAGTCCGGCTCGCGCACCTGCTTCAATCGACATATTGCAGATAGTCATCCGCGCTTCCATCGATAACTCACGAATCGCACTTCCTCGATATTCCAAGATATATCCCTGACCGCCACCGGTCGAAATCTTTGCGATTACTGCCAAAATTATGTCTTTTGAAGTTACCCCTGGTTTGAGCTTTCCTTCAACATTTATTGCCATCATCTTTGGCTTAGCCAGAGGTAGCGTTTGAGTAGCAAGAACATGCTCGACTTCACTGGTGCCAATTCCAAATGCCAGAGCTCCAAAAGCTCCATGAGTTGATGTATGTGAATCGCCACAAACAATTGTCATTCCCGGTTGTGTGATTCCAAGTTGTGGTCCAACTACGTGAACAATTCCTTGCTCAACATCTCCAAGTGAATGTATGCGAATTCCAAACTCGGCACAGTTTTTGCGAAGAGTGTCCACTTGAAGTCGAGATACCGGGTCAGCTATCGGCTTATCAATATCAAGAGTAGGAACATTGTGATCTTCGGTTGCAAGAGTTAATTCGGGATGTCTGACTTTTCTGCCCGATAACCGCAAACCATCAAATGCCTGAGGGCTAGTTACTTCGTGAATTAGATGTAAATCGATATAAAGAAGATCAGGTTCACCAGCAGCCCTTCTTACGACGTGGTCTTCCCATAACTTCTCTGCGAGAGTCTTGCCCATTGATACTCCTCCCGAAAACTTTACTTCTCACTAGGTGAGATGGCATTATCAGATTATGGACAAGAAGAATAGCGGAGTTGGCGTTCTTGATAAAGCGGTACGAATTCTTACCGTCTTAGAATCTGGACCACATTCATTAAGTGAATTAGTTAAGGCAACGAAAATTGCCCGTCCAACCGCCCATCGACTGGCAGTCGCCCTGGAAGTTCACAGACTTGTCGCTAGGGATTTAAATGGTCGTTTTATTATCGGAACAAGAAATGCAGAGTTTGCTGCCGCAGCAGGCGAGGATCGATTGTTATCTGTGGCGACGCCTGCACTCACTTCACTACGTGATGCGACTGGCGAGAGCGCTCAGCTTTATCGCAGGCAAGGCGACCAGCGAATCTGTGTTGCAGCTGCAGAGCGAATCTCCGGTCTTCGCGATTCAGTGCCAGTTGGGGCTGCGATGACTATGGGCGCCGGTTCAGCTGCTCAAGTTCTACTTGCTTGGGAAGATGCAGATCGCCTACATCGCGCATTAACAAATGCCAGATTTAATGCCGCAGCACTTTCCGCAGTTAGAAGAAGAGGTTGGGCACAGAGCGTCGGCGAGAGAGAGCCAGGTGTTGCATCAGTTTCAGCGCCGGTGCGCGGACCAAATAATCGAGTCATTGCTGCTGTAAGTATTAGCGGACCAATTGAGAGATTAGGAAGACAACCTGGGCGATTACATGCTGCTGCAGTTGTTGCTACGGCTGCCAAACTAACTGAATATCTCGCAAAATAGTGAAAGATATTGGCAGCCCCGAAGGGATTCGAACCCTCGTAGCTGGCTTGAGAAGCCAGAGTCCTAGGCCACTAGACGACGGGGCCATATCTTTCTTATTAAGTTTTTAGCTCAAGTTTTGCTGGGGTACCAGGACTCGAACCTAGACAAGCTGAACCAGAATCAGCTGGGCTGCCAATTACCCCATACCCCACCGAGCGTCAAAGGATAGCGTGAGTTTTATTAATTAATTGCCGCACGAAGACGCTGCATTGAGCGCTCTCTGCCAAGTAACTCCATCGATTCGAATAATGGTGGCGAGATATGGCTACCTGTTATTGCTATCCGAACTGGACCAAAAGCAATTCGGGGTTTAAGTCCCATCTCCTCCAAAAGAGCAGTACGTAGCGCATTTTCTATTTCTTGGCGATTCCAAGCGGAAACTTTTTCGAGTGAGCTAATTGCGCTTTGTAAAACTTCTTGAGTCTGGGACTCCTTAAGTTTCTCTTCATTGCCATCCTCAAAATTAACTCTTTCGACAAATAAGAATCGAAGCATCGGGACAACTTCTTTGAGTCGAGCGATTCGTTCTTGAATGATTGGAAGTGCCTTTTTGACCTGCTCCACCTCATCCGGTTTTCCAGTAATTACCTTTTCTTTGATCAAAAATGGAAGAACTCTAGATAGAAAATCATCGAGTGTTAATGCTCGGATTTTGTCGCCGTTTATAGCTTCTAGTTTCTTCATATCAAAACGAGCCGGCGAACTATTTACCCTTTCAATATTGAAAAGTTCTACTAGCTCTGACATCGAAATATTTTCACGATCATCACCTGGTGACCAGCCGAGCAGGGCTAGATAATTACAGATTGCTTCTGGCAAAAACCCTTCTTCTCGATACCAAGCGATAGAAACTTCTCCATTTCGCTTAGAAAGTTTTGCGTTATCTGTACCCATAACAAATGGCAAATGAGCAAAACTTGGATATTCATCAGGATTCAAGCCCATCGCTTGATAGACCCTAATTTGTCTTGGAGTAGACGAGAGCAAATCTTCACCACGTAGAACATGAGTAATCTTCATAAGAACATCATCGACAGCGACCGCCAAGGTATATAGAGGAGAACCATCGGCACGCATTAATACAAAGTCCGGAACAAACTTATGATCAAATACGACTTCGCCACGAATCAAATCCGTAAAGCGAGTTTCGCCTTCAGGCATGCGCATTCTGATAACTGGTTTACGACCTTCAGAGATATAACGTTGCAAATCACTTTCGCTTATTGAACGACATTTTCCGTCATATCCTGGAGCTTGATTATTCTTACGTTGAATTTCGCGACGTGCCTCCAACTCATCTGGCGAGCAATAACAGTTGTATGCATCCCCATTACTTAAGAAAATCTTCGCCCATTTTTCATAGATATCAAGACGTTGTGACTGTAGATACGGGCCATATGGTCCATCGACTTGCGGCCCCTCATCCCAATTTAAACCTAGCCACTTAAGAGTATCTATCGCTCTTTCTATATATTCATCAGTCACACGTTCGCGGTCTGTGTCTTCAATTCGAAAAATTAATTTTCCGCCCGTATGTCTGGCGTATGCCCAATCGAATAGTGCAGTTCGGATGTTTCCAACATGAAGATCGCCTGTAGGAGATGGTGCGAAACGAGTACGCACTTCCCTGTTTTTACTCATTTCTTACCACCTCGTTTCGCAGTTCTCCCAAATCTTGTATTGAAACTACTACATCTTCGCCCGGAGTCAGTGGACCAATGCCAGAAGGGGTGCCGGTAAGTATTAGATCTCCGGGAAGTAAAGTCATAACGCTAGTTACGAATGCAATAATCGTAGGAATATCAAAAACCATTTGATTCAACGTGGCTTCTTGACGAGTTTCACCAGAAATCATCGTGCTAATTCTTTGTGACGTTGGCCTAAATTCGGTATCAATCCAGGGCCCGATAGGACAAAAAGTGTCAAATCCTTTAGCTCTTGTCCATTGACCATCGTTCTTTTGAATATCTCGCGCTGTTACATCATTCGCGATTGTGTATCCAAAAATTACATCATTTGCTTTTTCCTTTGGAACATCCTTACAGATGCGCGAAATCACAATTGCAAGTTCAGCTTCATAATCAACTCGATTACTTTGTATCGGCCAACGAATAACATCTTTTGGTCCGATTACCGATGTGTTTGGTTTCAGGAAGATTATTGGCTCCTTAGGAACTTCACCGCCCATCTCTGCGGCATGGTCTGCATAGTTTTTTCCAACGCAGACAACCTTGCTTCTTGGAATCACCGGAGCCAAGAGCTTCACATCCCCTAGTCCAACAGTCTCATCTAGTTTTAAAATTCCACTATAAAGAGGATCGCCTGCAATTAATCGAATTGTGTTTTCGCTTTCAAGAATTCCATATTGTGGATCTGTGCCAAGTGAAGTCTTTGACTTGGGTGTAAATCTAACAATTCTCATTAGCAAACCTTAACTGCAAAATTAATCAGTTGAAACTCGCTCAACTAACACGGTGCCAATGCGATGACGCCTTCCTACTGGACGTTCCGCGGTAATTTTCCAGTCGTGAAGGGTAATTTCACTTCCCGGAATTGGCACTCGGCCGAGAGTTTTGGCCAAGTAACCGCCAACGGTATCAACATCTTCTTTTTCTTCTTCATTTAATTCTATTTCTAAGTAATCAGCTAAATCTTCTAAGTGCAACCTTGCAGAAACTCTCGCTTTTCTTGAAGGTTCTATCCATTCAATTTCATCAAACTCATCATCGTATTCATCTGCAATCTCTCCAACAATCTCTTCGATGATGTCTTCAATGGTAATAAGTCCCGCCGTACCACCATATTCGTCAACGACAATTGCTAGGTGAATCTGGTCTCGCTGCATCTCTTTTAATAGCTCTGAAGCAGTTTTTGTTTCAGGAATAAACGTTGCAGGCCGAACATGGTCAGCAACTAATTCTTGGGTTTCGGAATCTCTAAACTCGTGAACACGTTTTGCTAAATCTTTTACATACGCAATTCCAACAATGTTATCGATGCTTTCGCCAATTACTGGTATTCGAGTAAAACCAGATCTTAAGGCTAGCGATAGACCTTGTCGCAAATTCTTGCTTCCCTCAATCCAAACCATCTCTGTTCGGGGCACCATTAATTCACGGATCAAGGTATCGCCAAGTTCAAATACTGAATGAATCATTTCATGCTCTGATTCTTCAACTAAGCCTCGCTCGTGAGCTTGATCAACAAGATCTCTTAGTTCAGCTTCGTTTGCAAAGGGGCCGCTCTTAAAACCTTTTCCAGGAGTTAGTGCATTGCCAATTGTTATTAGTATGGTCGTAATTGGACCCAGCACCTTTGAAAGGAGTACTGCAACGATGCTTGCTGGGATTATCCAGTTTCCGGCTCGCTGTTTTCCAAGCGTTCTAGGCCCTACACCGACTACTACATAAGAGAGAGTTAACATAATTAAAACTGCGCTCGTAATAGCAAGTGGAATTGATGAGGAATTTTTTATCAATTCCTCTGCTACTAGAACGGTTGCGGTCAACTCAGCAGCTTTCCTTACAAAAAGGATTACATTCAAATAACGTGCCGGCTCGGCAAGCACCTTACGTACCCATGCGGCTTTGCGTGATGATTTCTCTTGAAGTTCTTCCACGTAGATGCGGGAAATTGAGTTAATTGCCGCTTCACTGCCTGCAAGAAATCCTGCAAAGAGCAATAAGAAAGTAACTGTAACTATCACCATTACGCTCATTTCTTACTTCGCCAGCCCATCAGTAACTCATCTTGTTTTGCAAACATTATTTTTCGCTCATCATTTTCTCTATGGTCAAAGCCAAGGAGATGTAAGACTCCGTGGACGGTAAGGAGTTCTAACTCCTCTTGAAGCGAATGACCCGCAGTTCTTGCTTGTTCAGCTGCAAATTCCGGGCAGAGAACTATGTCGCCAAGTATCCCAGGGCCAGTTGTGGCTGAATACGGTTTCATTTCATCCATCGGAAATGAAAGAACATCAGTTGGTCCCGGCTCATCCATCCATTGCATGTGTAAGGAACTCATTTCTTCTTCATCAACAATTGAAATACTCAACTCGGAGTCTGGATGAATTCCCATTGAACTTAGTGAGAAATCAGCAAGACTAATTAATCGGTCTTGATCACAGTCCGATTCCGTAAGTGAAACCATTTCAATATTCATTTCTATATGGAGCGTGGCTTATTGGCGCGTCTGGCAGCGCGATTCTCGCCATCCTTACTATCAAATCTTCCATAGGCATCAACAATTTCACTTACTAGACGATGGCGAACTACGTCTTCTGAAGTTAAATCCATAAAAGAAATATCATCGATATCTTCTAAAATCGAACGCACAATTGCTAACCCAGATTGTTGATGAGCCGGAAGATCTATTTGTGTGATATCTCCAGTAACCACCATCTTGGAACCAAAACCTAACCGCGTTAAGAACATTTTCATTTGTTCCGGTGAGGTGTTCTGAGCTTCATCTAAAATGATAAATGAATCATTTAAAGTGCGACCCCGCATATATGCAAGTGGCGCAACTTCGATTGTGCCAGAAGACATGAGTCGCGGAATCGCATCCGGATCTAACATGTCATGTAAAGCATCAAATAGTGGTCGCAGATATGGATCTATTTTTTCATGAAGAGTTCCCGGTAAAAATCCCAATCTTTCGCCGGCTTCAACTGCTGGCCGAGTAAGGATAATTCGATTTATTTGCTTGCCCTGTAAAGCCTGAACGGCTTTTGCCATAGCCAAATAAGTCTTACCTGTACCCGCAGGTCCAATACCGAAAGTAACTGTGTTCTTATCAATGGCATCCACATATCGCTTCTGATTTACAGTCTTTGGCCGAATAGTTTTGCCTCGCGAACTTAAGATATTTAAAGTCAAGACTTCAGCAGGTGTTTCATTGCCATCTCCTAGAATCATAGAAATGGATCTTCTAACTGCATCATCGCTTAATGGTTGGCCAGCTCGAACAACTGCTAGAAAATTAGCCATTAAACTTTCAACTCGTTTAACTGATTCAACATCACCTCGAAGAATTACTTCATTACCGCGAACCGTGATAACAACGTCTGGGAATGCTTTTTCGATTGCTCGGATGTATGAATCGTTAGGCCCCGTTAAAGAGACACTTGGTAGATCACCAGGAAGAGTAATAACAGCGCTATGCATTGCCTAGATTCTAGCCCGGTGGCCAGGAAAGTGCTCTGCCGCCAATTAGATGAAGGTGAGCATGAAATACCGATTGCCCTGCCTCCGCACCGGTATTAAAAACGGATCGATAGCCTGCCAATTTCTGCGATTCGGCAATTTCGCGAGCCGCCTTAAATAACGCTGCTAAAACTTCTGGTTCAGCATCTGCTAATGAGGAAGCATTTTCATAATGTGATTTAGGAATAATTAAAATATGCGTCGGAGCTTGTGGATTTATATCTTCAAAGGCGAAAACTGATTCGTTGGAGTAAATCTCCTTTGCAGGTATTTCGCCTTTTGATATCTTGCAAAATAAGCAATCCATAGGAGATATCTACCAGATTCCAAAGGCGGCCTGGATAGCTGCCAAAGCGGCAACGCCGGCATGCGCTGAACGAAATACCGGTTTTCCTAGCCTGGTCGATCGGGCGCCAGAACTTACAAAACTGGCAAGTTCATCATCGGAGATTCCGCCTTCAGGACCAACAATTAGGAGAATTTCTCTAGGCGGAGCACTAGTGACAATTTCTGAAAATGCTTCTGCGCCATTTTCATGGAGAACAATTGCCAAATCACTATCTTGAATTCTGCGCTTTACTTGTGCAGTTGTATGCAAATCTAGAATTTCTGGAATCCAAGTTCTTCTAGATTGTTTAGTTGCTTCTTTTGCCCAAGTGCGCCACTTGCCTTGTGCATCTTTATCGTCTTTCCATTGTCCAATTGAGCGCGCAGCTTGCCAGGGAATAATTAACTCTGCGCCACCTTCAGTTAACAGCTCGATAGTCTCGCGCGCGCGATCTCCTTTTGTTAAAGCTTGGATTACCGTCAAAACAACTTTAGCTCTTGTTTCATCGCGAACTTCAAGTATGCGACAACCAATATTTCGCTTGTTTATATCAAGTACTTCAACTTCGGCAATACGTCCTTTGCCATTGGTTACATTAATTTTCTCGCCAACCTTAATTCTGGCGGCCGATCCTGCATGATGCGCTTCATCGCCTTCAATGACCAGATCGCCACGGTCTGGAATATTTTCTACAATGAATAGAGGAAGCATCTAATTCCTAAAGGCATCTCTAAACTTCGAGAATAATCCTTCTTCATTATTCTTGCGCATAGCACCTGCTCTAGTTTCTTCACCACGTATTCTGGAAAATTCGCGAAGTAGTTCTTCCTCTGGTTTAGACAATTTTGTTGGAATCTCGACATTTATATGGACGAAGAGATCCCCACGTCCTCCGCCCCGAAGTCGAGTCATACCTTTACCTTTAATTGGAATCACATCATTACTTTGCGTTCCGGGTTTAATATTTAATTCAATCTCGCCATCTAAAGTTTGGATATTCTCTTTACTTCCCAAAGCAGCCTTGGTCATAGGGATATCTATTTGTAAATGAAGATTATCGCCTTCTCGTAAAAGAAATTCATGTTCCTTAATTTCTATTTCTACATACAAATCGCCTGCCGGGCCGCCACCCGGACCGACTTCACCTTGGCCACTTAGTTGAATTCGATTTCCCGAATCTACTCCGGCCGGAATTTTTACATCGATATCTCTTCTAGATCTAATTCGTCCATCGCCAGCACATTCTCGACATGGGTTACTAATTACTGTTCCAAATCCTTGACAGGTTGCACAGGGTCTAGATGTCATAACTTGACCAATAAAGGATCTCGTTACTTGCTGTATCTCGCCACGACCTTTACAAATTTCACATGTCTTAGGAGAATTTCCAGCCTCGCAGCCATCACCGCCGCATTTTGTGCAGATAATTGCAGTTTCGACCGCAATCGATTTTGTAACACCAAAACAAGCTTCTGCTAAATCAATTGAAACTCGAATTAGCGCATCTTGTCCTTGACGCATTCGCGGACGTGGACCTCTGGAATTTCCTCCTCCAAAGAAAGCATCCATAATGTCGCTAAATCCACCAAAACCACCGCTGAAACCAAAATCACCACCACCGCGATCATATGAACTTCTCTTTTCAGGATCGCTTAGTACTTCATAGGCAGCAGTTACTTCTTTAAATCTATCTTGAACTTTAGGATCGGGATTTACATCTGGATGCATTTCTCTTGCTAGCTTGCGATAAGCGCGCTTGATTTCATCTTGAGAAGCGCTCCGATCAACTCCCAGTGTTTGGTAATGGTCAGCCATTATTTACCCTCTGTCAGAAAACGTCCCACATACCTTGCAACTGCCTGAACAGCTGACATTGAAGTCGAGTAATCCATTCTTGTTGGTCCAATAACACCTAAAGCGCCAAGCCCTTCATTTCCATTACCGCCATAACCGATGCTAACTAAGCTAGTTGATTTCAAATTCTTCTCTGATTGCTCGGCTCCGATTTTTATGCGCATCGACTCACCGGCATCACTAAGCAATTTTAAAAGCACGACTTGCTCTTCTAGCGCTTCTAGAACGCCATGAATTTCACCACCAACGTCTGAACGCGCTAAATTTGCAGTTCCAGCAAGTACAACCTTCTCTTCAGGTTTTTCAATAGACATTTCGATCAAGTTTGAGATTAGAAGTGCCACAGAAGTTCGTTCACTGCTTGAAAATGTACCCATTATTGAATCTAACGAGCTTGCCACATCTGCCATCTGCTTGCCCTGCACCAATGAATTTAACTTGGATTTCAACTCTGAAAGCGCAGCTTCTGCTAGGGGTGAAGGTACTTCTAGAACTCGTTGCTCAACTCTTCCAGTATTTGTGATTAGAACCAACATTAAACGAGTTTGAGTTAAAGCCAGAATTTCAATATGTCTTACTCTTGACTTACTAATTGATGGATACTGAACTACTGCAACTTGCTTTGTAACTTGCGCAAGTAAGCGAACAGTGCGCATTACGACATCGTCAAGATCGTGTGCGCCTTCCAAAAAAGTTTCTATTGCTCGACGTTCTGGCGAAGAAAGTGGTTTGACTTTTGCTAACTTATCTACGAAAAGACGGTAACCTTTATCAGTCGGAATTCGGCCAGCACTAGTGTGAGGTTGCGTTATTAAGCCAGCCTCCTCAAGGAGGACCATTTCATTTCTAATAGTTGCTGGCGAAATTCCCAGGCTATGTTTTTCAGATATCGCACGAGAACCTACCGGCTCTTGGGTTGCAACATATTCTTCAACAATTGCCCGAAGAATCTCTAATTGTCTTGATTCCATGAACTCCTCAAACTCCAAATAATCACAGTGTTAGATTGTGGCAAGTCCAACCGTAGTAATAAGAAGTAGCAACATGGCAGGAAATGCTGTCTTTGCCTTGCTGGCTCGGAAATGGAAAAAAATTGCACCGGCCATAATCAACCAAATTGCGACAAAGCCATAAATTTGTAGATCGCGATTATCTAAAGCGAAGCCAACCAAGAGTGATATCGATGCCAATGTTTCGAGCATTCCAGTTAACCTAGCAAAACCGTCAGAAACATTGACCTCTCTTGTGCCCGAAAGTCCAGCAGCACTACCGCTGGCTTTTGAGAGTCCCGAAATTAGAAAGACGACGGCAAGAAATAATGTAATAACAGTATTGGCAGTTTCCATAGGAAGCGAAGTTACTACACTAACAATTCTCGCACTATTCGATCTGCTATTAGCCGACCTTTAGGCGAGAGAACAAGGCGATTTTCGGTCCACCCATCTTCATCGAGATGCTCGGTGGCGAAGTAGCTCTTGGCAACTTCGATTTGCTTAACGTTCAAATCGCTTATTGGAATTCCGCTTCGCATTCTAATCTGCAACATTATGTTCTCATCGCGGCGATTCTCTTCCGTTAATTCTTCACTAGATTGTTCTGGAGATTTATTATCCATAATTAATTGCTGGTACTTGACTGGATGTTTTACGTTCCACCAACGACGATTTTTGAGAAATGAATGTGCTCCCGGACCTATTCCCCACCAGTTAGAGCCATTCCAATATGCAATGTTATGTCTACATTCACCTCGCGGCTTAGCCCAGTTGCTTAGTTCGTACCATGCAAATCCTTGCCGATTAGCGAAACTATCAAAAAGTAAATATTTTTCGGCTGTTTCATCATCAGGTGGAAGTTGCTTTTCGCCGCGCTTAATCTGCGCAGCCAATTTAGTTCCTTGCTCCACAATAAGTGCGTACGCACTAACGTGATCAATCGGTAAATCAAGTGCCGATTTATATGATTGTTCCCAATCACTTATTGATTCTCCTGGCGTACCGTAGATTAAATCTACGCTTAGATGTTCAAATCCAACTTCTTTTATTAATTGCGCACTTCTTAGGACATTATCTGGATTATGAGTTCGATCCAGTGTTTCTAGGACCTTTGGAACTGCAGACTGCATGCCAAGGGAAATTCGGCTAACTCCTGCCTGCTTTATCCCCTCCAGGAATTCTCTACTCAGAGAATCGGGGTTTGCTTCCAAAGTTATTTCAGCATCAGTTCTTAAATCGAAGGACGATTTAATTCTTTCGATTACTCGAGATATCTCACGGGCTGGCAATAGCGATGGGGTGCCTCCGCCAAAAAATATTGTTGGCACTTCCCTCTTATCGGCTGTCTTTGCCGCTAAATCAATCTCTAAAAGTGCAGCATCGATGTACTTTGTTGCGATGTCAGAGACTTGAGCAAGAGTTGCACCGGTAGATAATTCGCTTGGCGTGTAAGTGTTGAAGTCGCAATAACCGCAACGTTTTGAACAGTAAGGAATATGGATATAAAACGAGAGCTGATTACTCTCGTTATTTTTTAACTTTTCCACCTTCGCCATCCGAATTTGTGGAGAGTGCGGCAATAAAGGCTTCCTGCGGTACTTCTACCCGGCCTACCATTTTCATACGCTTTTTACCTTCTTTTTGCTTTTCAAGGAGTTTGCGCTTTCTCGTAATGTCACCGCCATAACATTTTGCAAGTACATCTTTTCTAATTGCACGAATATTTTCGCGAGCAATTATTTTTGCTCCGATAGCTGCCTGAATTGGCACTTCAAACTGTTGCCTTGGAATAAGTTCTAGAAGTTTTGAAGTCATCATAACTCCATAGGGATAAGCCTTTTCGCGATGAACAATTGAACTAAATGCATCAACTGTATCGCCTTGCAACAAAATATCTACCTTTACTAAATCGCCTTCTGCTTCGCCGACTGGTTCATAATCTAGAGATGCGTAACCTTTGGTTCGAGACTTAAGTTGGTCAAAGAAATCAAAAACAATTTCCGCCAGCGGTAACGTGTATCTAATTTCTACACGATCTTCAGAGAGATAATCCATTCCACCTAAAACGCCTCGTCGCGATTGGCAAAGTTCCATGATGGTTCCAATAAATTCCGATGGCGCCAAAATTGTTGCTTTAACAATAGGCTCAAGAACTTTATCCACTTTGCCATCAGGGTATTCGCTGGGATTTGTGACAATCTTTTCTTTCCCATCCTCTAAAAAGACTCGATAAACGACGTTTGGAGCAGTTGAGATAAGTGAAAGATTGAACTCTCGCTCTAAACGTTCCCTGACAATTTCCATATGTAGCAAGCCGAGAAATCCGCATCGAAAACCAAAACCGAGCGCTGCCGAGGTTTCTGGTTCGTAAACAAGAGCTGCATCATTTAGTTGTAATTTATCTAGCGCATCGCGCAGCATTGGATAATCGTCACCGTCAATTGGATATAGGCCAGAAAAGACCATCGGTTTTGGGTCTTTGTAACCGGTTAGCGCTTCCTTAGTTGGGTTGTGATAAGAAGTAACAGTATCTCCGACCCGGGATAAACGAACATCCTTTACGCCAGTAATCAAATATCCAACTTCGCCGACTCCAAGTCCAGAACTAGAAACTGGCTCGGGTGAGATAACGCCTATATCTAGTAATTCATGCTTTACGCCAGTTGAGACCATTTGTATCTGTTCTCGAGGTGAAAGCTTTCCATCAAAGACGCGCACATAAGTAACAACTCCGCGATATGTGTCATAAACGGAGTCGAAAATTAGCGCTCGTGCTGGCGCATCCGGCGAGCCTTTTGGCGCAGGTATTTGAGCAACTATTTGATCCAACAACTCTTCTACGCCAGCTCCGGTTTTTCCTGAAACTCTTAAGCAATCAGAAGGTTGGCAACCAACTAATTTAGAAAGTTCAATAGCAAATTTCTCAGGTTGAGCCGCTGGAAGATCGATCTTATTAAGCACTGGAATAATTGTTAAATCATTTTCCATTGCCAGATATAAATTAGCTAAAGTTTGCGCTTCAATTCCTTGCGCGCAATCTACGAGAAGGATTGCTCCTTCACATGCAGCAAGTGATCTAGAAACTTCATAAGTAAAATCAACGTGACCTGGAGTATCGATCATATTAAGTATGTAATCTTTGCCGTCGATTCCAGACTGCCAAGGAAGTCGAACTGCTTGACTCTTAATTGTGATTCCGCGTTCGCGTTCAATATCCATACGATCTAAATACTGTTCACGCATATTTCGTGCTTCAACGACGCCAGTTATTCCTAGCATTCGGTCAGCTAAAGTTGATTTGCCGTGATCGATGTGAGCAATGATGCAGAAATTGCGAATCTGCTCAGGATTGGTCTTTGCCGGTTGCGGTGCTTTGGCTAGCGGTATAGCAGGCACCGTTGTATTAAGAAGTTCGGTTAGCGAGCGCCGGCTTTTTGACCGGCCTTATGTGCTGCTTTAGCCATTGCGGACTTTTTATTCGCAGCTTGATTTGAATGGATTACGCCTTTTGAAACTGCAATATCTAGTTCACGGGAAGCGGTCTGAAGTTCGGTTGCAATCGCCTTGCTGTCGCCAGATGTAAGTGCATCGCGGAATCTACGAATCGCAGTCTTAAATGCAGAACGGACTGACTTGTTACGAAGTCTTGCCTTCTCATTTGTCTTGATCCGCTTGATCTGAGACTTGATATTTGCCACGGTGCCTTCCTTTAATCCATTTCCAAGAGCGCGCAGGGTATCAGCCCACGCTCTATTACCTCAAACTGAGTTGTTATCGCCTGCTTGAACTCGTTGAGCAATTGCCAGAATGGATTTTTCGAGGGCAAAAATCGGATCGGCCGCTGCTCCCTTGACCCCAGCGTCAGCGATTGCGATCTCATTGATTGCAAAGGAAATCATTCCCGGACGCCATTTATTTAACTGCCTTCGCGCTTTATCAATCTGCCATGGCGCCATTCCAAGTTTTCCTGCTAGCTCAAATGATTTTGAATTTCTTGGTGCATCTGAAACCTTCGCCAGGGCTCGAACCGAACTTGCTATCGTGGAGATGATCATGACCGGATCAGTGCCGGTATCAATGGCATTTCTAAATGCAATTAATGATGCCGTTGGATTTCCTGATATGACGGCATCGGCAACGTCAAAACCAGTTGCGACTACCCGACCTTGATAATAATTCGCGATATCTTCCTCATCGATAACTTCTTTGTTTACATCAGTATCAAAGGCAATTTGACTGCAGACGGCAGCGAGTTCCCTCGTATCGTTACCAGTAGCATCTACCAAGGCGGAGATTGCATTAGCGGAAATCTTTCTGCCATTTCTTGCGAACTCTCCTTTTACAAATTCGCTTTTCTCACTCTCTTTTTTTAGTGGCTCACATACTATGTATTGAGCGCCCAATTTCTTTATCTTCTCTACAAGGCCTTTACCTTTAACTCCTCCTTTATGGAGAAATACCAAGTGCATTGTTGAAGATTCATCGAGAGTTAAATTACTTAATTCAGTAAGTATCTCTTCGCCTACCTCAGAACTAACATCTTGTAGATTCCTTAATATGACTATCCGAAGCTCGGAAAATAAAGATGGTGCTACCGCTTCGGCGAATCTTCCTAACTCAATTTCGACACCATCCAAATTGGTTCGCTCAAAGTCTTTTCGCTCTGCTAGAGCCTGCTGCAACGCTCGATCGGCCAAGGCATCCTCTGCACCATGAATCAGCAAGAGGTGTGAAAGCTTTACTGCCACGAGAATCGCCACCAATCCTTTCTCAATCTACGAAGCGAGAATACTGGGTGGCTTCCCCGCTCATTGAGAGCAATCGCGACGGGACCAGATTTATCGGTCCGGTGAACGGTGCCTAGCATTTCTAATCGACGCATAAGGTTTGGGTTCGGATGCCCATAACTATTTTTACCAACGCTTACCAAAAAGAGTTCTGCACTTTCAAATAGCTCATCAATTTGATACTTGGAACCGTGATGTGGAACTTTTATTATCTCAAGATCAATATCTGCAATCTCCCTAGCAACTTCTAATTGGGCCGCCGGTTCGATATCACCTGTAATCAATATTTGAACTTCTTCAATTGTGGCCAAAATGACCAGACTTCTATTGTTCTCTAGAGAACCGTCGCCCAAGAGTGACTCAAATTCTTCACTGCCGCTCTTTGGCCAGATAACTTCAAGTTGCACATTACCGACTTTTGCAGACATGCCTGCTTTTACTTCATTGCTTGAGAACTTGAATTCATTTGAAAATTTATGATTTGTCCAAATCTCTCCTACGCTTTCAATGCCTACAATTCCTTCGTAATGATCTGCATGCTCATGTGAAATTACAACTAAAGGTAATTCTTTAATGCCAAATTGATTTAGGCACTTCTTCAAGAGTTTTGGATCTGGTCCAGCATCAAAAAGTATTGCAGAATCTCTAGCGACATGGATTAGTAAAGCATCGCCCTGTCCTACATCACATTGTCCTACTAACCAATTTTTTCCTGGGAAAAGAGCCCCTTGCATACTCCCACTGATTATGAATAAGGCAAGAAAGATAATTAATGGTCGCTGTACTTTTTGATTTATCGAACTATTTCTTGTAACTATTACTATCAATCCTAGTAGCGCAATTAAGTAGATTGGCCCGACTCCAAAAGTGGGAAACTTATTATGGAACGATGAAATTAGAACTATCCATTTACCTCCCAAATTAGCCAAGTTGAGCAAAATGAGCGAGATTGCGGGTAACGGTAAAACAGTCAAGGTAGCAAGAAATGTAAGAATTGTTAACACTGGAACTATTGGTGCTACTGCAATATTCAAGACAATAATCCCAAGATTGATTGAACCCGTGAGCATCGCTAGATATGGCGAACATGCCAGAGTGGCAGCAACCGGAATTGAAACTAATTCGCGGACAATCTTTGGCGCACGGATTCTTTCAGCGATAGGTCCTGCAAGATAAATTAAACCAGCCGTTGCTAGTACGCTTAAAATGAATCCGGCTTCAAAAGCTTGAAACGGATTGATGAGAAGTAGTACCGCAATCGCAACAGCCAGCGATTGCTTGGCATCATTTTTTCGCCCTGAATATCTGGATAAAAAATAAATTCCAGTCATGACAGCAGCCCGCAAAACAGATGGACTGGGGCGAACTAAGAGAATAAAGAAAATTAGCGATATCAAGGTGACTGGGATACGAACTTTTTTGTCAGGAATGATGAAACCCAGAAGTAGGAATACGAAAGTTCCGACAATGGCAAAATTGGCGCCGCTCACTGCAGTCAGATGTGAGAGCCCAGCTGATCTCATCTGATCTGTGAACTGCCGACTCTGTAGCGATGTATCTCCAATAATTATGCCGGGCAGTAACGAAGCTGACTCTCCTCCGATAGCAGCAGCTTGATTACGTAAACTCACTCGAACATTTTCAAGAGTCTTGAGTATTAAAGGTGCGTTGCCGAAATCTAAAGTTTCGTCATGGGCATTCAAGTTTGCCGAGATTCCGCGCTCCTTACTTTGAAATAAGGCACCCGTAACACTTATTTCTTGTCCGGGATAGATTGGCTCCTTAGATTTACTAAAAACTCTAATTGGTGCACGCGTACTTAAAGATGAATCTCCATACCTGATTTCCTCTGCTCGCATCAGAAAAGTGCCTCGACTTGGTAGTTTGCGAGAACCAACAACTTTTTCCGCGATTGTTACAGAATCACTACTTGCTTTACCGCGAACGTGAACTTCTTGCCCAATAAAGTTAGTAATTGGATTTTTTACTACTGAAAAGTTGTGAATAAGAAAAATCAATGAACCAACTATCAATGCGCCAAAAAATGGCATTAACGCCTTTTTGATCGAGTTTGGCCAGAGGAAAAGGATTAAAGAAGGCAGCAGAAATAGAATGCTCTTAGCCGCAACTCCAATCCCAATCCATATCCCAATAGCAACAAGTACTAGAGGGATAATCGCTCCTTAAATTTCTCAAAGGTTTTTGCGCCAATTCCGTCAACTTTTTGCAAGTCAGCAATATCAACAAATGGTCCATTGGAGTCTCGGTACTTAACAATTCGTTTTGCAAGTACTGGTCCAATTCCGTCAAGTGAATCAAATTCGGTAATTGTTGCTCGATTTATGTGAACTATTCCGCTGTAAGTCTTTGCTTTTGATCTGACGGAACTTGATTTGGCTGGGTTCTCTTTATTCAAATAGATTTGTTCACCATCAACTAGAACGCGTGCGAGATTAACTTGTGAAAGGTCAATGCCAGCCTTGGCTCCTCCGGCCGCTTTGATTGCATCAACAACCCGAGAACCTTGTACAACTGGATAAACACCGGGACGTTTAACCTCACCGGCAACGTGAATAAATAATGTTTTCTTAACAGAACTTTCTACTATTTTTACTGGCGGCGCCTCAACTGCTTCACCTCGGGATGCAAAGAGAAGAAATAAGGCAAAACCAATTCCAGCAAGTGCTGGCAAGAGCAGAGCTCGACGTTGCTCTGGTGAGAAATTTTGCAGGCTATCTTTGATTTTTTCCATTCCCAAATATGACCAGTTGGGCAATAAAAATTGTTATGCGGAACTACTTCTGTGAACTTAAAGGACGATATTCACAAACTTTGGTGCTTTGGTAATAATTTTTTTGGGTTGAGCACCAGCAAGCTCAGCCGAGACGGCTGCATCGCTAAAGGCTAAAGCCTCTAATTCTTTATCCGAGATATTAGGTGAAACTTCCAAACGAGTTTTTATTTTTCCATTTATTTGGAAAATTGCCGTGACTGCATCTTCTTCTAGCAATGAATCGTCAACTTTTGGCCATCCCGCAAGAGCAACCGATGGTTTGTGGCCGAGCCGCTCCCACATTTCTTCTGCTGTGTAAGGTGCAATCAATGAAAGAGAAATAGCTACTGCTTCGACCGCCTCACGTACCGCCGGATCTGAGCCACCTGCACCAGAATCAATTGATTTTCTTGTTGCATTAACCAACTCCATTATTCGAGCGACTGCTACATTGAATCTAAATGATTCGACCGCAAAACTTATGTCGTGCATTGCCTTATGTGTAACTTTTCGCAAAGAAATATCTCCTGTTGAAAAATCCACTCCAGGCTTACTTGTAACATCGCCAGATAATCGCCATGCTCGATTCAAAAACTTGACCGATCCCGATGGAGAAACATCAGACCAGTCCACATCATCTTCCGGAGGGCCGGCAAAAACCATTGATAGTCGAATGGCATCAACACCATGTTGTTCCAATTCATCTGAAAGCTTTACTAAATTGCCGCGACTCTTGCTCATGGCCGAACCATCCATAAGCACCATCCCTTGATTTAACAATCTGGTAAATGGTTCAGTGAAATCAACTAGCCCCATATCAAAGAGCGCCTTAGTAAAGAAACGCGAATATAAAAGGTGCAAGATTGCGTGAGTTACTCCGCCAACATATTGATCGACTGGCAACCAAGTTTTCACTTCATTCTTATCAAAAGCAACGTCATCTCTATTAACACTGGTGTAGCGAAGGAAATACCACGATGAGTCGACAAAGGTATCCATGGTGTCGGTATCTCGTTGCGCAGCTTCTCCACACTTTGGACATTTCACATTTACCCAATCAGAAGCTGTGGCCAAAGGTGAAATTCCTTTTGGCTTTAATTCCACAGTTTTGGAATCCGGCAATTTAACGGGTAACTCACTTTCAGGTACCGGTTGTTCTCCGCACTTTGGGCAGTGAATTATTGGAATGGGAGTTCCCCAATATCTCTGTCTTGAAATGAGCCAATCTCGCAAGCGATAGTTTTGCGTGGCTTTTGCTAAACCTTTACTTTCCAACTCTGCAACGATTTTGGCAATTGCAGATTTACTATCGAGTCCGGTAATTGAACCGGAATTAACAATGGTTCCATCGCCATCGGTAGCAATTCCAGAGACGGTTGGATCTTCTTGATCAGTTTTCACAACTACACGTACGGGCAAGTTCATCGCTCTGGCGAAATCAAGGTCGCGTTGATCATGCGCAGGTACAGCCATAATGGCGCCAGTTCCGTAATCAGCTAGTACATAATCACTCGCCCAGATAGGAATCTTTTCGCCATTAACCGGATTAATTGCGTAACGTTCGAGGAAAATACCGGTCTTAGGTCGTTCCGTCGAGAGTCGATCGATATCACTGGCAGCTTTTACCGAATCAAAATATTGATTGAATTTACTTTCTACAGCGCGACCATTAACAAGTTCTTTAGCTAATTCACTATCGACTGCGACAACCATAAACGTTGCGCCAAAGAGAGTATCCGGACGGGTCGTATAAATCGTTACCGGTTCGTTTCTATCTTCAATTGCAAATTTCACTTCGGCACCAGTTGATTTTCCAATCCAATTTCGCTGCATGGTTAAGACCTTTTCCGGCCATTTTCCTTCCAGCGATTTCATATCTTCCAATAAGCGTTCGGCATAGTCAGTGATTTTGAAATACCACTGATTGAGCTTCTTCTTCGTCACCGCGTTATCGCAACGTTCGCATAGTCCGGCTACAACTTGCTCGTTCGCAAGAACAGTCTGGCAATCAGGGCACCAATTAACTGCTGAATCTTTTCGATATGCCAAGCCACGCTCAAAAAGCTTTAAAAAGATCCATTGATTCCATCGGTAATACTCAGGATCGCAGGTGTATAAAACTCGATCCCAATCAAAAGAACAGGAATAACGACGCATCGAAGCGCGCTGGGTATTTATATTTTCATAAGTCCAAATACTTGGATCTTCATTTCGTTTTATTGCGGCATTTTCCGCCGGTAAACCAAATGCATCCCAGCCAATTGGATGCATGACATTAAATCCACGTTGCACCCAATACCGTGCAATTACATCGCCTAGTGCGTAAGCCTCTGCGTGACCCATATGTAAATCACCAGATGGGTATGGAAACATATCGAGAACATACTTTTTAGGTCGGTTGTCATCACTTCGGCCCGATTTAAATGGAGCTAATTGATCCCAGACAGGAAGCCATTTCTCCTGAACTCCATGAATGTCATAAGCCTCATGCATGTGCGTAGGTTACCGCCATATTACGCCAGTTAATTCTTCACTTACCTGCCAAAGATTTGCTGCAAGATTTTGATCATATGCAATAGATCTTGCTCTAACTGCTCGCGGGAAACCGCGCATTTCCATAAATCCATCGGGGCCCAAATATGTAGCGCCATATAGATTTGGGAAAGTTGCAGCACAAAGCATCGGAAGTGCTCCACGAGAAGCAGATTGCGCTACAACAGAATTCAATAAAGATGTGGCACGTTCTTCCCAAATGTTTCCTCGAAATTGTGGGCCAACAGCTTGGAGATTTGTATTTGAATAACCTGGATGCGCTGCAAAAGCATGAAATTTCCAGTTATTGCTTCTTGCTCTACGTTCTAATTCAAAGGTAAATAGCAAATTAGCTAATTTACTTGCTCCGTAGGCGCCCCAAGCAGAGTATTTGTTTCGACCTAAGAAAATATCGCGTATTGCATCTGGAGAATTTGCGCCAAATGAACCTGTTCGATGCGCCTGACTAGAGACTGTGACAATGCGTTCTTCAATACGATCTCTAATTAATCCAGCAAAAGCGAAGTGCCCCAAGTGATTGGTTCCAATCTGCATTTCAAAGCCATCTTTAGTTGTTTTAAATGGAATAGCCATGATTCCCGCATTTAGAATCAAAACATCGATTTTGTAATCAACTTTGCGAGCAGCGGCACGTACGCTCTCTAAATCAGTTAGATCGAGTTCCAGCAAATCTACTCTTGCACTAGAAAGCTCGCTTTTAACTTTTTCAGCTTTTGCAAGATCTCTTGCGGCAATGGTTACCGATGCACCGACCCGTGCTAATTCGCGCGCAGCTTCTTTTCCGATTCCGCTAGTTGCCCCTGTTATTAAAAATCTCTTACCGCTTTGATCAGATAGATCTGATGCGCTCCAGCGATTGGGAATTCGTTGTAATGGTAAGCCGCGAATATCTTCCATGTGGAGCTAAGGGGACTTGAACCCCTGACCCCCTGCATGCCATGCAGGTGCGCTACCAGCTGCGCCATAGCCCCTTAAGCAGGCGCACCTTACCTTAGGCGCCACTCTCTTCTCCATAAATAGGTTCTGGTAAAGATCCAGCATTATGTTCAACCAAAATCCATCCAGCTCGATGATGACCATTTTCTAAAATTGACCACGATGCATTGGATAAGCCACCAATGCTCGCCCATTGCGTCATCGGCAATCCCAACATTTTCCCGATAATTATTCTCGCTGTTCCGCCATGCGTAACAACCACAAGAGTCTCAATCTCTTTTTCTAATGCACTTTCTATTGCAGTTACGGCACGCAATGCAATCTCGCTTCTTCTTTCTCCAAAGTCTCCGGCGGGTTCATCATTTCCATCAAGCCAATTTACAAATTTTTCATAATCTTCTGCTCGGTTTTCCGCACCTGTTCTGCCTTCCCATTTTCCTCCATTAGTTTCTCGCAAACCTGGATCTATATGTATTGGCAGTCGTGAAATATTTGCTAACTCTTGAGCGGTTTGTTTGGCTCTGATTAAGTCGCTAGAAATTATCTTTGATGGACGCAATCCATAGAGAAGTGGCGCAGCTTTCCTTGCTTGATCTATACCGGTTTCATTCAAAGGAATATCTGAATGCCCCTGGAATCTATTTGCTAAGTTCCAATCTGTTTGACCATGTCGCCACAGAACAACTCTCTGAATCATGTTTTCTTAGCCTCATCTGCTTTTACGGCTGCGATTTGAATGCGCGGGCAATCATTCCAAAGTCTTTCCAACATGTAATAGCTTCTAATAGCCTCCGTTTGAATATGGACAACTAAATCTTCGTAATCAAGAAGGATCCAATGTGGAGATTTTTCGCTTCTTAAAGGCTTTTCACCACCAATTGCTAATTTCAATTCGATTTCATCCGCAATGGCACCTATCTGACGTTCGTTCTGACCAGTTACGAGTAGGAATACTTCACTTAGAACCATTTGCTCTGTTAAATCAATGGCTAGCAAATCCTTGCCCAATTTACTTAATGCAGCTTCAGCTGCTGATTCGAGAAGGGTTAAAGTTTCTTTACGGGGCGCCATAAAGTCCAATTCGCTTTATGTAATCCAAAACTGAAGACGGAACAGTTTCGGAAATGTCTTCGCCAGCGGCTAATCTCTCTCTAATTTCACTTGCCGATATATCCATTGCATCTATTTTACGTAATTCACAATTGAGTTCTTTCGGATAATCACTTATTGCAGATCCGGGACGTTCAATAATTAGAAACTTAACATTTTTTGCAAGATCAGCAAATTGATGCCAGCTCTTGATGTTAGTTAGCGCATCGCTTCCAATAACCCAATAAATCTCATGACCAGGATACTTTCTGGAAACTTCACTTGCGGTATCGACTGCAAAGGAAAGTCCTGGCCTATTGAGCTCATAGTCTGCAACCTCTATCCGAGCATTGGTGCCAATGGCCTGCGCAACCGCCAACTTAGTCATTTCAAATCTATCTTCGGCAGACGCAACTGCACTTTTCTGAGCCGGAGTTCCTGATGGAACAACAATGAATTTATCAAATTCATTTGTGCGAATTAATTCCTTGATCAAATGTAGATGACCATTATGAATTGGATCGAACGTTCCGCCATAAATGGCGCACTTGTTAATCTTTATCAAGTCGCATTACAAGGTAAAGAAGGAACATCAAAACTCCGAAAGCAAGAATCCCAAAGAATGCTGGCGGGGCTGGGAGTTCGCGCCCTTTTTCGCTAAACAATTCAAGAGCTTTACTTGCTATTAGGAATTTCATCATGACCCAATCTTATCTCTTAGACCCTTCCACTCTCTAATAATGCAAGAAATTCTCGCTCGTCAAGAATTCGGATACCAAGCTCTTCAGCCTTTTTCGCCTTTGATCCAGGTGCGTCCCCCACAACTACATAATCGGTTTTACTTGAGACCGATGAAGCGGATTTTCCTCCGCGAGAGGTGATTTCTTCAGCAATGCCATCCCTCGTAAAATTTTCAAGCGAGCCAGTTACGACAATTGTTAATCCAGCAAGAGTCTGAGGTCGCTGCTCAGTAATTTCTGCTTCGAATCGAACACCTGCCTTACGCCATTTATTAACTATCTCTTTATGCCAATCAACTTCAAACCATTCTTGGATACTTGCGGCAATAACTTCGCCAACACCATCAATATTCGCTAGCGCACTCTGGTTTGCTTGGGCTATTGCATCAAGTGACTTGAATTCTTTTGCTAGAGCTTTCGCGGCGGTTGGACCCACATGTCGAATCGATAATGCAACCAAGATCCGCCATAACGGTCTTTCCTTAGCAGTTTCAATTCCACGTAAGAATTTCTCAGCATTTGCGCCCAGTGTTCCATCTTTCTTCTTGAAGAAATCACTTTGCAAAAGATCACTTTCCGTTAAGCTGAACAAATCGCCTTCATCCTTTATAAGTCCAGCATCTAAAAGCGCTTGCCCAGCTTCGTAACCAAGAACATCAATATCAAGAGCCGCTCGAGAGCCAATGTAGTAAACCCGTTCACGAAGTTGTGCCGGACATGATCTTGCATTGGGGCAACGAATATCGACATCGCCTTCACTCATTGCCTTTAAAGTCGTGCCGCATTCAGGGCATTTTTTAGGCATGACGAACTTTTTTTCAGAGCCAGTTCGCTTATCGATTACTGGCCCTAGAATTTCCGGAATCACATCTCCAGCTTTACGAAGCACGACGGTGTCGCCAATTAATACACCTTTGCGCTCTACTTCCTCTAGGTTATGGAGCGTTGCATTTGTGACAGTTGATCCCGCCACTTTTACAGGTTCCATAAATCCAAATGGCGTAACACGTCCAGTACGTCCCACGCTGACTCTAATATCTAAGAGTTTGGTCGTGACTTCCTCCGGAGGATATTTATATGCAATGGCCCATTTGGGAGCTCGCGAAGTATTGCCGATAATTTTCTGAAGATTTCGTTCATTTACTTTTATTACTACACCATCAATTTCATGTTCTACATCGTGTCTATGCTCGGCGTAATAATCAATAAATTCCTTGACCTCATCTCGGCTCTTAACCACTTTAAATCTCTTCGATACCGGAGCGCCCCAGCCTCTTAGTAATTCATAAGCCTGACTCTGTGACTCAAATTCCATCCCAGTCACAGCACCAATTCCGTGCACAATACAAGAAAGTGGCCGCGACTGAGTTACTCGAGGATCTTTCTGTCGAAGTGATCCAGCAGCAGCATTTCTTGGATTAGCGAATGCAGTCTTTCCTGATTCTTCTAACGCTTCATTAAGTTCATTGAATTCTGCAACTGGAAAGAAGATCTCGCCGCGAATCTCTACTAGCTTTGGTGGATTTGAATCAGTTAATTTTTGCGGTATCGATTTAATGGTGCGGACATTTACTGTTACATCTTCCCCGGTTTCGCCATTTCCTCGAGTTAAAGCTCTGGTGAGATTGCCATCTTCATAAATTAGATTAATAGCTAGACCGTCAATCTTAACTTCGCAAAGCCAGGAAAGTTCATTCGGATATTCTTTTTTTACTCTATCAAACCAAGCTTCGAGCTCTTCTTCATTAAAAACATTATCTAAACTCATCATTTTCTGGTGATGATTAAATTGCTCAAAATGAGTTGAGAAACCTCCTCCGACTTCAAGCGTTGGTGAATTTGGGTCTCGTGATTCTGGAAATTGACTCTCTAGCTTAAGTAGTTCGTTCCATAGTGAATCAAATTCGCTGTCAGAAATGATTGGTTTATCAAGTACGTAATATCGATACTGGTGATCTCTTATTTGCTCGGCAAGTTCGCCCATCCGATGTCTAGCCGCAGAAACTTTATCTGGCGCAGATTTTGCGGCCATCTACCTTGTCTCCGAAATTGTTGCGGAACAGACAACGCGATCACCGTCGTAGATAACCATTGCTTGTCCCGGAGCTAGTCCGAAAATTTCCTCTTTTAGCTCTGCCTTTAATTGGCCATTTTCATCACGAAAGTAAGTACAAGGAACTGGAGCACCATGTGCGCGTACTTGAACGCTGCCCAATGCAGGAATATTTACTGAACTTTCTGGACCGCACCAAATTATTCTCTCGCCAATAATTTCTGAAATTGCAAGAGATTCTCGTTCGCCAACAACTACCGTGTTGCTTTTTGGTTCTATCCGTAAAACGTACCTTGGATTTCCTGATGGCGTAGGTTCAGAAATTCCCAATCCCCGGCGTTGTCCAATTGTGTATGTGTATGCGCCGTGATGCTCACCAAGTTTTTTCCCGGAAGAATCAATGATTGGACCTACTTCACTTCCTAATCTTTCACGTAACCAACCCGCATTATCTCCAGATGGCACAAAACAAATGTCGTGGCTATCAGGTTTTTGCGCAACAGTTAAACCACGATTCGCCGCTTCTTTTCTTATATCTTCTTTACGAGTGTCGCCTAGCGGAAAAAGCGCGCCTTGTATTTGTTCGCGATTTAAAACAGCGAGTACGTAAGACTGATCTTTCCCTTCGTCAATTGCTCGATGCAGAGTTTTCTCACCATTTTGTGAAGTCCGCAATTGTGCATAGTGCCCAGTAACCACACCATCAAAGCCCATCGCCTTAGCTCTATCCAGAACGGCTGCAAACTTGATTTTTTCATTGCAACGTAGGCACGGATTTGGAGTTCGACCTGCTGCATATTCAGATAGAAAATTTTCTACAACATTGTCATGAAATTCTTCGGACATATCCCAGATATAAAAAGGGATTCCGATTTTATCGGCAGCTCTTCTTGCGTCATGCGAATCTTCGATTGTGCAGCAGCCTCGTGCTCCGGATCGATATTTTTTTGGATTCTTAGATAAGGCAAGGTGCACACCTATTACCTCATGACCCATCTCGCTGACTCTGGCAGCAGCGACAGCAGAATCGACTCCACCGCTCATTGCGGCAATTAATTTCATGCGGTGCTCCGATATGCAGCCCGCGCTCGATCAATTACCTTCTTAAAACAAGTGTGGAAGTAATCAATATCTTCCTTCGAATTTTCTGGCGAAAGAGAAAACCTGAGTGAAGATCTAGCTTCATTTTCGGAAAGTCCCATCGCAAGTAATACATGGCTTGGCTGTTGTACGCCAGCTGTGCAAGCAGAGCCGGTGGAACATGCAATTCCTTCAGAGTCAAAGAGTAATAACAGTGAATCGCTCTCGGTATTTGGGAAACGAACATTGAGAATACCTGGCAACCTTTCACCGGCTCCGGCATTAAAAACGGCATCAGGTAAATCATTCTTTATTGTGGCAGCCAAAGAATCTCGCAGCCCTGCAACAAATAATGCATTCTTTTCACGATCTCTTATGGCAGCTTGTGCAGCAGTAGCAAAGGCAACTATTCCTGCAGCATTAATAGTTCCCGATCTAATATCACGTTCTTGTCCTCCGCCATGCAAGAGTGGCGTTATATCTACGCCTTTTTTCAATACCAATGCACCAACACCAACTGGTCCACCGATTTTGTGAGCGCTGACTGTCATTGCAAAGAGACCTAGTTCTGAAAATGAAAGCGGCACCTTGCCAAAGCTCTGGACTGCATCAGTATGGACTGGCACTTTATATTTCTTCGCTAGTTTTATAACTTCCTGAAGTGGCTGGATTGTCCCGACTTCGTTATTGGAATGCATGATGGTAATAAAGGAAACTTCTTCACCGCGATTTTCTAGTGCAGTTTTCAGAAATTCCAACTTCAAATAACCATCATGATCAACCGGAACCTCAATTATCTCCGCGCCTTCGCTTTCTCGAAGCCAATTTATTGGATCCAAAACCGCGTGATGCTCGAATGCAGAGGTAATAATTACTTTTCGCTTTTTATCTTCGGAAAGGCGATGCCAGTAAATTCCTTTAATTGCAAGATTATTTGACTCTGTTCCACTTGCGGTAAAAATAATCTCGTTAGGTTGGCAATCTAAAAGTAGTGCCAACTTTTCTCTGGCATCTTCAACATTTTTTCGCGCGTCTCTGCCATAGCCATGAAGACTTGATGGATTACCCAATGTGCGGGCTTGTTCCAAATATGCTTCAAGCGCGACCGGATTTATTGGTGCGGTCGCGGCATTGTCAAAGTAGACGCTTGGCATGGGTTAAGTCTAAAACCAGCGTGCGACTTTAATTATGCGCGCTTTGCGCTGATAGCTTCGCGAGCCTGCGGCAAGACTGAGAATAAATCCCCGACAACGCCAAAATCTGCCAAATCAAAGATTGGAGCCTCGGGGTCCTTATTAATCGCGACAATAGTCTTTGAAGTTTGCATGCCTGCTCGATGTTGGATTGCTCCTGAGATTCCACATGCGACATAAAGTTGTGGCGAAACTGTTTTTCCAGTTTGACCAACTTGATGAGTATGCGGATACCAACCAGCATCTGTTGCTGCACGTGATGCACCAACTGCGCCGCCAAGTAGATCTGCAAAGGCTTCGACTTCTGCAAAATTTCCGTTTGTGCCACGACCACCTGAAACGACAATTTTCGCTTCAGTTAAATCTGGTCTTCCACCTTTCACTGGTGGTTCAACACTGGTGATGGAAACAGCCTTATCTTTTTCGGCTATTGAAATATCAACTTTTTCTATAGCAGGAGCAGAGCTGCCAAGTTCTGGTTCAATGGAACTCGGCCTTACCGTAATTATTGAAAGCGCAGTTCCAACTTTGGCATTAACAGTAAATGAACCGCCAAAGACCGATTGAGTTGTTGCAAGGTTTGCGGCAACATCAACGGCATCTGTGATGATTCCTGCTTGCAAACGAACTGCCAATCTTCCGGCAATCTCCTTGCCCCGAGCACTTGAAGCGATCAACAATGCGGCTGGGTTTTCTTTACTTGTTAATTGCGCAATTGCCGAAGTTGCTGCTGCGATTCCGTGTTTTCCAATTTCATCGTTTTCTACAACTAGTACTTTGGTCAATCCGGAGTCCGCTAGTTGGGAAATTAACGAATCGGTAGCACCGCTTGCGCAGAGAAGTATTCCTATCGATTCACCGGCACGCTTTGCAAAGGTCGCAAGTTCTGCGGCTGTCTTTGCGATTTTCGTCCCGTCGTGATCTACAAGTACAAATATCTTTGACATTCTTATACCAACCGCTTCTCTAATAAATAATCTGCTAATTTTGCGCCACCATCTCCAGAATCTTCTAGCTTTAAACCTTTTTCACGTGGTGGTCTAGGTTGCGAATCAAGGACATCGCTCCATGCTTTAATTTCGTTGGCATCGATTCCGACATCTGCCAAACTCTTATTTTCAATCGGCTTCTTCTTAGCAGCCATAATCCCCTTAAAGGATGGATATCTTGGTTCATTAATCTTTTCTATAACGCTTACGACGCATGGGAAATTTGCATTCATAGACTCCACGCCGCTATCGGTCATGCGCGCAATTTCAACTTTCTTTCCTGCAACATCAACTTTGACTGATCCTGCAAAAGTGAGTTGTGCCCATCCCAATAGTTCAGAGAGCATTGCTGGAACAACGCTCATTCGAGCATCGGTTGACTCTGTACCGCAGAAAACTAAATCAAATCCACCTTCAGCAATGGTCTTAGCAAGAACTTTTGCCGTTGAAACTGCATCAGAACCTTGTAGTGCGGGATCGGAAATCAATATTCCAGAATCTGCCCCCATCGAAAGTCCTTTACGTATTGCCTCGCTCGCTCTATCTGGACCCATTGAAATTAAAGTGATTGTATGTTCAGGCGTTTCTTTGCCTTCGTTAAGTGGTTCAACAATTCGAAGCGCTTCTTCAATTGCATATTCATCTAAATCGTTTAGAACCGCATCAACACTTTCGCGATCAAGCCGGCCAGAGACCATTTTCTTCTCTGCCCAAGAATCTGGTACTTGCTTTACACAGATAGCGATTTTCATATTGGACATGCTACTGGTCAGTAACCACGCCCTCCAATTGAAATTGCCAAGGTTGGCGCAGCCACAATGGTTGGATACCAAAGTGAAGCCAGCCGATGCAGGAAAACTTGGTGCCACTCTCGTTGCGGGCGGAACCAACTTTGCCCTCTGGGCGCCAGCGGCCGAGGCCGTGGAGCTATGCCTCTTTAGTCGCAACCATTTAGGTCAATTAACGGAGACGAGATTTGCACTTACGCACCGCGATGGTCCTATCTGGCACGGATTTCTAGCCGGCGTTACATCTGGACAACTTTATGGATTTCGAGTTTATGGAACTTGGGATCCAGCACGGGGACTCCGCTTTAATCCTGCAAAAGTTCTAATTGATCCTTATGCAAATCTTATTTCTGGAGAATTAAAGAATGCGCCGGAAATCTTTGGCCATCAAGCATTTGATGAATTTGGCAATGGCGATTTAAGTAAAGAAGATCTCCGCGATTCAGCGCCATACGTGCCTTTTTCAGTTGTCACGGAAGTAACGAAGTCCAAAATCAATCGCCCACGCATCCCCTGGAATAAAACCATTATTTATGAAGCTCATGTAAAAGGTTTGACTTTTAGAAATTTAGAAATCCCAGAATCAGATCGAGGAACTTACCGAGCGCTTTCGCATCCAACAGTGATTGCTCATTTGCAGAAACTTGGAGTAACAACCTTAGAGCTTCTACCAATACATCACTATCTAACAGAATCTTCTGTTAGATCACGAGGGCGGATTAACCACTGGGGCTATAACCCGATAGCTTTTTCTGCGCCGCATTCGGCTTATGGAGCAACTGATGACCCAATAAGAGAATTACAAGAAGCTATTTCGATACTTCACGAAGCAGGTATCGAAGTGGTTCTGGATGTTGTCTATAACCACACTGCAGAAGAAGGCAAAGCTGGCCCGTCACTTTCATTTCGGGGAATTGATAACAAGGCCTTTTATCGTCACATTGGCGATGATGAATATGAGGACGTAACTGGCTGTGGAAACACTTTGGATACGCGAAATCCTTTTGTAACTCGAATGATTCTTGATTCGCTGCGCTGGTGGGCTGAAGTAATAGGCGTCGATGGCTTTCGCTTTGACTTGACTACGGCACTATCAAGGTTAAATGGCGCAATTGATACTAATAGTTCACTGATTTCGGCCATAACTGCTGATCCAATTTTGCGTGATCTCAAATTAATTGCTGAACCATGGGACGTTAAAGGTTATGCCTTAGGAGATTTCCCGCATCCGTGGCGCGAATGGAACGATGCTTACCGAGATGCAGTTAGGCAATTTTGGCTGGCGGATTCGGCTCAAGGATTTAGCGCTGGAGTTTCAGATTTAGCCTCCCGGATTGCTGGATCTGACGATGTCTTTTATTACCGAGGACCAACCAGTTCAATTAATTTCATTACTGCACACGATGGATTTACCTTAACTGATTTAGTTTCTTATCAAGACAAGCACAATGAGCCAAATGGTGAAGATAACCGTGATGGCAGCACTCACAATCGATCTTGGAACCTTGGCATTGAAGGCCCAAGTGAGAATTTAGAGATCGAATTAATTAGAAACCGTCTGAAAAAATCTCTTTTGGCGACTCTGATGATTTCATCTGGTGTTCCAATGTTGACCATGGGAGATGAAGTCGGCAGGACCCAAAATGGTTCAAATAATGCTTACTCGCTAAATCCAGAAATGATTTGGGATGCGCCAGAAAATTTTGGAGGTGGTTGGGCGCTTTCATGGGATAAAAGAGAGAACGACCTTTCGGATTCCATCGCCGCGCTCTCCTCGATTCGAGCAAAGTATTTATCTGAAATCATCGATGAATTTTTCACCGGATCTATCGATCAAGGCACAAAGCGAAAAGATATTGCCTGGTTTCATCGTGACGGTCTTGAGATGGGAGCCAATAGTTGGCAGGACAACTCGCTTCGATATCTAGCTTTCATGCTCGATGCCACACATAAACAAAGTCTTTTTGTAATTCTAAATGGCGATAAGGTCGCACAAGAGTTTACGTTGCCTAATGCAATCTGGGGAGAAAGTTTTAGAACCGTTTTTGATTCAGCAATCGAGGTAACTCAATTAGCTCCAGAGTTGCGAAAGCCAAGCGACCAGACACTTGTCCAGCCGCATTCGGTACAAATCTGGTTTGTAAACCGAAGCGCTACTTAACTTTGAAAACTACTGTTACAGTCGAAGTAATAGTCTTGTCGATTGTTGCGGTGTCGTAATAACCACCTGCTGAAGTATCAACTGAATCAGGTGAAGTAACTTGGAATGGGCCAGAGCGAACGCTCATTACATTTCCAACTTTGCCACCCGTAGCTTCTACGATGGAATCGGCACGGACTCGCGCATCTTCCATTGCCTGCTTCAATAATTCTGGTCGAAGTTCGCTCAATTTAGAAACGTAAAATTGCGGACCATAGTTAGAAACATTTATGCCGGTCTCCAATAGAGATCCGAGATTGGTGCTCAATTTCAATACTAGATTTACATCATCGGTTCTAACTGTGACAGTTCTGGAAGCCCGATAGCTTGTGATCCGTCCAGTGCTTGAACCATTTACCCACTCTTCTTGCGGATAAGCTGAAACCGAACCATATTCAATTGCATCTGCCGGAATTCCACCATTGGTTAAGTACTTAACGAGAGCTTCTACTGCAACTCCAACTTTTGAAACTGCAACACTTTGCGTAGGTGCAACATATTCCGCATTAAGAGGCCAAACAACTTTGTCCGCTTTTGCTTCAACACGTGCTGAACCGGTAACTGTAATTCCCTCACTTGAACGTGATGCGAATCCGCTACCGACTTGATTTAGTCCAAGCCCCATTGCCAATGCAACGACAAGTGAAGCAATAATTAAGGAGACTGATTTTTCTCTAGTTTCGGTAGTCATACTGGAATCTTATCAGTGAATGATTCTAGATTTTCCCTAGCGAATCGAAATGGCTCCAGTGCAATATCCCACTTCTTTCCCATTAGTTTCTCAATTTCCTCAGCTAGGTCAGTTGTTCTCAAATTTTCTCGCAAAATACTCTGCAGTTGATTTTCATTTATAAGCAAATCACCTGTTGTCCCAATAGTTCCACGAAATAAACCCAACTCAGGTGTAAACATATAAAGCGAACCCTCGCCTGTTGCTCCTGCTGATTCATAAACTTCAAAAGTTAGGTAATGCCAACCTTTAAGTGAGCTTGCCAATTTTGATCCGCAACCAACTAGTGAACTCCAGGAAAGTTCGGCTTTTAAAGCGCCAGGCCGAAGTGTTTGTGGCTGCCAATTCAATTTAACTGGATTTCCCAATATTTCTGCGATATTCCACTCTAAGTGCTTAGCCACCGCGCGCGGTGAAACATGTAAATACAAATATCCATGAGCCGGACCAAATCCGACTTCAGGCAATCTCTTCATAGCAGCTCCTGGGTTAGCAAGCCGCATCCATTCCAGATGCGACCTTCCCCAGCCCATCTGCTTGTCGGATTCTTATCCTGAAATCACGCTCTGTCTAGTGCTAAAAAAGTTAGAACGCGTAATTGAGTTGTTAATTCTCAGGGTAGACTCAGCACTAGTCCAACGCTTTTCGAATACCGCTTGCTTTTGCTTGTTTGGTCTGGAGAACGGGAAGACTGACAAGCTAGAAAATCTCGTTTGTCCCAATCAAGACTGAAGGAAATAAGTTAAATGGCAACAGGCAAAGTAAAGTGGTTCAACTCTGAAAAGGGTTTCGGTTTCATCGCGGTAGATGGCGGCGGACAAGATGTCTTCGTTCACTACTCAGCGATTCAAGGAAACGGATACAAATCCCTTGATGAGGGTCAATCAGTTACATTCGAAGTCATCCAAGGCCCAAAGGGTCCACAGGCTGATCAGGTTGTACCTAACTAAAACCCACTTGCTTATTGGAAGCCCCGAGGAAACTCGGGGCTTTCTTATTTTTTAGCCTTCTTTGCGGCGCGATTAATTGCTTTGACCGGCGATAAATTTTCGCCAGCGCGCCAAGCATCTAGAAATTTCCAAGGCCAAATAACACCACGCCTAATTTCCCAATCACCTGGCATTGTCGGATACGAAATTCCGAAATGTAAATGTGGCTTTGTTCCACGAGCACTTCCCGTTGAGCCTACTTCCCCAAGTTTCTGTCCTGCGACAACTTGAACACCTGGTGCAATTCCTGGTTCAACTTTTGATAAATGCGATCCGTAATAACGAACTCCATCAACTCCGATATAAGAAACCGAAAGTCCACCACGGTCTTGGCCAAGATTTGTCTTACCGCTCCATTTATCTTTCAAGTTCACATCTTCGATTACTCCAGAAACCGTAGCGACGAAAGCACAGCCTTGTTTGGCTTGAATATCCGTTGCCGGGTAATCATGGTGATATTTGGAATAAGTCACCTTGCATCCGGCTACTGGAAAGAGATAGCTCTCAGCAGCAGTTGATGAAGGCAGAGAAGAAAAGAGCAAAATTGCGACTAATCCGAAAAGTTTCTTAGAAATCATTGTGCGAGATTAGCAATATAAAGTGCATAAATAAGGTTAAAAATGTCCGCGTCTAACTGAATAATCAATAAATAATAACTTCTCTGACGGTAAAATCATTCTTGTGAGATTTCCATCTACCCAGCGAATTCTCACTTTCTTTGTTTCGTTTTCCATCTTGGCTACTTTGAATCAATACCATTTACACGCAGAAGAACCAAGCACTCCGAACGAGAGCGTAGAAGTTAGAAATTGTGTCAAGCTCAAGACCGGTAAGGCTCGTTTGATTGATAGCAGCGTTAAAAAATGTAAGAAAAATGAAAAATTAGTTTTTCTTAAATTTCCAGCTGGTTTTATCGCACTACCTAGCCAACCCGGCCCAAGCGGAAATGGAGTTCTTAGTGGCAAGGGAATCCCCAAAGCGGATACTGGTAAAAATGGAGATTTCTATATTGATTTGGATACCTACAAAATATTTGGTCCGAAAAATGAAATGGATACTTGGGGCGAGGGTAAATCCTTAGTTGGACCTCAAGGTCCTGGAGGAAGCGGACCAAGAGGTCCAGCGGGTATCACCACATTGGGCTACAACGGTTATTTTATTGACGACACCATAGAAACTTTTTTAACTACAGCGAAGGCTATTCCTTTTAATACAACAGTGTTCGGAAATGGAGTGACAATCGCTAATAATTCCGAGGCAACTCCGCGTAAAACCAGAATCACATTCGCCAATTCTGGTAAATACAATATTCAATTTTCTTCACAATTGTTTAATCAGGGGAAGAAAGGTGTTGTATTCACGCTTTGGCTTTCCAAGAACGGAGACCCAGTTGCTGATTCTTCAACAGATGTTTATGTTGGAACTAGTACCGACACTGAACGTCACGCCATAGCTTGGAATTTTTTCGTAGATGCTGCTGCAAACGATTGGTTTGAATTGACAGCAGTTTCAAGCGATTCAGTACAAATTTACTCGGGTGCTAGTCAAAACGTTTCAAGAGGTGCGCCTGACATTCCGGGTACCATCCTCACTGTAAATCAAGTTGGATAAAGAAATATTCAATCAGTTAAACTTTCACCTTGGGGGCAGTAGCTCAGTTGGTTAGAGCCCCGGACTCATAATCCGGTCGTCGTAGGTTCGAGCCCTACCTGCCCCACTCGCAAGAAAGAATCGAGGTTGATGTGAATCTCGCAGAACTTAAATCAAAGTGGAATGACGTTTTGGATCTGCTTGAGAGCCGAGATCGAATCGCATGGATTGCATATTTTGATGCACGTTTGGCTTCCCTCGAAAACGGAGTTTTAACTTTGCAATTTGTAGATGCTGAAAAATTAAGCGGCGCACATGATTACAAGGCGACAAGGAATTATCGGATTCGAGGTGCGCTTGTAGAGGCAATCAAAGAGGTAACTGGTTTAGCTCTGGAGATAGTTGAAATTTAAGATCTAATTTTTTTTATCACGACTCGAGC
>JACCDP010578756.1_pt1 | contig 37047 bp, 39 predicted proteins | sample 7445841 | NCBI WGS metagenome assembly JACCDP01 (sample SAMN15323441, study PRJNA562643) | freshwater metagenome | isolation source: river surface water | place: USA:Blue River Watershed | collected 2017-08-17 | reverse complement strand
TCCACCACCTCCATACCCTCCACCACACGGCCGATGATCGTGGCGCGTCCGGCCAGCCAGGGGGCATCCACCAGGGTGATGAAGAACTCGGCGGCATTGGCCCCGGGGCCGTCACTCGCCATGGCCACGCTGCCACGCAGCGGCGGCTTCGATTCCAGCCGCTCGTTGTAGCGATAGCCCAGATTCTCATAAGCCTGACGCAGGGTCATGGCGCGCAGGGCGTCGTGAATCTCGAACTGGCGGGCCTCAACCGCTTCGGGGCTGCTGATGCCCAGGCGGCGATACAGCGGCACCAGGATCTCGCGCTCGAAGTCCTCGCGGCTGGCCAGATTCAGCCATGGATGGGGCTTGCCGAAGGGGTCCAGCACCTTTTCCTCGTGCAGCCCGAACTGGCGGGCGTTGATCTCGTCCTCGACCCGGTATTCCGGCACCGGTGCGGACGCCGAGCGGGGGGCCCCGGCCTGCACCAGGTAGTTGCGCAGGATGCGGTGAAACAGCAGGCCGTCGTAGTAATGCGGCGTCACGAAGCTGCCGGTGCTGACGTCGAACAGCGGCACCCGGGCTTCGGCAAGGGCAATGACGTTGGCGACATTGCGCGGGGCCGACTCGGGGAACAGCTCCAGGTAGATGTCTCCGCGCGAGGTGCGCATCAGCAGCAGCGGATTGGCGGGGTTCTCCATGGCGGCCGTGGCCGAGGCAAGGTCGGCGCTGGCGAGTGCAGGGCAGCTCAGCAGCAGGACGACGCTCAGGCGGCGCAGAAGTGTTCTCATGGGGCTTGGTATCTCGTGATGTGACCTGCCGCAGGCGGGTCGCTGGAATGTCGTCAGGATTGTAGGGGCAGCGTCGAGGCCAATGCAATGCGGCTCAGGAGCCCTGATGACGGGCGAGATCGGCGGGCGTGTCGACGTCCTGCAGGATGCCCGGGTCGTCCACTGTCACCAGATCGATCTGGCCAGGATGGCCGCGCACGATCTCCCGCGCGCCGGCATCCCCGTTGCAGCCTTGCAGGGCCGCGAACCAGTCGGCACCGAAGCCCACCGGGTTGCCGCGTTCGTTGTCGTGCACCGGCACCAGGATGCGGTCCTGCCGCAGCGCCTGCAACAACAGCTTCAGGGTGTCGGGGCGGATGAACGGCATGTCCGCCAGACACACCAGACAGCCGCGCCAGGGCGGCAGCGCGCGCATGCCGGCGGCCAGCGTGTGGCCCATGCCCAGCGCGGCGTCCTCGCACAGCACCAGTTCCTCAGGCTGCGCACCGCTGTCCAGCAGCAGCGCCTGCAGATCCGGGCGGGTGACGATGCGCAGAGGTGCCTGTGTGGCGCGCAGCTGTTGCAGGGTGCGGGCCACGACCGTGTCGCCGTTCTGCAGGGGGGCCGCCAGTTTCAGGCCGCCGAAGCGACGGCTGAAGCCGGCCGCCAGCAAGAGGATGCCGGCGGGGGCAGGGGGAGTGGGTGTCGTGCGCATGGGGTCAGAGGCTGTCAGTGCAGCACGCGGACCTGCGGGGGCTCGATGTCGTCCTCCAGCAGGCTGATCTCGAGCACCAGGCCCGGATGCGCGCTGTCGTGGCTGGCCAGGGCGGCGGGTGACACGCTGCCCGCCAGCTGCTGCATGGACAGCAGTTCACGCTCGCTGGCGAGCAGGTCCCGTTGCAGGGAGTCGGGGACTGCCCCACCGGCGCCGCCCGCCAGTTGCAGTTCCAGATGACGCTTCAGGCGGTTGACGACGCTGGTCATCATCGCGATGGTCTGCGTGAGCTGGTCCAGCGTCATCACGCTGCCGTCAGTGCTGCTTTCGGTGGGGTCTTGCTTGCTCATCGTACGTCTCCTGCGTCAAGCCGCACTGCCGGTCACTCCCAGGTCAGCGCACCGCCCGTCTGATACTCGGTCACGCGCGTCTCGAAGAAGTTCTTCTCCTTGCGCAGATCCATGATCTCGGACATCCACGGGAAGGGGTTCTTCACGCCCTTGAACTGCTCCGGCAGGCCGATCTGCACCAGACGACGGTTGGCAATGAACTGCAGGTATTCCTCCATCATCACCGCGTTCATGCCCAGCACGCCGCGCGGCATGGTGTCGCGGGCGTACTCGATCTCGAGCTGAGTGGCCTGCAGGATCATCTGCGTGGCCTCTTCTTTCATCTTGTCCGTCCACAGATGCGGGTTCTCCAGCTTGATCTGGTTGATCATGTCGATGCCGAAGTTCAGGTGCATGGACTCGTCGCGCAGGATGTACTGGAACTGCTCGGAAGTGCCCGTCATCTTGTTGCGGCGGCCCATGGAGAGGATCTGGGTGAAGCCACAATAGAAGAAGATGCCTTCCAGGCAGCAGTAATAGGCGATGAGGTTCTTCAGCAGCGCCTGGTCCGTCTCGCGGGTGCCGGTGCGGAAATTCGGATCGCTCAGCTCGCGGGTGTACTTCAGGCCCCAGGACGCCTTCTTCGCCACCGACGGCACCTCGTGGTACATGTTGAAGATCTCGCCTTCATCCATGGCCAGCGACTCGATGCAGTACTGGTAGGCGTGGGTGTGGATCGCTTCTTCGAAGGCCTGACGCAGGATGTACTGACGGCACTCGGGGTTGGTGATCAGGCGGTACACGGCCAGGACCAGGTTGTTCGCCACCAGCGAGTCGGCGGTGGAGAAGAAGCCCAGACTGCGCTTGACGATCAGGCGCTCATCGTCGGTCAGGCCGGTCTTGCTCTTCCACAGGGCGATGTCCGCATTCATGTTCACTTCCTGCGGCATCCAGTGGTTGGCGCAGCCGTCCAGATACTTCTGCCAGGCCCAGTCGTACTTGAAGGGCACCAGCTGGTTCAGGTCGGCGCGGCAGTTGATCATGCGCTTGTCGTCCACCTTCACGCGCTGGGCGGACTCTTCCAGTTCCGCACGCCCGGCGTCGACATCCAGGGTCTCCAGCGACGCGATGGCCTGTTGCAGCGGATCGAGCGCCACCCCAGGTGCTGTCGCCGGAGCAGCCACGGGGGCAGCGACTGCGGCAGCAGCCTGCGCTCGCGCTGCCGCCGCGGCGGCGATGGCGGCCTGTTCCAGTGCAGCCTGGGCGCGCTCTGTCACTGCTGGAGCAGCGACACGGGCTTCCTCAGCCTGGATCTGGGCGCGGGCCTGCACGCCGGCGACGGCTGTGCGGCTTGCCGTGGTGGTGGAGGGGATATCCTCCGCGTCGAATTCATCCCATGACAGCATGATGCGTTCCTCTTTCTGTTCTACGTCTGATTCTGGTGGCCGGTCACGCCGCCCGCCTCACTGGCAGGCTTCGCAATCCGGATCGTCAATGGAGCAGGCCTTGGGCACGTCCGCCGACTCGGCTTCCAGCTTGCTGGACACCGCGTTCAAGGCGTTGTTGGAGATGGTGGACTTCTCCGTGCTCGTGGCCGCCAGGGCACGCAGGTAATAGGTTGTCTTCAGACCGCGCAGCCAGGCCATGCGGTAGGTGACGTCCAGCTTCTTGCCATTGGCACCGGCGATGTACAGGTTCAGGGACTGCGCCTGGTCGATCCACTTCTGGCGACGGCTGGCGGCGTCGACCAGCCAGCGCGGGTCGATCTCGAAGGCCGTGGCATACAGCTCCTTCAGGTGCTGGGGAATGCGGTCGATGGGGCGCACGCTGCCTTCGTAGTACTTCAGATCGTTGGCCATCACGCTGTCCCACAGGTCCAGCGCCTTGAGGTCGCGCACCAGGTAGGGGTTCACCACGGTGAACTCGCCGGACAGGTTCGATTTCACATACAGGTTCTGGTACGTGGGCTCGATGGACTGCGACACGCCGCTGATGTTGGCGATGGTGGCCGTCGGCGCGATCGCCAGCACGTTGGAGTTGCGCATGCCGACCTGCTGGATGCGGGCACGCAGCGCTTCCCAGTCCATGGTCTGGTTCAGGTTGACGTCGAGGAATTCCTCGCCGCGCTCCTGGGCCAGCAGCTGCAGGGAGTCGATGGGAAGGATGCCGCGATCCCACAGCGAGCCCTTGTAGCTCTGGTAGGCGCCACGCTCCTCGGCCAGATCAGTGGACGCCTGGATGGCGTAATAGCTGATCGCTTCCATGGAGGTGTCGGCGAACTCCACCGCACGCTCGGAGGCGTAGGGGATCTTCAGCTCGTAGAGTGCATCCTGGAAGCCCATGATGCCCATGCCGATGGGGCGGTGCTTCAGATTGGAGTTCTTCGCCTGGTCCACGGAGTAGTAGTTGATGTCGATCACGTTGTCGAGCATGCGTACGGCCGTCTTGATGGTGCGCTGCAGCTTGGCGTGATCCAGCCCGCCCTCGGCGGTGACATGGTTGACCATGTTCACGGAGCCCAGGTTGCAGACCGCCACTTCGTCCTTGCTGGTGTTCAGCGTGATCTCGGTGCACAGGTTCGAGGAGTGGATGGTGCCCACGTGCTGCTGCGGCGAACGCACATTGCAGGCGTCCTTGAAGGTGATCCACGGGTGGCCAGTCTCGAACAGCATGGACAGCATCTTGCGCCACAGATCCTTGGCCTTGACCGTCTTGTAGACCTCGATCTTGCCCAGTGCGGCCAGACGCTCGTACTCGACATAGGCGGCCTCGAACGCGCGACCGTGCAGATCGTGCAGCTCGGGCACATTGTTCGGCGAGAACAGGGTCCAGTCGCCGTCCTCGAAGACACGCTTCATGAACAGGTCGGGAATCCAGTTGGCAGTGTTCATGTCGTGGGTGCGACGACGATCGTCCCCGGTGTTCTTGCGCAGCTCGATGAATTCCTCGATGTCCAGGTGCCAGGTTTCCAGGTAGGCACACACGGCGCCCTTGCGCTTGCCGCCCTGGTTCACGGCCACGGCGGTGTCGTTGACCACCTTGAGAAAGGGCACGACGCCCTGGGACTTGCCGTTGGTGCCGGTGATGTGGGCACCCAGGGCGCGCACCGGTGTCCAGTCATTGCCCAGACCGCCGGCCCACTTGGACAGCATGGCGTTGTCGCGGATGGCGCTGTAGATGCCGAACAGATCGTCCGGCACCGTGGTCAGGAAGCAGGACGAGAGCTGCGGACGCAGGGTGCCGGAGTTGAACAGCTGCGGCGTGCTGGTCATGTAGTCGAAGCTGGAGATCAGGTTGTAGAACTCGATCGCACGCTCCTCACGGTTCTCTTCGCGCATGGCCAGACCCATGGCGACGCGCATGAAGAACACCTGGGGCAGTTCGAAGCGGGTGTCGCCGCTGTGGATGAAATAGCGGTCGTACAGGGTCTGCAGGCCGAGATAGGTGAACTGGTTGTCGCGGTCGGCCTTGAGAGCCTCGCCCAGCACGTCCAGATCGAAGCTCAGCAGTTCCGGGTCGAGCAGGCCCAGCTCCACGCCCTTCTGCACGTAGGGGCGCAGGGTCATGGCGTAGCGGTAGTGCATCTCGCCCTGGGTGGCGCTGTCGGCCAGGCCCAGGAAGCTCAGGGCCTCGGAGCGCAGGGTGTCGAGCAGCAGGCGGGCGGAGACGTAGGAGTAGTTCGGGTCCTTCTCCACCATGGTGCGGGCGGTCATCACCGAGGAGGTGCGCACATCCTGGATGCGCACACCCGGGTAGAGGTTCTTGATGGTCTCGGCGTAGATCTCGTCGGCGCTGACATATTCCAGCCCCTCGCAGGCCTCGTCGATCACGGTGCGCAGGCGCTGGGTGTCCAGCGGGCCCTGGGTGCCGTCGGCGTAGGTCACGGTGATGGCGGGGTTGGTCTCCTGCTCGCGGGCACGCTGCTGCTCACGCACGCGGGCGCGCTCGGCACGGTAGATCACGTAGCTGCGGGCGACCTTGTGCTCGCCGGTGCGCATCAGCGCCAGCTCGACCTGGTCCTGGATGTCCTCGATGTGGATGGTGCCGCCGGAAGGCATGCGGCGACGAAAGATCGTGGTGATCTGCTTGCCCAGCTTGGTCACGGTCTCATGCACGCGTGAGGACGCCGCAGCGGTTCCCCCTTCCACGGCCAGATAGGCCTTGGTGATGGCGACCACCACCTTGGATTCGTCGTAGCCGACCACGGCACCGTTGCGCTTGATGACGCGCAGCTGACCGGGTGCGGTGGCCGAGGCGGGAGCGGCTTTCTGCTGCGCGGCGGCCTGGGCCGAGGAGGAAGAACTGGATTGACTGTAGAGATCGGTCTGCATGAGGTTCTCCATGATGTTGTTATGGCTGTCCGGGCGAATAGTGAGTGCGAAGGCGATCCCGGAGAGTGTGTCGTGGCCCTGAATTCCGCCTGTGAGGACAGGCATCAACGTGCATTCTGACGCGAGAGTCGAGAGGGCTGGAAAGGCCCTCGACTACTACATATGGGGTATTTTTTCGTCAGAGCCACAAGATAGTGCGCTCCCTGGGGGATTGCAAGGCCTTTTTGTGTGCACAAGCTGTGGGTAAATTGTGCATGGAGAACGTGGATCGCAGGGGTGGGCGATCAGGGTCGTGCAAGACCCAGATCGCCGCTGATGGAACGCAGCTCGATCAGTCCGCTGCCTTGTCCCAGCGTCAGGTGCAGGCTCTTGCGGGGGCCGAAACGCTCCCGGCTCGGCGTCTGCTCACTCAGTCCGTTGCTGATCTCGCCGCTGTGGGTTTCCAGGGCGACGCGGCCATCAAGATCGCCGTCCAGCGTGATCTGCAGGTCTCCGCTGACACTGCTGCCGCGAATCTGTGGACGGGCGGATTGCGCCACGGTGACGACGAGGTCGCCATTGACGGTGTCCAGGGTCAGCTGTACCGTGCCCTGCAGCTGCAGTTCGGCGTCGCCGTTGACACTTTCCAGCGTGACTTCCTCTGCAGTGCTGGCGGCCCGAATGCGGCCATTCACGCTGCCATAGGCCACGCGACCGCTGGAACCGCTGTCCTCGATCTCGCCATTGACCGTGCGCAGGGACACCACGCCCTCCAGGCCGGCGCTCTGGATGCTGCCGTTGACGCTCGACAGAGTCACCCGCTCGCTCAGGTCACTGGCCTCGATGCGACCGTTCACCGAGTTGACCTCGCTGCCGCCGGCAATGCCCGTCACGATCACGCGCGTGCTGACCCCATGGAATTCCAGGGTGGCACCGGCAGGCAGTTCAATGTCCAGATCGGACGGCATGTCGACGTCGCCACCGTTCCCCCAGCGCCCGGCCGAGCGGGGCAGATCCACGGAGAAACGGGTCGATCCGCCGGAGGACTCCAGGCTGAAGCCCTCGGCTTCTTCGTCCAGCGTGCCGCGCACACGGAATTCATTCTGTGGCGAGGGCCGGATCCGCACTTCGCCACGCATGACATCCACCAGAACGCGTTCATTGGGCGCCACCGTGCGGGTCTCGTCGATGGGTTCCTGCGCGCCGGCAGTGCCGACGCCGACAAGGAGCAGGGACAGGGCAAGGCGGGGGAGCAGGCGCAGTGTGATCATCGTGGATCTCCAGGGGGTCAGTAGTAGCGTTCGAAACGCCCGGCTGTCTGAATGGCCTGGCGCAACGCCTGCAGGCGTTCACGGTGCAGGCGTTCCAGCTGCGCGAGCAGGTAGGGATCGTCAGGGAAGTCGACCAGGGCGGCATGCACCTGCGCGATGGCGGTGTCCCATTCATGGCCCTGCGACAGGTAGGCCAGTCCGGGGATGCCGGCGGCACTGGTGCGGGCGGTCTCGTAGGCGGCCTGCCACTGGGCGTGCAGCGTGTCCGCCGCGACCGACACCGGGTTCCGCGCGTTGTCCGACTCCAGGGGCAGGCGCCATGGGCTGAGCCACACGGCGGCAAGCACGGCGGCAGCCACCCAGAGACTCGTCTGCCCGCGCCAGTGCTGCTGTCGCTGAGCAGGCAGACGAGCCGCCAGCGCGGGCCACAGATCCCGTGCCGGCGCCAGTTCGCGGGGCAGAGCACGCACTGCCTTGTCCAGTGCCTCGTCCCGCGCCTCGTCTGAGACGGTGTCTTGTCCGGGGTGTTCATGCATCGCGCAGTATCTCCTTCAGCAAGCTGCGGGCGCGGTGGTAATGGGCGCGGGAAGAGCCCTCGGCAATGCCCAGCAGTCCCGCGATTTCCTGATGCGTGTGACCTTCCAGGGCAAACAGCACGAACACGGCGCGGGCTTGGGCCGGCAGCGCCGCGATGGCGCGTTCGGTGTCTTTCTCGTGCGGCACGATTCGCGTGTCCGGCACGCTGTCCAGGTCGTGCGCGTCAAGCAGCCGCGTGCCACGTTCACGCCGCCACAGATCGATCGCGCAGCGCGTGGCGATGCTGTGGACCCAGGTGCCGAAGCTGCTTTCGTGGCGGAATCCGGGCAACTGCTGCCACACCTTCAGGAACGTCTCCTGACAGGCGTCCTCGGCACGGGCATCGTCGGCCAGCAGACGTCGGCAGACGGTGTAGGCAGGGCCGATGAACTGGCGATGCAGCGCTCGGAACGCGTCGACATCGCCGGCCTGTGCGGCGCGAATCAGATTGCTGGCGTCTTCGGACATGGCCTTCCCGTGCATGCTGTTGCTCAATGAGACGCAGCATGCCGGGAAAACGTTTAGAGCGGGGAGGAAAAACGCTGCGGCGTCAGTGCCTTGTCGCGCCGGCGGCCACGGGTTGCTGCAGGCTGGCCTGCAGCCGTTCGATGCTGCCGGGCAGTTCGGCGAAGGCTACCGGGGCGCTGAACTCGTAGCCCTGCTGCGCGCTGCAGTGATGATGCAGCAGGAAGTCGCTCTGCTCGACGGTTTCCACGCCTTCTGCGACCACCGTCAGCTCGAGTTGTCGGCCCAGGGCGATCACGGCCGTGGTGATGGCGCGGTCGCGGGAACTCTCCAGCAGATTGTGCACGAAGGAGCGGTCCACCTTGAGCTTGTTGACCGGCAGGCCGCTGAGCGTGCCCAGCGAGGAGTGGCCGGTGCCGAAGTCGTCGATGGCGATGCCGACGCCCAGCGCCTTGAGTTGCTGCAGGATGCCCGTGGCCTGGGCGATGTCTTCCATCAACATGGCTTCGGTGATTTCCAGTTCCAGCCAGCGGGCTGCGAGGCCCGTCTGCGCCAGGATGCGCTCGATTCAGGGGATCAGGCCCGGGTCACGGAATTGCTGGGCCGACAGATTCACCGACACGGTCTGCGCGTCGAAGCCCAGTTGCTGCAGTTCCCGCAACTGCTGGCAGGCCTTGCGCAGGACGATCTCGCCCAGGGCCACGATCAGCCCGCTCTGCTCCGCCACGCTCAGGAAGCTGGCGGGCAGACGTTCACCATCGGCATGCTGCCAGCGCGCCAGCGCGCCAGCGCCTCGAAGCCGGTGATGCGGTGCTCGCGCAGATCCACCAGCGGCTGGAAATGCACCACGAACTGCTCCTCGCGGATCGCCTGCCGCAGTTGTTCCTCCAGGCTCTGACGGGCACCGATGCGCTGCTGCATGGCGGCGGAGAAGTACTGGGCGTTGTTGCGGCCAAGTTCCTTGGCGCGGTACATCGCGAGATCGGCATTGCGCAGCAGCAGGTCGCCGGACATGCCGTCGTCCGGCGCCACGGTGATGCCGATGCTGGCGCCGATGCGGACCTCGCCGTCACGCAGGGTCACCGGTTCGTCAAGCGCGGCCAGGATCTTGCGGGCCACCACGGCCGCTGCATGGGAGTCACGCTGATGGCTCAGCAGCACGATGAACTCGTCGCCGCCCAGGCGTGCCACGATGTCCTCGTCGCGCACATGGCGCAGCGCCTGTTCCAGACGGTCGCTGAACATGCGGCGATTTTCCAGGCCGGTGAGAGGGTCGAAGTAGGCAAGTCGTTCCAGCTGGTTGTGCAGCTCGCGCTGCTGGCTGGTGTCATCGATGCCGAACACGATGTGGGTGAGCCGGCCCCTGTCATCCAGCACTGGCGCGGCCGAGACGGCCTGCCAGAAACGCTCGCCATTGCGCCGGGTGCTGGGCATGGTGAGCGACCAGGCCTCGCCGCGCGACAGGCGTTCCTGCAGGCTGCAGTCCTGTTGATCGCGCAGGCTGGTATTGCTGACCAGTGCGCTGACACTGCCCAGCAGCTGCTCGCGGCTGTCGCCGATGATCTGGGCCAGGCGGGGATTGACGTACTCGATGCGACCGCTCGCGTCAGTGATCATCACGGCGCCATGACTCTGTTCCATGGCCGTGGTCAGCAGGCGCATGGACTGATCGGCCAGATGCTGGCGCGCCAGCATGAACAGGCTCAGGCCGACCGTGAGGATCATCAGTCCGGTGGTGAGGGCTTCGGAGAACAGCAGGGTGTCGCGGTTCTGGGCGAGGGCGGCCCGATAGGCGAACCAGACGCTGGCGAGCGCGGCTGCCAGCGCTGCCGCGCAGATCAGGACGGCCAGCAGGCGATTGTGACGCTTGGCAAAGCTGCCCTGATCGGCCGACCTGTTCATGAGGCTGCGCTGCCCTTGCTCTAGTGCTTGCTCAGGAATTCCAGCAGCGCTTTCTTGGTGTGCAGGCGGTTTTCCGCTTCATCCCAGATTACGGAGTCAGGCGCATCCATCACCTCGGCCGAGACTTCCTCGCCGCGATGGGCCGGCAGGCAATGCATGAAGAGTACATCGCTGGCGGCGTGGGACAGCAGTTCGTCATTGATCTGGAAGCCGGCGAACTGCTGCAGGCGCTTCTCGCGCTCGTCCTCGTGACCCATGGAGGTCCAGACATCGGTGGCCACCAGATGGGCGCCGCGCACGGCCTCCACCGGGTTGCGCACGATCTGCACGCGGGAGCGCGAACGCTCCAGCAGCCAGGCGTCGGGCTCGAAGCCCTGGGGGCAGGCGATGCGCAGCTCGAAGTCGAACTGCTCCGCCGCATTGATGTAGGACTGACACATGTTGTGGCCATCGCCGACCCAGGCCACGGTCTTGCCCTGGATGTCGCCGCGGTGTTCGAAGAAAGTCTGCATGTCAGCCAGCAGCTGACAGGGATGGAAGTCGTCAGACAGCGCATTGATGACCGGCACGCGGGAATGCTGCGCGAAGACTTCAAGCTTGCGGTGATCGAAGGTGCGAATGGTGATGAAGTCCACCATGCGCGAGAGCACCTTTGCCGTGTCCTCCAGCGGTTCGCCCCGGCCAAGCTGGGTATCGCTGTTGGCAAGGAACAGGCTGCTGCCGCCCAGCTGCGTCATGGCCACTTCGAAGGCGACGCGCGTGCGGGTGGAGGCCTTTTCGAAGATCATGGCCAGGGTCTTGTGCTGCAGGGTGTCTTCGCGCAGGTCGGGGCTGTTTTTGAGCGCGATCGCAAGCTGGATGATCGCGTGAAGTTCGGCCTTCTCGAGATCCATCAAAGTCAAAAAATGTCGGGTTGCCATTGTCAAGGGTTCTTGTGTGGTCTGTATCGCGGTCTGTGCTGGTCGAACGGCCTGACGCGATTTTCAGGCATGAGCCGGGCCCGAAGTCGTCAGTGCGCGGAGAGGAGCTGAGTTACGCAAACGCGTTGCGGGCACGGATGAACCGCCGGGGCAGGCTCGAAAAATCTTTTAAATTCAGAGTCAAACGTGCACTTTTGAACACTGTCTGATCTGGCCGGTATCTTATACGAGTTTGTGAGGGCGAGGCAAACGGGGGGTAGAGAAGGCATTGTCGGCGTGAATATTCGCGCCGCCTTCGTGTAGAATGCCGCCACGTCACCGACCACCAGGCAGCTCGTGCCAGCCCTTGCGCAGCCCGACTTGCCGGTTGTTCCCATCAGCCAGAAACGCGAGCAGCAGCCCTATGAACATCGAAGACACCATCCGGGATCAGATCAAGTCCAACAGCATTCTGCTCTACATGAAGGGCAGTCCTGACCAGCCGCAGTGCGGGTTTTCCGCCCAGACCGTGCGCTGTCTGATGTCCTGCGGCAAGCGCTTCGCGTTCGTGGATGTGCTGGCCAATCCGGAGATCCGCGCCACGCTGCCCGCCATCGCCAACTGGCCCACCTTCCCGCAGCTGTATGTCGACGGCGAACTGGTCGGCGGCTGTGACATCGTCACCGACCTCTTCGAAAGCGGCGAACTGCAGAAGCTCATCGACGGCGCAGGTCAGGGCCAGACGGCCTGATGCGCGGCGGCCGGCGTCTCAGGGCGCCGGCCATCCCCCCAGACTCTTCCACTTGTTGACGATCGTGCAGAACAGCTGCGCGGTCTTCTCCGCATCGTATTTCGCGGAATGTGCCTCACTGTTGCTGAACTCGATGCCCGCCGCCTCGCAGGCACGGGCGAGCACCGTCTGCCCGTAAGCCAGTCCACTGAGCGTGGCCGTGTCGAAGCTCGAGAACGGGTGGAACGGGTTGCGCTTGATGTCGTGGCGCGCCACGGCCGCATTGATGAAGCCATGATCGAAGTGCGCGTTGTGGGCCACCAGGATCGCGCGCTTGCAGCCATTGCTTTTGAGCGCCGTGCGGATGATGCGGAACATGTCCGTGAATACGTCCTTCTCGTTGCGGGCGATGCGCAGCGGGTGATACGGGTCGATGCCGGTGAACTTCAGGGCCGCGTCCTCGATGTTGGCGCCCTCGAAGGGCACCACGCGGTGGAAGAAGGTCTGTTCGATGCCCAGCAAGCCTTTCTCGTTCATGCCCAGCACCACGGCCGAGATCTCCAGGATGGCATCGGTCTTCGCATTGAAGCCGCCGCACTCGATGTCCACCACCACGGGGAGATAGCCCCGGAAGCGCAGGGACATCGGACTTTCCAGGTATTGTTCTTCGTCGTCGAAACTCATGCGGTGATCCCCGTGAAGCGCCATTGCAGTTGCTCCCCGGCGCGCAGGGGGACGACGCGATCTGCGCCAAATGCATAATCCGCCGGCACCGTCCACGGCGCCTTTTCCAGCGTCACGCGGCGGGTGTTGCGCGGCAGGCGGTAGAAGTCCGGGCCGTGCAGGCTGGCGAAGCCTTCAAGGGCGTGCAGGGCACCGGCCTGCTCGAAGGCCTCGGCATAAAGTTCCAGCGCGGCATGGGCGGTGAAACAGCCGGCACAGCCACAGGGATGTTCCTTCAGGTGCCGACTGTGGGGCGCCGAATCCGTGCCCAGGAAGAAGCGCGGGTTGCCGCTGGTGGCGGCCTCGATGAGCGCCTGCTGATGCCTGCTGCGCTTGAGGATGGGCAGGCAGTACAGATGCGGGCGCACGCCACCGGCCAGCATGTCGGTGCGATTGAACAGCAGGTGATGCGCCGTGATGGTGGCGGCGATCTGCGGCCCGGCCTCGCGCACGAACTGCGCCGACTGCGCGGTGGTGATGTGTTCCAGCACGATGCGCAGGGTGGGGAAGCGCTGGGTGAGCGGGAGCAGCACGCGGTCGAGGAAGACCTGCTCGCGGTCAAAGATATCGATGCTGGCATCGGTCACCTCGCCATGCAGCAGCAGGGGGACGCCCGCCTCGGCCATGGCTTCGAGCACCGGGTACACCTTGTCGATGCGGGTCACGCCGTTCTCGGAATTGGTGGTGGCGCCGGCCGGGTAGTACTTCAAGGCCTTCACCACGCCGCTGGCTGCGGCCCGGGCAATTTCGGCGGGCTCGGTGGCGTCGGTCAGATAGAGCGTCATCAGCGGTTCGAAGTGTGTGCCTGCCGGCAGCGCGGCCAGGATGCGCTCGCGATAGGCGAGAGCGGCGGCGGTGTCGACCACCGGCGGCTTGAGATTGGGCATCACGATGGCGCGGGCGAACTGCCTGGCGGTGGCCGCCACAGTGTGGGGCAGAGCCTCGTCATCGCGCAGATGGACGTGCCAGTCATCGGGTTGGAGCAGGGTGATCTGATTCATGCGAAATTCTTGCAATCAAGGGTAAAGTTTCTGAGGCGCTTGCCGATGCTTGTCTACTGAGGCACTGTCTGATGTGCGCACAGGGACTGGGCGCGGCAGGACAGTCATAGCTATTGATCAGTTGCGGCGAATGAAAAACGGCCTGAAGTTTACCTTATCTTTCCTGAGTTTGCTCTCTGCCTCCTCTGTGCAGCCGGGCAATCTCTCCTATTACGCCGAGTTCGACACGGCGCAGTGGGACGTGGAGGGCAATGTCTTCGAGTGCAGCATGTCGCACGAGATTCCTCACTTCGGCCAGGCCGTCTTTTACCGCGAAGCCGGCGAGTCGATGATCTTCTATCTGCAGGCGCTGGACAGTGACATGGCGGCCGGCCGTGCCTTGATGACGTCCATGCCGCCGTCCTGGCGACCGGGGCTCACCGAGCGTGACATCGGCTATTTCGATGTGGCGCGTGGCGGGCGTCCGCTGGTGCTCGACGAAGCCAATGCGCGCCTTGTGCTGACCGAACTGTTCCGCGGCATGATGCCGACCGTGTCGCGCCGGGCGTGGTACAGCGAGGAGGACGCGGTGCAGGTGCAGGTTTCGCCGGTGAACTTCCAGGCCGCCTACCGCGACTACCAGGCCTGCATCGGGGATCTGCTGCCGGTGAACTTCCGCCAGATCGAGCGCTCCACGGTGTTCTGGCAGGTCGGCCAGATGACGCTGGACGAGGCGTCGCGCGATCTGCTCGACAATATCGCGCGCTACATCCAGGCCGATGCCGGCGTGTTCTCGGTGCAGATCACCGGCTTCACCGACACAGCCGGCAGTGCCCGGGACAATCTCGAGGCGTCCCGTGTGCGGGCCTTCCTCGTGCATCAATACCTGGTGGATCGCGGGGTGAACGAAGCCATGCTGGAGAGGCGCTTCTTCGGCGAGGTGGAGGATTATCTGATCGTGCGCAACGAGCGCACGGCGGCCGATCGTGACCGCAATCGCCGGGTGACCCTGCTGCTGCAGCGACGCTGATACCCTTCTTAAACGCCCTTTTCAGTCCTCGGTCTTGTCCTTGAACTCGCACAGATCCTCGATCAGGCAGGAGCCGCATCTGGGCTTGCGTGCCGTGCACACATAACGCCCGTGCAGGATCAGCCAGTGGTGGGCGTCCAGCAGATACTCCTTCGGCACGTGTTTCAGCAGCCCTTTCTCGACCTCCAGCACATTCCTGCCGGGCGCGATGCCTGTGCGATTGGCGACGCGGAAGATGTGCGTGTCCACTGCCATGGCGATCTGCCGGAAGGCGGTGTTGAGCACCACGTTGGCCGTCTTGCGCCCGACGCCGGGCAGGGCCTCCAGCGCCTCGCGACTGTCGGGCACCCGGCCGCCGTGCTGCTCGATCAGGGCGGCGCAGGTCTTGATGACGTTCTCGGCCTTGGTGTTGAACAGGCCGATGGTCTTGATGTAGCGCTTCACCCCGTCCACGCCCAGCGCGAGCATGGCTTGCGGCGTGCCCGCGTCCCGGAACAGCGCGCGGGTGGCCTTGTTCACGCTGACGTCCGTGGCCTGGGCCGAGAGCATCACCGCGATCAGCAGCTGGAACTCGTCGTCATATTCCAGTTCCGTCTGCGGGCTGGGGTTCTGCGCCTTCAGGCGACGGAAGATTTCCTCGCGCTTGAGCTTGTTCATGCCTTCGTGCTCAGCCCTCCACCGGCGTGCGGCGATAGCAGCCTGCGCTGCTCTCGACCGTTCTGCTTCGGCTGCCATGCAGGGCTGCCGTGAGCGGCCCGGCCTGCGCCGCTGTCGCGCCCACGAACCCTCCGACCACCAGCACATTGGCCACCAGCACTCTTGTGATCACTTGCATGTTGCGCTCCCTGCCCGTGCGGGCCTCAGGCGTCGATTGATGAGTCTGTCAGTCCTTCAAGGCCGCCTTGCGCGCGGCGGCTCTGGCCACGGCGGCAGCGATGTCCAGGCGGGCGCGGGCCGGGTCGATCAGGGTCACGCTCGGTGGCTCCCATTGCCGAACGGCGTTGGTCGTGCTCGCCGAGGCTTCCTGCTGTCGCGCCAGGGCCTCGCGCCGCAGCTGCCGTTCATCGCGCTGGCTGCGCAGGCGCAGCTTGCGGGCGTGATAGCGCACACGCCACTTCTGGCTGAGCAGGGCCGGATCGGTGCTGGCGGGCAGGGCGGCCGGCACCTGGTCCAGCGGCAGCATGTCGATGCAGTCCACCGGACAGGGTGCCAGGCAGAGGTCGCAGCCGGTGCACTCGGCGCTGAGCACGGTGTGCATGCGTTTGGCGGCCCCCAGGATGGCATCCACCGGACAGGCCTGGATGCACTTGGTGCAGCCGATGCACTCGGCTTCACGGATGAAGGCCACGCGACGCTCCTGCTCGACGCCATGCGCCGGGTCGAGCGGCACCACGGGGCGTTCCAGCAGGGTGGCCAGCGCGGCGATGGTGGCACTGCCTCCCGGCGGACACCTGTTGATCGGGCCGCCCGTGGCGATCTCTTCGGCGTAGGGCAGGCAACCGGCGTGGCCGCACTTGCCGCACTGGGTCTGTGGCAGCAGGGCGTCGATGGTGGAAATCATCACGGGATTCATGGGCGGACAAGGTACTCCAGGACATGGCCCATCACGGCGTTCATGGCGGCGTAGCTGGCTGCTTCCTCGCACAGGATCGTGTCGGCGTCCTGCACGAAGCGCCCGGCGCGTGCCGCCTCCAGTTCCTCGCTGCAGGCCTCGACAATGGCCTGGGCACTCTGTGGGGTGGTCTCCAGATGACACTGGAACGCCAGCACGCGCCGGCCGTGCTGAAACACCTGATTGGCGCAGGCACTGCTGCCCGCCAGGCGGACAGCCCCCTCGGGCAGGGCGAAAGTCTCGCCATGCCAGTGGAACACGCGCAGGCGCGGCGGCAGCTGCAGCAGGTCGGCCTCGTGGGCCAGCGGCGGGCGCGCCACGATGTCGAACCAGCCGATCTCCTTCTCCAGAGCGGGGTATACCCGCGAACCCAGGGCGCTGGCGATCAGCTGGGCCCCGAGACAGATGCCCAGCACGGGCGTGCCTGCCGCAATCGCGGTGGCGATGAAGGCCTTCTCGTCGCGCAGCCAGGGCAGCGCGGCCTCGTCGTGCACACTCATGGGGCCGCCCAGCACGATGAGCAGGTCGACATCCGCCAGGGCAGGCAGCACGCAGTCCTCGTGAAAGTGCGTGAAGCCGACTTGCGCATCGCGTGCAGCGAGCCAGTCGGCGATGCTGCCGATGCCCTCGGCACATGCTGGAAAACATGGACACGCATGCGTAAAGAGTGCTCGCTGGGTGAAAAGTGGCCGGGATTCTAGCACGGCGGCCGCAGCCGACCAGCCTTCTGACGGGAGCCTGCAGACTGCGTCACAGGGCGTGCATTTGGGCTGCCCGCGCCGGATGGGGTATGCTGCCGCCTCGTTTCCGCAAACCCTCCGGGGGCAAGCCGCATCATGAATCAGACCCTTGGCACACAACTGACGCAGCTGCTGACCCAGGCCGGCGACCCGCAGTTCTGGTGGCAGCTGGGCGTGCTGGTGGTGGCAGCGCTGGGCGCCTCGCTGATCAACCAGCGCCTGCAGGCGGTGCTGGCGCTGGAAGCGGGAGTCGCGGGGCTGCGCCACGTCGCCATCCGCAGCCTGCAGCGTCTGCTGTGGCCGCTGAGCATGCTGCTGCTGGTGATCCTGGGCCGCGCGGTGCTTGCTCACTACGCGCTGCACGTTGTCCTGCTGGATGTCGCGGTGCCCGTCTTTCTGGCGCTTGCCGTGGTGCGGCTGTGTGTCTACGTGTTGCGCAAGGCCTTCACCGTCAACCCGTTGCTGAAGTCTTCCGAGAACGCGCTGGCGCTGCTGGTCTGGGCCGTGGTCATTCTCTACTTGCTGGACTGGCTGCCAGGCGTGCTGCAGGCGCTGGACAGCATGGCCATGCAGCTGGGCGAGACCCGCATCAGTGTGCTCGATGTGCTGCAACTGCTCGTGGTGGTGGCCATCGCCTTCACGTTGGCCATCTGGCTGTCCGAGGTCATCAACCGCAGCATGCAGAGCACGGCGGGCATCTCGCCCAGCATGCAGGTGGGCATCAGCAAGTTCAGCCGCTTCGCCTTGATCACGGCGGCCTTTCTGTTCGCCTTGAATGCCGTCGGCATCAACCTGAGTTCCCTCGCCATCTTCGGCGGCGCGCTGGGCGTGGGCCTGGGCTTCGGCCTGCAACGCATCGCCTCCAATTTCATCAGCGGGTTCATCCTGGTGTTCGACCGCTCCATCAAGCCGGGCGACGTGGTGACCGTGGGCCAGAACTTCGGCTGGGTGCAGGAGTTGCGCTCGCGTTATGTGGTGCTGCGCAATCGTCAGGGCGTGGACACGCTGATTCCCAACGAGAACCTGATCACCTCCGAGGTGGTGAACTGGAGCTTTGTCGACCGCAATGTGCGCGTGACCATTCCCGTGCAGATCAGCTACGACGACGACCCGGAGCAGGCCATGGCCCTGATGCTGGACTGCGCCTACGCCTCGCCCCGGGTGCTGCATGAGCCCGAGCCCACCGTGCGCTTCCTGGCCTTCGGCGACAACGGCCTGAACCTGGAGCTGCGGGTGTGGATCGAGGACCCGGAGAACGGCTTCGGCGAGGTGAAGTCAGCCTTGAACCTGGCCATCTGGAAAGCCTTCAAGGCGGCCGGCATCACCATTCCCTACCCGCAGCGCGATCTGCACATCAAGAGCATGCCCGGGCCGCTGAGCCCGCTGGCGCCTGGAGAGTCAGCCGATGAATGAGACCGTGCCGCAAATGCAGCACCCCGAGATCCAGTGCCGCGTGCGCGTGGCCCGTGGCGTCGACATCGCCGTCGGGCCGGGCAAGATGGAACTGCTGGAGGCCATCCGCGATGCGGGCTCGATCTCCGGCGGCGCCCGCCGCATGGGCATGAGCTATCGCCGCGCCTGGATGCTGGTGGAGACGATGAACAGCTGCTTCGTCGAGCCGCTGGTGGTCACGGCCACGGGCGGTCGCGCGGGCGGCGGTGCTCAGGTCACGGCCCGAGGCGAGGAAGTGCTGCGCATCTACGCCGCCATGATGAGCGAGGTGGAAGCGGTGGCGCGTCGACACCTGGACCCGCTGATGCCCGCGCTGCTGAGCAAGGCGGTCGAGCCCGGCCAGAGCTGACCCGGGCCACTGGCTTGCAGTATGATCGGCCCCCGTTTTGCAATGACGCTTAACCCGAATGAGCTGTGGAGACGAACGTGAAGAAATGGCAATGCATGGTGTGTGAGTTCATCTACGACGAAGCCCTGGGTCGCCCCGAGGACGGCATCCCGCCCGGCACGCGCTGGGAAGATGTGCCCGAGGACTGGACCTGCCCCGACTGCGGCGTCGGCAAGGAAGATTTCTACATGGTGGAAGTGGCATGACGCGACGCATTCTGGTCACCAGCGCGCTGCCCTATGCCAATGGCCCGATCCATCTGGGCCACATCCTGGAGGCCGTGCAGACCGACATCTGGGTGCGCTTCCAGCAGCTCAAGGGCGAACACTGCGTCTATGTCTGCGCCGATGACACCCACGGAACGGCCATCATGCTGCGGGCCGAGAATGAAGGCATCACACCCGAGGCGCTGATCGCCCGCGTGCAGGCTGAACACGAGCGCGATTACGCCGGCTTCAACATCGGCTTCGCCCAGTTTCACTCCACGCATGCGCCCGAGAACGAGCGCCTGTCCCAGGACATGTACCGTCGCCTGCGCGCCAATGGCCACATCAGCCGCCGCCGCATCACTCAGCTGTTCGACCCGGAGAAACAATTGTTTCTGGCCGATCGGTTCATCAAGGGCACCTGTCCGAAGTGCCGCACGCCCGATCAGTACGGCGACAACTGCGAAGCCTGCAACGCGACTTACAGCCCTTCCGATCTGATCGACCCGCGCTCCACGCTGTCGGGCGCCACGCCGATTGAAAAGGACTCCGAACACTTCTTCTTCACGCTGCCGGCCTTCACCGACATGCTGAAGACGTGGACGCGCAGCGGCACGCTGCAGGAGTCTGTGGCAAACAAGCTCAGCGAGTGGCTCGAGGGCGGCCTCCAGGAGTGGGACATCAGCCGCGATGCGCCGTATTTCGGTTTCGAGATTCCGGACGAACCGGGCAAGTATTTCTATGTCTGGCTGGACGCGCCGGTGGGCTACATGGCGAGCTTCGAGGCCCTGTGCAAGCGCGCGGGGCTCGACTTCGATGCCTACTGGAAACCAGGTCACGACACCGAGCTGTATCACTTCATCGGCAAGGACATCGTCAACTTCCACACCCTGTTCTGGCCGGCCATGCTCAGCAGTGTGGGCTACCGGACCCCCACGGGCGTGTTCGTGCACGGTTTCGTCACCATCAACGGGCAGAAGATGTCGAAGTCACGTGGCACCTTCATCAATGCCAGCGACTATCTGGCGCATCTCGACCCGGAATACCTGCGCTATTACTTCGCCGCCAAGCTCTCCAGCGCGGTGGACGATCTCGACCTGAACCTCGACGATTTCGTGGCGCGGGTGAATTCGGATATGGTGGGCAAGGTGGTCAATATCGCCAGCCGCTGCGCAGGTTTCATCAGCAAGGGCTTCGATGGCGTGTTGAGCGCACAGTGCAGCGAGCCTGCACTGGTGGCCGAGTTCCAGGCCGCGAAGGACGACATCGCCGCGCACTACGAGAGCCGCGACTACAGCAAGGCGCTGCGGCAGATCATGGCGCTGGCCGACAAGGCCAATGCGTACATCGCCGACAAGGCGCCGTGGACCCTGGCCAAGACCGACAAGCAGTCGAGCGAGGTGCAGGCCATCTGCAGCACCGGCATCAACCTGTTCCGCCTGCTGATGAGTTACCTCAAGCCCGTGCTGCCCGCCATGGCGGTGCGCGCCGAGACCTTCCTGGCCATCGAGCCGCTGCACTGGCACAGCGTGGACACGCTGCTGCTGGGGCATCGCATCGGCACCTTCACGCCGCTGCTCACGCGCGTGGAGCCCGACAAGGTGGCGGCGATGATGGCCTCCGCGGGCGCGGGCGCTGCGGGAGCCACTGCTGCTGGAACTACTGCTGAGGGAACCAGCCCTGTGGGAGCGGGCTCGCCCGCGAACAAGCCCGCCGCTGACTCTCACCCAGCAACCACCCCCGCTTCCCCCCTCGCGCAAGACCCCCTCGCCGAGGAAATCGCCTATCCCGACTTCGCCAAGGTGGATCTGCGCATCGCCCGCATCGTCAAGGCCGAGCACGTGGAAGGCGCCGAGAAGCTGCTGAAGCTGCATCTCGACCTGGGCCTTGGCGCCGACGGCGCGCCGGTGCTGCGCACGGTGTTCTCCGGCATCAAGTCGGCCTATGACCCGGCCAGCCTGGTGGGCCGGCTCACGGTGCTCGTCGCCAATCTGGCGCCGCGCAAGATGAAGTTCGGCATGTCCGAAGGCATGGTGCTGGCGGCAGGCCCGGGCGGCAAGGACATCTGGCTGCTGCAGCCGGACAGCGGCGCCCAGCCTGGCATGCGCGTGGTGTGATGCGGCAGCGCATCGTGGCGCACATCGACGCGCTCGGCATCACCGGTGAACAGGAACCGCCGTTCCGCACGGCCATGCAGCAGGTCGCGACGCTGGAAGCAGGAGAGGGTGCGAGTCTGTCGCGCGAGGCCTTGCTCGAGGCCATCGTCGGCATAGTCGCGAAGGTGCTCTACCCGACCCAGGTGGCCGCGTTTCGTGTGCGCGAGCTGGAACGGATGCTGCCCGCCCGTCAAACAAACTGACATTTTCCTGCTTGTCGATTGACCAGTGCAGCAGCAGAATGCCCGTAACGCTTCCGTCAAGCTCCAGGTACTTGCTGCCATGAACATCCGCCCCTCTCTCGACGCCGACAAACCCGCCCTGCGCGCCCTGCATGAACAGGCTTTCGGCGACGAAGAGGGCATCCTGGTGGGCCGACTGGCGCTGGCGCTGCTGGCGGACCCGACGGCGCAGCCCGTGCTCTCGCTGGTGGCTGAGGACGCTGACAGCCTGCTCGGCCACGTGATGTTCACGGCGCTGACGCTGGACCACCACCCGACCCCGCAGTTGCGCATCATGGCCCCGCTGGCGGTGACCAAGGCGCGGCAGGGCGATGGCCTGGGAGCACGTCTGATTGAGGAGGGCTGCCGGCAGTTGCAGGCCGACGGTGTGGAATGTGTGATGGTGCTGGGCGACCCGGCCTATTACAGCCGCCACGGCTTCACCAGCGTCCACGCGCTGCGCCCGCCTTACGAGCTGGCGCGGCCTGATGCCTGGATGGCGCGCCCGCTGGCGCCTGATGCCTTGAGCAGCTGGCAGGGCGTGGTCAATGCCGCCGATGCGCTCAACGCGCGGCAACTCTGGTGAGTTCGCCGTCCTTGCCAGGTCGTCTGCGCGCCGACCCGCAAGTGAAACAGTCTGTTGTCGCGCCGACGCTTTCTTGAGTCTGCCCCCATGAATCCGACCCTCGCCCCCGTCGCCCGCGCGCAGATGCTGATTCGTCGCCCTGTCGCCACGGTGTACGAGGCCTTCATCGACCCGGCCGTCACCTCGCGCTTCTGGTTCAGCCGGGGCAGTGCCCGCCTGGAGGCCGGGGCGCGCGTCACCTGGCACTGGGACATGTACGGCGTGTCAGCCGATGTTCATGTGAAGGCGCTGGAGCCGAATGCGCGCATTCTCATTGCCTGGCCCGACCCGGTGGAATGGCGTTTCGAGCCGCGCGGTGACGACGCCACCCTGGTCACCATCACCGCGTCCGGCTTTCAGGGCGATGCCGACAGTTGTGTCCGCCAGGCCCTCGACAACATGGGCGGCTTCAGCTACGTGCTGGCCGGCTGCAAGGCCTGGCTCGAGCATGGCATCGCGCTGGATCTGGTGGCCGATCACACGGGCGACGCGCCTGCGAAACCGCCGCGCGTGCCGGTGATCCTGCAGCCCGGTGAGGGTCGCGACTGGCCCATGGGCCGCATCCGCGCGCTGTTCAAGGCCGATGGCGACGAGACTCGCCACCGCTTTGCCATTTCCGAATGGTGGCTGGAGCCGCAGTGCACCGGGCCGGGCACGCATCGGCATGCGGAGGACGATCTGTTCTACGTGCTGGAAGGCACTTTCACCATTCGCGTGGGTGACACCTGGCACACCGCGCCCAAGGGCAGTTTCGTGCTGGTCCCGGGCGGCACCCCGCACGATTTCGAGAATCGCGGCGAGGTGCGCGCCGGTCTGCTGAACATCGCCGTGCCCGGCGGCTTCGAGCCGGAAATGCCGGGCATCAGTGCGTGGTTTCTGGAGAACCCGCCGGGCAAGCCTGGGCAGGAGGTCTGAGGCCTTGTACACCCCACGTCACTTCGAGGCGCCGTCGCTGGTGGCCATGCAGGCCCTGATGACATCCCACCCGCTCGCGGCCCTGGTCACGCCGACCGCCGACGGGCTCGACGCCAATCACATCCCGCTGCAATGGCACGCGCAGGAGGGCGGCCACGGCGTGCTGCGCGGCCATGTCGCCCGCGCCAATCCGCTGGTGGGCAGCGCACTCACCGGCGACGCCCTGGTGATCTTTCAGGGGCCCCAGGCCTACGTCAGCCCGGGGTGGTATCCCGGCAAGGCGCAGAACGGCAAGGCCGTGCCCACCTGGAACTACCTGGTGGTGCACGCTCACGGGCCCTTGCGGCTGCTGGACGACGCCGCCTGGCTGCGCGAGCAGGTGCGCCAGTTGAGCGCGGAACACGAGGCCGGGCTCGCGTCGCCCTGGTCCGTGGACGACGCGCCGCCCGACTACATCGACGCCCTGTTGAAGGCGATTGTCGGCATCGAGATCCCGATCACTCGCCTGCAGGGCAAGTGGAAAGTCAGTCAGAACCAGCCTGGGCCGAATCGGGCTGGGGTGATTGCGGCGATGACTCAGCTGGAGTCTCTGCGCGCGGCTGATTCGTGATCGCCAGGTAGAGCGACGCGAACGACGCCTTGATCCACATCGAGGCGGGGAAGGCGCCCACCAGCAACAGCATCAGGCCGCCGAAGAACACGAAGATCGACACCACGCCCAGCACGAAGATCTTGAACGCATGCCCCCGCGTGATGCGCCAGCTCGCTTCCACCGCCGCGATCGGGTCCAGGCCCTCGTCCATCACCAGATAGCCCACGAACACCAGGCGGCAGGCGACATAGATGCCGGGGATGACGAACACCACCACGCCGATGCCGATCAGCCCCAGCACCAGCAGCGAGGCCAGCACCACGTTCACGTAATTGCCGAAGCCTTCGAACAGGCTGTTCACCTTCACGGCATCGCCGCGCACCCCGCGCAGGAACAGCAGATCGGCGCCGTACTGGATCACCGGGTAGAGCAGCAGCATGTAGGCCGTCTCGATCAGGGCCAGCAGGCCCGAGTCACGCCCGCGATTGCCCTCGTCGTAGATGTTGAAGGGCAGCAGGAAGGCCGCCAGCACCAGCACGGCCAGGAAGTAGATCAGGAACTGACTCTTCATGGCCTGCCAGCCCTGACTCAGGGCCATGCGCACGCCGGGCTCGCGTGCGATGACGGGGGAGGGAGCCGGTTCGTCCGGCGGCAGGGGTTCTTGCGTCGTGTCGTTCATGGAGCCTCCAGAGTGCGAAGTGGCGGGTGGGGATCACCCGTGCTGCGCATCTTCGGCAATGTCCGCCTGCCTGCAAACCTACCAAGGTCGTGTTTTGCAGATTCCTACTTTGGTAGGGCTGGCATACGAGAGTCGGGTGCTATAGTCGCGCCATCGATTTCCCGGGAACCGGACCTTTCCGCAGCGCCGCATGATGACCCTCGACCTCGCCAGCCTCTCCTCGTTGAACTTGCACGCGGCCTTGCTGCTGCTCGGCTTCGTGCTGTGCCTGTCCCTCACCGCCGGCGGCCTGCTGGTGGTGTTCCGCTTTCGGCAGACGCGTCGAAGCCCGCACTTCCAGCTGCTGCAGGTGTTCCTGATCCTGCTTTACGTCTATGGCTATTATGGCCTGTGGAGCGGCATCGCCCTGGCCGGCTTCATGGAGATCGACAACGTGGAGCGCGTCGCGCGCCTGCTGGCGCAGATGGGTGCGCCGTTCTATCTGGTGGCGTTGGGCATGCTCCTGCTGTGGACAGCGCGGGTGCACGCGCGCGCGGCGGGCCCGTTGTTCGCGCTGGCGGCCGCCGGCAGCGCCGTGTTGCTCGTGCTGTTGCAGGGCCTGGGCTGGACGGGCACAGACATCGTGCAGCGTGTCGGCGGTGCCTTCGCCATGGCGGTGGCGGGTGTGCAGACGCTGGTGTTGCTGCAAGGGCGGCAAGCGGCGCCGACGCCGGTGGTCCGGCCCGAAGGTCTGCCCTGGCTGTGCACACTGGCCCTGCTGGCCGGCCTGATCCATCTGCCCGCGCTGAGTCCGCTGCGCCCGCTGCCGTATTTCGACGCGCTGTTCCTGCCCGTGTTCTTCTTCGCCAACACCGCCCTGGTGGTGATCTATACCTACCAGGCGCCCGAGGCCCTGATGCAGCCGCGTCTGACGCTGGACGCCTTCCTGCTCAAGCACGGCATCAGCCGCCGCGAGGCGGACATCCTGCGCGGCATCTACGCCGGCAAGACCAATCAGGAGATTGCCAGCGAGCTGTTCATCTCGCTGCAGACGGTGAAGGACCATTCCTCGCGGCTTTATCAGAAGACGCATGTGAAGAACCGCGCGCAGTTGAGCACGCTGATTCGGGAGAGTCAGAGTGTGGGGGAGCGGTGATTGCACGCCGTGTGCTGCACGCTGCCTTGCCACCCCCTTCGCCCTTGTGACATAAAGGCGAACATTTCCACTTTCGCCCAAGGAAGTTCCATGATGTCTGCCCGCCGCTGCCTGTCCGTCCTGCTGCTTGCCCTGCTCGGGGTGGCCCCGCTGGCCGCCCGTGCTCAGATCAGCGACGAGATCCGCGCCGTGGAAAGCTCCATCATCAAGATCTACACCACGTCCGCCGCACCCGATTACTTCACGCCCTGGCGCCTGCTCACGCCCACCCAGAGCAGCGGCTCCGGGTCGGTCATCAGCGGCAATCGCATCCTCACCAACGCCCATGTGGTCGCCAACGCGAGCTATGTGCAGGTGCAGAAGCACAACGACCCGACGCGCTACACCGCCCGAGTGGTGTTCGTGTCCCATGCCTCCGACCTGGCGCTGGTGACGGTGGACGAGCCCGGCTTCTTCGACGACCTGGAGGCCCTGGCCATTGGCGAGCTGCCCGACCCGCACGAGGAAGTGTTCGTGTTCGGCTACCCCATCGGCGGCCGCACGCTCAGCATCACCAAGGGCATTCTTTCCCGCGTGGAACAGCAGATCTACGCGCACTCCGGGGACTTCCTGCTGGCCGGCCAGATCGACGCCGCCATCAATCCGGGCAACAGCGGCGGGCCGGTGATCGTGGATCAGGAGATCGTGGGTGTGGTGATGCAGGCCAACTCCGGCGGACGCGCCGAGAACCTGGGCTATTTCGTGCCGCCCGACATCATTCGCCACGTGCTCACCGATGCCGAAGACGGCGTCTATGACGGCTTCCCCGATCTGGGCTTTCGCACCCAGGAGCTGGAGAGCCCGGCCGCCAAGGAAGCCTATGGCCTCACGCCCGAGCAGACCGGCGTGCTGGTGATCAAGGTGTTCGAGGATTCCCCCGCCTACGGCCTGCTGCAAGAGAACGACGTGGTGCTGCGCATCGCGGGCTACCCGGTGGCGGGCGACAGCACCATCAGCGTCAGTGAATCGCTGCAGACCAATTACAAGTACGCCATCGACCTGCGCCAGATCGGCGATGAGATCGACCTGGAGATCTCCCGCAACGGCCAGCCGCAGACCCTCACCCTGGTGGCGCAGAAGCGCCAGGCCAGCTACAGCCTGGTGAAGGGCGAGGCCTTCGACGAGATTCCCGAGTACTACATCTACGGCGGCGTGCTGTTCGTGCCGCTGAACATGAACCTGATCATGCGCTGGGGCGCCGACTGGAACCGCACTGCGCCGGTGAACCTGCTGCAGGCGCGCAGCGAATGGGCATCCCCCGAGCGCCGCGAATTGGTGGTGGCGCTGCAGGTGCTGGCCGCCGACGTGAACCTGGGCTACCACGACCTGCGCAACTGGATCGTGGACAGCCTGAACGGCGAACCCATCCGCGACTTCCTCGACTTCACCCGCAAGCTGCGCGACAACACCGCGCCCCATGTGGTGCTGCGCAACGACAACGGCTATCAGGTGGTGATCGACCACACCGACGCGCTGGCCAGCGAGCAGGCCATCCTGCAGCAGTACCGGGTGCCGAGCGCCTGGTCGGATGGGCTTTTCGATAACTGAGCCTGTAGGAGCGGGCTTGCCCGCGATCAGTTCACTCCGATCAGTTCGCTTGCAAGCAAGCTTCAACACCCACCGCCCTCACTTACTCTTCATTCATCAAAGGAACACCGCAACAATGAGCATCAAGTCAGACAAATGGATCAACCGCATGGCCCGCGAGCACGGCATGATCGAACCCTTCGAGCCGCAGCAGGTGCGTTACGTGGATGGCCAGAAGGTGATCTCCTTCGGCACCTCCAGTTACGGTTACGACGTGCGCTGTGCACGAGAGTTCAAGATATTCACCAATGTGCACACCTCGAACGTGGTGGACCCGAAGAATTTCAGCGAGACGAGTTTCGTCAGCATCGAGGAGGACTACTGCATCATTCCGCCGAACTCCTTCGCGCTGGCGCGCACAGTGGAATACTTCCGCATTCCGAGCGATGTGCTGGTGGTGTGCCTGGGCAAGTCGACGTATGCGCGCTGTGGCGTGATCGTGAATGTCACGCCGCTGGAGCCGGAGTGGGAAGGGCATGTGACGCTGGAATTCTCTAACACCACGCCGCTGCCCGCGAAGATCTACGCCAACGAGGGCGTGGCGCAGATGCTGTTCTATCAATCCGACGAGCAGTGCGAAGTGACCTACAAGGACCGAGGCGGCAAGTACATGGGGCAGACGGGGGTGACGCCGCCGAAGGCGTGATTGCACTTGATGGCTAGACTTTGATTTCCTTGAAACCCGAGTGTTGCATTAATCGACGCAGTCCGACCGCAGTCCCGCCCTGTCGACCCGCGCCTCGCATCTGGATACAGCAAGTCGTCATCGTCTTTGACCCGGCGCGTCGATAAGTACCTTTGCTGACCTGTTCTCGAAGCAGTGCATAATCGTCCCGATTCAGCTTTCCGGGAAGGATCCTGCGCGGCTCACTAGTTGCCGTTTCACGCTGGAGTGCCGCCTCGCTCTGCGCCTTGACTTGCGCTGACAAGCTTTTAAGCCCGTGCTTTGTGGTCGTTGCAGGATTACGCCGCATAAGGTCGTATTTATTGACTACGACGCATAACTCAGCGTTGCCGCAATTCAGGCCGATTTTTTTGATCTCGCCGAGCTCATCTTTCACAGATGTGCACATGGGTGAAGTCGAGGCTCCTCGGAATTTGCATTGCAATATGCCCGGGAGCTTTGCCCGCAGGACTTGGGTTATACTCGCGCCAGTTTTTCGACCCGGCCACCCCATGTGTGTCGCCCCTGGCGACCAGCCTCCGACGTGCCTATGCCAGATTCACCCGTCGCCAGCCCCCTCACCACGCAGCCCCTGCTGCGTGCGCAGGGGCTGTTCTGCGAACGCGATGATCGCGTGCTGTTCAGCGGACTGGATTTCGAGCTGAACGCCGGTGACCTGATGCAGGTGCAGGGCAGCAATGGCAGCGGCAAGACGACCTTGCTGCGCATCCTGTGCGGGCTCAACGCCAGCTACGAAGGCGAGCTGTTCTGGCGCGGGGTGCCCATCGACGAGGACCGCGAGGCCTTCCTCGCCTCGCTGCTTTACCTCGGCCACCGCGTCGGCGTGAACAAGATCCTGACCGCACGCGAGAACCTGCGCTGGAGTTGCGCGCTGCACTCGCCTGTGAACGATGCCGACATCGAGGCCGCGCTGCAGCGTGTGGGTCTGACGGGTTATGCCGACGTGACCTGCCGCAACATGTCGGCCGGCCAGCAGCAGCGCGTGTCCCTCGCGCGACTGCTGCTCAGCCCCGCCACGCTGTGGGTGCTGGACGAACCCTTCACGACTCTGGACGTGCATGGAGTCAAGACGCTGGAACATCTGCTGGCCGAGCATGTCGAGGCGGGGGGTGCCGTGCTGGTCACCACGCATCATGCGCTGAGCGTGCCCTGCCCCTTGCGCCGGCTCAGTCTGGACAGACGGGGAGGGGCTGCCGCATGACTGCCTTGACGGGACCGCAGGTCAGCACCTTCACCGCCTTCCGCGCCACCCTGCGCCGCGATCTGCTGATCGCGCTCAAGCGTCGCAACGATCTGCTGAACCCGCTGATGTTCTTCCTGATCGTGGTGTCGCTGTTCCCGCTGGGCGTCTCGTCCGACCCGCAGGAGCTGACCCGCATCGCCGCGGGCACCGTGTGGGTGTCGGCGCTGCTGGCCTCCATGCTCTCGCTGGACAATCTCTACCGCGCCGATTACGAAGACGGCTCCCTGGAGCAACTGCTGCTCTCGCCCCAGCCGCTGTACTTCCTGGTGCTCGCCAAGAACATCGCGCACTGGCTGGTAAGCGGACTGCCCGTGGTGCTGCTGGCGCCGCTGCTGGCCTACATGCTGTATCTGCCGGCCGATGCCTACTGGACGCTGATGCTCACGCTGCTGCTGGGCACGCCCGTGCTGAGCCTGTTCGGTTCCATCGGCGTGGCGCTCACCGTGGGGCTCGGCAGCCGCGGTCTGATCCTGGCCGTAATCGTTTTGCCGCTCACAGTACCGGTGCTTATAATCGGCGCGAAGGCCGTGGCGGACGCGAGTCTGGGGCTTGCTCTCGGCATGCATTATTCCCTGCTGGGAGCCCTGCTGGCACTGTCGTTGAGTCTGGCCCCGCTGGCCTCGGCCGCAGCGCTGAAGATCAGTGTGAATTGAGTTGATAATCAACGGGATATAGTTACAAAAAGTAACATCGGGCGGGAAAATCGCCGTGTTATAGTCCGGCCCGCGATGGGTTTTTCAGTGCCGCGCCGCAGCATCAGCGCGCGAAGCGAGTGTGCATACATGTGGCAATGGTTCTTCAGACTGGGCTCGCCCAAGTGGTTCTACGAACTGTCCGGCAGATGGCTGCCCTGGCTGTACGTGGCCATGACCGTGCTGCTGAGCATCGGCGTGATCTGGGCATTGCTGTTCGTGCCGCAGGATTACCAGCAGGGCGATACCATCCGCATCATGTACGTGCATGTGCCCGTCGCCAGCATCTCCCTGGCGTGCTTCCCCCTCATGGCCGTCGCCGGCGTCATCACCCTGGTGTGGAAAATGAAACTCGCCGACATGGTGGCCATGTGTGCCGCCCCCATCGGCGCCTGGTTCACGGCCGTGGCGCTGGCCACCGGGGCCATCTGGGGTCAGCCCATCTGGGGCACCTGGTGGGCCTGGGATGCGCGGCTCACCTCGATGCTGATCCAGTTCTTCCTGCTCATCGGCGTGATCGCCCTGCGTTCCGCCATCGAGAGCCCGGATGCCGCGGCGCGTGCCTGTGCGCTGCTGTCCATCGTCGGGGCCATCAACGTGCCGATCATCAAGTATTCGGTGGAGTGGTGGAACACGCTGCACCAGCCGGCCAGCAATTTCGCCATGGACAACGAAAGCCCCTTCGGGCCCGAGATCTGGGTGCCGCTGGTCATCATGATCTGTGCTGTCTATCTGTTCTTCGTGATCAGCCTGATCCTGTCCACGCGCAACGAGATCCTGGTGCGCGAGCGCCGCTCGCAGTGGGTTGTCGATCTGATCGCCGCGCAAAAGCCGCAGGGAGCCTGAGATGTTCGAGAGCATGGCCTTCGACAGCGTCAGTGAATTTCTGCAGATGGGAAAATATACCTTCCATGTCTGGTCTGTATATGCGCTTTTTGCCGTATTCCTGACAGTCAATCTGTACCTGCCGCTTGCTCGGCGCCGGCAGTTCATCCGCGAGCAGCAGCGCCGGGCGCTGCGTGATTCACAGGCAAATCAGTCCCCGGACGGGGACGACGGGCGTTCCGACGCCAATGGGGGAAGTGAATGAAACCGCATCGACGCAAGAAACTGACGATCATCGCGTTCATCGCCACGGGTCTGAGTGTGGCGATTGGTCTGTCGCTGTATGCCCTGAGCAACAGCATCGACCTGTTCTTCACGCCTACCCAGGTGGCCGCCGGAGAAGTCATGAACGGCCAGCGTGTGCGGGTGGGCGGCATGGTCAAGGAAGGCAGCGTCGTGCGCAGCGAAGAGTCTCTGCATGTGGAATTCGTGGCCACCGATTACGCACACGACGTGCTGATCCGCTATGACGGCATCCTGCCGGACCTGTTCCGCGAAGGGCAGGGCGTGGTGGTGGAGGGCATGGTGGCCAATGGCGTGTTCGAGGCGAGTAGGGTGCTGGCCAAGCACGACGAGAACTACATGTCCGTGGAAGTGAAGGCCGCCCTGGATGCGTCCGGGCACAGCATGCCCGTGCAGGAAACCGAAGGAGCCGGCAATGGTTCCTGAACTCGGTCAATTCGCCCTCATCCTGTCGTTCTGTCTCTGCGTGCTGCTGGGCACGCTGCCGCTGATCGGCGCGGGCACCGGCAATCAATTGTGGATCAGTCTGGCGCGCCCGCTGACGGCCGGGGTGTTCGTCTTCCTCAGTCTGTGTCTACTGATCCTGGCCTACAGCTTCGTCACCGACGACTTCTCGGTGCAGTTCGTGGCGCAGCACTCCAATTCGCTGCTGCCGATCCAGTACAAGATCACGGCGGTGTGGGGGGGGCACGAGGGCTCCTTCCTGTTCTGGACCTGGATGCTGGCGCTGTGGATGCTGGCCGTGAGCCTGTTCAGCAAGGCCATGCCGGATGATTTCGTGGCCCGCGTGCTGGGCATCATGGGGCTGATCGGCGCGGGCTACACCCTGTTCATGATCGCGACCTCCAACCCTTTCGATCGTGTGCTGCCGTTGTCGCCCGCCGACGGTGCCGATCTCAACTCGGCCCTGCAGGACATCGGCTTCATCATTCACCCGCCCTCGCTCTACATGGGTTACGTGGGCTTCTCCGTGGTGTTCGCCTTCGCCATCGCCGCGCTGCTGAGCGGACGTCTGGATTCCGCCTGGGCGCGCTGGTCCCGCCCCTGGGCCAATGCGGCCTGGGCCATCCTGACCATCGGCATCGCACTCGGCTCCTGGTGGGCCTACTACGAGCTGGGCTGGGGCGGCTGGTGGGCCTGGGACCCGGTGGAAAACCCGCCCATGATCAACTGGCTGCTGGGCACGGCGCTGATCCACTCCCTTGCAGTGACGGAAAAGCGCGGCGTGTTCAAGAGCTGGACGGTGCTGCTGGCCATCATGGCCTTCGCCGCCAGCCTGCTGGGCACCTTCATCACGCGCTCCGGCCTGCTGACCTCGGTGCACGCCTTCGCCAGTGACCCGACGCGCGGGGTGTACATCCTCGGCTTCCTGGGGCTGGTGATCGGCGGCTCGCTGCTGCTGTTCGCCCTGCGTGCGCCGCTGATGAAAAGCGAGTTCGGCTTCTCCTCGGTGTCGCGTGAGGTGTTCCTGCTGGCCAACAACATCATCCTGGTGGTGGCGAGTGCCGCCATCCTGCTGGGCACGCTTTACCCCATGGTCTATCAGGCCATCTCCGGCGGGGAGCTGATCTCGGTGGGGCCGCCATACTTCAACACCATCTTCGTGCCGCTCATGAGCCTGCTGGTGGTCTTCCTGGTGCTGGGCGCCATCAGCCGCTGGAAGAAGACGTCGGTGGCCTATCTGAAGCAGCAGCTGCTGATTGTTGCCGTGGCCAGCGTGGTGCTCGGCCTGATCCTGCCGCTGGCGCTGACGCTCGAGTTCAACGTCGGTGCCAGCATCGCCACCGCGCTCGGGTTGTGGATCGTGCTGGGCATCGTGCAGGACATCCGCCTCAAGATCGCCAACAAGCCCTCGGTGCTGGCCGGCCTGCGCTCGCTGGCCGTGGCTTACGTGGGCATGCAGATCGCGCATTTCGGTTTCGCGGTGATCCTGCTGGGCGCTGCCCTGACGAGCATCTACAGCATCGAGAAGAGCGTGTTGCTGAGCCCGGGCCAAGGGGTCGACCTGGGCCACTACCACTTCCAGTTCGACGGTACCGAGCACCTGAGCGGGCCGAACTACGAGGCCGAGCGCGCTACCTTCCAGGTGCTGCGTGACGGCGAGTTCGTGCGTGAACTGCACCCGGAAAAGCGCGTCTATACCGCCAGCCTGTCGCCGTCCACCGAGATGGCCATCGACGCCGGCTTCACGCGGGATCTGTTCATCACCCTGGGGGAGGAGCGCGAGTCCGGCGCCTGGTCCATGTCGATCTACATCAAGCCGCTGGTGCGCTGGGTCTGGCTGGGCTCCATCATCATGGCGCTTGGTGCCATCGTGGCGGTGCTCGACAAGCGCTATCGCCGTCTGAAGGTGAAGACCCTGGCACAGGAGGCGTCCGCTCCTGAGGCTGGCGCCGGCGTGCCCGGCGGGCAAACCGCTTGAGACTGGCCGGAGGAGTCACGTCAATGTCACGTTTGAAACTGTTCATCCCTGTCTTCGTGTTCATGGTCATGGCCGTGATGCTCTGGCGCGGCCTGTATCTGGACCCGCGCACACTGCCCTCGGTGCTCATCGACAAGCCGCTGCCCGATTTCGAGCTGCCGCGTGTCGAGGACGAGGCCTTGATCACCAAGGCGGACCTGCCTGACGAGCCCTTCCTGCTCAATGTCTGGGGCAGCTACTGCCTGCCCTGCCTGCAGGAGAACCCCATCCTGATGGCCGCCAAGGAAGCGGGCGTGGTGCCCATTGTCGGCGTGAACTACAAGGACAAGCTGAACCTGGCCAGACTGTGGATGGACGACAACGGCAGCCCGTTCGACTTCAGCATCATGGACGCCGACGGCCGGCTCGGCATCAATCTGGGCGTCTATGGCGCGCCCGAAACCTTCATCGTCGACGGCAATGGCGTGATCCGCTACAAGCACATCGGCGTGATTGACTACAAGACCTGGGACGAGGAGATCATGCCCGCCCTGGCCGCCGTCAAGGCCGAGGCAACCCTGTGATGCGTCCCTTTGTCATCCGCGTTCGTCTGCTCTGTTTCGGGCTGCTGCTGGGGTTCGGCGCTGTCATGCCGGGCGGAGTGTCCGTGCCGGCCATGGCCGCCGTCGATGCCTTCGAGTTCGAGACAGACGAACAGCAGCGTCGGTTCCGCCAGATGTCCGACGATTTCCGCTGCCCCATGTGCCAGAACACCAGCCTCACGGGCTCCAGCGGCGGCGTGGCGGAAGACCTGCGCCGCGAGATCTACCTGATGATCATGGACGGCAAGACGGATGAGGAGATCGAGCAGTTCATGCTGGAGCGCTACGGCGACTTCATCTTCTACCGTCCGCGCCTGACCTTGGAGACCGTGCTGCTGTGGTTCGGTCCGCTGCTGTTCCTGGTGCTGGGTGGCTGGATCATCTTCGGCATCATCCGGCGGGCTCAGCCGATGACGCAGGAGCAGGTTGCCCTGAACGACGAAGAGCAGCAGCGCTTGAAGGCCCTGCTGGACAATGTGAAGCGCGACTGAGGCAACAAACCGATACACACTGAGACGACTCGTCGCGGCAAAGACCCCAAGGGCGTGCCGGCGGGTTCTGGGGGATACCTTGTTCTGGATCTATGCTGGCGTGCTGGCCGTTGCCGCCGCGCTGTTCGTGCTCTTGCCCATGTGGAACTTTCATCGACGCGGCGTCCAGAAGATGGCGCGGCGCGAGCACGCCAATCTGCTGATCTTCCAGGAGCGCATGGCGGAGCTGGAAGCGGAGCGTGCTTCCGGTGCCCTCGAGGACGAGAACTTCCAGGCGCTGAAGCGCGAGCTGGAGCGCAGTCTGCTCAGCGATGTCACGGCTGCCCGCGAGAAGGTGGAAGCGAGCGCCGAAGCGCATCCTGGCTTCTTCACCCGCGCCCGCGTCATCCCGTTGCTGATGCTGGTCTTGATTGTGCCGGTCAGCATCGGCCTCTATCAGCAATGGGGCTTCGAGGACGATCTCGAGCTGGCCGCCTTGTTCGAGCGCAGTGCCGAGGTCAGCGATGATCCGCAGGCCATCCGCGACCTCATCTTCGAAATCGGCGCCATCATCGAGCGTGACAACCAGAGTGGCTGGGCCATGTACCTGCTGGGCCAGAATCTCGCCAACATCGGCCTGTTCGCCGAGTCCTCTTCCGCCCTGGAACGCGCCGCCGCCCTCATCGAGCAACCCCAGGACAAGGTCTCCATCCTGGGGCAGCAAGCCTTCCTCGAATTCATGCTGGCCGAGCAGGTCATCACGGACAAGGTGCAGGGCATCATCGACCAGGCGCAGCTGATCGACCCGAACCAGTTCCTGATCCTGCAGGTGCAGGCGCTGGACGCCGAGCGCCGCCAGGATCATCAGGCCGCCATCACCCTGTGGCGCCGCATCGCCCAGCAGACGCCGGCCGGGCCGGAGATGGACGAGATCAACGCCCGCATCGCCAGCGCGCAGCAGGCCCTGGCCGGTGGCAGTGAAGCGGCCGCGGCACCGGAAACCACAGGCGCTCAGGTCCAGGTCCAGGTGTCGCTGGCAGACGGGCTGGCCTTGCCGGCCGGCACACGCGTATTCGTGTCGGCGCTTGAGGTCAATGGCCGCGGCCAGCCGCTGGCGGCCCGGGTGCTGGCCATCGAGGACCTGCCGGTGACACTGACGCTCAGCGATGCCGATGCGGTTGGGCCCTTCAACATGTCGTCCGCCGAGAACATCTATGTGGTGGCGACGGCCTCGTCCAGTGGCACTGCCAATGTGCAGTCCGGCGACTATCAGGTCCGCTCGGACGGCTTTGCCCGAGCCGAGGCACCTGCTCTGGTACCTCTGGTGATTGCCGACCGGGTGCCTTGATCACAACAAGAACGCAAGGGGGCTCGCATGCTTGGATTGATGATGGACAAGCCGCTGAACATCGCGGACATCCTGGAATATGCAGCCGTCTACAACACCGACGCGCAGATCGTGACGCGGCAGGTGGAAGGCGGCATCCATCGTTACCACTATGCCGATGCTCTGCGCCGCAGTCGCCGGCTGGCCAATGCCTTGCAGCGGCTGGGGGTGGAGCAGGGCGACCGCATCGCCACGCTCGCCTGGAACACCTACCGGCACTTCGAGCTTTACTACGCCATCTCGGGCATGGGCGCCATCACCCACACCATCAATCCGCGGCTCTTTCCCGAACAGATCGTCTACATCATCAATCATGCGGAAGACCGCTTGCTCTTCGTCGATCTGAGCTTCCTGCCCCTGCTGGAGGCCATCAAGGATCATCTGAGCGTGCTCAAGGGCATCGTGGTGATGACTGATGCCGCGCACATGCCGGCCAATGCCGCACTGCCCGGACTGCTCTGCTATGAAGATCTGATCGCGGACGAGGCCGAGGAGTTCGCCTGGCCGCATCTGGACGAGCGCACGGCTGCGGGCCTGTGCTACACCTCCGGCACCACGGGCAATCCCAAGGGCGTGCTGTATTCCCATCGCTCCACCGTGCTGCACGCGATTTCCTCCTGCCGCGCCTCGGCGCTGAATCTGGGGCCGATGTCCCGCGTGCTGCCCGTGGTGCCCATGTTCCACGTCTGTGCCTGGGGCGTGCCTTACAGCGCGCCGGTGGCCGGCGCCGGCATCGTGTTCCCGGGTGCCGGCATGGACGGTGCCTCGCTGTACGAGCTGATCGATGGCGAAAAGGTGACCTCCATGCTGGGCGTGCCCACGGTGTGGTTGAACCTGCTGAATCATCTCGACGCCATCAAGGGCAATCTGGACAGCGTGCAGGACGTGGTGATCGGCGGAGCTGCCGCCCCGCGCACCATGATGGACAGGTTCCAGGATGACTACGGGGTGTTTCCCATCCATGCCTGGGGCATGACGGAGCTGAGCCCCATGGGCACTGTGTGCGCCCGTACGCCCGAGCTTGCCAGTGCCGACCGCCACGAGCGGGCGCGGCTGCAGGCGAAGCAGGGCAGGGCCGTGTTCGGCGTCGAGATGCGCATCGTCAACGATGCCGGCGAGCCGCTGCCGCATGATGGTCGCACGTTCGGGCGTCTGCTGGTGCGCGGTCCCTGGGTGGCCAGCGCCTATTACCGCAGCGAGGAGACCAGCGCCTTCCAGGACGGCTGGTTCGACACCGGCGATGTCTCCACCATCGACCCGCAGGGCTATATGCAGATCGTCGATCGCAGCAAGGACGTCATCAAGTCCGGTGGCGAATGGATCAGCTCCATCGAGCTGGAGAATCTGACCGTGGGGCATTCCGCCGTCCTGGAAGCCTGCGTGGTCGGCATTCCTCACCCGAAATGGGACGAG
>JACCDP010630837.1_pt1 | contig 37055 bp, 35 predicted proteins | sample 7445841 | NCBI WGS metagenome assembly JACCDP01 (sample SAMN15323441, study PRJNA562643) | freshwater metagenome | isolation source: river surface water | place: USA:Blue River Watershed | collected 2017-08-17 | reverse complement strand
TTAACTCCCCTCGCACCTGTAACTCCTGGTCAAATGGAAGCGTGCAGACTATAGAAATACCAAAACCTTCTAGTTCTCTCTCAATCGCTTTAACCCGATCGCGGGCAAAGCGAGTTTCAGGAATTTTTGTGAGCACCACCCCGTGGCGCTGATACCTTCCCCGATCTGCATCTATTAGCTCAAAGAGGCGAAAGATCGAAGAATCATCCAACTCTGAGCAGTAAAGAGCCGAACGTTCACTATTGAAATTTCCTTTTGAGCTTGGCAGTTCTTTTGGCACGTTGAGGTCAATAGCTTCACGCAATGTACGCACACCAACTCGGGGGGCTACTCCAATAAATACGGTGCTTCCATCGGTATCTATCGGGTCGGGAGCTTTCGAGGCAACTTTTGAAATCTCGACTGGCAATTGATCAATCTCCGAGAGCGCGAGCGTGGTCAATCCACCGAACCTCACTTCTCCGAGCAGAATGATTGCCACAAACTCTTTCTGCAAAAGATAAATTGCATGATCACTGACCAAATTTGAGGTAGTCACCAAAATACCTCCGCGACGAAAATCTCGTGAAATATCTTCGATAGCAAGAAATCTTCCGGTTACCTCAATCCCGGATGCCTGAAGCACCTCGTACGTTCTCTCCTCAAGTGCAGTATCGATGATAACGAGGAATACCTCTGCATCACTGACCATCTTGAGACCCTTTCGCTAAAAAAGGTTCACTGCTTGCCAGATGCGTAAGGAATTCGCCGACAATTTCTGGATCTATCAGTAATGTCAATCTTGATTCTCCGTTAATTTGCCCTTCAGCTTTTGCAACAGCATCAATTTGCACTTTCTGGTAGCTCTTAAGTAATTGAACTGATGAATCGGTTACGCCTGCTGTGGGAACATTAAAGAAATAAATATCAACCAAGTCTCCATCTTTAAGTCCCGCCGGGATTTTTGTGGCCAGGAGAGTGAAGGTCACCTGCTTTCGTCGCTCCACGTCCTTTCTTTTTGAGATTGCATCTCGGGGAAGAATCTCCCCTTTGGCAATTCTTCGAATTACCCTGTGATGGGAAAATTTAGATTTCGCACTTATGTAATGGGCGCCAGCGCCTCTCAAATCCAATGGAATAGCCTGAAAATCAGTGGATGAAACCACCTCCCCAGCAGCTAAATCGCGAATGGTGGTGAAATAGACATCAGGGGGCAAGGGATTGCGAACTGAAAACCATATTCCAACCACGCCAACACTTAAGAGCAGGGCGCCAAGTAACTCTCTCTTTCGCATGGGCCCTTAGTACAAGGAGATTGGTCGCTGCCCGCCACCGAGCGCGCACTCATACTTTTGGATGAGAAAACTCTCTCTAAAAGATGGAGGTTCGAGGAACTTTCCTGAGAGAGCCTGCCCTCATGACAACCATACTTTTCCAAGAGCCGCTCAACCTATTTGAAGTTGAAAGCGCCGCAGAATCCTTAGAGCTGAGAGTAAGTGGCAGATCCCAGATGGGCTCGCGGCTAACTTTCAAACCAACTCCTGATGTCGACAGCCATGTCGAAGATGAATATGAATTCGGCAGACAGATCACCCCCTTTGAACAACTGCCAAGTCCTAAAGAGTGGGTAGAACGATTTATCCATAGCGCGGTTGAAATTCTTAATGGCAAGCGTTCAGCAGTGCAGCTCTCCCGCTGGTGCAACCGAAAGGTCTTTTCCTATCTCTCGGAGAACGCAAGAGTCCGTCCTGCGCAGGTGCGTATTGGTCGTAAAAGTATTGGTCAGCCGTTTGAGCAGATACTGGAAGTTACTGCCATGCTCCATGGAAAAGAACGAAGTCGAATTTTGGTGGCGCGCTTCGAGGGGCTAGATGGCCGATGGCTCTGTGTGGAGCTCTTCACCATTTAACGATTGCGTGGATCTCCATGGCATCGCTTGTACTTCTTGCCAGAACCACATGGGCATTGAGCATTTCGTGAAGTCTCATCAGCCGCACGAGCGCTCTGTTGTTCAGGCGCTCCCGATTCACCTGGGGCGGAGTAGAGCAATTCTTGCTCGCCGCCACCGAGCTCAGGTAACGATGCTGAGGCAAGTTCACCTTGCGATGTTCGCTCCACATTGACCTCTGCATGGAATAGGAAGCCAACCGACTCTTCCTTGATTCCTTCCATCATCGCAGTAAAGAGCTCATAACCCTCTTTTTGATATTCCACTAGAGGATCGCGCTGTGCCATCGCACGAAGTCCAATTCCCTCTTGTAAATAATCCATTTCATAGAGGTGGTCACGCCAACGTCGATCAAGTACTGAGAGTACGACGCGTCGCTCGAGCTCACGAGTGATTTCAGGCGTGAGTGTTTGCTCGCGTAACTCGTACTGAGATAACGCATCATTACTTACTAATTCGCTCAAGTACTCACTTGAAAGCCCTGAAATATCTCCAGCTTCTTCAATTAATTTCTCGTAGTTGAGAGTAACTGGATACAAAGCTCTTAGCTGCTGCCACAAAACATCAAGATTCCACTCTTCAGGGAAGGTGTTTGCAGTTGCGAAATCCACTTGCCCGCGCACTGCATCATCAATAAAACCAATCATTTGATCGCGAAGATCTGCGCCTTCTAGCACGCTGCGGCGTTCCACATAAATGACTTGTCGTTGGCGATTTAGAACGTCATCATATTTGAGCACGTTCTTACGAATTTCAAAGTTCTGACTTTCCACTTGAGTTTGTGCAGATTTGATGGCATTGCTCACCATCTTAGATTCGATGGGAACATCTTCAGGTATGCCTGCAGCGCCCAAGAATCGCTCGACCAGAGCCGAATTAAATCGACGCATCAACTCATCTTGGAGCGAAAGATAAAAGCGGGACTCTCCGGGATCTCCCTGGCGACCAGAGCGTCCGCGTAACTGATTATCAATTCGGCGAGATTCATGCCGTTCGGTACCTAATACGTACAGGCCACCAAGAGCCACAACTTCGTCATGCTCTGCGGCAACCAATTGGCGCTGTCGCGCCAACTCTGCAGGCCATTCGCGCTCATAATCTTCTGGCGTATCAACTGGTGAGAAACCGCGTTGCTGCAAGGCGAAATCGGCAAAGAATTCTGGGTTTCCACCAAGCATGATGTCGGTACCGCGACCTGCCATATTGGTCGCCACCGTTACCGAGCCCTTGCAACCTGCGCGCGCGACAATTGCTGCTTCACGCTCATGTTGTTTCGCATTCAATACTTCGTGTGCCACGCCTTTGCGAACGAGAAAAGATGCCAGCTCTTCAGATTTCTCAACGCTGACTGTGCCAACCAGAACTGGTTGCCCTTTACGGTGGCGTTCAACGATGTCATCAACTACTGCGAGAAATTTTGCATGTTCTGTCTTGTAAACCAGATCAGATTGATCGACACGCTGCATTACTTTATTAGTAGGAATTGGGATCACGCCTAATTTATAGATTTGATAAAACTCCGACGCCTCTGTCATCGCCGTTCCCGTCATTCCAGAGAGCTTGTCGTAGAGCCGGAAGTAGTTCTGCAAAGTTATCGTCGCAAGAGTCTGGTTCTCGTCTTGAATTTTTACGCCCTCTTTTGCCTCAAGCGCTTGGTGCAAACCCTCGTTATAGCGGCGCCCCTGAAGGATTCGGCCCGTGTGCTCATCAACAATGAGTAGCTCACCGTTCATCACCACATAATCTTTATCTCGCTTGAATAACTCTTTCGATTTAAGGGCGTTGTTTAAGTAACTGATAAGTGGCGTATTCGCAGTCTCATATAAGTTCTCGATACCCAATAGTCGCTCGACTTCAGTAATACCAGCTTCAACCATGCCAACAGTTCGCTTCTTCTCGTCCACTTCATAGTGTTCGCCGGGAGTGAGCTTTTTGGCAATCGTTGCAAACTCTGAGTACCACTTTGTCGGACGATCAGCAGGACCACTAATAATCAGCGGGGTGCGAGCCTCATCAATAAGAATTGAATCCACTTCGTCGACAATTGCAAAATTATGTTCGCGCTGCACGCAATCATCGATTGACCATGCCATGTTGTCGCGGAGGTAATCGAATCCAAACTCATTATTAGTGCCATAAGTAATATCGGCGCCATATGCCGCGCGGCGCTCCTGCGGAGTCATGTGCGCGAGAATTACTCCTACGCTCAAACCTAGAAAGCGATGAACGCGACCCATCCATTCACTATCGCGCTCAGCGAGGTAATCGTTGACAGTCACGATGTGCACGCCTTTTCCTTCAAGCGCGTTGAGATATGCGGGAAGAGTTGAAACCAAAGTCTTACCTTCACCTGTACGCATTTCGGCAATATTTCCTCTATGGAGGGCGATGCCACCCATCAACTGCACGTCGTAGTGGCGCTGGCCAAGTGTTCGCTTGGCGGCCTCACGAACAACTGCAAATGCCTCAGGAAGAATGTCGTCTAAGTCTTCGCCATCATTAAGTCGAGATTTGAACTCGTCAGTTTTCATCCGAAGTTGCTGGTCGGTAAGGGCGAAAATCGCTTCTTCGTGCGTATTGACCAAACGGGCGATCTTCTCAAGGGTCTTGACTTGACGACCTTCACCAGCACGTAAGAATTTGTCCAGCAGAGCAACCACGTTAATGAGGCCTTTCTCGGGATAGACCCCTACTCTAACGCCGGGGCTGGTCCTGGCTCCAATTGAGGGAAAAGGCGGCGGTAATCGCCCCTAAACAAGGGCGTCCTACAGCGCGCATTGCCCGCATCCCTTCATGAAGCGTCGCACCCGTAGTGAGAACATCATCTACAAGTAGCGCTGCTCGACCCACTTTTCTCCCACTATCGATACGTCGAAACTCACGACTACTAAGCGCTCCGCGCATGTTAGCCAATCGCTCTTGTGCGTTGAGAGTTTTCTGTGGAGCAACTGATCGGGTGTAGTGCAACGCCGTCATGATTTGGTCACCCGTTTCCTTCGCCAACGCTCGCGCGATATCGAATGTGAAATCACGTCCCCTTTTCCTCCGTGCACGCGAAGTACTGGGAATTGGAATCAGGAGAAGATTTTTTGGGAAAAGAGATCGCGCAGCTAATAGCGCTTCGATAATGATTAATTCCAACTCTCGATTTCCATCATCTTTTGCGCCAATTATAATTCGACTTACGCTTTCGCTATAGGGAAGAAGTGAGGCAATTGATGGTTGTTCTCTTCCTAGGCAGATTAATTGTGGTTTGAGTAATGGCGATGTCGTGAATTTCCCGCGACAGCGACCGCAGATAATCTCTCCAGTGAGCCCACAGTGCAGGCACGTTACAGGGATTACAAGAGAGAGTACTGTTTTAAAGAAGTTCACCGATTAAAAATACAATGTTGTACTTCAGAGGGTCAGTGGAAAGAGTCGTTCTGTGAGTTCTTCACTACGATCTCGTGGAATGGTGACAACAAAAAGTGAGCCTTTGCCGTAAGCACCTTTCGCTTCAATTATTCCTCCGTGGAGTTGTGCATCCTCTTGGGCAATTGATAACCCAAGTCCGGTTCCGCCTCGAGTTCGTTCGCGTGATGGATCGGCTCTCCAGAACCTATCGAATACACGAGTCTCTTCACCTTGGCGGAGCCCAATACCAAAATCTCGAACTGCAATTGCTATTGATTTCTCCCCGGCGCGAACTTCGACCTCGATTCGATTTCCCTCTCCGTAAGCAATGGCATTACTTAATAAATTGCGGAGAATTCGATCCATCCGTCTTGGGTCAACAACAGTCATCACCTGTTCATTTGGGTGGACATAATGGAATGTCGAACCATGCTCTTGGGCGATGGGTTTGAGAGCTTCGAGGCTCTTATCAACCAGCGCGACAATATCCACTACCTCGGGTTCGAGATTTACCACGCCAGCATCGAATCTGCTCACCTCTAAGAGTTCCGTGAGCAGATTCTCAAATCGCTCCAATTGTGCTGAGAGCAACTCAGCACTTCTAGAAATCGTGGGATCAAAATCATGACGTTGTCGATAGATAAGATCAGAAGCCATTTTTAATGTAGTCAAAGGTGTGCGCAATTCATGTGAAACATCCGATACGAAGCGCTGTTGCACTCGGGAGAGATTTTCTAACCTGGTAATTTGACTCTGCAACGCGCTAGCCATTTCATTAAAAGAGAGGGCAAGTCGAGCAATTTCATCGGCACCCTCAACTTGCATTCGCTCGGCAAAATCTCCTGCAGAGAGCTTTTCCGCAATTTCAGCCGCGCCTCTGATGGGCGTAATTACCTGTCGAGAAGTAGCCCAAACTATAAAAAGCAAAACTAAAACCAGGGCCACAGCTCCAATCAGCAGCGTTCGAGATATCAGAGAGATAGTGGCATCCTCAGGTGAAGTGCTATAGAGAAAATACATCTCGAATTTTCCGAAGTTTTCTACGGTGAAATTGCCGCCAATTATGAGGGCTGGAACCTTGCGCTCCACCGCAACTGGGGTTAAGTAAGTACTTGCATAGACAATCTGGCCATATTCATATTGCAATTCTTTTGTTGCCAGCACTTTCGCACGTAACGATGGAGAAATTGATGATTTATCAATTTGATTAGTGGCTCGCTCATATAGATAAAAGTTTTTTGAAGTTGAGTTTGCCTGGAGTAAGGCAACTTCTGGGTTTCGCTCATTGCCACGCGTATCTGCAAACTCAGTAACGACTCGATCAATCGCATCACGAAAGTCAGATACCGAAGCAATCTCTGCGAGGATGAATCGATTCTCTGTTTGGAATAACTTAGATTGACTTTCGTTCAGAGCTGATTCAATTTTAGACTCTCGAATTCCATCACTGAGCCTCTGATTGAGTACAGAGGCAAGCGTGGCCACCAAAACCGTTGAAAGTAAGAGGGTGGTGCCGAGAACTCGAAAAGCGAGCGAGTTTGTGAACCGCATTATCTTTGTTCTGTGAAATTACCTGCGCGGTAGCCAACGCCTCTAACCGTTAGGACCAGTTCGGGTTGGTTAGGGTCGCGCTCGATCTTGGAGCGGATTCTTTGAATATGCACGTTCACAAGACGAGTATCGGATGAATGTCGATATCCCCAGACCTCAGCGAGTAAAGCTTCGCGAGTAAATACACGACCAGGCTCCCGAGCAAGGGCTAGGAGTAGGTCGAATTCCAATCGAGTTAAGGCAATAACTTTTTCACCACGACGGACTTCATGGGCGACAAGGTCAATAGAAACTCCACCAAACTCCAACTTAGAGCTGGCGACAGTTGGCACTGACGTTCTGCGTAATCGCGCCTTGATCCGTGCAAGCAGCTCATTTGTTTGGAACGGTTTAACAATATAGTCGTCGGCGCCAGCTTCTAGACCTTTCACAACATCGGTTGTTTCACCCTTGGCCGTTAACATCACTATCGGAATCATCGATTCACTCCGAATTAATTTGCAAACTTCGATGCCGGTTAATCCAGGAAGCATGAGATCCAGAAGAACTAAATCGGGTGGCGTATTTCTAAAGACTTCCATGACCTGGTCGCCTCGAGAGACCAGATCGACTTCCATTCCCTCGCCAGTGAGAACTATGGCGAGCATCTCTGCTAAATCTTGGTCGTCATCGACAACCATTATTAGCGTCATTAGCTGCCGTGCTCCCATGAGTTGAGATATTGCTCTTGTTCTGGCGTAAGTTGATCGACGGAACCGCCCATACTCTTGAGTTTGAGCGCTGCAACTTCCTTGTCGATTGCAACCGGGACTTCATGTACACCGGGCTTGAGATTCTTGGCCTCATGGACCAACCACTCTGCAGTGAGCGCTTGGTCAGCGAAGGAGAGATCCATTACCGCAGCGGGGTGGCCCTCAGCTGCACCTAGATTCACTAAACGCCCTTCGGCAAGGAGTAAAAGTCTGCGACCATCTTTCATCACATACTCATCTGTTTGATGGCGAATCTTGGAGTTTTTACGACCATTCTTCTCGAGCCACGCAACGTCAATCTCAATATCAAAGTGGCCTGAGTTCGCCATGATCGCGTTATCTTTCATCAGTTCAAAATGCTCGGCTCGGAGCACGTCGCGATTGCCTGTGACGGTGATGAAAATATCGCCGATGCGGGCTGCTTCGTGCATTGTCATCACGCGATATCCCTGCATCATCGCATCTAAAGCCTTAGTGGCATCAATCTCCGTGATGACAACTTCAGCGCCCAAACCTTTTGCTCGCTCAGCAACGCCACGCCCGCAGTATCCAAAACCAGCTACAACAACGATCTTGCCGGCGACAAGCGTGTTGGTGGCGCGGAAGATAGCGTCAAAAGTCGATTGCCCTGTGCCATATCGATTATCAAACATATGTTTCGTATCAGTGTCGTTCACAGCAATCATTGGGAATGTCAGCGCACCATCTCGAGACATTTGGGTTAATCGAATAACACCTGTTGTGGTCTCTTCGCAACCGCCAAGAATGGTCGGCAATAATTCTCGTCGAGTTGTGTGAAGTGTGTTTACGAGGTCGCACCCATCATCAAAAACAAAATGTGGCGCAATATCTAAAGCTGCATTGATGTGGCGGTAATACCCATCACGATCAATTGCATTCTTCGCAAACACGCTGATGCCATATTCATGAACCAACGCGGCAGCGGTGTCATCTTGGGTGGAAAGCGGGTTTGAGGCACAGAGAGCTAGTTCAGCTCCGCCGGCAGCAAGTGTTCGCATGAGATTTGCCGTCTCGGTAGTGACGTGCATACAAGCCGAAATACGCACACCTTTAAATGGTTGTTCAAGAGTGAAACGATCGCGAATTTGCGCAAGCACTGGCATGCTGCGCTCTGCCCACTCAATTCGCTTCTTTCCCTGTGCCGCTAAATCAGGATTTGCAATTTCACTTTTGTCGATTGTTGAACTACTCACGGTGGTCGGGCCTCTCTGTAGCATCATGAACTCGTTATGAAGCTACTTTACCGCCCTTTTCCAGTTGCCACCCAGAGAGAACCGCTTCCACTTAGCGCATACCTTCCGGGGGCCAAAAGCGCTCCAACCTCATGGTAAACATCGGCATGCGTGCTCTCGTTAGCCGGCAACTCGCTTTGAGCCACTTGAGCTATCTGCGCTACCCGCGCTCTCCCCTGCCATGCAAATGCAATGGCGTAATTCTCGACCACTAGTTCTGCATCGATCTCACCTTGAAACTCATAGAGAAGAAAATCAACAATCGGAGGCTTCCACTCGCGGTGTGAGCTCAACATAGTGGGATGAATCCGAAGTGCCGTGGCTCTCTCGGCATCAATTATCTTAAGAAAATTCTTCTTATCAATCGGCTTATGTGTCAGGCCGCCTCGAATCACATTGTCGCTATTGGCCATCACCTCAACCACGGTGCCATTGAGGTATGCATGTACGCATTTTGGTGGAAGATACAGGCTCTCCCCGGGCTGAAGAATTACTAATTCACAGAGCAATGTAGCTAGGGGATCTAATTTGGGCGAATAGAGTTCAATCAATTCGCGCATCCATCTGCCTCGAATATGGTCGAGATACCCAAGGTGCTTTTGAACTTCATCCAATATTCCAGTCGTATCCTCTACTCCTAAAATATTCTTGAGGATTTCTTTGATTGGCACACCGGCACGCAATGGATTTGCCAGTAGGTCATTTATTTTTTCAGAATTAAGTTTCTCCAAAAGCTTCAGTGATTCATTGATGTCAGCAAATCCAACGAATGCTTGAAATTCAGTGAGCGCAACGACCATCTCGGGTTTGTGATTTTGATCTTTGCAAATGTTCTGCAACTCGGGAATATCTTCAAGAGAAGGGTGGACCTGAAGGGAAAGCGCTCTTTCTACTGCGAGAATTTTGGCGAGAAATGGCAGCTGTCCTTTGGGTAGGGCCGGAGCGAGCGTGCTGGTGATGCGGTCAAGAGTTAAACCGGAGCCCGCAACGGGAGATGGACCCTCGGGATTATCGCCAAACCATAGTTCAGCCTCTGGTTCAACGCTTTCGAGCGCTCCTCTTTGTCGAGCCAGAGTCTGATGCGAACCCCATGGGTAATTCTTGATAGTTCCATGGATGGTGAGAATTTTCTTATTGAGTTGGGTCATCCTCGCTTGGTGGCAGCATCAATAAGTAACACGGGGATTCCATTTCGAATGGGGTAAGCCAGAGCGCATCTCTTACAGAATAGAGATTGAGATTCAAGAGCCAGCTCTCCGCGACATTGTGGACATACGATAATTTCAAGAATTTTGGGATCTACTGTCACCGCCCAATCACCTCCAATGCCTCATCGCGGATAGCGCACATTATCTCATCGCTATCTGCTTCTACGTTAAGTCTCAGTAATGGCTCCGTATTTGAGGGGCGGACATTAAGCCACCAATTGCCTGAAGTAATAGTTAAACCATCGAGGCGATCAATCTCCCCCCGGTCTGAGAAGTGAGCTTCAACTCGACCCATTACTTCCGCTGGATCAGCCACCCGTGAATTTATCTCACCACTTCCGAAATATTTTCGATACTTACTAATGATGGATGAAAAGTTAACCGAGTTGGGTGAATCTCCGAGAGCCGCAATCGCATAAAGCGCAGCAAGCATTCCCGAGTCGGCGCTCCAAAAATCTCGAAAATAAAAATGTCCCGAATGTTCGCCACCAAAAAGAGCCCCAGTCTCTGCCATCTGCGACTTGATGTATGAGTGACCGACTCTACTTCGAGATGGTTTGCCACCACATTTTTCAATTACTTCAGGCACTACTCGTGATGAAATCAAGCTATAGATGATGGTACTTCCGGGAACTTTCTTTAACTCACTCTCTGCAATTAATGCAGTTAGTAAAGATGGAGCAACAAGTTGACCAGTCTCATCAACTAGAAAACATCGATCTGCATCGCCATCAAATGCAAGCCCCAAGTCAGCCTTCTCTTCGACTACTCGCTTCTGCAAATCTCTTAAGTTAGCGCTATCCAGCGGATTTGCTTCGTGATTTGGAAAAGTCCCATCTAACTCAAAGTACATCGGCACAATTTCCACATTTAGTGGTCCGAGAACTTTAGGAACGGTATGTCCGGCCATTCCATTTCCTGCATCAATGACAATCTTGAGGTGTCTGATGCCAGAACAATCAACAAGTTTTCTTAAGTATGCACCGTACTCGTCGAGAAGATCTACGCGTCGCTCTTCACCCATCTGCTTGGCGACTGGGAGATTATTTTCAATCAGAGCTTGCCGTATTTGTTCTAAGCCAGTCGCTGCTCCGACAGGTTTTGCTCCTGCTCGCGCTAATTTAATTCCATGATATTCAGCTGGGTTGTGGCTAGCTGTAAACATTGCACCTGGAATGTTTAACTTTCCAGTTGCGAAGTAAAGTTGATCTGTTGCAGCCAGCCCAATATTTAAAACATTTTTTCCTGTGGCGCGTACACCTCGCGAAAAGGCTTCGACCAAACTTTCTGACGAAGGCCGCATGTCATACCCGACAACGATTTCTCTTGCGCCATCAGTCGCTACTAGGTTGGCAAATGCAACTCCGATGTCGTGACAGAGTTGCTCTGTTATTTCACTACCAACAAGTCCTCGAACATCATAAGACTTGATAATGGTGGCAAGTGAGCGCTCGGTATAAGGCACACTAATTATTCTGAGGGAAGGGCGCGTAAATGTCCACGTCGACCAATGGTTGGTTGGTTCTGTTGTGGACTTGAAGTAATAACGCTTCGCACAGCATCTGCAATAGCAAGCAAATCATCATCACTTGGCCCAGCTTCGCTCTCGTCGCTGGACAGTCGAATCAGCTCCCATCCACGAGGTGCAGTGAGCTTCGCACCGTGATTGCTGCACAGGTCATAACTATGTGGCTCTGCGTAAGTTGCCAACGGTCCAAGCACAACCGTGGAATCACTGTAAATATAAGTGAGCGTCTGTAAGGCAGGTTCAGTACAGCCAGTGCGCGTGCACCGTCTAGTTGCCGGACGTAACCTAGCCATAGGAACACGGTATATCGGAGGAACTTTCTAAGTTGGGATGCCACTCCGATAGCGCATGCTCCCGTGGCGCTAAGAAAGCAGGCGCGTACAAGTATCTAAGCGGTGGGGATGAACAGGCGAGAATCAACCACTGGAAGCGCAGTCACTTCTTTACCAAGTGCAGGGGCAAGAGCGGTTGTCGAAACCCCCGAACTGTCCTGAGTAGAAAATCCAAGGTACATCTGTGCGGATCCTTCGGTAAATTGAATTTGGCGAACCGATCGCGGAACCTTCCATACCGCCATCGAATCGACCTTCACCGTCACGCTCGATTTCTTGCCTCGAGAACCCACGACGGTAAAGGAGACCTTTGGTGACTCCGAGACAATACTCAGCCAACCTGTTCGCTCAGGAAGAGTCATCTGCTCACCAGAACTTATGTTGGTACTTGTTGACCATGAAATTTCAGAAATCTTGCTGTTCTTTCCAAATGTTCCACGCGTGAGTACAGCTGCAACAGTTGGTTCGGTCGAACGTAATTTAATGGAGAAGAGTCGGCTCTTAGGCAAGTTCCCCAAATCAATTTCAACAACTTTTTGTGAAGGGATCCGAAGCGAGTCTAAACCAATAGGTGCGAATACTCCCGATGGCGAAATGTATGTCACCTGAAGAATCGAGTCACTCTCGCCCGGAACAAATATGCGCAACTTCTGGGAAGTTATTTTTGACTTCTTCACAAACTTACTTCCTGGAATTCCTGGAATGACCATGTTCTGACTTGGATTTGTTGCTGGCGCCACAAAATCACCACCGTAAGTCTGCAAACCTTTGCGTCGTTCATCGAACAGTGTGGCCTTAATAAGCCCTGACCGTGAGACGATGTGAAATACCGTTCGCTTCTTGCCTGGCATGAACGTTGTAAGGGAATAGTTTTTGGTACTTCTCGGCGGAATCGTCAACGTTCGGGTGGATTCTGAACCATCCTCACTCCACAGCTCCACATCAATAATTGCTTTACCAAGATTCTCATTAATAAATTGGAAATAACCCAGGCTTGTCACGTCGCTTGTGCCACCAACAAACCAAAACTCTCCCGCAGATGCGCTGCATTGAGAGAGGGCGAGCCAGGTCGATTGCTTGGAAGCAACGACCAACGGCGTTGGCGTATCCCCCGCGACTACGCGAGCCTTTTGTCCCAACGAAACTTGGCGACTCTTACTTTTTTTAAGTGTTCGATTCTTTCCATCAATGACAGCGCTTTTTGCCGATTTATCTGCCAAGTGAATTGAACCAGACATATCGCGATTCTTAGCTGGGCAGATAAATGTGGAGACATTCTCGACATAGGTTCGTGGAACTTCTCCTCCTTGTAGTGCGCCAGCGCCAACCACAACGGCAAGAAATGAGGCGAGAATCAAAATACGAATTCTCATGCCAGCTCCTCATCAGAGAATTCACGTTGTCGACGACCGCGAGGGAGCGCGAAGAATAGGAGTAAACCCAGCGAAGCAAGTTGGAGAGAGAGTCCAGCTCTATGAATGGTGCCATCATGGAACAGAACCACTCGACCCAAGTCAGGGATAGAAAATTCCGTTAACCCAAGATCTGACTCCTTTGGCAATAAAACCTTGCCTGCATGGAGCGCGCGCCAACGTGGGTCGAAAACTTCGGCAAGTTGCACTATCCCAGCAGAGGGAACATCGAATTCTGCACCTACGATTTCAGAAGGAAGTTCCAATATTTTATTTTCAACTTCAGTTTTATCATTTTTTTGTTCAACTGTGGGCAGGAACTTTATTCGCGCAGTTGCTCCTGAAACTTCCCACAGAATTCCATCAGGGGTTGCGGAGAGGCGAGTCAAACCACCAATTCCATCAATCTTTCGTGCAAGGGAATTGTTCTTCCTGCCGTTTTCCAAATACAGATATCGAATACCAAATTGAGCCAAAGTGGCAGCTGGAGCATCGCCCGCGCCTGAAGTTATTTCACTGATAGTTTTCGTGAGCAGTGGCACCTCATCGGGCATCGAAGAAAGTTCACCCATCCAAACATCTCGTTCACGAAGAATCACATAAGCAAAACTCTGAACCGTCTGTACTCTCTTGCCTGACTCACTCGTTGTACTGGTATCGCTTCTCAGGATTAACGTTTTAGGTCTATCAGGATTCTCCGTTGCAGTAGAGATAAATGCGGGTAAGACCGACGAATTACTAGTGGCCACCGGCGCGCGATTTCCATCTGTGACCCACCAATAGATATTTGTGGTTACCGAGTAAAAGGTAATTACTGCAACCAGTGCAGTAGCAAAGTGAGCCCGCCCAAGTGGCGATTCTTGCAATTGTTTTCGCCGACCATCGCTTAGCTTCGCAAGAGCAATGGAGGTGAAAAGGAGGGAAAAGGCTAGAAAACCACCGGGCCAAATTTGCGACGAAAGTGAATTGCCGTATGGGGTAATTGCTACCGCGCTCACCAATGCCGCACCTGCAAGACTGCCAAGAATGACCAAGGATTCGAAGAAGGCTCGTCGCGAAAAGAGCGCAACAACTCCCATAACAATTGCGATGCTCACGATGTAATTTGGGACAACACCTAATGGTTGAAAGTTCCCAGTGAGCGCGCGGAGTGGTGCAGAGATCGAAATGGGCACGCCTTGATCTAGCAGTAAATATTTTGGCGAGGTGATGTGCGAAATACTCCATGGTGCTAATGCAAGAAAGGAACTTATAATTACGAGTGAATATTGGAGCGCGCGTTGTTGTAGTAGCTCTCGCTCGTTGCGCAAAATCCATAAATGAAGCGCGAAACCGAGGAGAGCAATAATCAATATTTGAAATGAGATTGCAGCAAGCAGTGATAGCGCCAGGGCTACTGCACATGTTCTGCGCCAGGTCATCATCTTCACAGAGGGATTTGGCGGCGCGAAAATGGGTTTAACAACGAGTGCGACAAATGGAGTGATAACCATGAGAAGCGCTGTGCTCAGGTAGCCAACTGTGATGGAAGTGAGCAAAATCGCTGAAGTGCTATAGAGCAGTGCGCTTGCAATCGCAATAAGTTGCCCGAAACCACTCTTGCGCAGGAGAAAGTACATCGCCAGCATTGCAAGTACTGGAGCAAGGATGAAAAGTATCGAGACAAAGAGAGCTGGATTTCCTCCAGTGCTAAAAGCGAAAATTGCCAGTAGCGCGCTAAATGGATGCGCTGGTCGAGGCGAACCAACTCCTAGCGCATGCCATGACTCTCCATAGCTGCGCAGTAACGCTGTAGAACTTTCGCCAACAATTGCTAAGGCGCCTCCTGTCAGTGGACCAAAACGAGACCTGCTGGCGATGAGAGAGATGAGAATCAATCCAAGCGTTGGGAGAACCAATGGTCGTGAAAATGTTTGACGCCAAAAACCTGAAGCTACGGGGGCGAGGAGTTCGCCCTCGTCTGTGTCGGTCGATGCGCTCGAATAGGTGAGTGAAACGTTACCAACAACTGGATCTGGCAGGCGCTCGATTCTGCGCAGGAGCAGATCTCGCACTCGCATTACGCCGAGTTTGATTTGCTCACTCCATGGCGCCAGGAAAGGACGAATCACGCGAGCGGGTAATAACCGATTCTTCCTGCGATTTCGACGTGCGGTTCTTAACCGATCCAAACGGGTAAATAAAAGGGCGACAGCTGCTAACTCGTCTAGTGCATAGCCAGGTAGTTTGGCGAGGAGATATCCAAAAGCTCTCATCACTGATGAGGCAAAAATTCGTAAAGTAATCCAAGGCAAGGTCCACAGCGGCAGATTGGCTAAGAGAACAAAGGCTGCGTGACGTCTATCGAGTAAGTGCGGTCGATGAAAAGCGCCATCGGCGACATCAATTGTTCGACGTTCAGTTGCTGCCGCCTCTGCATGAAAGAGTTTGGCGTGCGTGACGCAAATGACGGCGTAGCCTGCCATTCGTGCGCGCATTCCAAAATCAACATCATCGCGAAAGAGTGGAAGATTTTGGTCGAAGCCGCCAATCTCCTCAAAGAGATTGCGACGTATTAATGCACCCGCGGTACTCACAGCTAAAACTGGAATGGTGCCATCTCCGTCGTGTTGACCTTGATCGCGTTCATTCCGTTCTAGACCTGTCCAACGCGCTCCATTATGTGCAAGCGTTACGCCTATCTCTAATAAATGGTTCCGATCATGCCAACCAAGAATCTTGGGGCCGGCTACGCCGACATTTGGGCGCTCTGCGACGGCTGCAAGAAGTTGAGCAAGGGCATCGGGAGCGGGAGCACAATCGTCATGCAGCAACCAGAGCCACTCACTCTCGCGCTCGGATTCAAATTCTGATTGATCAGCGACCTCATGAAGCGGTGGAAGTTCTGCCACTGCTCGGGCGACGGCTTGCCCAAAACCGAAATCGTGGGGAGCTTGGAGCGCTTCGATGCGCGAGTTTGCAAGAAGCTCACGAGAGCCATCGGTAGAACCGGTATCAACAGCTACAAGAAAATCCGGGGGGCGTTCTTGGCTCGAGAGCGCTGCCACCACTTCGGGTAGCCAGCGGGCGCCATTGTGGGTCACGAGAATCGCGGTCACTCGCTGCCGGGCGGACGGATTCGATCCACTCGCGTTGGGGGCGATACTCATAGCCTCAACCCTAAGGTGCGCAGCAGAAATTCGGGTTACTCACCTGATAAACAGCCACTTCCAGCCCCTGATTGGGGGTCGCGCTAGCTCGCCGCCGTTACGCGGGTCTGCGCTTGAGACGTCGACGCTCGCGCTCGGAGAGGCCGCCCCAAATACCAAAACGCTCATCATGCGCTAACGCATAATCCAAACATTCGCTCCGGACTTCACAAGAGAGACATACTCGCTTTGCCTCGCGAGTGGATCCACCCTTCTCGGGGAAGAAGGCTTCTGGATCAGTTTCCGCGCAAAGCGCTCGTTCTTGCCAAGAGAGTTCTGCAGGGTTTCCACCCTCGAACGGTGTGAGCGGTGTGCTCATCTACAAGCCCCTAACATGTCTAAGAGAGAACCTAGGGAGAATTACACGCGTGTAACTCCAATTCGTCAAGTTAGTACCCAGATGTAAATTATTTAATATCGCCAATTTGTCGACTATTTGGGGGAAGGTGAACCCCGGTGCCAGCGATTACCACCCCGCGCAGCTGCGAACCCTCACCAACATGTACGCCGTCGCCGATGATGGATGCAGAAATCTTCGCGCCCGAACCAATAACCGCATCATCGCCGATGATGCTCTTCTCCAGCAGAACATTCGCTCCAATTTCCGCGCTCCCTACAGATGATCCGAGACCGATTTGAGTGTTGGCTCCTATCTGAGCGCGCGGGTCAACATAAATCTTGTCGGGCGAATAAGTACATGCTGGAGATCGGAAGCCACCGCTTATTAAATCGACAGAGGCTTTCAAAAACGCTGCCGGAGTTCCGATATCAATCCAGTAACTCTCGCTTTTGTACGCCCAAAGTTTTCTACTTGCTGTCAGAAGTCCTGGAAAGGTCTCGCGCTCAATGCTCACCACTTCACCCGCAGGGATTGCGTCAATGGCGCTTCGAGTGAAGATGTAGCAACCAGCATTGATGAAATTCGTAGGTGGATCGTCCGACTTCTCAACAAAATCAATAATTTTTCCTGATTCTTCAGTAGGAACGGATCCATAAGGTCGCGCATCGGCTACATGAATTAAATGTAACGTTGCATCAGCTCCAACATTCTTGTGGAGTACAACTTGTGCCTTCATATCGTGCGCACTCAAGATATCTCCATTAAGAATCGCAATGGGATCTTGCGGGCTACTATGCAGAAATTGCGAAGCGTTACGTATCGCTCCACCAGTTCCTAGAGGTTCATCCTCGATTGCATGAATTATCTCGACCCCGAATTCAGATCCATCCCCCAAGTACTCAAGAAATTGCTCATTCTTATAGGAAATAGCCATAACAATCCGAGTTACACCATGTTCTTTTGCGTACCCAATTTGATGCGCAATAAAAGGAACTCCAGCTACTTTTAACATGGGCTTAGGAATCTCAAGCGTGAGTGGATGCAGGCGAGTGCCCTTGCCGCCTACAAGAAAAATTGCCTCCATCGCGCGCCTTTGTTAGATCAAGAATCTCAAGAGTGGAAACGCTCTGCTGCTCGCGCGATATCGACATCGGAAGCTGTGAGCGCAATGCGCACAAAGTTGGAACCCTTTTCGCCATAAAACTCTCCTGGCGTAACTAGCACGCCACGTTCGGCAGCCCATGCGACAGTGCTCCAGCAATCTTCTGAGCGTGTTGCCCATAGATAGAGGCCAGCCTGAGACTCTGAAATCTCTAATCCTGCCGCAGTGAGCGCAGTAGCGAGCATCTGGCGGCGAGCGCGATAGCGCTCCTTTTGAATGGCGATATCTTCCGGGTGTGCCAGCGCTGCTGCCATAGCGTGCTGTATCGGTGCAGGCATGATTAAACCGAGATGTTTTCGAATTTCGCGAACCTGCGCTATCAAACTTGGGTCGCCTGCGATGAATGCAGCGCGATAACCAGCGGCATTAAAACTCTTTGATAGTGAGTGCACTATGAGAATTCCCGACGTGTCGCCATCGCAGACCTGAAGGAGTGAAACTGGTTCGCTCTCCCATCCAAGTTCGACATAACACTCGTCGCTTACAAGAATGGTCTTTGTCGCACGCGCCCAAGCAATAATTTCGCGCAACTGCGCCTGATCTAACACTCGGCCATGCGGATTTGCTGGGGAATTAATCCACACCAAATCGGCATCCTCTGGCCAGGTCGAGAGATCATCGCTAACTGCCACGCACTCTGCTCCCGCAACAATCGCCCCAACTCGGTAAGTGGGATAAGCAATTTCGGGAATTAGAACTTTCTTTGCTTGGAGTAACGTGGGTAGCAAGCCCACCAACTCTTTGGAACCAACAGTTGGTAGGAAATCGAAAACACTCCCCCTTGCGCCCGCAAGAAAGCGCTCTCGAATCCATGCCTCAAGAGCTTCGCGCAGCTCAGCGCTCCCGATCGTTAGTGGATAACCGGGGGCATTACCACTTCGCGCCAGGGCATCCTGCATCGACAGTGGTGAACTATCGACAGGCGTGCCAATTGAGAGATCGACTATTCCATCTGGGTGCGCACTGGCAATCTTCTTATAGGGGGCAAGTAGGTCCCACGGAAAATCGGGGAGTTTCACGACGCTACCCTTTCGGGCGAGCCACAACTACTGGATGGTCGCTCTCTTGTGCGCCAACTTTACTCGCGCCACCAGGCGACCCTAGTTCATGGAAAAACTCTTCATTAACTGACTTGAATTCGCTGTATTCGCCAGGCACATCATCTTCATAATAAATAGCTTCGACTGGGCAGACTGGTTCGCATGCACCGCAATCAACGCACTCATCAGGTTGGATGTAAAGCATCCGACCACCTTCATAAATGCAATCCACCGGGCACTCTTCAATGCATGACTTGTCCTTCACGTCGATGCAAGGCCCTGCGATGATGTACGTCACGAACGGCTCCAATCTCTGTAAAAATCTCAGGCCAATTATGCTGCTTCCTGCGCCAATTTCCACTCTATGCTGACACATGTGCCAATCGCTGCCCCAGATTCGTCGATTATTGGCGCTCGCGTCTCTATCCGGGTCCACGATGAGGAACCAGGAAAGTTCCGCGACCTGCTCGGCCATCTCGTAGACCTAACGCACGTTCGCGATAAGAATGGCGTGGTGAAAGAGTTTGACCCATCCGCAATCGTCGCGTGGAAAGTGGTCAGTCAGTGAAGCTATACGACACCAAGCATCAGCAAGTGATGGATGTCCTGCCATCTGAAAGCGGCACTGTCGATATCTACTGCTGTGGGCCAACCGTTTACCGATTTGCTCATGTGGGAAATTTACGCACTTTTCTACTTGGTGACTTGGTGCGAAGGACGTTACGTGCTGAAGGTGTGCCTTTTCGTTATATACAGAACATCACAGATGTCGGGCATCTCAACGACGATATCCATATTGATGTGGCTGAAGACAAGATTCTTGCTCAAGCAAAATTAGAGAATAAGGATCCCTTTGAGATTGCCAGGTTTTACGAGAGGGCATTTCACGACGATCTCGCTGCTCTCAATATCTTGGTAGCCGATGCTTACCCTAAAGCGAGCGAATCAATTAACTTGATTATCGACATGATTGCCCAATTGATTTACATCGGTGCGGCATACCAAGGTAACGATGGATCGCTTTACTTCTCGGCTCGAAGTTATAAAGATTATGGGGCTATCAGCAAAAACTCACTTGATCAGTTACGCGCTGGATATCGATTCGATAGTGATAACGATAAAGAACAAGAAAAAGGCAAACGCTTCCATGCCGACTGGGCGCTTTGGAAGGCTGCCTCTGTTAATCGCGAAATGACATGGCCAACTCCTTGGGGAGTAGGTTTTCCGGGCTGGCATATCGAGTGTTCGGCAATGTCAATCCACTACTTTCCTAGAGGTGTTTCGCTCCATTTAGGTGGAATTGATCTTCGTTTCCCTCATCATGAAAATGAACGCGCACAGAGCAACGTAGCGACCAATTCTGAGTTCGTTCGCCAATGGGTTCACGGTGAGCACTTGCTGTTTGATGGTAAAAAAATGGCAAAAAGTTCTGGCAACGTACTGCATATTGCAGATTTGATTGCACGAAAAATCGATCCACTCGCTATTCGCCTACTTTTTATGGAGAGCCATTACCGCACCCAACTCAATCTCACATGGGAGAGCATCGAAGCTGCCCACTCCACTCTGAAGCGTTGGCGGAAAAAAATCGCCTCTTGGCCAGCCGGTGGTTTGGCTGACCGGGCACTGATAGCAACTATCACCTCTTACTTCAGCAATGATCTCGATACTGCAGCGGCGCTTCTCCTGCTCCGAAAATTTGAAAAGGATGAGACCGTGCCAGAACAAATTCGTCGCGCCACCTTTCTAGAACTAGACGCTCTGCTCGCTCTCAATCTTGGCCAAAATCCTGCTCTTAGTGATCAACTCTCTGACCTCTTACCTCCTGGTGCGGAGCAACTTTTAGAGGAGCGTCAAGTGGCCCGCATTAATAAAGATTGGCAACTCAGCGATCGTCTTCGCGATCAATTACTACAGCTGGGCGTACAGGTAAGTGATGGTCCGGAGGGCCAAGCCTGGGAGATTCTCTAATTCCTTAAGAGCGTTGCACAGATAATGGTGGGTTCATCCACGTTGCTTCGGGATTAGTGCAGATTATTCGATCTTCTGCGCGATAACGGGTCCGATACTTCTCGCGCTTTACCTCTACGCCATCGCGAGAGAGTATTCGCCACACTTCGATAGTAAAGCCCGGAACTCCCTCTTGAAAGATACATTCTTTTGAATCATTCTCTAAAATCTTGAAGGGAACTGGATTGGTCCTTGGTCCAGACTCGGTATCAACATCGATGAATTTTGTGCCATAGATTGTCACTGTCACAGATTTGTTAGTGAAAGAAGTGTCAACAAAAATTGGCTTACCGGAATTATTTCGAAATTTAACATCCACGTTTGGCCAAGCCACCGTTGACTCTCGTCCCGCTGGGTATCTAGAGATGTAAAAACTATGTGGCTTATGTTGGATGAGCTCAAGCCCGCTAAACCATGCAGCATTCCAAGTGGTCGTCGCAACTTGCGAGACGCCGCCACCCCAATCTTTCTTAAATACACCCCGATCAATCATGATGCCGGGCACAAAACCTCGCGCTTCCGTTCGCTCACCCACAGATTTGTTATAACTAAAAACTTCTCCGGGCTTGACGATCACACCATCCATCCAGCGCGCTGCTCGGTGAATATTGGTCAATCGATACTCGGCGTACGGGAAGAAGGTGGTGAAAGTGCCGATTACCTCTTTAATCCCAAGTCCGCCGGCCATTTCCGTGGTGATCTCTGCTGCTACTGGCTCAGGTGTAAACGTTACTTGGCGCAAACTTCCTGTTTCGCTCAGTACAGCGATGATGGCGCTACTTAATTTTGCTTCAGGAACATCGAGGCCATCTCGCGATGGTTGAACTCGCGGCGCACCATCAACCATAGTAAAACTGGCATTGACGGGTTCAATAACATTTGCCGTCCATTGCTTGCCCACCAGGTTAATGAAGGTGCCTTTTAACCATTTAGCTTCGAGTTTGTCATCGCGGCTTGGCACGAAAGTCAGCGCCTGCGAAATTATCTGCGGTGAAATTAAAATTGTTCTTGGCTTCTCTATGTTCAGCGTTATCGAAAGCGGTTCTGAGGTTGCCGCTTGGGCGAAGGCCAGGAGCTGCTCTGCTTCGAGATTGCTCACTTTAGGTGATTTAGTTTTGAGTGGAATATCAATTGGCGAAGTGCGGAGCCACTCTTTGGAAATCTGCGCGAGCGCTACCTTTCGATCAATGGCTTTACCTACGCGAGATTTAATGAGCTTTGGTTTCAATCCATCATAGGTAATGTCTGCATTTCTTGGAGCGAGGTTCACCCTTCCTTCAATTACACGAATAGCTCGATCAAATGCCTCGGGATTTGTTTTAATCATGGGCTCGACCGACTTAGATGAAAAGAAGAGAGTGAATAATGCAACCGGATTCCACGTTCGTTTCTCAATCGCTTCAAGCGAACGGCCAAGATCTACAGTAAATCCGGACTTCTCGGCAGGAAGCGAATACTCTCGTTTCTCAATGAGAAGTGGAACATCACCGGTAATTTCATCTTTTCGCTCGATGGATACTTTTTGGATGGCCTGATCGATTGCCAGCTTAGAAACGTCAACGCCAAGAAGTTTGGTCTTTGGTGGAATGGTTGGACCAACTGCAAACCAAAGCGCTACCCAAAGCGCGGCGAGCGCGGCAATTGCGCTTAACCCAACCAGCGCGTAGCGATAGCTCTTTTTCATAAGCCCTTCATTTAATCGTCAAATCCTCGACCAAATACTTACTAACACAAGGAGGAACCCTACGGCCAAGAAAGTATCTCCTGGGCCATTGGCCATGATTAATAGCTCTTCGCCGTTACCGAAAGTCGCTCCACGTAGCGCTACCGCGCTCCAGCCCAGCAAGAACCAGATTCTGATTCCGCGACGACCAAACCGCACTCCTAAAATTTTGGAAGCCGACATCGCACCTAACAGAGCAGCGAGGAGGCCTCCGGGAAACCAGCCGATGGATAAGTTATGTACTAGTACGCCCGCACCACCAATAAGCGCTCCGGTTGCAATGCCAACGAAATTTTCAACGATTCGTCTCATCAAGAACTCACAGGATAATTCCTGAAAAGAGATCGCTCTCGTGGCCATCGCCATTTACATCTGGCCCAGCCGCGCCCCTAACTCGTGTGTAGTACTCATATCCAAAGACCTGCATTCCCAAAAGATTAGAAAGTGCAAAGAATGGACCATCGACAGCAATTTGTGTGCGATGAGCCTTCATTGCATCCTTTTTCTTCTCTACATATTCATTTCCATCAATCACTGCATGCACGAACGAGTCATCTTTTACAAATGGAATATCGTCGATGGATTCAGCGCCGAAGAAATCTGAACCAATCTCTCGCATTGCGTCCATCCCTTGTTGAACTACAGACTTAGGCATGACATTCCAATAAATTTTCGGTATTGACCACCCTCGCTCTCCACTCAAATCCGCTGCTCTCATCGCAATTCGATGTGCTTGAATATGATCGGGATGCCCATAACCGCCAAATTCATCGTAAGTAATGAGAACGTGCGGTTTAAATTCGAGAATATAACTAGTTAATAATTCAGCTGCCTCATCAACCGAGGAGCTCCAGAAAACATCCGGTCGAGAATTTTGTGGCGCCCCCATCATGCCGCTATCTCGAAAGCGCATCTTTGGAGCGCCAAGAAACCAATGTCTGGTAACACCTAACGCCTGCAACGCATGAATTAGCTCCTGCTCACGGATCTCAGCAAGGCGATCCTCTTTGTCACTTGCTGCATCTGCTAATTCAGGGAGCAATATCTCACCCTCTTCGCCGCGGGTGCACGTTACAAGAGCAACGTCGAAGCCTTCGTGAGCATATTTCGCCATTGTTGCGCCATTATTGATGCTCTCATCATCTGGATGGGCATGGACCAACAGCAGACGACCCCGTGTTGGTTGAGCCGATGTACTAGATGCAAGCATGGATGAAAGGGTACGGTGAATTCCTATGTCCGACACATCGCAACTCTCATTCCCGCGCCACTCAGCAAAGACTCTGAGATTCACCCTTGGTGCGCCTCGGACCTTCACGCTCTCTCCTGATGGCTACCGACTTCTTTTTGTCCGCAGCGCCTCAGGTAGCGACCGAATTGGGCGCCTCTATCAATACGATCTCCGATCGGATGTAGAAGAGTTGCTTGTCGACCCGCTCAACCTTCTAGTCGATGGCGAAGAGAAACTCTCTGCGGAGGAACGCGCTCGCCGTGAACGAACCCGCGAGGCAGCCGGTGGCATTACCTCCTACTCGGTGGATAAAAAGTGTGACGTGGTCGCTTTTGTACTCTCCGGCAAACTTTATTCACTTGATATCGCAAATGAGTCAAATAAGAGGGTGCGCGAAATGCCAAGCGCGGGAGTAGTGATTGATCCGCAGCTCTCCCCAGATGGTCAATCCATTGCTTACATCACCCCCGATGGCGAGTTGCATCTTTCCACTGAAGAGAAGGTAAGAGTTTTATGTTCTCCTGAAAATCCTGAAATTTTTTACGGAACGGCAGAATTCGTTGCAAGTGAAGAGATGTCACGACATCATGGATTCTGGTGGAGCGCAGATAGTAAATCGTTATTTGTGCAGCGATTTGATCAGACTCCGGTTACAAAAATTTTTATTAGCGATCCGGCAAACCCAGAGAGCGCACCACGGGAAGTGCGTTATCCATTTGTAGGTACTTCGAATGTCATCACCTCTCTCTTCTTGCTCAATCTTGACGATCTCTCCCGTAGCGAAATCTCTTGGAATCCAGAACATGAATATCTCTGCGATGTAAATCCTGGGGATGGAAAGCTTCCTGCTTTATTACTGACTATGTCCCGAAACCAGCGCCAGGCTGAGATTTTGGCTGTAGATGCAGAGAGCGGCACTGGTCGGGTTATCGCTGAGTTAAAAGATGCTGCGTGGATTGATTTGGTCGGTGGTGTACCTGCATGGGGGCCAAATGGAGAATTGGTGACTCACGTCATTGCTAATAACACCCATTCAATTGCTATCAACGGTGAGGTAATAACACCGGAGAATCTGCAAGTCGATGGGGTAATCGCTATCGATCGAGATGGCATCACTTTTTCAGGAACTTTTGAACCTAGTCAGTCCCATATCTACTGGCGTGGTTGGGGTGGTGAGTTTGACGTTCTCACGCATGAGGCAGGGGTACACATGGCGCGCGCAGCTGGTGGAACGCTCCTTCTTATCTCGAGAGATATGGCTAGTTACGAAGTCTCCGTCCTCATCAAGCGCGATGGCTTAATCAGGAAAATTACGGCGCACAATGAGCGACCAGGAGTCGATGCACAACCACAATTTATTTCACTAGGTGAACGTGCGCTTCGAAGCGCTTTACTGCTCCCCCAAAATCAAGAACCTAAAAATCTTCCGCTGTTAGTTGATCCCTACGGGGGTCCCGGCCATGCTCGAGTACTCCATGCAAAAAGCGCCTACGCGGAGGCGCAATGGATTGCCAATCAAGGTTTTGCAGTATTGATCTCAGATGGGCGCGGCACGCCACATCGCGATCCGCAGTGGGAGCGCTCGATAGTGAATGACCTATCAACTTTTCCAGTTGATGATCAAGCCGATGCAGTGCAAGCGCTAATTGCAACGCATCCTGGGTTGATTGATTCTTCCCGCGTTGCTATTCGTGGGTGGTCATTTGGTGGTTACTTAGCCGGCCTTGCCGCAGTACGAAGACCAGACATTTTTAAGGCTGCCATTATCGGTGCGCCAGTAACCGATTTCCGACTCTATGACACTTTTTATACTGAACGATTTATGGGACCCGATCCCAAGAGTGAAAACTACGAGAAATCATCACTTCTTAATGAAGCGAAAAATCTTGAAGTACCCGTGATGATCATTCATGGCATGGTTGATGACAACGTACTCGTATCGAACTCGTTAAAACTATCCTCTGCACTTCTTGAGGCAGGAAAGGCTCATGAAGTACTGCCGCTTACTGGGGTCACACATATGACCCCTCAGGAAGTAGTGGCGGAGAATTTAATGTTGCTGGAATTGGATTTTCTTAAGAGGGCGTTGCACATTCGTTGAAAGAAATAATTAATAAGTAGGAAGTGCAGTGTCAATCTGCTTTGCCCAGGCAATAACTCCTCCGCTGACGTGCGTCGCATCAGAAAAGCCAGCACCTTTGAGGACAGCTAAGCACTCTGCAGAACGGACCCCGCTCTTGCAATGGAGGATAATTGGCTTATCTTGAGGAAGTTTCGACAACACTGAACCATCAAGGAATTCTTGTTTCGGGATTAACACTGATCCAGGAATCCGAACAATCTCGAACTCCGCAGGCTCGCGTACATCAATAAGCAAGAAATTGTCTTGGTGATCCATTTTGCTCTTGAGTTGTTCGACAGAGATTGTTGAGCCGGCAACAGCGTCAGTTGCTGCGGTGGAAAGTGCGCCACAGAAACCTTCGTAATCTTCGAGTAACTCTTTTTGAGTTGCCTTAGGTCCGCAAAGAACGCAATTAGGATCTTTGCGAATCTTCACTTTGCGATATGACATCTCAAGGGCGTCATAAATCATCAATTCACCAATCAGACTCTCGCCTATTCCGGTGATGAGCTTGATGGCTTCAGTAACTTGTATTGACCCAATGGATGCACAGAGCACGCCGAGCACGCCTCCTTCAGCGCAACTTGGCACCATTCCTGGTGGTGGTGGTTCTGGATACAAGCATCGGTAGCAAGGGCCATGTTCTGCCCAGAAGACGCTGGCCTGTCCATCAAAGCGATAAATAGAACCCCACACGTATGGCTTGCCTAGAAGTACGGCCGCATCATTAACCATGTAGCGAGTAGCAAAATTATCGGTGCCATCGATGATCAAGTCATATTGTGAGAAGAGCTCCATAACATTTGAATTATCAAGCCTGGTCTCGTGCACGATGACTTTGGTGTACGGATTAATTTCAGCAATACTTTCGGCAGCGCTCTGCGCTTTGCTCTTTCCCACATCGCTTTGACCATGAATGATTTGTCGTTGCAGATTCGATTCGTCGACGACATCAAACTCAACAATTCCTAGAGTTCCGACCCCGGCCGCCGCGAGGTACATCAGTGCGGGCGACCCTAAACCTCCGGCGCCGACACAGAGCACCTTTGCCGCCATCAACCGTCGCTGACCATCCATCGCCACATCAGGAATAATCAAATGGCGGCTATAGCGCCTGACTTGATCGACCGTGAGCGAAGGGCCAGGTTCAACAAGGGGCTTCATGGGATGGCTCACACCCCTACTCTGCCATGTTTATTAACTCCCCCTCCACTCGAAGGCCTACCATCGACCCCATGAGCGATGCCAAGGCACGGCTGCCACGCGACGAGCGGCGAGCGCAACTTCTCTCCGCTGCTCTCGAAGTCTTTACCTCAGCGGGGTATCACGCAGCTGCAATGGATGAGATTGCCGATCGAGCTGGCGTGAGCAAGCCGGTGCTCTACCAACATTTCCCAAGCAAGTTAGATCTCTACTTGGCGGTCCTTGATCTGCATGTTGATCAATTGGTTTACTCGATTCAGCGCGCCATTGCCTCGACTCACGACAATGCTGACCGAGTCAAGGCAACTGTTGATGCGTATTTTAATTTCATCGAAGAAGAGGGCGAGGCATACCGCCTCCTCTTTGAGAGCGATATGAGTGTAGAGCCGGCAGTACGTGAGCGTTTAACTCGTATGACCTACGACTGCGCTGCAGCAGTGAGCGCAGTAATTGCCGCAGATACAGGTATCCCTGATGAGGCTGCAATGCTGCTTGGTATCGGCCTCGTTGGAACCGCTCAATTCACTGCACGGTATTGGTTAGAACGCGATGGGCGGGTACCTCGTGAGGAAGCTGCGCGACTTGTGGCAAGTCTGCAATGGCGTGGAATCTCGGGTTACCCTCGAACGTTTGATGAGCGCGGAAAGAAATAAATCGCTAGGGTAGGAATATGAGCACTAAGAAGAGCGCAGTATCGGTGAACGCAGCAAACGCATCAGCAGGTAAGGTCGAAGTCCGTATTGGGATTGCCGATTCACCGCGCGAGTTGACGATTGACCTCACCAATAGCGCAGACGAAATCGAAGCGACCGTTGCTCGAGCGCTACACGAGGGATCACATGTGGCATTTACCGACGAGAAGGGGCGCCGCCTTATCGTTCCTGCAGGAAAAGTTGGATTTATCGAAGTGAGCGCACGCGCCGAACGTAAAGTTGGCTTCGGAACTAACTAATCTCAAAATTAGAGTAAATCGTAAGTAATCTCTCGATAGCGTCCGGCAATCTCACTTGTCTTTTTGTAACTCAGCAGCGAAGCTCCAGCGACTACTGCATCTGCGAATAGCGGACTTTTTGGTATCCCAGGTTCAATAACCAATTTGCCAAATTTTTCTTTGAGCAGCGCCAACATCTCATTGCCATGTTTGGACCGAGGTTCCACCATGTTTGGAAGCAGGGCGCGAATTTTTCCACGATAACTCTTACTTGCCTCCATTATTTGGAGCGCACCTCGAACTGAGAGCAAATCAAGTCGGGTGGGAATAATGAATTCATCCGCAGTGGAGATAACTAATTGATTTAACGGCGAAAAGCCAGCAGCAGTGTCGATGATAATGATGTCGTACTCAAACTTTGCCAGAGCATGGAAGAGCACACGTTCATCTTTTACTCTGAACACCTCAGATAATTTTGGCGATGCTGGAATCAGATCTACCCGCTCAGAGGTTTGGTGAATCATGCCAAGGGCTCGTTCACGTCCTGAAAAAATATCGTGAGCCGTTCGTTGAGATTTCTCTTTACCTAATGTAAAAGTTAACGCTCCCTGCGGATCGCAATCGACAAGTAAGACCTTTTTGCCATACTCAGAGAAAGCAACCGCCATCGAAAGCGCGCAAGTGGTTCGACCGACGCCACCAGCGCTATTAAGAACTGCAAGGATGCGACTCATAGTGTCGGTAACTTACTCGGATGCGCTCGCGACAACATCGCGGTGCTCACTTGCTGCTCTTGCGTGCGGACTCATTCTCATAAACTCAGGAAGTTTCAGGGCGCTCTTTCGAAAGGCCACTAGTCCACGATTGGTGAAAAGTTCATGGCCAGGAAATGTAGGCCAGCCATACATCTCCCGCGCCCATCGAGGAAGCGATGCCGCTGCAAGAGTTGCAACCGATGCCCAGAGCGCTGGCGCGGGAGTTACCAATCGAAGAGGCAGCGACATCGGCGGGAAGGTGAGAAAGACTGATGTCCGTTTAGCCTCTTCTGTTACTGCCAACTTGGGCTGGATATCAATCATGTAGCGCTTAAGTTCGTCAAATGTTGCCGGGACGCTCTCGCGATCGATGCCAACAAGTTCAGCGAAAATAACCATTTGCCGAAGATAATCATCGATATCTGCCTCGCTAAATGGCGCCCCTGAACGGAGCGCTACATCGACAAAAGCATCGACCATGGAGGTGTGTACCCATAACAACTCTTCTTGAGAATCCAAACCCAATCGGTGATGAATCATACGTACGCGCTCTGCAGCGCGATCTACCTCGTCGCGTGGACCATACGTCACTAGCGATACATATTCACCGGTACGACGTAGCCGTCCCCAAGCATCATCGCGAAAATCAGAGTACTTAGCGACACCAGCCATCGCACCTGGATGAAGAGCCTGCTCCATGAGCGCTCGGATTCCCCCGACAATTAGCGCAGGATCGGAGTGGAGGCGCGCGACAACTGAATCAGCTGCAAAATAACTCTGGTTCACAGAAAAACTCCCCCAACAAAACTTGTAAAACTAATCGGCAGTACCGGACTACCTAATTCTCGTCGAGCCCCGCCCATGGTTGCGCAGGTTCCCGATCTGCATCTGTACATATCCGAGCGTAATCGCAATATCCGCAAAGCGCTCCCGGAGTGGCAGTGAAGCGCCCTTGTGCAGTTGCCTCCAGCGCTTCAGCTGCTATTCGTTCAGCGCGTTTAACGTGGCGAGCAAGCGAGGCATCATCATGGCGATAGACCGCCTTGCTCTCTGAAGGAAGATGGTGGAGCTCAACCGTTCGACACTTCTTCCGCAAAGTTCGCTCTGCGCCAATGGCGTAAAGGGCGAGTGCTAGTGAGCCGCCGGCTTCGACCTCATCTGGCGGGCGTTTTCCCGTCTTATAGTCAACAATCACTAACTCATCATCACGTTCATCTATTCGATCAACTCGTCCAGAGATCGCAAGACGTTCCGTGGTGGCGCTTACCGTTCGTTCAAGTCCACGCGGTTCAAAAAGTGGATCGACATCTTTAAGATATTGGCGCACCCACTGTTGGGAACGAAAACGATATCGCTCCGACTGCTCATCATCCCTAAAGCCTTCGCTACGCCAATGTTTCGCCACTAACTCAACGCCTCGCTCCGCCGTTCGCTCCTGTGTTGGCAAGGTAAACCATTCTCGAAGCGCATTGTGCACCGCGCTTCCCATACTCGTATGACCCCAGGGGCCGCCACGAGGTGGTTTAGGAACATCGATGTATGTGTAACGATACTTTTTTGGGCAATCGAGCCACGTTTCTAATCTATATGGAGTGCACGAAAAAAGTTTCTCTGGCATACCTTCGAAAGAAGCCTGCAGATTATCTCCGCTCATACGTTTACAAATGCACGTACTGAATCTGCAATCATCTGAACTGCAATTGCTGCAAGCAAGAGACCAGCAATTCGCGCAATCAACGTCACGCCAGATTTTTTGATTACTTTAATGATTCCTGTTGAATAAGCTAAGACAAGTCCGAGAAAAATATGTAGCAAGATAATTGCGACAAAAAGCGCTGCAATCATCGATGGTGAACTACCAGAGCCGGCAGATGTTGCCTGCTTCACGAAGATAATTGTCGCAACAATCGCTCCTGGACCTGCAAGAAGCGGCGTACCAAGTGGCACAAGCGCAACGCTCACATCCTGATCGTCGTTCTGCTCCTTTTTATTTCCAGTGAGCAAATCCAAGGCAACTAAAAGTAGGAGTAAGCCTCCTGCACCTTGCAGCGCAGGAAGTGAAATTTTTAAATAATCCAAAATGAATTGGCCAAAAAGCGCGAAGATAACAATTACGAAGAGGGAGACGCTCGCGGTCTTCCAAGCAAGTCTACGTTGCTGCTCAATTGAGTATTTTGAAACTAGCGAGAGAAAAATCGGCATTACACCTGGCGGATCGATAATCACGATGAGCGTAACGAATACCTGGATACCAAAAGTTAATGCGCTGATAGTTTCTACTGACCCAAAAGTTCCGTTCATACCGTAAACACCTCACAACCTTTTCCTCTAGCGAGGATACCCTCCCAAACATCAGGCGCGGTGAGCTCCATGCCAAGGCGTTGCGAACCTACGGCGCCGTGATAATCGCTGGAGCCAGTGGCGAATAGTTGAAAAGTATCGGCCATTTTTCGAAGAGCGCTCCGAGCAGATTGATCATGGTCACGGTGATCAACTTCTAGACCATCAAGGCCATGCGGGAGTAACGCTTCAATCTCGGCAACTGTATAAATAGCCCCCCGAGAACCTGCCAAGCCATGCGCCAAAACGCTCACGCCACCTGCCCGCTTGATTGCTTGGATAGCCACCTCTGGAGTGGGCGCAAAATGTCCAACATAGAATGGAGAATCATTGTGCAGATACTTGGCAAAAGCTTGGTCACGAGTTGCTACTACTCCTCGCTCAATTAGCGCATCAGCTAAATGTGGTCGACCAACTGTTTGAGCGCTCTCAGAGTGCTTTGCGACATCTGAAAAGGTGATCTCAACACCAGCATCGTTGAGCAACTCGATAATCTTCTTAATTCTTGGAATTCGATCATCTCGGGTCAGCGACATCAACTCACTTAGCGACGTATCGGCAGGGTCAAAGAGATAACCCAAGATATGCACGCTCATTCCACCCGTAGTGCGACAGGAAATTTCCGCTCCAGGAACAATCGTCAAACTCCCCGCACCTACCTCGGAAGGCAACGATTGCCAACCTTCAAGGGTGTCGTGATCGGTAATTGCTAATACAGATAGTTCAGCAACTTTTGCTGAGCGAACGAGCGCAACTGGTGAGTCGATGCCATCGCTTACATTCGTATGTGAATGCAAGTCAATCTTCACGAGTTCTCACTTCCTGTAATTGTGACGTTCGCGAGGCCACTAAACCACTCCCGAAAATCAGTAGCGCGATACCTGGAATTATTCCCGCTGGCGGCACCTGTCCTAACCACCAGAAAGCTAATAATGCGCCAACTGGCACTTCAAAGAAGACTATTAGCGAAACCACTGCCGGATTGACTCGAACCAAAACTTGATTAAAAAGGGTATGACCGAGCAATTGTGCGCCGACAATCAAACCAAGGATGAGTAGCCACTCAGATTGCGGGTAATCAATTATTGGAGCTCTGCTTGGTATGACAACAATTAAACAAGTTAAGGCGCACACTAGATAACAAATTGTCGTATAGGTAGTAGTAGAAACAACCTTCTGCACATGGGAACCTGCCGTGACATATGCGCCGGCGAGTGCGCCACCGAGCAAAGCAACGAGATCTCCAGTGAGCGATCGCGTGGAAAGAGACCAATCAACGCCCGTGATTATCAAAACGCCACACATCGAGATTGCCATTCCAAACCAAACGCGACGATCAACTTTGCGCCCCTTGTAACGAAGCCAGAGCGCAACAAATATTGGTTGTGTAGCAGTCAGAGCAGTTCCGCTAGCCACGCTAGTTAGTCGCATTGAATAAAAGAAACAAATGAAATGAAGGGCAAGAAATACCCCCGCAAGAATCGACCAACCCCAGGATTTTTTTGAGAGCGAACGCCACTCTCCCTTCGCTAACGCAAAAGGCAGGCTAATCAGCGCTCCGCCGAGATTGCGCCAGAAAATTGCTACTGGGACCGCCATCGCACCAAGCGCGATGAGTGGACCGGAGGTGCCAATACCAAAGATTCCAATAGCCAATCGAGTGAGATCTCCTCCGCTAATGGGTGCGGGATTCTTACCCCTATTACCCCTATTACCCCCACTAGCTCCTCGATTGCTCGACATCATGAGCATGACCCTAGCCGGTACCCTTAGCCTTATGAGCGCTACATTGAATCGAGTCTTTATAGCGCGCCTTGCAGGAACTGCGGTTTTTGACCCAACAGGTGATCAGGTGGGAAAGGTGCGCGATGTTGTCGCGACCCCACAAGCAGGTCAAGTACCGCCTCGCGTCCTAGGAATAATCGTCGAAGTTCCACCACGACGAAGAATCTTTATCCCCATCACGCGTGTTACGTCGATTGAGCCAGGGACGGTTGTCATCACTGGTTTATTAAATGTGCGGAGATTTCAGCCACGCCCCGGTGAGTTTCTCGTGCTCGGTGAATTTCTCGATCGCACAACAACATTGATTGGTACACCTGAACGAGTAATTATTGAAGATATTGCGATGGAACAAACTCGCCGAGGTGACTGGCTACTTAACAAAGTGCATGTCGTCGCTAAAAATTCAGGTTTGCGCAGAAGAGGTCCCGGCAAGACTGTTGAGTATTCACAGTTAACCGAGTTCGCCGCTGGTGAGACAGATGATGAAGCGCGCAGTCTTCTGGCAACGCTCTCGAGCCTTAAAGCTGCTGACCTCGCCGGTGCGCTACATGATCTTTCGATGTCCCGTCGCGTTGAAATCGCCAGAGCGCTTGATGACGAGCGCCTTGCCGATCTACTCGAAGAGATGGAAGAGGGTGAGCGCGTAGCTTTACTCGCACAACTTGAAGGTGAGCGCGCTGCAGATGTACTTGGTGAGATGGATCCAGATGATGCTGCAGATCTCCTCCGCGAAGTTGGAAGCGAGAAAGCGGAATCGCTCCTCAATTTGATGGAGCCTGAAGATGCCGAGGATGTTCGACGTCTAATGGTTTACGAGGATTATTCGGCGGGTGGAATGATGACGACCGAACCAATCATTCTCGCTGCAGATAACACAGTCGCTGAAGCACTCGCCGCGCTGCGTGCAAGCGAAATCACTCCCGCATTGGCTTCGCAAGTCTTCGTCACCAGAGCGCCATACGAGACTCCAACCGGCAAATTCCTGGGCATTGCTCACTTTCAACGTCTGCTTCGCGAACCGCCTGCGACACTCTTAGGTTCAATCATTGATACTGAATCCGAGTCACTTACTCCGGATCGAAATCTCACAACAATCTCGTCATATTTTGCTGCTTATAACTTGGTAGCGGTTCCAATTGTCGATGAGAACGATCGACTTCTTGGCGTCGTCACAGTTGATGACGTCCTCGACCACCTACTCCCAGAAAACTGGCGAGCACAACATGATGATGGCACCAGGGAGGTGTTGAAATGAGCAATCGACTCGATCTACCACGGCGCGGCAAGCGCTCTTTACGCCCCGCGTATAACTCAGAAGCATTTGGTCAACTCTCTGAACGATTCGCTCGCTTCCTTGGTACTGCGAATTTTTTGGTGTACATGTCAGTCTTCGTACTCACATGGGTTCTGTGGAATGCATTTGCGCCCACTCAATTTCGCTTTGACCCATTTCCATTTATCTTTCTGACTTTGATTCTCTCTTTGCAAGCTTCGTATGCCGCACCGTTGATTTTGCTCGCACAGAACCGTCAGGCAGACCGTGATCGAATTCAATCGGCAGAAGATCGACTTCGTGATGAGCGCAATCTTGCCGATACGGAATATCTAACTCGTGAGATTGCAGCGCTTCGTGATGGCTTAGGTGACGTGGCGACTCGTGACTTTATTCGCAGTGAACTCCGAGAGCTACTAGCAGAAATTAAAAGTGAAGAAGATAAGCCTGCTCCAGACTCAGCGAGCTGAAAGCGGCAATCTTCGTCCCGCTAGGGAATCGCTTCGCTTAATCAAGCGCTCTGCAATCTCGATAAGAGCTTGAGTCGAGGGATTCTCAGGTGCAAGAGGTGTTCCTGCATCTCCTGCCGACCGAAGAGCCGGATCAAACGGAATTCGCCCCAACAATGGAACGCTTCCTCCAGTTAAGCGCTCGAGCCTTGCGACGGTCTCTTCCCCTCCACCTGCGCCAAAGAGCGAAATGCTCTCGCCACAATGCGGGCAGGGAAATGCCGACATATTTTCAATAACACCGGCTAATTGCTGTTTAAGTTGATGAGCTAGACGTCCTGCGCGCTCGGCGACTTCGGCAGCAGCGATTTGTGGCGTTGTCACAATGACAAGCTCTGACGATGGAATGAGCTGACCAAGAGATATCGCGATATCGCCGGTACCCGGCGGGAGATCAAGGAGAAGGAAATCCAATTCTCCCCAATATGCATCTGCCAGAAGTTGCTCTAAAACTTTATGAAGAATTGGCCCCCGATATGCGACAGGATCTTCGCGTTGGGGTTTAAACATTTCCATGGATGCAACACGGATTCCGCGAATATCTTCAGGAGGGATGAAAGTTGTGTTATCGATAGCGGTAGGTCGAGCGCCGAGCATTCCAAGTATTCGCGGGATTGAATGTCCATAAACATCAGCATCAAGGATTCCCACCCGCTGTCCACGCGCTGCAAGTGCGACAGCAAGGTTTGCAGTCAACGAAGACTTCCCTACCCCACCTTTACCTGATGCAATGGCGAATACACGGGTCAAGGAGTCAGGACGAGCAAATGGAATCGACTTCTCATTGCCACCGCGGATAATGCGCTTAATTTCATTCCGCTGCTCATCACTCATCACATCGAAACCTATGGTGACGTTTTTTATTCCTGCAAGACCAATCACTGCCTTATTAATATCCTCAGTAAGTCGATCTTTCATTGGGCAACCAGCAATGGTCAAGTAAATTTCAATCTCCGCGGTACTCCCTGAGATCTTTACATTCTTTACCATGCCGAGTTCAGTGAGTGGCTTGCGTAGCTCTGGATCGATGACTGTGGCTAAGGCGCTTCTGATTTCTTCGATACTCATGGAAGCTGTGGGTCCTGTCGGACTGAGTTTTTATCTAGTTTAGATTCGTCATCTAGCGCTTGGCGCATCTGTTTGCGGATGAACGTCTTTGGATTGAGATCGCTCACGTTGAGATCTTCAAAACCTGGCCCCAAATTTTCCCGAAGATCACTCGTTGCAGATTGCGCAAACCCACGCACCTTGCGGATAAATCGCGCCGCATCTGCCGCGAAGGTTGGCAATTTATTTGGACCGACAAGCAGGAGAGCAACCAAAGCTAACCCCAGTAATTCTCCTGCACCAATGTCGAGCATTTCACTATCGTAACGTTATTTCTCTGCAGCGACCAAAGTTGCCTTCACTACCTTTGTCACATCATTTCTTTTCAATGTGATGGAAACTAGGTCGCCTGGGGCTTTATCGCGGATAGCAACGATCAACTCATCCGAGTTCGTGATCTTACGTCCGCCCAAATCAACGATGATGTCACCAATCTCGATACCCGCGCTCTCTGCGGGGCCGTTTGGTGATACAGCTGCAACCCGTGCGCCAGGTTGGTCGAAGGAGGTATCGACAGAGATTCCGAGAATTGGATAGGAAGATTTTCCGGTCTTGATCAACTCTTCAGCGGTTCGACGAGCTTGATTAATAGGAATGGCAAAACCTAATCCGATAGAACCTGATTGACTTCCATAAGATGACCCCACTGTTGCAATCGCTGAATTCACTCCAACAACTGCACCGGTCTTATCGACTAATGGTCCACCTGAGTTTCCCGGATTGATTGCGGCATCTGTTTGTAGCGCATTGATGAATGAGCCTTCGCTCTGGCCATCGCCGGCAGTCACCGCGCGATTCTTGGCGCTGATGATTCCTGATGTAACAGTTCCCGAGAGTCCAAGCGGTGATCCAATTGCGATGACAGTATCTCCCACTTGCACCTTGTCGCTATTTCCAAATTGAAGTGCCGGGACTCCAGTGCGCGCAACTTTGATAACTGCTAAATCGTATGCAGGATCAACTCCAACAATTTTTCC
>JACCDP010074356.1_pt1 | contig 37066 bp, 30 predicted proteins | sample 7445841 | NCBI WGS metagenome assembly JACCDP01 (sample SAMN15323441, study PRJNA562643) | freshwater metagenome | isolation source: river surface water | place: USA:Blue River Watershed | collected 2017-08-17 | reverse complement strand
CGCAACATTGAATCCTTCAACGCATTTGAATTGGAACCAATCTTTATTGAGGTAGATGATATTGTAGTATCCACCAATTTCGCTTGTGTGAAAGCAGAATCAGTACCAACCTGGACCTGATAAGTATTCGCTAGTGAATTAGCCTGCCAACTCAACGTAGGATCAAGTACTTCACTTTTTTTATTATTGACAGGAGAGGCAAGTTGAATAGCAGTGATCACTACAGCAGAATCTTCTGTACTATAATCACTTTCGATTCCATCGTTGTTATTCGCCTTGATTCGATAATAATATTTTCCGTCAGAAAGCGAAGAATCTATAAAGCTGTTTTTGGTATTATCGATTGTTCTAATCAAAGTAGAGGCACCGGTGGTGGTTGATCGGTAAATCTTGAAATCTTTTACGCGTTCTTTGTTCTCTTTTGTCCAATAAATGAAAGCATTCTTATTGTTAACTAAAACTGAATCTAATTTTGGTTTGGCTATTTGTGTCTGGAAAGTATTTACGTCAGACCATGAACTGAATGTATTGGCATCACCAGAGCGAACACGCCAGTAGTAATTCGCGTTTTCTTGCAGACTCAATGAGTCACCTGGTCTTGTATTTTCTATAGTGTACAAATCAGCAATTTCAGTAGCTGTTAATACCCTATTGTAAATTCTGACATCATCTATATCGCCAACAAACCTATTTGCTATTGAACTGCTCAAGCGTCCAATATACGTTTTGGTAACAGTGGAATTGGTATTGTAATTCAAAGTACCAGAAGTAAGCAATACTCCGTCACGATAAACTTTTGTATTGTTAGTCCCAGATGCAAAAATGACAACCCAATGATGCCATCCTGCAGTTGGAGCCGCAAAATTGATAGTATTGGTTCCGTTTCCTGATACCTGCGTGGAAGCAATGAAAAAATTACTGAGAGATGCATCTAGATTTTGATACTTGCTGATCAATGAACCCGAAGTGCCATTTGCCCATATTGATATGGTATGAGAACTTGATGATGTAACATTTGCAATACTATTTCCGAGATCAATTTCTTGATCACCCCCAGTAAACTTATATGCTTGCGATGGATTTCCAAAACGATCAGAGGTAAGTGTCGCTCCTCTAACAATTGCATTATTTGTTCCTACAATATCATTTGCATTTCCTGTGAAAATATATTTAGCAACCAACCCATTGTTAAGAGAAGCATCTGAGGAGGTCTTTACTTGTCCAAACGAGTAGTTATTAGTTGCAATGGTTGTATCTCTAAATATTGGCGCAGAAAAATTTGAATCTCGCGATACTTGTAGCTGATACTTTGTTGCAGAAGAGACAGATTGCCAGGTAAGCGTAGGACTCAAAGATTCGTTTTTCTTTGAGTTTTCTGGACTAGAAAGATTGACTTTCGTCAATACATACATGCTTAATTCATTGCTTGGATCACTTTCTATGTTATCCGTATTGATCGCCTTAAGTGTATAAAAATAAGTAGCAGTTTGAACAACTGTATCGTATGCATAGTTATTTGTAAGATCAACGGTTTTGGTACTGATTGCCTGAGTTACAACGGATTCAAATAGCTCAAATGAAAGCGACCCTGTATTGTCTGTATACGTGCCGTCTGTAAAAGATATAGTTCTTCCTCCAGTCTTTCCTCCTCCAATATAATATTCATACGTATTTGATGCTGAATATCCGCTAGGATAATCTGGTACAGGAGGTGGACATGCTCCCTCGTATAGCCAATTCGCATCACATCCCCTATTGGCAGTTCTTGTTACATTCCCTTTAATATTTGCTCCATTTGTGCTCTGATATGCAGCATCTCTGTGTGCTGCACCATTTGCAATACCCCAGGTTCCACTCACGACCAATTTATATTGTTTATTTGGGTCAGTTGCATTAAGAACTGTTGACCAAGCAGATGTCATTGCTTTCGTTGTCTGTTGGATTGACTTCCAGACACTCACGGTATCTCTGGATATTTTAATCTTGCTGATGCCTGTTACTGGAGTAATTGACCAATTCAACTTGACAATATTTGCAGACTTGGTTAAAGAATCCAAGATTGGGCGATTTACAACTGTCTGAAACCTATTGGTTGTTGACCATAAACCACTTTCACTATTAACTTTTGCTCTTATCCTCCAAAAATAATTTGTGTTATATGAAAGATTTGTATTGAAAGTCAGTGTCGTATCACTAACAGTGGTATCCTTTAGAGCTGTACCTGTAAATGTTGAATCTGTAGAAAGTACCAGTTGATATGATGTAGCTCCTGAATATTTATTCCATTTAAAGGTGGGCTGAAGCGCTTGCTTTGTTGCGCCTGCAACAGGTGAAACCAATTTCAAACCGCCGATTACATTGACAGAAATTTCCTTGCTGTAGTCACTCTCAATATTGGATGTATTTAATGCAGTAAGCTTGTATACATAAGTACCTCCATTTTGCACATTATCAGTGTAATCTGTTAATGTAGATGATACAGACGTCAGCAATGTAGTAGACCCTGAGGTTGACTCAAAAAGTTCAAAAACCAAAGAACCGGCATTGTCTCCATATGTCCCATCTGAGAAAGATATAGTCCTTCCTCCCACTTTTCCAACTCCCAATAAGTATTCATATGTGTTTGAAGAAGAATAACCACTTGGAAAATCTGGAATTGGAGGCGGACAAGCACCCTCAAACAACCAGTTGGCGTCACATCCTCTGTTAGCAGTTCTGGTTACATTTCCAGTAATATTTGCTCCGTTTGTGCTCTGATATGCGGCATCGCGGTGAGTTACACCGTTTGCAACTCCCCAGGTGCCACTGACTACAAGCTTATACTTCTTGTTTGGATCAACAGCAGACAATTGCTTTGACCATGCTGAAGTCATTGACTGTGATTCCCTTTGAATTGACACCCATCCACCTACAGTATCCCTGTAAATATTGACCTTGCTTATGCGATCTATTGGGTTCAGTGTCCAATTTAATTTCAGAGATCCTCCATTTTTATTGATTGAATCCAATGAAGGTATATTTACAATTGTTTGGAACTTATTTACAACGGACCACTTTGGACTAAAATCAGTATTATCACCAGTTCTTACTCTCCAGAAATAATCTGTATTAAACTCCAATTTCCCGCCAGAACCAGTTGATACATTTTCTAAAGCATATAAATCTGAAACCTCTGAATTTGATAACGCACGGTTATAAACTCTTATATCATCTAAGTCACCAGCAAAATAATTTGAAATGTCACTGCTTACACGCCCAACATAAACTTTGGTTGAATTTGTGCTTGCATTGTAATTCAAGGTTCCAGAAGTCAATAAAGTCCCATCTCTATATATTTTCGTATTCCCAGTTCCAGCAGCAAAAACAACAACCCAATGATGCCATCCAGCAGACTGAGCTGTATAACTGATTGAATTCGTCCCATTTCCTGAAACTTGTGTAGACGCGATAAAGAAGTTACTCAGCGAAGCATCTAAATTTTGGTATTTACTTAGAAATGTTCCTGATGTACCTTTTACCCAGACTGAAATTGTATGTGTGTTTGATGAGGTTACACCGGCTATTGAAGTACCCAAATCAATGTATTGATTATCACCGCTGAAGCTGTATGCGCTGGATGAATTTCCAAATCGATCTTTTGTCAAAATAGCTCCAAAAACGTTGCCGTTGTTTGAACCTTTCTCATCATTGGCATTACCTGAGAAAGGGTAAAACGCAACCAGTCCACTTTTCAAATTTTCAGAAGAACTGTTGTACGCCTCACCAGCAATGAAAGAAGTATCAGTTATGGTGGTATCCTTGACCAAGGTGCCAGTGAAAGTTTGATTCTTGGAAATCTGTAACTGATAACGGGTTGCCTGATTGTATGAATTCCATTTCAACGTGGGATTTAAAGGAGACTTTGTACTGTTATTGACTGGACTCACCAAAGTTGCTTGAAATGGGGGGGCAGAGAGAGCATTTTCAAATGCTCCAACTTCTGGCCGGGAACCAACAGGACGAGGTCTTGCATTACCATACAAATCTGTATCTATAGGCGTACCCAATATTTGTCCACTTCCCAAGAGCGGCTCTTCATCATCGAAATTAAAATCAAGGTTTGCAGAATCTTTGAATTTAACACTCGTGAATGTGGTGTTATTGGAAGAACCCGAGGTATCAACTTGAGGAAAAGATGGAAATGTTTTGAAATAATTTCCAGTTAATTTTAAACGGATATAATTGGGGTCGCTTGGAGAAGGACCATCCCACCTTATAGAACCATATATCAAATTGTTACTAAACACCCCTTTCCAGTTTCCATTTGGATGGAAAGTCATGTCTGTTTGGTTGTTAACAAAAGTGTTGTGAATGATTATCACACTATCCAGAGACTCGGGTGCATTTCTTGCAATAGCTGTACTGTTTTTATAAAATAAATTGTTGATGTATTTCTGATATCCTACTCCTGAACCTCCAATAACAGTCATGTTATCATTGTTATAAAATATACATCGCTCTATGTAATGTTTTTTTACATTTAAAACTATGTAATCCCCCGTAGAATTCATTCCAAATTTGCGGGCGTTGTTTTTGAATTCACTGTTAAAGAAATACAATGCAGAGTTGTTTCCAGAGAAATCATTATGAACAAGCGCGCAATAGTTATTATTAAATCCAGAATTTGTAAAACTTATTGAATCTGTAACAGAAATCAACCTTTGGATATTTGCAATTGAATAAAATTTACTACTATCAACGAAAGCCTTGCGGGCAATGATAGAGGTTGTTATTTTATTTGTGGAATCACCAAGGGAGGTAATTTCAACCCTTTTAAATGAGATGTCATTATTGGAAATAGAGGCAATTTTGCCCTTGACATTCTTGATTGTCAATCCAATCAGATTTAGATTGGTACTAGAAGAAGTAATATGTGTTTGGGTCCAACTTGTGGAACTTCCATCCATTATACATGCTTGGATGTGTGCGAGATTCCCGTCATTGATGAATGTTGAGGCAATTGTGAGACTTGTTTGACTCCCCAGTGTTATTTTTTCTGTGTAAGTACCATCCGCCAACACAATTGTGTCACCAGACGCTGCTGCATTGATAGCGGCTTGTATTGTTGCTTTGGCAGTTGCAGCAGTACTTCCAGAATTGCTATCGTTGCCAGTTGATGGATTAACATAGATCTTAGCAGCAAACGCCGCATCAGAAGTTGCAAGAAAAAATCCGACAACGAGCAAATATTTTTTGAAAAGAGTCTTGGTGCTCATTTGATTTTGTTTAAGCACTAAACAAGGATCTTTCAAAATGTGTTGAACCAATTAATTGTCACGGGATATTTAACATGCTAAAATGTAATATTATTTTATAACCATTTATATTGTAATTGATTATATATATAACATATGCTATATGTGATTTCAATTAAAGAGCAATAATATTGGCATAGTAAGATAATGTGCCTAGCTTTACTGAATACAAGTATAAAGCCGTTGCTAACCCTATTTTTCTCACAGTAAATCAATATTAAATTGATTTTCAATGAGTTAAAACACAAAAAGCGAACCCCTTCATCATCCAACTCATGAAAAAAACCGCATGTACATTTATTTCATTGCTTTTTGTCACATTATCCTTGGCAAATGCCATTATTCCTGAGATAAATATTCTAAAAACACTCAACAAATATCCCAAAAGCCAGATCTTCAAAACAAATTTTCAAGAATTTACCATTGCAAAGGATGGTTCATCAACTGTTGAACCTCAAACTTCGATGCATCTTTTATGGAATGAGAAAAAGCTCCTGTTACTCAAGAATGGTACCGGCAAAATTTACGAATTCAAAAACAATGCTTTCAGCAGATTAGACCAGACAGTTTACCAGGGGTCAAATTTTGGGGCAATCAACCTTATATCAAAGGATACAGTTTATAGCATTGGAGGTTATGGATTTTGGAATACAAGCGGGATTGTGAAATTCTTTAATCAAGCTACCAATGAATGGTACATGCACCAAAGCAATGAGTATGTTCCCGTTGCAGCTGGAGTAAATGCCATTCCCTATTATGATGTAAAGAAAAACACCCTGTATGTACTTTATGTCTTCAATGGTCCTGAATATATAACCACTCAAAAATCAGCGACCAATCAAATAGAAATTCAGGCATTGGATTTAAACACAAAAAAATGGTTGAATAAACCAAAAATCTTGAACCCAAACATTGCTGTACAACTGTCCCAAATTTCCAATTGGGTTCCTACAAAACATGGATTGTTCATTCAAACACAACAAGAGCCTCCATTGGTTATTGATTTTTCCAATGATGAAGTAAAAATACTTTCTGAAAATAAATTAATTGAATACGTACAAAGTAAAAATAAACTAGGTAAAACGATTGAATTCTACTCAGACGCTGGATTGCATTTTTACAACCCTTTGATGGATTCAATCATCAATATTGAAATTGCACCAAAAGATTTAAGTAAAAGCAGTATACCTCTTACTATTCAAAAATCGGAGACTTCAAGTGAAATAATTGACACCTATCACAATTCAATCATTGCTTCATTGGCAGCCTTCTCATTCATTTTAATATCAATAATTGTTTTTCAGCACTATAAAATCAAAAACAAGAAATATGCTCTACTTATATCAAAAAATAATGGGAGTTATAGTGATTTCATAAATGGTCTTATGCCAATGGAATGGGATTTAATTAAAATGATATACGAAAATTCACTTACAAATTCAAAAACTACGGCAGAAGAAATCAACAAAGTGCTTGGGCTGGAAAGCAAACCGCTCAAAATTCAAAATAATCAAAGAGCGGATGTGATATTCACAATAAATGAGAAGTTTAAAGCCAAAATAAATAAAGAATCAGACCTGATTGTGAGAGAAAGAATGGAGGAAGATAAAAGACTTTTCGAATATTCGATCAATAAAGATGTATTCAAGTTTATCAGCCGGTTTATTGAGAACAAATAAATGTAAATAAATGCTATTTTTTTTCTCATCCAAAATGAGCCAGGATTGCTGGATGGATTTATATTAACAAGTACTTCCTTCAATTGCTCGTATCCCGACTTGTACAAATGATTAAGAGAAAACAATATTTCAAAATCACTACTAAAAATCAACATCGACTCCAATAAATATTGTTCATTCCAGAGCCTAGATTCTTTCCTTGACCAGTCAGCCGGATAATGCCGAGGAGTGAAAATATCATGAACATGAATGATAACACCAGGGGGAACCAGAGGTAAAACCTTTAAAAAAATATACAATACATCATTCTCGGGCCTAATAATATGAGAGGTATCAATAAAAAGTATATCTCCTGATTCCAAATCACGGAAAAAATCCAGTGAAATATCTTCTACTTTTTGACGTATGATTTTCACATGAGGGAGAGACTCCAACCACTTGTGCTCGTATGGTTCAATTGCCACTAATTCAGTTGAAAATGATTCACTTCGGTTTGTCTCAATTGCAACAGTTGCAACTTTTGTTGAAAATCCTGACTCAATTTCAACAATTCTTGAAGGCTTATAATTTCGAATGATTAAATAATAGAGCTCAGCATCCCCTTCCTCAAATGCATCATTTTTCAAATCAAAAATCGAGAAGGGTTGATTGTCACAAGCCAACTCATTCCTGTATTGAAAACTACTCAATTCACTCAATTGTTTAGCAATATCAAATTGAATGTTCAAGCCCCTTGGAATATCTGGATTAAAATTTTTATTATATACAAATTGTGGTTGGTAATAGTGATCATGGACAGACAACACCCCGATTTTTACAATCAATTTTCTTAAAACGGGAAAATATTCCAATCCATAATATCTGAAAAAACGAGACAAAGAGAGAAAAATCAAATTTAATGGCGCAAAAAGTATATCAGCCAATTACTGCAATGGGACTTTCAGGACTTTTTTTATCATCTTCAACAGTCTAGAAAAATAACTTTATTATAATCCCTATTAAAGCTCCTATTGAAATGCCATACAGAAGTCCAACATACCAATAAATCTCATTTCTTTCCAATGGAAATTCAGGCCTATCTATCATTTCTATGGTTGGCGTTTCTTGTATCAATGCCGTTTTACTGATATCAAGACTTTTAGCTAAATCACCATAAATTACACCTAATACTCCTTTTTCTCTGCTTGAAATTTCATAATCAACCTCATTGGACTTAAATGCAGGATTGGCATTGAGCAAATTTTTGGTTGCCGCTTGATACGTTCTGGAATTTAACAAAACAGAAATGCTATCAGCTTTTTGTTGCAAACGATCAACATTTGCCTGAAGTCTTTTCGTTTTGGTTTTTATGTACAAATTTGATACCTGGTTAATGAGCCTGTTATTGATAAGACTACTCAGCATTTCATCCTTTGTAGTTACCTCCAAATTAAATACACTTAATTTTCTGTCAGGCTTATAGATACTCAGTTCTTTATCCCTGATGCGCTTTAAAATAATTTTCATTAAACTGTCTTCGATCCTGGAAAAACCTTCAGAACTGAAAAAATCTGCCTTCCCAGTCAGTTTTGAAAATTTATTGTAAAATCCATAGCGATTTGAGTAATACCATGCCAGTGAATGAGTTGAATCACCAGGATATCGAGTAAGTAAAACTTCCCTTAAAATACTTTGGCTTCTGGCAAGTTCGAGAATATTATCACCAGCCAATAGACCACTTGATCCATTGATAGAAGACATATCCAAACCGATTTGTCCTGCTAAAGCAGAAAAAATACCCCCGGAGGATTGTTTACTTTCTTCTATGACAAAACTTGCCTTTGCTTTATAAGTGGTACCCTTATAGAAAGAAAATAGGATACCTATCAATCCGCAAACAATAGAGGTCAAAAAAATGAATCGAACGTGAACCTTTAAATAACTTATTCGTTCAAGTGCAGAAATCCAAATGCTTCCCAGTTCAAAGACCGGCACCGGATGATGCTTATTTTTATCTGTTGAAGAATTTGAGTTCATGTTGTGTGTTTTACAAAATTATTGAAATCACCAATTAAAAAACGCCCCTATTGAAGTATTTAAGATATCCGTATTTTTCGAGCCGGAGAGATCTACAAATGATTTTCTCTGTTGGAACTCAGTAAATCCCTTTAAATAAAAATTATTGATTAACTCATATTGAATCTGTATCCTGTGAATTTGCAAATGAAACTGCCTATTGAATAAAAACCTTGGTTGTGGCTGTGCGAAGTATTGTTGTGCTATCGTTCCAATATCCCCTTTCCGGATGAAGCTATTTTGAAGTCGCAATTGGAGTCTTGATCGAGGAGAATAAAAGACTTCGCTCACAAACCTGTCGCTATTGGCCCCCATCCAATCTCCCATCAAAAACCCATTGTTGCTGTAATACTGCGCCGGCATTAAATTTTGATAAACAAATGGATTGATTCTTGTATACTCGGCAGAATAGGTCAAGTTGGGTATGCCAAATAGGTCTGTTTTAGTGCCTCCAATCTGAAAAGCAAGCTGATTTCTACTTCTGTCTTTGTCGAATATTTGCGATGGACTGATTTCATCTACCAGTAACGAAAGATACAAATGTGTGTTCCTGATATTATTTCTTGAAGACACCTGTGCAAACAATTGAGTATTTGCGCCAAGGTTGATATTATTTCCAGCAAAGTACTGATCCCAGGCCTTGAAAAACATGAATGGTATCCAGTATCCAAATTGAAGGCGATCATTGTATATGACAGACTCTCCAATGCTAAAATTTATTTTGGGAGTAACCCTTATGTTGGCTGCATGTGACACAAAATATTTGGGGATAATCTTGAATCTTTCACCTCCATACACACCAAAATTTTGGACTCTGTAACTGTTAGGAGTATCAATCAACCTTGAATTCAGAAATGCATGAACGTATTCGAAACTCAACCATGAAAACACCTTCTGTCTGAATCGAATGTATGGAAAAGCTGGGGGTTTTGTTGAATGAATGATGTTCCCAGACAACCCATACCCTGTAAGATATTGATCCTTACCTGCGGATAGAAGTCCATTTCTCCATTGATATACAACACTCGCTCTGACATCACTGTAATTGAGTGATTTTTCAGTGGGATTCGAAGCAGGGATATATCCTTGCTCGGGCGTAAATTTCTTCTCAAAATCAATTCCACTACCCGTTTCGTAAATATCTTTTAGATAACTGGTAAATCCAATATGCTTGCCCAACGATCCCCAAATCATTGCGCCTGAAACTCTTTTCACATGGAAACTGTCTGCATTGCTGTGCAAGGACACTTGTGCCACCGGTTCTATGTTGAGCTGAAAAGGCTTGAGCCCTGACCCTACAGCAGCAGAAGTAGAAATGGTATCAATCAGGTGAATAAAACGAAAACGTCCTCTAGCGTCTTTTGAAACAAGTTTTACAGAATGTTTTGAATTGTCATGACTACCAACACCGATTCCATATTCTTTTATATAAAAAGCCAAATCTTTTCTGTCAATCGAAGTCAGCACATTACCTGATGCATGACCCAACCCATCCAATTGTTTTAGGTAAAAAGCAATGTCATTCCTGGTCAATGGCCTTACCAAATCAGTCAGTTCAATATTACCTCTTTGTGCCTGCCTGTATAAAAAGCTGTATACTGAATTTTGAACATTTTCATAGACTGCCTGTCCGTACACCGAGTGGCAAAGCAATTCGATAGACAGTAGGCAAAAAAATACAAACCTGATAAATTGATTATATGATTTATTAATACGCATTCTGCTCTCCTCTGAAAATATTGATAACTGTTTGAAGTATAATTTGAATATCAAAAAATATATTCCACCTGTGAATATAATAGAGATCGTATTCTACCCTTTTACGCATGTCCTCCACTGTTCTGATTTCACCACGAAAGCCATTTACCTGTGCCCAACCAGAAATTCCCGGCTTGACAATATGCCTCAACACGTAATTCTCGACGGTATCTATTGACTCCATGTTCAATGGCACCGGGTGTGGCCTGGGACCAATAACGGACATCGTTCCCATCAACACATTCCAAAACTGAGGAAGCTCATCCAAGCTGGTCTTTCGAAGAAAACTTCCTATTGCCGTGATCCTCGGGTCATTCATGATTGCCTTTTGATAGTTACCGTTTTCATCTATGTCTTTACTGTTCACATTCATTGAACGAAACTTGTAACATATGATTTTTTCGTTGGCAATACCCCATCTTTCCTGTTTAAAAAAAACAGGTCCTTTGGAAGACAATTTGATTATTATCGCAATCAATGGAAACAGCCAAATTCCAATCAGTAAAAAAAACATTACAGAGAAAACAATATCAAATAATCTTTTGATCAACTGATTTTCTATTCTGTCTAGGGGAAGTTTTTTATAATTCAATACGGGCATCATCCCAATGTTGGCAACTTCTATATTGGTGTTTGTGTATTTTTCCAGATCTGGAATCAACCGCAATTTTCTTTTGTACAAATCACAAGTTTGAATGATATTTTTGACAAGTTTTGACTCATCTGATGGAAGCGACAGTATAATTTCATGAGTGGGAAATTTTTTCAAAACCGACTCCAAGTCGCTTATTTTCCCCAAATAGGGAATGTCCCTGACTAAAACTTGCTCGTCATCCAAAATACCAGCACATGAATAGCCATAATACCGGAATCGATCAATCATATTTAGAAATTCAATGCCAGCCTGTGTATTACCAATTAAAATAAAATATTCAGTCAATCTGCCATTGTAGATGAGATAATGGGTGTATTTCCTGATGAGATATTTTGATAAATTTGAAAAGAAGAACAACAATCCATAATAATAAGCCCAAAAGATATTGGGGATATGATCGTTGTCAATTAGAAAGAAAAGGATGGCACTCCCAAGGGTCAATGTAAAGAGCAAATTGTAGAAAGAAACAATAATTTCTTCTGAGTATTTTTTTGCCCTTCGATCAATGTACAAACCGGAAAAAAAGGAAGCAAAATACCAGGAGCTGGATGTTACCAGGAAAATGAGGCCGACAGACTGCATATCAACCAAAGTAGTCCCAACTCCACTGAATGAAATTGACATCCAAGATGCCATTAGAATGGAAAAAAAGTCAGCAATATACTTTGATTGAACATAGAGCCGGTGGGCACGACTTACCTTCATAAGGTGAAGATAAGGGATTTTTTTAAGTGAATTTTACTTTCACAACAGACAGATTCTGAGCCAGTTCTGCTCAAAAGACACATGTGAAAAATGTAGCATAACACGCGACCTTCCATGTTCACCCTTGGTCAACAAAGCAGCCTTGTTCGTGATCGAAGCATGTAAAATATCGGCCGACTGCAGGACATCGTCAATGGGTATGAAATCACCAGTAATCCCCTCCTCTATCATCTCGACAGCGCCACCCTGTCTGGTTGCCAGTACAGGCTTTGAAGATGCCATTGCCTCCAAGACAACCGTCGGAAGTGGATCGGGTGAGGTGGAAGGCAAAACAAATAAGTCCAATGCAGATAAAATAGCCGGGATATCAGACCTAAACCCCAAACAGAAAATATTAGCGTCCAGCTGAAGTTTCTTGATCTTTTGCCTCATTTTATCAAAAAGGTCTTCATATCCAGGATATGGGTCTCCTACTATGACCGCAAAACAGTACTCTTTCATTTCTGGATGCTTCGTAAACATTGCATGCATGATGTCGATGAAATAAGTTTGACCCTTCCATGCCTGTACACGTCCTATCATACCAATAAGGTGATCTCCCTCCTTTAGCCCCCCCTTCAGCAGCCTTTCCCTTGAATCATTTCGATCATAGGATCCAAATGATGTATGATCAATTCCATTGTATAATAATTCGATTTGCAAACGTTGAGATCCATTTTCCCAAAATTGCTTGGTTGCCTTGGAAACTGCAATCAACTTGTCTGCACTGGCCAAAAGCAATCGTAGGAACTTGTTCAGCAAAGATGGCGATTCTACAATTTCATGGATATGCCAATAAAGCAACTTTCCTGAAAGTTTTTTTAGGACTGGCCCAATCACGACATTTAAGGAATTAATATAAATAATATCAACTCCTTTTTTTCTGATCAATTTATATAAGCATAATGATGAATAAAGCCATAAAAAAAGTCGACCAATAATGCCCCATGGAGTAAAATATCTTCTTCTCAGTACTCCGATATTTATGATGTATACCTCTACCCCCAGTTCAATCAATGACTCTACCAATGATCCATGATGTGGTAAGATTACGATAGGATGGACAGATCGACGGACCAGTATCTGATTGATCTGTAGGAGAATCTTTGCAGAACCATATGCATCTGCACTTCCGTGTATGAATAAAAACTTTTTCAATTGACAATGGTTTCGATCCTCAGGTTATCAATTGACCAAGAATTCTGACACGGTGAACCAGCGGATGCATCATCTAACTGCAACAGCAAGTCTTTGGGCTTATGCGGCCTGGAAAAAACGACCTTGTATAGAGAAGAACCATTGGATTTGGACTCCCAAAGACAAAAGCCGTTGATCAAAGTATCGGTTGCATTTCCTCTTGCTGGGACATTTCTTGCAATCCCAACCCATTCAGGATACGCCTGGCCCACACCGGCAGTATTGGAAAATGATGTAACCAGCTGGTTTTCTCCGTCTACACGAATATTCCAATTATCCCCAGACCATCGATCATGAATGTACAAGTCAAAACTCACCCTGATCATATTATGTTCAGGCAGATCCATTAATCTAACCCTTAACATAGAATTGTTGAATGCTCCGGCAATATTAGTTCCATTGAAACTGCGAACAAAAGGACCAAATGTGCGTCCATCGGCTGAGTAAGCCATCATTTCAGGCGGAATTCCCTTTTCGAAATCCTCCGTATATACCAAACGAATCAAAGTAATATTCTTTTTGCAGGAAAATAAAACAAGGATAAGCATGATGAGCAAAGAGGATACTTTGTAACTCATATTTTTGATTAGACATTTCATGCTTCACCGATTCATCAAATATACATTTTTTAAAATACCTTTGGAACTTAACCTTGCATGAATTGAGCACCCATCTACATATTGCAATCGATGTACGTGATTTAAAGATTGCTGCCACTGGCACCAAGACTTACCTGGATGAACTCATCAATGCACTGAAAAAAAAATCTGATTGCAAGATCATTTTGTTGAATACTGCATGGCCAACATATTGGGGGCACTCACTGATAGGTAAAACCTATGAACATATCTCGTTCTTCATTTGGAAACAAATAACCCTCCCTCTAAAAACATGGCTCAGCGGAGCAAACGTGCTCATATGCACCGACTACTATGTTCCGTTCATAAAAATAACCGCAAAACATATTGTAGTTTTTCATGATGCGTTATTTTTCGACCACCCAGAATATTACAATAACATTTGGCTTAAACTCTTTAAAAAGATTGCAATCCCTGCAGCAAAAAAAGCTGATCTCATTATTTGTCCTTCACGGTTTTCTAAAGATCGTATCATTCATCACCTTGATTTCAATGAAGAAAAAATCAAGGTAATTTATCAGGGAGCCAAAACATTCAATGAAGAATTTTATAGCGATAGACTGAGAGAAGTTTTCAAAACAATTGACAATTCTCAATATCTTTTACATGTGGGTGTCTTAGAAAAAAGAAAGAACATTCCCTTCCTGATCAAACATGCTGCATCGTTTCTGAAAGAAAATAATTACAAACTTGTACTGGTCGGCAAGCAAAATCCGAAAATCAACAACAATGACTTGCCTGAAATTGTAAAAACGATTGAAGATCTACAACTTGGCAATCATGTCGTTCTTACTGGATACATAGAAGATAAAGAATTGCCTTACCTCTATAAGCATGCGCTTGCGTATGTACTACCCTCAAGCTATGAGGGATTTGGAATTCCCATACTTGAAGCATTTGCATTTAAGCTCCCAGTTTTGGTCTCAAGCAGCACATCCTTGCCCGAAATCGGGGGTGATGCCGTATTGATATTTGAACAATTCAATAATGCTGACTTTTCTGAAAAACTCAATTCCATTACATCAGATCAATCAATCAGACAAGAGCTTGTCACAAAGGGAGTAAAAAGACTAGAGCAATTCAATTGGGACACATTCGCCTCCTCTTACATACAAACCATCAAAAATATAACAGCTAGATAATGTACTACGAATATTTATTTGGGGTTCGATATGCTGTTACAAACTATATTGAGGCAACTCAATTGATATTTGAATCTATTCATCATCCACAAAAAAACAAGCATTTTACTGTCAGCGCATTGGCCGTACATGGATTGATGGAAGCATATGCCAATAATGACTTCAAAGAAAAAGTTAATACAATTGATCTGGTTGTACCCGACGGACAACCCATACGCTGGGCGCTCAATTACCTTTTCAATGCCCAACTAAATGAAAGGGTTTACGGCCCGACCTTGATGCTGTATGTTTTGCAAAAAGCAAATGAATTAAATACACCCATTTTCCTGTTTGGCAGTACAGAGGCCACCATCCTTAAACTCATTTCATTCATCAATCGCCAATTCCCAAAAGTCGTCATTGCAGGTTGGCAGGCCGACAGATTCAGAGAAGCAACCTCTGAGGAGAACCTTGCAGATGTTCAAATAATCAACAACTCTGGAGCAAAAATTGTATTTGTCGGCAGAGGATGCCCCCGCCAGGAAAAATGGGTATCCGCTAATAGAGCCCTTATCCCTGCTGCGCTGATTGCAATAGGAGCTGCATTTGATTTTCATGCAGGTAATATACCACAAGCACCTGTTTGGATGCAACGAAATGGCTTGGAATGGCTGTTTAGACTGATTCAAGAACCCAAAAGGCTCTGGAAAAGATACCTGTTTACCAACTCGAAATTTATTGCAGTTTTTTTGGTTCATGCTATCAAAAAGCCTTTTATGCGTTAAATTTGAAGCATGATTAGATTATTGCTGTCTTTATCAATTGTTTCATTCTTTTTCCTCAACTGCACCAAGACAGAGCAGTTACCACTGCCCATATCTGACAGCATCAGAATTGGATTGGTTGCACACTACCCCATGAATGGATCTCCAAGAGACAGCACTGGCAACAACCCTGATTTAGAATTATCCAATATCACTACCCAGTTATCTGCAAGAGGCAATAAGTTTGGTGAATCCTCATACTATTTTGCAGGCAACACCAATAGCTTCATGAAACTTCGATTGAACAATTACAGGGCTGTCAGAGGTGCACTTTTCATTAGCTTTTTTGCAAAAGAAACAGGTAGCGGAACCGACTCACCAAGATTGTTTGAAATTTGGCCGGGAAATTACGGCGCCGGTTTCTATTGGTTCAACTGGTATCAAGGCACAATCAAATGGGCGGGTCCTGATTTTGAATTGATTGCAGACACCACCGTCATGAACAGAAACCGCTGGTACCACCTCGCTGTTTTACATGATATTTACAGCATCAAATTGTACCGCGATGGGAAAATCATTGCAAGACAAGATTTGGTGGGCAATACACCCCCTGCTGCTATACAACTACAAAACTATATGGAGATCGGTAGAATGGCTCAAGTAAAAGCTTCTGCCTTTCAGGGGGCCATGCTTGATTTTAGAATTTATAACAGAGCATTGAGTGATCGTGAAATTGAATATCTAGCCAATCAATAGACGTATGCTTCTATTGCCACTCGCCTACTTTGCCAGCTTTTTTTATTCACTGGTTGCCATATTCAAAAAAAAATATTTCGACATACTTGCATTTTATATTGTTGGTCTGCCAATCTACATAACGACTCTTGCTATACTTGAAATGTATGGACTGCAGAGTCTGGTATTGATGGCACAATACAGTAAGGAAATCATAAGTATACTGAGTCTCTTTTTGATTTTGTACACTTTCAAAAACAGACCTACTTTTTCGAAAACAGACTATTTGGTCATATTTTATTTTATTTTTTGCGGGATATACATTCTACTGCCCCTTGGAAGTTTCAATACTTATCAAAAAATAATCGCATTCAAAAACATTGCTTTTTTCCCAATTGTCTATTTTATAGGCCGACTGATATCATTGGATGCATTGAATATTTCAAAATACCAGGTACTCACCATTGTACTTGGAATTTGTTTTGCACTTGTAGCTATTACAGAATATGCCACCAGTACTCATTTCCAGAGTCATACGGGCTATGCTCAATACAACCTGAAATACATGGGGATCGAACCCCAAGGAAGCTATGGGCTGAGCTGGACGTTTGAAATCGAGGGCGGGATCAAGCGCTTTTCAAGTGTATTTGCCAATCCACTTGAATTTGCAGCAGGCACTATCGTACTTTTTGCCATGATTGCCTCTGCTGCTACACTCAACAATATTCGACCAAAATCAATTCTGATCATTGGAATGATTGCAGGTATCATCTCTGTCATTCTCGCCTTGTCAAGGGCATCGTTCGTTGGATTGATGATCACCATTTATGCCTATTGCCTACTCATGAGATACAATCAACTGCTGAAAATCATCCATGTCGGTTTGGGAACAATGATCGTTGGATTCACAGTTTTTCTCCTGAATACTGATATTGGAGAGTTTATTATTAATACGATCAACTTTTCCAACTCTTCAAGCTTGTCGCATCTTGTTGAATGGATCGAAGGACTTCAAGCCATGAGAAATCATCCAATGGGAATGGGACTTGGAGAATCCGGTAGTGTTGCTGGAGAATTAGGACTGAATACAGGCGGGGAAAATCAGCTGATCATTTTAGGTGTTCAAACTGGAATTGTTCCAGTAGTCGTATACATAGCGATCATGATAGCTATCATACGTGTCAGCATTAGGCAAGTAAGAAAGGGAAATGAACTGTCAAGACAAGTAGGATTGATTGTATTTCTTCTGAAGATTGGGTTGATACTGCCATTGCTGACTGCAAGTGCAGAATCCTATTTATACATATCTTATGTGAGCTGGTTTTTCTCGGGACTATTAATTAACCTCTCTACCATCTCACCTAAAACATCTTCTATCGAATAGGTATATTTCCAGCTCGGATATTGTTGCTGAAACTTTCTTATATCAGAAATGTACCAAATATGATCACCTTTTCTGGCAGCAGTATTATCAATGAAATAGTCAATATTGTAGCCCAATCTATTTTCAAGCCAATTAATGGCTTCGATCATTGAAATGTTTGCATGTCTTGAGCCGCCCATATTAAAAACAGATCCTGGGAAAGGAGGATTTAAAAAAGATTCCCAAAACGCAGCGATCAAATCATATGAATGGATGTTGTCCCTTACCTGTTTACCTTTGTAACCAAATACTGTGTAAGGTTTTTTATACACAGCACATTTAACGAGGTATGCCAAAAATCCATGCAACTCAGCGCCAGAATGAGCAGGCCCAGTTAAACAACCTCCCCTGAATACGATCGTTTTTAAGTTAAAATACTTCCCATATTCCTGAACCATTAAATCTGCAGCAGTTTTGCTCACTCCAAATATGCTATGCAAAGTGTCATCAATGGACATTTTCTCATCTATACCAAATTCATGGTACTGGTGTTCTTGTGAAACCTCCCACCTTGATTCCAATTCAATCAAAGGTAAATGGTTCGGGCGGTCGCCATATACTTTATTTGTTGAAGTAAAAATGAAGACAGCTTGAGGCATATACTTTCTGTAACACTCTAAGAGGTTCAAAGTTGCTACTGCATTGATATCAAAATCTGTTAGCGGCTCCTTGGCAGCCCAATCATGAGATGGTTGAGCAGCACAATGAATAATCAATTCTATATCTTTCGCATGCTGCTTTACCAACTCTTCTACTTGCGAACGATGAGTAATATCTATTGAATGATGCTCATAACCAGTCAACTCATTTACTAATTTTTCAATTTGCCATTTTGTACTTGCAACAGAACCAAAAAAATAAGAACGCTTGTCGTTATCAATTCCCAGAATTGAATATCCTTTTGAGTGAAAAAATTTGGCAGATTCACTTCCCACCAATCCACCTGTACCTGTTATTAAAACTTTTTTACCGTGTGCCATCATTTTACAAGGTACTTATTTATATTCCAAATCACACCTACTCTGGCGTGCATATTGATCAGATCCCATCCGTCAGAAAAATAATTTTGAGGAGTTACTGGCTGTGGTATCAACGATTTCCAATAATAATTGATAGATCTTATTCCTGATACATTCCAAAAGAACAATGCATTTTTCAAAGATACACTTCCAACCAAAGTAGCTGATAGATCAATCCAATGCCTATTGAAATCGAAAGAGCCTGAGTTGACCTGCCACTGATAATAAAAATCTGCATTGTGCTGCCAACGTTCAAATTCAAATCCAATTTTATTTTTGTTGCGAATCCAAGCAATATCAATCTTTTGCACATTGCTGCCAGGGCCAGCAGCTGCACCCAGCACCTGACCATCCTGTGTGAAGCCTTGGCGAACATCATTGTTCACATACCAAGATTTAATTCCATTGATCAAGTGGATATTCGGAGACCCAAGTTGCAAAACCTCTATCCCAACCTGCAAATAATCTCTGTTTGCAGTGGTTGAACGAAATGGGAAAAGCTTTCGAACACCAGCCAAATAACCTCTTGGGATGGTATCTTTTAAAATATTCAAAGGTGATACCAATTTATCTGAACGGCCGTATTGAATGTACACCTCTGCATGATCTTCTGGAAGAATATAACGTGCAAAAAATGAACCCATTGATGCTAAGGACTTTTCAAGCCCTTTGTAATGCATAATAAGTCCATCGGTTCCAATAAACAACCCTGGCAACCATTTTGGCTGCCATGTAATGACACCGCCGTTGATTTTACGTTGATGAATACTGTCTTTCGGATTATATAAAAACACGCCTTCAAACGCTCGCATGGTCTCTATGGGCGGAGTATTTGAATTCATCAGCTTACCAGCAAGTACCATTTGCCATTCAAATTTTCCAATAGGTGTCTTTAACGGCGTTTGACTATGAAAATCAATATATTTAAATCCAGATGAATGATTGCTCATTACCAAGGACTGGAACCTACCCGGGCCCCACCATAAATTTTTATTCGATATTCCAATAGATACACCATATTTTGTGTAAGAAAGAATTGTTTGACCCCATGTTAATTTAGAAATAGGCCTGTCTTTGAATTGCTGGGGCATATCAATTCTGTTCAACCACTCATAATAACTCTTCCAGATAATATTATAATGATCGGTGGGAAAGCCTTGAAAATCTTGGTTCGAAACCCAAACGTATTCCGGCTTGATGTCAAAATAAAAATTTTTATACTCTACTGCTGCACCCAATGAATAATACCCTTGCCAGCCTTTTGTGGGGTACATCAAGCCGTCATTGTAATAAATTGGATTCTTTAGGTTGTTTTGCTGCAGATGCTGCAGACTGTTGAACCTGATTGAAATTTTTTTATGCTTAGATGTATCTAAACCAAAAATAGGTCTTACCATCATTGATCTATCCAATAAAGAATTTGTAGACATGCTTGTTAATTGTCTCTGGCGAGAAATTTCTTCCAAAGGATTGTTTGATACCTGTAAAACGTCTTGAGATTTCACTTTCAATACAGTTGAAAAAAGTGAAATAAAAAGAAATGGAAAAATATGTGAGCCAATTCTTTTGATCATTGTATTAAATATCCAACTCCTAGCATACCAATAAAATTAAACCTGTTTACATCCTGCACCCATGCATAGTTTTTAGACTTCACCCCATAAAATTTATATGAGAAGCTGATGTTTTTTAACCCCATTTTCCCTTGTAAACCCCATGCATAATCACTCCATCTAACTATTCTGTCATTTGGAAGTTGTTGTATTTTATGAAATAAAAATCCAATATTTAGTCGATTTTTTTTATATAAGTTAGAAATTGAAAAAGCATTATTACCAAAGCCAATACCTGAACCCAATATTTGACCGAAATTCGAATAATTTGTATTGTACCAATGTATATACCAGTTACCTGCACTCCTTACAAGATAATCTGGCGATTGTGCCATTTGATTGATTTCGGTGATGATTTCAAAACTGCTTGATTTATTTAGATGGATAATCTTTCTAAATCCAACAAGATAAGATGCTGAATGCGTTGGAGCCATCAACAAATCACGAATATTTTCTGAATGGTCATTCCACCCATATTCAACGTATGTTTCAGCATGTGCTTTAGGAAATTTTATTTTCAATGAAAGTGATGCCAGTTGATTCCATTCTCGTTGGTCTTCATTTAAAAGATTTGATTTAAAAATCCTGTCAAATACAGGTAAAAACGCTCTTAATTTGGAATCATTTTTACCGAGTGAATCAACATTACTATATTGCCCAATGAATGATCTTGTGAATGCTATATAAGCATCTTTAAGAAAAAATGGATGATAAACAATTATTAAAGAATTTAGATATTTATTATTTATTTTTTCTACTTGGTAAATATCTCGTAAATTATTTAGACTATATATTTCGTCGATTTGTTGTGGATCGTCTTTGAGTTTACCTCCAATTATCTGCCACTCGAATTTACCAAAATGGGAGTTAAAGGGTTTTGGAGAATAAAAATTTACATTAATATTCCCAGGGGCATTATTACTCATAATCAAGCTACTGAAATAACCAGGACCCCACCATTTATTATCTGCCCCAAAACTAAAACCTAGAAAACTCTTTTCGAATTTAATAAAAGTTTGGCCTAGAAAAATTTTATTGTACCTCCTAATTGGATTTAATGGGCCGTAGTTATTATACCTTTCAAATTTTTGATTGGATGCCCAAATAAATTCCGGATTCAATTGAATTGAAATTGGTCCAGCCTCACCATAAACACCAGCACTCCATAATTGCTGTAAACCTTTTGAGGGCAATAATGCTCCGTCAGACCATCCAAAAGGATGATGACTGGTATATTTAGTAACATTTGAAATAGGTAGGATTCTTCCGTAAACCCATTTTCTCTTATCAATTTGTTTTATAGGCTTATCGGAAAAATACTGCGATAACAAACTGTCATACAGTGAACGGCTGTAACGAACAGGTTTAATTAAATAAGAGCTGCCAGTATGAATTTTTCCTGCTAACTCAAGTGACTCTGCTTCTGCTGCAATAGAAAAATTAGAAAGAGGGAAAACTTGTGCTAATACAGTATAGCTGCTGAGAAGAAAAACTACATAAAAAAAGAAGGATCGGCACACAAATTGTATTGAAATAAGAAATCAATTTATAATATTCTTAATAATGCAATAACAACACCAGCAAGTGAGGCAATGGCACTTGAAATACCTATTAATTCACCTGTGGTGATTTTAATCTTCTGGCTTGTTTCTTTTGGAACGATGATTTCAGAACCTGGAAATACCTTTGGATACTTTTTGATACCAAGAAAACTTTTTGTTGTTGAAGTTTTTCCATTAGCATAGACTATATAAGCACTTTTCTTGATCGCATCACGTGTAGCCCCCCCTGCTGAAGAAACGTAATAAGGAAAAGCCCTTCCGACTTCAAACGGTATTTGAGTAGATTGAAACACTGCCCCACTTACTCTTACTTGAGATTCAAATTTGGGTACTATCAACTCATCTCTTGATTTTAAAATCACGTCTACCGGAGAACCTGGATTCTTCATGATCTCTGACAAGTTGAGCGGAATTCTGTCATATTCTTTTTGTATATCCTGTAAAATGACACTGGATGAATCTGCCAACAATGCCTGTAAACGTTTTGCTTCGTCTGCAATTTTCTTTCTTTCTTCTTCAGATTTGAATCTTTTAAGATATACCCCATCAGGGTTTGCGTCTGGCAGCAAGCCTCCCACCCTTAAAATCAAGTCACTTACTCTTTCTCTTGAATCTTTCAAAGCATATGGTCCTGGAGCATTCACTTGTCCAACTACCAATACCGTCTCCAATTTTTGATACAATGGTTTTTTATATACCGTAACCACATCATAGGGTTTCAATGGAATATCAAGTTTACTTACAGATAAACTGTCTACTAATAGAAAATTAATAACCTCACTTGTTCTGGTATCATTCCCAAGAATGGTATCCCTTAGAATTAGGTGTGCTACTTCAATACGGCCTGAAGATGCATCTGTGAATCCACCTGCTTGCAATAACAAAGATTTTAAAGTCATCCCATCTATGAAATGGTATTCACCAGGTATTCTTACTTCACCCTGCAGGCTAACTTTCAAGCTGTCTTTTAGATCGATGATAGATGATATCATCAACTCATCTTCATTCATCAAGGGTATATCATGTGGAGATATTTTCTTTATTGCCTTCCCCAAATCAACGGGAATCATCTGCTTGGTGAGATCCTCCTGTTGTCTGATGATAATGGCTCTGGGCAGATAAGCATCTTCTCTAGGACCATCTGCCTTTGCGATTAAATCTGAAACCGTCATCTGGGGTTTCCATTCATATATATCAGGTCTAAAGACTGCTCCTTCAACTTTTACTCTGTTCTTGTATCTGTCAAGTATTTTAGAAACCAAAAAAAAATCGCCCGACTGAGGTTTAAAAGAAGTAAACTCCTTTGAACTCAGATCAAGCACCTCTCTTTCCTTGTCCCCTTTTCTAATTACTTTTAGGTTTGCAGTGTATGCAGTATCTGTAAATCCTCCTGCAAATTTCAGAATTTGCTCAAACGATTCATTGGGAAGAACTTCGAACAAACCTGGACGCTTTAATTGTCCGCTCAACTCTACCCGGGTAGTGTAAGATGGTATTCGAATAATATCATTGTCTTTGAGCGTAATATTGTTGTTCTGATCCCCCTCTTGCATCAATTTGTACAGATCCAAGGTTTTGATCAATTTGCTGTTTCTAATCAATTCTATTTTTCTGAAGGATCCCATATTGGTTGGCCCGCCTGCTTTGTGGACAGCGGCATAGACACTGTAAAGGGATGGAACAAGATAGGTGCCAGGATTGTTGGCACCAATGATTGTTACATGAATATTTCTGATTTCTCCCAGCGTGATGTTGATGAAAGACTTCCCAGATGCGATTGTAGGATATGCTTTTTGCATGGCAGTTTTCAATTTCACCTCAGCAGCCTCAATGGTCAGCCCTCCAACTTTTACAAAGCCAACGTTTGAAATATTCAGGTTGCCCTCCCGTGTTACCTTTAGTTGCTCTTCGCTTTGTTGTTGACCATATACTACTAAATTGACCACATCGCCAGCACCCAGTATATAATTAACTGGTGTGGCCATGGTAGATGCAGCAGAGGTAAGTGCCTCAGTATTGGGTATGGCAGTCTTGGTGTTCAAAGTAGAATATTCATTTTGCTGGTTGAACAACTCAGCACCATATATTTTAGGATCTATCAAAGGTTTGCTTTCTTTGAGATGGGATTCCATTTCCAAAGAATCCAATTCATTCATCATTTCAATTTGAGGATCCTCTTTTGAAAGCATCAATGTTTTTTGTTGTTGTTTTAATAGCTCAGATTGCTTTTCGTTAAATCGATATCGAGCATTGGGAGATGAGGAAGATTTTTGGGCAGAGGCCAATTTCAGTTTCAAGCTGGTAAAATCTACTTGAGACATGCCTCTGCTCAGCAACAAAGGTCTGATCTGATCAAGGGTTAAGTTCTGTTGACTTAATTGTTGATTGATTTTTAGCAGGTCTTGGTTGGTGAGTAGGTCTATATTGAAAGTTGATAAGTTTTTCAGTCTTAATAAATCCTGAGATCTAGCTACATTACTGAAAATGAGCAGTAAAAAAACAATGCAAATGGTTGCTATAGACCTCATTTATAAGCTTTTATGATACAAGTTAGGATTAAATTTCAAATAAAAGATGCTCACTTGGTTCTGTATACCTGAGTTGACGCACTCACGTCCATGCGTTTTTTGATGATTTCAAGCACAGATTCATCTTCTTTCTGCTCTTCAGTTGGTGCATACAATGCCCTGGCATGTAAGGGGGCATTATCAGCAGGTTTGCATAAATAATAAACAGCAAGACTTTTTCTGAATAAACCAGCAGGTGCTTTCACCATGCGACTGATTCCATGCCATGAGTATTGAGTGGTATCAAAAATCAATGCTTTATTGAAACCAATGGAAATTTCTTTTTCAAGTTCTAAAGGCTTGTTTACATTAGGATCGTTTGACCACAGACCGAGATGGCCTCCATACTCTTCCTTCCAGTTGCTCGACAAATACAAAATGAGGTTGATCTTTCTCTGCAAACCCAATTTAGGATGTATAGAATAATCTAGATGGGGGTTCAGTTTTCCACCATCACCATGAATATGCCATCCACCTCCATGAAGCCCAAAATCTGCCTCCAACTCAATTCCACACAGCAAAGACATTTTGGCGACAACTTCTGCGGAATTGAGGTATTCAAAGAATTCATATGTTGTTGGAGGAAAAAGGTTCCAATTATTAGAAGCAAATTTATTTTCTAAGGGATTATTGTAAATGTAGAGTTCACTCAGCTTTTCTAGTGGAAAATCTGCTTCCAAAGAAGTAGCCAACTCTGTAGGTAAAAAATTATCTATGACAACATGGTCATATGGCACTGCGCCTTTGAAGTTATTTTTCCAGGAATCTAGCTCGCTAAAATCGATAGAGATCATTGTATAGTTTTGGTCCAGTAAAGATAATTCAGATCACCCTATTTATTAAAATATTTAAATTGATAATCAAAGCTTATGCCGTCTCTAATCGCTTCAAGTACTTTCCTGAATTTTTGAGGCCGGCTTCGTACCATGAAATAAATTAATAGGAGCGCATAATAAAAAAAGTGGAATAGGAAAATAGTTGGATAAAAGTACCAGGGTGAAAATTCTCGTATTACGAACAACCTGTTGCGTGAATTCATATATACCATGAAAGGATGTGTATATCCTTCTTTTGACTTTGCCCTTGTATTGGTAGAGTAACCTGCGACATGATAGACAACAGATTGTGGTATATAATAGAGTTTAAACCCAGCTCGTCTGATTCTGAAACTGAGCTCGACATCTTCGTAATTTGTAAAATATTGATCATTCATTAAGAGAAGTCCTGGATGCTTCAATTGAGATACATTAAACATCATCGCACAGGCTGTAAGCCATTTTTGTTCACACACTTGCTCATATCTTGGAGCAGATTTCTTTCGATATCCACATACATGGGTATGTCCAAAAATGTCGATGAAACCATTTCCACCATTCCAAAGCAGTGTTTTTTTGTGCTCAAAATATATTTTTGGTTGAACTGCCCCTACTTCAGGGTGAGCTTCCATGAAATCAAAAAGGTATTGTAGAAAATCGCTTTCAACCGTTGTGTCATTGTTTAACAATAAGAAATAATCCGACTTTCTCTCCAACGCATATTTAATTCCTACATTATTGCCGCCGGTGAACCCAAGGTTACTTTCATTTCTGAAATAATGAACATGAGGGTAATCAGTCTGCAATTGTTCTTTAACAGAAATGTTTGAAGCATTGTCAACCAGGATAATTTCTACCCTATAGTCGTTTGAGGGATTTAGTTTATTTAGAGACTCAAGACATCTTTTGGTTACTTCTATCCCATTCCAGTCGACAATGATGATTGCGATTTCTTTCATAAGAGTTGCGTGATGGCCTCAATTCGCTTATCAGAAAACTATACTGCTCTTAATTTTAATTTACTGATAAATGTGGTGTATATCAGTAAGCAAGTACCCTCCATTAGAACAGGATACCAACCCAGTGAAATGGATTCATTTAAATATGTAAGCAGTATAGATAAAATAAAGGTTGTGAGCAAAACTAGGAGTGATATATAGAACATAGACTTGTATTGATTAGCTAGCAGCAGATCAATGACGTTATTGGCATTAAGGGCAAGGAAAAGAGGTACAAGTGAAAAAAGTTGAACAAATACAATTGTACATTCATTTTGATCTTTTGTTAAAATATTTACCAAAAGATAAGAGCAAGCATAAATAATGATTGCTAAGAAAATAAAAAACAGCGCATAAAATTTTTGAATTTTCTGACGAAATACTCTCCATTTAGATATTTCATCATGATAGAGTTCAGATGCCCTAGGATAAATAGACAGAGAGAAGGATGATACAATTTGACGTGTTGCGCTCAGCAGTTTATCTACAATCCCATAAGCCCCCAGCAATACAGGATTTTGGAGTCCTGCAACAAAAAATAGAAAAATAGACTGCTGCATGAGAGCGCTGTTTCCGTTGAAGGTCACAAAAAAATTATTGGTGAGACCAGATCTGAGTTGAGCATACTTAAGAGCAAATAGCTTGATCTTAAACTCACGAATCACATAAATAAAGACAACTAGGTAAAATACCAATAGAGGCACACCAACAAAAAGGTTCATGTAAAACGCCTGATTATTCTCAATAGTGATTGAAAATATCAGAAAAAGACTAAGCAATCTTGTCATCAGGTTCCCCCAGCTAATCCAATGAATTTTTTCTATTCCGATGAGGAAATAAAGTGGGTTGATGATTTCGGAGAGGATGAGTGGGGCAACGGACAACCAAAGCTGAAGATTCTTACCTAAGGTTGTAATTGTTGTAATGGTTACTGTTGTTGTAATAGTAATTAGAATGAATACAATTAACCGTAAACAGAAAACATTGGAGAAGATTTGAGATAATGATTTATAGTCATTTCGAGAGATAGCAACTTCTTTGATCGCTGTTTGAGTGGTGCCGTAATTAACAAAATTACCAAGTAGATAAGCCGCACTTGTGGTTAACGCAATTTCACCAAAAACTTCAAGACCATATTTCCTTGTTATCAGAGGTATTGCCAATAATTGCAGCAACATGCCAGCAAATTGGAAGACCCCAATATTGAAAAAATTCTTGAAAATTAAAATCAAGTTAGCTTTAGGCAAATTCTTACTGAAGAAATTCAAAATATAAGATTCAACTAAAAATTAACCTCCATTGATTCTTGTCCGATATGCACATTCTTTGCTTTACCCGAAACTGTATCCACTACGCCATTGATGATAAAATTATAGTTCTCCATTTTTACTTTGGTAGAAATCTTTTGTGATTCTTTAGCAGCAGGTTTTTCTTAAACTATATTCTGCCCTTTTGCTTTTGGTCTACGACCACGTTTTGAAGGAAAACTCATCCCCTCTCTTTTCATTCTCGTTCTATGGTTATTTACAGTTGCAACTGACACTTTAAAGTGTTAAGCAACTTCAGCTTTTGTCTTACCTGATTTTAGCATATCAGAGAGTTCTGTAAGTTATTTTTTATTGAGATGTTTGGGCATAAAAATGATATTTCTGAAAGTTTTATTTTTTTGAGATTAATAGTATTTCAACAGAATAAATGTATTAAATAATTAAAATTGATAAATTTCGAGCAAAACTTCGTCTAGCAACTCCCGTCACGTATTATAAATAATTGAATATTAAGCAGATGTGAAAATAACTATTATTAAAGAAATAATAAAAAAATGGATCGAATTAAGTATAGATAGGTATTATTAGAGTGGCTTGAGATCTGAGGTCATGAGCCTAATTCATCAACTTGCAGAGAAAGACTCGCCCGACCAAATTAAGGCTAAAACGTATTTAGATGAGTTAGCTAAAGCAAAAAAATGGAAGGGGACGTTATTAACTACCCATGAACGATCAATTCATGAGTCAATGAATCAAAATACCATTATATGTGACGAAGACTGCATTCATAGCCTGATATCGCAAAAATCCTTCAATCTAACAACTGATTTTGGATTATTGCTGTTGAAATACCCAGATTTAGCAATATTCTTCAACGAATGCTACCAGGAACTTCAAGGAGCGGAAAAATCAATGATGTATATAACCCCCACATGTGATTTACCAATTCATTTATTGATAGAGAAATTAAAATATGAGCCATCAACGTCAAATTTTATTGAGTTTTTCAGTTCGAATAGATTTTATAAAGAAGAATTTAAAGATAAAAAAGGCCAAGTTCACACAACCGTACATTATTGCACATTCAACACTTTGACAACTAACAAAAAAATAATCATTCTATCCGCAACCATCAATCATGCATTTTATGAAAAAGCATTTGCGGGACAAGTAGAAGTAATAGAAATTCCTGAAATAGAAAATATGGGTAAGGTAACCCAATACACCAAATATTCAAATTCTCGCTAATCCTTAAAAAGCGAGAACAAGATGAACTATTAGATAAAATTGGAAATAAGCCCGTCATAACTTCTATGTCCAACGGGGAAACTTTAAACCGGGATATGTGAAAGAGAACGGTGAATTAGGGATCTATTTCGGAAATACACGCGGATATAATCATTTAAAGGGCAAGGACATAATGGTTATTGGCACCCCTCACATAAATCCTATTGTATACGTATTCCACGCTGAATATATAGGCATCGACACAAATGAGATTGATCATAAAATGGAATACCAAACAATTCAACATAAAGGTATGCAGTTTAAATTCCAGACTTTTAACGATCCAGAATTACGGAATATTCAATTAAACCTTATTGAAGGGGAGCTAATTCAGGCTGTTGGAAGAGCAAGAACAATTAGGACTTATGCAAAGATTCAAGTGTATTCGAATTTCCCATTAACCATATCAGATGAATACATATTTGATTAAAAACAAGGGTTTAATTGTACCGATTGTGTCGTATTTCTTGACAAATTTTAATGTAGCCCTTTTGTAGAATTATTGAAACATCAAAGAATCTACATATTTAAGATTTTAATCTCTCAATCGATAGTTTAAATAAAGCGGAATTGAAAATAAAAAAGGATGGTGAAAAGCCATCCTTTAGTGAAATAGGTACCTTTTTTTCAATTTACAACTGAAAGTATACAACCTCCACTAAGTCAAACCCTAAAGATCGTAAAATTTCATGCTGGAAAAAGCCAAAAATGAGATCTTCGGATTGTTCCTTGTAAAGTGGCCTAATGGTAAATCCATACTTTTTATAGGTTTCTTTAAATTTAAATCTAGTGTTGAGTCCGTTTCAGGAAATTCCTTAGGATAATCTTCTTCGATTAGATCGCATTTGAATTTAATTAAATTTTTATCAGAGAACATTAATCTCATCTTTTCGTTGCTACAATCCATTTCAACACGGGTACCATGAGCAATTAAGTCATTCACCGAAAGCTCGGGTTTAAAATTGTAAATGTTTATAAAATAAATGTTTTATACTTAATTATAAACCCGATTCCTAAAAAAGTAAACCCTATCTATAGGCAAGATATTTATTTCATAATATTTATAAGAAAACAATATCCATGAATAAGAGAAAAATTATCATTCTTACTGAATCACAAGCTAAATCATTGATAAGCAAAATCATTTTTGAAGCAAAAAGATTAAGAAATAGGGTGTAAAAAGAAAAACCCACCGTGGTGGTAGGTTAAATAGGAAATTATTTATGATTGTTGATTAGACTGAACCCTTAAATTCATCCATGGTAGCATGACTGTCAGCACTTATTCCATTTCGACGAATTGTAAGCTCCCCTTATTTTAGGGCCACTGTGGATTAGATTTCTCAAATTTATAGCTTTCATGATTTATATCTTTATCCACGACCCGCTGCGCTTCAATTTTTAAATGATTTCCGCTTGCGGGTCTGGACAAAGAGGCTCCGTCAGTAAACTTTTCAGCATATTTTACTGGTGACATATAACCAAGTGCCTTGTGTGGACGTTCCGTATTGTAATCCAAACGCCACTTTTCACTCATGATTCTCACTTACGCTAATGATCCAAAGAGATAAGCATTGAGCAGTTCTCTTCGTAAGGATCCATTTTTGCGCTCAATGTATGCGTTCTGCATTGGCTTACCGGGTTGTATATACAAAAGATTGATACGTCTTTTTTCATTGCTACACCACTGCTCAAGTTTGTGCGAGATAAACTCAGGGCCGTTATCGCAACGGATGTTCGCAGGGTACCCTCGTTCTGCTATCAACCTCTCAAGTACACGGATAACCCGCAATGAGGGCAATGATGTATCGACTTCGATAGCCAAAGACTCTCTATTAAAGTCATCCATTACGTTGAAGAGGCGAAGCTTTCTTCCATCCACAAATTTATCACTCATGAAGTCGATACTCCACACCTGATTAGGGGCACTGGTTATAGAAAAGGGTAGTTTAACCCGCTCTGGCAAGCGTTTCTTTAATCTACGTTGTATGTTCAGTTTCATCTCAGTGTAAACCCGATAAATGCGTTTATGATTCCATGTATAGCCCTTATTCCAAAGGCGATAGCAGATCTGCCAATAACCAATACAAGGATGTTTTCCGTCAAGGATGTTAATGCTTGCTGGATCTCGCTATCGTCTTTTGGTTTTGCTTCATACTGAAGGCTCCTACGGGATAGAGCCACCAGTTTACACGCCTTTCGGACACTTTGCTTCTCTTCTTGTATAAGAAAAGTAGCCGCTTCCCGCTTCTCCTGAGGCGTTACAACTTTTTTTCAATCAGGGATTTCATGGCACATTTTTCAAGGCTTAACTCAGCAAACATTTTCTTAAGCTCTGAGTGCACACGCTCTAAATCTCAATACCGGGCAATGTCTGATGTTTCCATCCCATCATATTTGGCCTTCCAGTTGTAAAAAGTAGCATCAGAAATGCCAAATTCGCGGCAAATGTCTTTTACAGCCATACCGCCTTCTTGTTTTTTGATTGCAGACACAATCTGTGTCTCTGTGAACCGTTTTTTCATAATCTAAAATTTAAAGTTAACAATAAGATTCGTCGTTAACTCTAAATCCAAACGGCTTAAAACAGGGAAGCTTACACCCGTACTCAAAATGGGAAGCCTACACATAATCACTACACGTTTGGTATTTCCGGTAACAGTACTTAAGTAAAAGAATACGTACTTAACTAAAAGTCGATAAGAAGTGAGCAGTACAAAGGACAATAAACCATGAATCACAATAAAAGAATAGCTAAGAATAGGTTGTCCATTATAAGCAATTACAAAAAAATTTAGTAGGGCCAAACCTGCATTAAGGAAGAAGGTAATAAAGATAATTCGCAATGCATCTTGAATACCGCTGAAGCGAATAATACCTGCATACGTCCGAAATAACAGAAATAGAAAAATGCCAAATACGTTAATTAGGACCCAAGGATTCAATAACGATGGGGCTTCAATTGGCAGGGTTTTAAAATCATATCTTATTAATACCGCTAAAAAGAAAGCAATATTCAACAAAACCGAATCGATAAAAATATCATCCATCGAGGTATAATTTGAATATTGATCAATCTTTTACTTAATTGATTCATTAAGTGGTTATGTTTTTAGAATATTCATAAAAAGAAACATAATCACCAGGATATTTACCCTTAATTTTATGTATTAAACTAAACCCATTGCAAATAATATTGTCCTCTTCTAAAGGATCAATGTAACATTCGATATTTGTAGATTTTATTTTTTCAAGAACATCACCTAAAATTTGCCAGTTAAATGGGTTGTACAGGTACAATACTAATTTATTGGAATCAATGTAATTTAAGAAATTTCTTACGCCGTCGCAAATAAACTTTACTTTATTAGTGAAGTCAAGCTTAGCAGAATTCGACATTGCTATTTTATATAGCTCGTTATCATATTCAATACCAATTGGGAGAAAATCATATTTCTTAACATTAATAATATAGTATAAAACAGACTTGCCTTTGCCGCTACCTTAATCTACAAATTGATATTTGCTAAAACCACTAATATTCTCTTTTAAGAAAGTGAATAACTTTCTCTATGTTGTTATTCTTACCCCAACATAATAAATACCATGATCTAATCAACTTAATGTAGAGTCATATTCGTCCGGAAGCTTTCGTCTGAAAGTATCAACACCATAGCGCATATCAAGGTATATATTATTTAAAAAATAAGAATAGAAGAAACCAGGCTCCCTTTTAAATATTATGGTTAGTATACTTTTCATATTAGGAATTGAATGTCTTGTATATTTCCTCTGATGTTAATATACGTCTGTTTTCTTTTAAAACACCACCTTTTATCTGGAATATAGATGGCTGTGGCAAAATAAAGTCACTTGCCATTACAATAGAATAACTTCCAACATTAGGTATTATGATGAAATAACTAAGGTCTGGGTTAAAATACCCACTTACTTTAGATATTATATCTGATTCAATACATGTATAACCAGTGATATGATATGTATCATCACCGTGATAAACTATATCTTTTTCACTTTCAGAAAATGAATAAACCGTGGAAGGTAAGAGTATATTTTTATTTGTTGGAGTTATTAAATGACGAGCCGCATAGCTCACCATATAATTTCTTCCACCGCTACTTTTAATTGTATGTATTTTGGAAACGAAGAATACAGCATCTGCAATCAATGAACTTCCAGGTTCTAAAAAAAGAGTAGGCAACTTATTCTGTCTACTTTTCTGAAAATATTTAGTTAATAACCCACAAATTATTTTTGCATAATCACTATAGCTTGGCACGCCATCTATTTTCATGGTTTGCAAGAGTTCATCTGGCAATTGTCCGAAAAATCCTCCACCAATATTTAAATATGAAATTTGAAAAGATTTAAAGCGCTCAAGGACAGATATTAATGATTCAATTCTGAATTCAAAACTCTCTATAGATCTAAATGGGAGATGAACATGAAACCCTATAAAATTATATCTCGAAGAAGATGAAATCGAGTTTAATACTTCTTCAATATCATCTATACTAAATCCAAATCGTGACAGATTCTCTTGATACTCAAAATTAAGCCTTATTCCGAGATTCACTATTAACTTTTGATCATTACAACCATCAAGAATTTTTTTTATTTCAGTTAAGTCTTTTATGTGATCAATATTAATAATTCCTCCAGCCTCAATAACAGACTTAATTGATTTAAAAGATTTTACTGGACCATTATAAATAATTTTATTCAAATCTGACTCTGGAAGATTATGTAAAGCAAAATCAACTTCCATTTCAGATACCACTTCTGCCCAACAACCGTTAGCATGTGCACAACTACAAACACTTGGAGCATAATTTGTTTTGTACGAGTACCCAATTTCAATATTGGGATAATGCGAATTAAAAGCACTAAACATTGACTTTATGTTATGCTCAAATTTATCTAGATCAATAATGAATGCAGAATTATTGAGTGATAATACTTCTTTAGCAGCAGTTATAATACTATTTCCTTTCATAAGTAACTGAAAAATTAAACAAATAAAATGGCGTAAAAAAAATAATGAAAAAATATATTAAGAGCTTTTTGAATGGAGAAAAGCTTACATACTGTAAATCATAAACAATTTTTTGAGGCCAATTTAAACTGTCTCTCCCATGAATTTGAGCCCAACCGGTCAAACCAGGCTTAACTGAAAATCTATCTTCATAATTAATCGGCAAACTACTTTCAGCTTCTAATTCACCTACAACTGCAGGTCTAGGTCCAACAAAACTCATATCCCCTTTTAAGACATTAAACAATTGTGGCAACTCATCTAGACTGCTTTTTCTAAGAATCTTTCCCAACTTCGTTATCCTTGTGTCGTTAGAATAACTATATAAACCGGTCCCTATATTTTGTGCATTATGAACCATTGTTCTGAATTTGTAAAGAGCAAAGATTTTTTTTTCTTTACCAATTCTGGCTTGCACAAAAAAAATATCAGTTTTATGAAAAGCTAACGCAACAAGAAAAACTACTAATAAAATCAAAAAAATTATTGGGGATAAAAAAAGAATTAATAAAACATCCAGTATACGCTGTACCATTATCTATTATATTTTGATAGTTTAGAAAGTTTACTCACGAAATAAAATTGATAATACAGAACAATATAATGCATAAAAAAAACGTGAAGTAATACAGAAGAAAAAAATAGGAGCCATCAGTATTTTGTATTGCCGCATCCTAAAATATGGCTCAAGATCATACATCAAAACTTTCAGTCCTCTACGCTTGTAGAACCCATTTCCGACTCTCATAAGCACTATTACATCACTTAAATTAGCCAAGGTTAATCCACATCTAATTGCCTCAATCCATAAAAGATAATCTTGCGCAAAACGAACACTTGGATACCCACCTATAGAGAGAATTGCATCTTTCTTAAAAAAAACAGAAGGATGATTTATTGGATTTCTGTACTTACAATACTTAACAATACTATTGTGGTTTAAAGGCAAAAAACGTGTTTGCTTTCTGCCTTTATCATCAAACTTTTCAATTTGACCACCTAAAATATCAACAAATTCGTTATTTTTCAAGTAATCAAGCTGTAACTCAAACCTATTAAAAATACAAACATCATCAATATCTATTCTAGCAACATAGTCGTACTTACATATACTCAATCCTATATTAAGTGCATTTGCTAATCCTTTATTAACAGGCAAAGCATGCTTAACAATATTAACTTTATTTTCCCAAAAATTAATTCCGCTAATCAAATCTTGACTGATTGGACCATCTATAATAACTACAACTTCAGTTGGCAAAACAGTTTGTAAAGAAATACTTCTAAAACAATCCCTAACCTCTTCAGGAGTGTTTGAGGCGTATACACTTGTCAGCAAGGAAAAATTCACTTATGCATTTTTTTTATATTATCAAATGCAACCGAGAGTTTCTGCGGAAGAAACTTCATAATTTTATGTTTAATAAATCCAGAAAAAGAAATTCTTTTGGAGTATAGTTCAGGATGTACGCAGTTCATAAATGATGGATTAACCATTGGCTTGATACCTTTTGATTTTAGCATCAAAGACACATCACTATGATTTCTCACATATAAAAAAATATTCTGCCTATGCCATACTTGAATTGATTGATTATCCCACAGCCTTTCTCTAAATATATCATATACTTCATATGAGTTTCGTTCAAAAAATTTGAACCAATCAGAATGCAATCTTTCATTTATGTGATTAATGCCACCTTGATTTTTATATGCAGCAGAGAATAATACTACGTCCGAACTTTCACATAACTTATTTATAAATATCTCTGTTGTTTTAGGCAACAAATGCTCCAATACTTCTACTGAAATACAAAGAGAGAATTTTCTGTCGAGATTCAGTTGATCAATCTCATTAAGATCAAGTTGTAAAAAATTCAAATTCTTAATAACCATATCTGATCTCTTATTCCAAGGACCTTCTACGCCCATATAGTAACAGTCATGCTGAATTTTCTCATCAAATGCAGCTAGCCATGCTCCTCTACCACAACCAATATCTATAATAGAGTCAACCCTAATTAACTCATTAAGAATTTCAGCATAAAAACGTGCAGAACTTAATGATTGGGAAACCTGATTTAAATAAAAATTGTCATTATAGTAACTCATATTTCAATTCTATTTTTTTTTGATAGTGGTCTGAAATCAATATGTGTATAAAAAACTTTAGGCTGATAAATAACTGAAGCGTCTGAAAGTTCTGAGGCCCACCATGAGAATGTACTGTTAGATAGATACAATACCCCTGAGTTGGCTAATAATAGGAAATCATAAATAGCACTTTTTGACTTTACAATATGTATTTTAATTTTCAAATCACCTAATAATAAACTTGCATTATCAGGATCATCAGTAACAAGAAAAATTTCATCTTGTTTTATCGAAGCAAAATAGTTAAGTGGTAACCCAATTCCAAGTTTTAAAAAATCCCCCCCCCTATAGTGAAAAAAACACTTACCTAAATACTCTGTAGGAACTTCATTCTTAAACCTTTTAATTGATTCCTTTAATATATAGAGTAACTTAGAGTTGAGTGGTTCATCAAAATAATGTCCTATGTAAAAACTATTAACTCTACGTCCAATTTTTTTAAGAAATAAAATAAAAATAAATGAAAAATCAAATCTCTTATTTACAGACAATTCACTTTTTTCAAGAATTTCTAATTTTTCAAAAAAATGATAACTCTTATGGTGTGTCCATCCTAGTAATTTATGAACTAAAAAGCTTTTTTCAAGTGTCATAAATAAATTAATCTCAACGTCAAAGCCTCGCTCCTTTAAATTATACGCTTTATTTAGTTGAAATAAATTATT
>JACCDP010061027.1_pt1 | contig 37124 bp, 31 predicted proteins | sample 7445841 | NCBI WGS metagenome assembly JACCDP01 (sample SAMN15323441, study PRJNA562643) | freshwater metagenome | isolation source: river surface water | place: USA:Blue River Watershed | collected 2017-08-17 | reverse complement strand
GCTTCTTGAATATTTGTTGAAAATGAAAAGGCAAGGGCAACCAAAAGGCATGATGCAGTAACCCAAACAAACAGGTTGATTTTTTTTCTCATGATGGCAGTTTTGAGGTCACGGAAAATAAGCTGAACAGGCGAATTAAAAAAATAAAATGGCCAAAGTTTATCTACAGCTTTTAGCTAACTTTGTCGCCCAACCGGAACATTAGCTCAGTTGGTTTAGAGCACTACTTTGACAGAGTAGGGGTCACTGGTTCGAGCCCAGTATGTTCCACCCTCAAATCTCAGACCCAAATGCCTCAGGAAAACCCCATTTATCTCGAAGAACATGAGGTGGAGGTGCTGGACAGCACCGGATATGTGCTCATCGTCTGGAACGATGATATCAATACCTTCGACTGGGTCATCAAAACACTGATAGAAGTCTGCAAACACGAGCCCGAACAGGCAGAGCAGTGTGCCATGATTGTTCATTTCAAGGGCAAATGCGATGTCAAGAAAGGTTCCTTCGAAGAACTCAAGACCATGTGCGAGGCTATAGTGGACAGAGGGATAGGGGCAACGGTGGAGGAGTTAAAATAACGGTTGGTTTTTATTCATAATGAACCACCCACTCCGGATTTTCATCTATTTGACTGATGACAGAGGATCGAATGAATTCGTTCAATGCTGCAGGTTCCAGGTATTTCATTAGTTTTTTCAAGGGCATTTTCATGGCATGAACAGGAACAAAGCCTGTATGAAGTTCATCTTTCCTGTTGAGGAGGATGCAGGACAATTCATCCTTCTTTCTACCCGGACCGTAAACAGCAACCGTTGGCTTGGACGAACGCAGCTCTTCAAGGGCATTGTGCACTTTTGTATTGTAACTGCTGATATCTTCTGCATGATTGCAAATGCCACTGCAAAAATCTTCTTCAATTCCCAAACAGTCTACGGTTTCCAATTGGAGGAAACACATTTTGGGACAGAGACCATGTTCCCTTGCCAGTCTGTTTAACAACCGCATGCCATCGACTTGCATCGGGAAAGTGGTATGGGTCTGGATGTATTTTTTTTTCTTTACAATACCCAATCGCAGGATGCCTTTTTGATCAACATAACTGCAGATGCCAAACTTGTTTTCGAATTTTTTTTGGGAGCGGTTGAACAGGGGCCAGATCCTTTTGATCTCAATACTTTCCATTACGGTCATCATCAATTCATTGCCACATTCCTTGTAACTTATTTTCTTGACCATCCGCATGAGTTCCTGCTTTTTTTTGCTCACGCTGTTGTTGGAGAAATGACTGGTAACACGCTTTTTAAGTCGTTTGGCTTTTCCAACATAGATAACCTTTCCTTTGGTGTCGTGGAAGTAATAGATACCGGGTGTGTCAGGCATCTCCACCAAGTCCTTTTCTGACAGGTACATGGGTAAGTAGCTGTCTTTGCTCCCTTTCTTTAACATGCTTTCAACATGCTGCTGGGTGTCGTTTTCCAGCAGCTTGTGAAACAGGTGGGTCGTGGCTTCTGCATCGCCCATGGCCCTGTGCCTTTCCTTGATGCCTATGTTGAGAGAGCGACAAAGATTGCCGAGGCTATAGCTGGGAAGGTCTTCAAATATTTTTCTACTCAACCTTACTGTGCACAGTTTTTTGTTGTTGATTTTAAAACCATGTTGTGAAAGCTGATGCGAAATAAAGGAGTAATCGAAGTTTACATTGTGGGCAACAAATATTTTGTCCTGGAGCATGCTGTGAATTTCATTGGCCAATTCACCAAATACAGGTGCATTTTTGACCATCTCATCATTGATGCCGGTTAGTTTTTCGATGAACAGGGGTATCGGTCTCATGGGATTAACCAGAGAGTTATACCTGTCTAAAATTTGTTTCCCGTCGGTGATCAGAATCGCAATTTCAGTGATGCTTCCCTGAGAGGCATTCCCGCCGGTGGTTTCTATGTCTACTACTGCATACATCGCCCCTAACTTTTACCCAAAAGTAAAACGATATTCGGGCCCCTGCAACAGTGTCAGCAAGAATTGACTATTGAAGGGAAAGGTTGTAATGTTTTTCGGTTTCCATTTCCAATTCCCTTCTTGATAATTTGCTGCTTGCCCGGTTTTCTATCCAAACCCCATTCAGTGTTTTGCTTTTATGGATGGCATTCTGTAATTCAAAACGGGCATCGCCAGAACCCAAAATCAGAATAGCATTGGCATGGTCCAATTCTGCGACAATGGCTTTGATGAATTTATTCAGGTGATTGTTTTCTCGGGCCTGCATTCTTTTCTCCGGGCTAAGGGTGCTCCCCAGCATACCGGTCTTATTGGTGCTTTCTCCGGCAAAACGCTCTCTTTTCTGGTTGCTGGCTTCCATCTCTTTGAAAGATACTGTTCCATCCCCCTGGATTTTAAGGATTTTGGCATGTCTGCTGTCCATCCACAAACCATACCGCGTGTTGTTGATTGATTTTTTCATGTAAGTATTTGTTTTTCAGTTTTTTGCAATGATTCAAAATTCACCTAGCGATTTGCATAAGTCAATGACTCATGTCAGCAATGTCTCCATCATTTCTCATGCAACAACCCAATCATTTTCCATCTAACCCTCTAGAACATGAAAACTGATTTCATGAAAAATCTAAACTCCTTTCAGCTGCCGCAAACAGTCAAAATTGTATTGGTGGTTCTTGCTGTTTATGGCTTGGTTGCTTTGATCACTTATCTTGTTTGGTGATCCTTTCTCGCTACCTTTGTGGACCAAAAAAGGTAGTATTTCATGGAAAGCCCCAAGAATTTTGATTTCAGAGCGGCAGAGCAACATTGGTACCAGCATTGGCTGGATGAGAAATATTTCGAAAGCACCCCCGATGACAGAGAGCCCTATACCATCACCATACCCCCGCCCAATGTAACAGGTATCCTGCACATGGGACATTGCCTGAACAATACCATTCAGGATATTTTGATCCGAAGGGCCAGGATGACAGGTAAAAACGCCTGTTGGGTTCCCGGTACTGATCACGCTTCCATTGCAACCGAGGCAAAGGTTGTGCAGATGCTTCGAGAAAGAGGAATCCAGAAAGCAAGTCTTTCGAGAGATGAATTTCTTCAATATGCATGGGAATGGAAGGAGAAATATGGAGGCATCATTCTGCAGCAGCTCAGAAAATTGGGATGCTCTCTCGACTGGAGTCGCACCAGTTTCACCATGGATCCTGACTACTACCGTTCAGTTATCCATGTCTTCAATGACCTTTATAACAAAGGATATATCTATCGCGGGAAAAGAATGATCAACTGGGATCCAAAGGCAAAGACGGCCCTGAGCGATGAGGAAGTGATCTTCAAAGAAGTACAGGGAAAACTCTATTTTCTGCGCTATGCTTTGGTAGATGCGAACGGACATGCATTGTCGTTGGATGAATCATCCATTACCATTGCAACTGTTCGTCCTGAAACCATCCTGGGTGACGCTGCCATTGCTGTCAATCCCAATGATGAAAGATTCAAGCACCTCATTGGCTCCTATGCTTTGGTTCCCCTCATTCATAGAAAAATTCCCATCATCGGGGATGATTATGTAGCCACGGATTTTGGTTCAGGTGCGCTCAAAATAACGCCAGCACACGACATGAACGATAACCAGATCGGCATCAAGCACGGACTGGAAGTTTTTGAGATACTCAACGAAGATGGAACAATCAGCAGCGAAGCTGTTTTACATGTTGGCAAGGACCGATTCGAAGCCAGGAAAGATATGGTCGAAGAGCTGAAAGCAGCAGGACATGTGGTTAAAATAGAGGAATATACCCATCAGGTGGGCTTCTCAGAAAGAACCGATGTAGTGGTGGAACCCAGGTTGTCTTTGCAGTGGTGGGTCGACATGAAAAAGATTTCTGCACCTGCCTTACAGGCCGTTCAGGAGGGGGAAATCAATTTTCATCCTGCAAAGTTCAAGAATCTTTACCGGCATTGGATGGAGAACATCAAAGACTGGTGTATTTCACGCCAGCTATGGTGGGGACATCGCATTCCGGCCTGGTATGATCAAGAGGGTAGGTTCGTTGTGGCGTTGGATGAAAATGAAGCCAAGCAAAAATTCACTGCAGCCTTTGGGATAGCGGACCCATTGCTGAAACAAGACGAAGATTGTTTGGATACTTGGTTCTCCTCTTGGTTATGGCCTTTTGAAGTGTTCAAAGGAATATCGAACCCCGGCAACAGGGATGTGAATTATTATTATCCAACCAATACATTGGTCACCGCTCCGGAGATCATATTCTTCTGGGTTGCCAGAATGATCATGTCTGGTTACGAATACATGGGCAAGAAGCCCTTCCAGGATGTCTATTTCACAGGAATTGTGAGGGACAACCTGGGCAGAAAAATGAGCAAGCAGTTGGGCAACTCTCCCGACCTTTTGGAGATGATCGATGAGATTGGTGCGGATGCTGTTCGTTTCGGTATTTTGATTGCATCCCCCGCAGGTAACGATCTTCTGTGGGACAAAGCCTCCAATGAGCAGGGTAGGAATTTCATCAACAAGATCTGGAATGCCCTTAAACTTGTTCAATTGTGGAAGTCGAGAGCCAAGGAGAATTTGAGCGCAGGTGAAATCTCGTTGGCTTCCGATTGGCCACACCAATGGTTTGAAGCCCGCTCCCGACAAGTATTCTCAGAAGTTGATCAACTGATGGGCCAATTCAAACTCAGCGAAGCCCTGAAGACCCTGTACACACTGATATGGGATGATTTCTGCAGTTGGTACCTTGAGTGGATCAAGCCCGGTTTTGAAAAGCCCATGGATGCCGCACACTTGGAAAAAGCCATCACCCATTTTGAAAGATTGCTGGAAAGACTGCACCCGTTCATGCCATTTGTAACCGAAGAGATCTACCATGCACTCAGGGATCAACCAGTAGATCTTTGTGTGAAGCAGATTGAAACTTCGATAATGGTCTCCAATACTGATGCCCAGATATTGAAACAGTCTGATCTCCTGAAAACTGCCATTACTGCCATCCGTGATGCAAGGGTAAAGGCACAGATCAAGAACAAGGATCTAGTTACACTTTATTGTACTACCAAAGCTGCTGAGAACTGGACCTCCATCACGGATCTGCTCTGTAAACAAGTGAATGCTGCCTCACTGCAAATGGTTGATTCACCGGTTGCAGATACTATTCAGTTGGTCATTGGAGGAGATAGGTTCTATGTCAAAGCAGACAAGGAATTGGATACCGCCGCTCAAAAGGCAGAACTGGAGAATGAACTGAAGTATTATATCGGTTTCCTTGAATCTGTGGAAAAGAAATTGAGCAATGAAAGGTTTGTTCAAAATGCCAAACCAGAAGTTGTTGAACTGGAAAGGAAGAAACAGTCCGATGCACAAGAAAAGATCAAGCTCTTGCAGGAAAGCCTTCGCAATCTTTCATGATCGGAATGCGCTTGCATTGACAAAACATCTTGATCTGTTTCCAGAATCCTTTTCGTAATTTGGATGAAATCATCGTCCATGAAAAGGCTTTTGCTCGCATCACTCATCATCATCACCGCAAGTGCAAAGGCGCAGCAGCATGCAGCTGCCATCCTTCAGCAGCTTGATCAACAAAGAAACCATTATGAACAGATGGCAGTAACCATTTGGAAATGGGCAGAACCCGGCTACCTGGAAGACAAGACAACTGCACTCATGCAAGATGAGCTCGCCAAAGCGGGGTTCAAGATAGAAAAGGGGATAGCCGATATCCCAACAGCCTTTGTGGCAAGCTTTGGATCAGGCAAACCCGTCATTGGCATCCTGGCAGAGATGGATGCATTACCGGGCCTCTCCCAGCAACCCACCCCTGATCGAAAGCCGTTGGAAGAAGGAGGATATGGCCATGGATGTGGACACAATCTTTTTGGCACAGGATCTATTGCTGCGGCCATTGCTACCAAAAACTGGATGGCGGCCAACAATATCAAGGGAACCATTCGACTCTATGGTACACCTGCAGAAGAAGGTGCCGGTGGTGGCAAAACCTATTTGGTGAGAGCCGGGGTTTTTGATGATGTGGATGCAGTTCTGCACTGGCATCCCGGTGATAACAACAGTGCGAGTCCCTCTTCCTCATTGGCGTATAAAGTGGCTTTGTTTCGTTTCAAGGGACAGGCAGCCCATGCTGCAGCAGCTCCTGAGAAGGGGCGCTCCGCATTAGATGGCGTGGAAGCCATGAACTTCATGGTAAACCTTATGCGTGAGCATGTATCACAGGAAACAAGGATACATTATGTGATCAAAAAAGGGGGTCTTACCTCCAACATCGTACCTGATTTTGCGGAAGTGGAGTATACCATTCGTCATCCAACCGTTGCAGGCCTCAATGACATTTGGGATCGTTTGAACAAGACGGCTGATGCAGCCGCCATGGGTACTGGAACATCGGTCAGCCATGAGGTCATGACGGGACTTTACAATGTTTTGCCCAATGAAACATTGGCAAAGCTGGTACAAAAAAATCTTGAAAAAGTCGGAGGGGTATCTTATACTGCTGAAGAAACATCTTTCGCAGAAGCCATCAGAAAAACAGTAAGTGCAACCGGATTGCCATCTGTTGGCAGTGCTGCAGAAGTAAAGCCCTATGCATTGAATGGACTTACATCGGCTTCTACTGATGTGGGCGATGTGAGTTGGGTGGTGCCCACAGCGGGACTATCTACGGCTACCTGGGTACCGGGAATTCCTGCACACAGTTGGCAGGCGGTTGCGTGTGACGGCATGAGCATAGGGTTCAAAGGAATGATGGTAGCTGCCAAGACCATTGCTTTGTCAGCTGCAGATATCTTTCAGCATCCTGAAATTTTACCCATAGCCTCTGCTGAATTAAAGAAAGCAAGGGGAGGGGAAAGTTTTCAATACAAATCACTGGCAGGAGATAGAAAAGCACCTTTGGATTACCGCAAATAAAATCAGTTTCTGATCTCCCATTCGATTTCCTGGTTGACCCATTCTTCCCTGAATGGAGAAGAGATGCGGATATAGTTATCGGTATATCCCTCTATCATGCCATTGCGGTTCTCCTGCTCGAACAATACCTTTCTTGTTTGTCCCACTTGTGAAGCTCTGAAATACTGTGCCTTTTGATAGGAAAGGTTGCGCAGTATTTTATTCCTTTCATTTCTGGTATGAACCGGAACAACAGGTTTGATCTCCAATGCTTTTGTATGATCGCGTTCCGAGTAAGTGAAAACATGTAGGTAAGAAACATCCAGTGCATGCAGGAAGTCGAAGGTTTCCTGAAATTCCCTTTCTCCTTCTGCAGGGAATCCAACGATCACATCAACGCCTATGGCACAATCCGGCATCAGGGATTTGATCAATTCAATTCTTTCGGAATACAATTCCCTCTTGTACCTTCTCCTCATAAGTCCCAGTATGGTATTCGAACCGCTTTGCAAGGGTATATGAAAATGGGGCATGAATTTTTGGCTGTTGGCAACCAACTCAATAATCTCTGCGTTCAAAAGATTGGGCTCGATCGAGGAAATCCGATAGCGACTGATGGCTGGGAGCTTATCCAGTTCTTTGCAAAGACTGAGAAAATCAGTGCTGCGCTCACCATCGATGATGCCAAAATCGCCAAGATTGACGCCGGTCAAGACAATCTCCTTCACACCCTGTTTTCCAATCTCTTCTGCCTGGCGAATGACATTGTCAATCGTATTGCTTCGGCTCTTGCCCCTGGCCATGGGTATGGTACAAAATGAACAGCTATAGTCACAGCCATCCTGCACTTTCAGAAAAGTTCTTGTTCTGTCGGTCACGGAAAAAGAGGCATTGAAATCATGCACTTCCTCAATGTCGCAGCTGCAGATCTTGGTAGGATCTCCCTTGGTCAGTCCGCGCAAATGTTCTCCCAGGTTGAATTTTTCTGCGGCACCCAATACCAGGTCTACCCCCGGAATGGCAGCTATCTCTTCCGGTTTTAATTGCGCGTAACAACCTGTGATTACCACCAACGCTTCGGCATTTTGTTTTTGGATCCTTCTGACCAGTTGCCTGCATTCCTTGTCGGCATTTTCCGTAACCGAACAGGTATTGATCACGTATACATCGGCAGGTTCATCAAATTCCTTGCGGACAAAACCATCTTTTTCCAGCATTCTTCCCAATGTGGAAGTCTCTGAAAAGTTAAGCTTGCAGCCCAGGGTATGAAGCGCTATGGATCTATTTTCTGGCATGGGTTTGCAAAGATAATCAAACTAGTCATTACCCTTGTTTGCCGTATATTTGGTGTTGCGATGGCCATTTTCAAACCACTCCTTCGACTCATACAAATTCTTTACAGTCTGTATGCTTTTGCCCTGTTTATAGTGGTGATAGTGGGGGTTCTTTTTCCCTGTTTGATCCTCTGTTTGCCCTTGGGAAGGATCAAAGGAGGCAATATCATGTTTGATCTGTATCGTTTCCTGGGAAGGCTATGGTATTGGATGCTGGGGATCAGGCACAGCAATCATTATGAGTCGACTCCCGACCCGAATGGACAATATATTTTCATCGCCAACCATATTTCTTATCTGGATGCGGTCGACATCATTCTAACACTGAAGCATGATTTTCGCGCGATAGGAAAATTTGAGCTTCTCAAGGTTCCCATCTTTGGATTTTTGTATCGCTTTTGTGTGGTAACCGTGAACCGCTCCAGTGCAGAAGACAGGGCAAGAAGCCTTGCTGATCTGCGCAAGATGCTGGCCAAAGGGATTTCCATCATGGTTTTTCCTGAGGGTACTTTCAACATGGCTGACGGTCCGCTTGCACAGTTCTACGATGGTGCTTTCAAATTGGCCGTAGAAACAGGTAAGCCCATTCAACCCATCCTCTTGTTGGATACCTTTGACCGGTTGCATTATCGCAATGTTTTTACACTCACTCCCGGACGCGCAAGGGCTGTATACCTGGCGCCGATAGATCCCGCCCAACATCCAGGCGCTGATCACAAGGCCTTGAAAGAACTTGCCATCAAGCACATGTCTGATAAACTTATTGAATACAGGGCTTCCTGGATCAATCCCAATTATTTTCATCCACCCCGATAACATTCCTTTGTACGCCGAGATCATCATACCATTAGCCATTCCCAAAACCTATACCTATTCGATACCGGAGGAATTGAATACAGCTGTTATGCCGGGGGTAAGGGTAGAAGTGGTGTTCGGTCGGCAAAAAAGGTATTCCGGCATCATCAAATCCCTTTCAGATCAGGCCCCCAAGGGTTTTGAGCCCAAGCCCATCATCCAAGTGCTGGATCCTGAACCAGTTGTTTATCCGCTTCAATTGCAGTTTTGGAACTGGATGGCCAACTACTACATGTGCAGTGAAGGGGAGGTCATGTCAGCCGCATTGCCCACCCAGCTCAAACTCAGCAGCGAGACCATCCTCGTGTTGAATGAAGAATATGGGGAAGATTTTTCCGATTTGGATGAACAGGAATACCTGGTGGCCGAGGGGCTCCTGATCAAAAAGGAACTCAAAATGGAGGAGGTTCAGGGGATACTGGATCTTCATCATGTTTACCCGGTTGTGAAGCGCTTGTTGGATAAAAAAGTTTGCATGGCCTGGGAGAGCCTGAAAGAAAAGTATACTCCCAAAAAGGAAAATTTCATTCAGCTGCATGTCAATTATCACCAAGAGTCAGCCTTGGCTGATCTGCTGAACAACTGGAACAACCGGGCTGCCAAGCAGATGGAATTGCTGCTGGCTTTTTTGCACCTGCAAAAGACCGAAGGCGAAGTGAAACAAGCTGAGCTCCTAAAAAAATCTGGAGCCACCTCTACACAACTAAAAAGTTTGATCGAGAAAAATATCTTGGTGGCAACAAAGCAATCGGTGGATCGCTTGTCGTTTCAAGCCAAAGAAGTTAACATTGATTTTGAGCTTTCAGCAGTCCAATCCCAGGCATTGGAAACCCTCAGGACACAGTTAGATGACAAGGGCACATCCTTGCTCCATGGTGTCACCTCCAGTGGGAAGACACAAGTATACATAAAGCTCATTGAGGAACAGGTCCTGCAAGGCAGGCAGGTGCTCTACTTGTTACCCGAGATTGCCCTGACGGCCCAGATCATCAGGAGGCTGCAGGCTCATTTTGGTGGATACATTGCCATTTATCATTCCCGATTCAATCCCAATGAAAGGGTTGAGCTTTGGAACAAAGTGAAGAAAGGAGAGATCAGGGTGGTGCTGGGTGCCAGATCAGCGCTCTTCCTTCCCTTCGCGGATCTCTCGCTGATCATTGTAGATGAAGAGCAGGATGCTTCCTTCAAGCAACAGGATCCGGCTCCCCGATACCATGCAAGGGACGCGGCACTCTATTATGCCCGCATTGCCCAGGCAAAGGTGGTGCTCGGAAGTGCCACACCCAGTCTGGAAACCTATGCCCAGGCGGTTTCCGGAAAGTATGGTCTCGTAGAGATGTTTGAACGCTATGGCGGAGTGCAATTGCCTATCATTGAAACTGCTGATACAAGATCAATGGTTGATAACAGGATTGTCAAGCATGTCATCAGCCAGGGTTTGAAGGAAGCCATGGAGGAGGTCCTGAAGGCAGGTAAGCAGGTCATTCTTTTTCAAAACCGAAGAGGATATGCACCTTATAAAATTTGTGCCACTTGTGGTTTCATCCCGCATTGTGAAAATTGTGATGTAACCCTTACCTACCATAAGTTGCACCATCGTCTGCAATGTCATTACTGCGGCGCCTCCTATCCGGTTGTTACCACCTGCGCTGCCTGCGGCAGCGCGAACTGGATCGAAAGAAATTTCGGAACAGAGAAGGTGGAAGAAGAATTGATCCAGTTGTTTCCGGATCAGCATGTGGCGAGAATGGACATTGATACGGTCAAGGGAAAGCATGCGCACGATGAGATGATCCGGAATTTTGAAATGAAAAGAATGGACATCCTCGTGGGTACTCAAATGGTGGTAAAGGGGTTGGATTTTGAACATGTAGCATTGGTTGGTATACTCGATGCGGACGGATTGCTTTCCTTCACTGATTTTCGTGTCAATGAAAGGGCTTTTCAATTGATGGAGCAGGTCAGTGGCAGGGCAGGGCGGCGCGGATCTCAGGGAAAGGTGATCATCCAAACCACACAGCCCCAACATCCTGTGATCAAGCAGGTAATGGAACATGATTACAGAGCCTTTTATGAGCAGGAAATTGCCTCCAGAAAGATCTTTCATTATCCGCCTTATACCCGCTTGATTCAGTTTTTCTTTCGCCATGCCGACAAACAAAAGGCCCTGCAGGCTGCTGAATTTTTTGCCGCCAGGATGCTGCCCGTTTTTGGCGATTACCTGATCGGTCCCGCTGAACCCGTCGTCAACCGCATCCGTAACCGCTATATCTATGAGATCCTCCTGAAGCTGCCCCGTGATGGCTCGAAGAATACCATGGCCAGAACCCATATACAACAGGTCATGACCATGATGCAAAATGAATCTACCTATAAGTCGGTCCATGTTCAGGTCAATGTAGATCCTGCCTAAGGTTCAATGAAATCAATTATTTTTACAGACCGGGGACGCCGGAACCTGCTTTGATAACGCAACAAACCATACAAGAAATCCAGAACCGTATCGATATCATTGATATCGTAGGGAGCTTTGTCAAACTCAAAAGAAGGGGTACCAATTTCATTGGTAACTGCCCCTTTCATCATGAGAAAACGCCTTCGTTTACGGTTTCTCCCTCCAAGGAGATCTACAAGTGTTTCGGTTGTGGCAAGAGCGGGAATGCGATTGGCTTTGTCATGGACCATGAGAAGTACAGCTATGTGGAGGCTTTGCGATGGTTGGCACAACGCTACAATGTAGAAATTGAAGAGACAGAAACCAGTCCTGAATACCGAGAACAACAGCAACTGGCAGATAGTTTGCATATCTTGAACCAGTTTGCCAGCAAGTATTTCTCAGCACAGTTGAAAGAGTCTGAAGAGGGACAAAACATTGCACTTACCTATCTCAAAGAAAGAGGCTTTGATGATGCGACCATCCATAAATTTCAACTGGGATATTGTCCGGCCCAAAGAGATTCTTTTGCAAAGGAAGCCCTGAAGAACCAGTATAGTCCTGATTTGCTGAAGAGGAGTGGTCTCTGTGTGGAAAGAGATGGAGAGCTGGTTGACAATTACAGGGGGCGGATCATTTTTCCTATCCACAACCAGAGTGGCAAGATCATCGGTTTTGGCGCCAGGATCATTGGATCCAGCGATCGTGCTCCCAAATACATCAATACTCCGGAAAATGAGCTCTATGTAAAGAGCAGAATCCTGTATGGGTCCTATTTTGCGAGACAGACCATAGACCGACTGGATGAATGTTTTTTGGTGGAAGGCTATACGGATGTTACTGCCATGCACCAGGCAGGCATTGAGAATGTAGTGGCATCTGGGGGAACTTCACTTACGATCGACCAACTTCGGCTGATCAAAAAATATACCAACAACCTGACCATCATTTACGATGGAGACGCTGCAGGTGTGAAAGCAGCATTGCGGGGACTGGACCTGGCGATTGAAGAAGGGCTCAATGTTCAGCTGGTATTGATCCCGGACAAAGAAGATCCTGACAGTTATGTAAAGAAAGTAGGAGCGGATGCCTTCAGGGATTTTGTAAAGCAAAACAAAAAAGATTTTATTCTTTTTCAGCTGGAAGTGGCCTTGAAGGATGCCGGCAATGACAGCAATAGCAAGGCTGCGGTTGTGAACCAAATTGCAGAATCCATTTCCCGCCTGAACCGTACGGAAGATTTTACCAGACAGCAGGATTATATCAAACGTTGCGCACAGATCCTAAAGGTGGATGAACAAGGGTTGACGGCGTTGGTGAAAAAATTATCCCAGGAGAAACAGGGAAAGGATGAGAAAAGATTGCAAAGAGAAGCCGAAGCAATTCCAGTGGCAGGGGCTGAGGAAAAAATACCGGAAGATGCCGGGCTCGACTTGCTCTTTAAAGATGAATTCAATGAACAGGCAGTTATTCGTTCCCTTATAGAATTTGGATCCAGGGTTTGGGATGATACAAAGACGGTGGCTGAATTTATTTTTGAAGAGGTGGACAGGGATGGCTTGGAAGAGTTGTTTGACAACAAGGTATTGATCAGCATCCTACAAGATTATCGAAGCTTGTATCACCAGGGAAGCAATCCCACCGAAAAGAATTTTTTATACCATGCTGATCCCAATATTTGTCAGATGGCAGTATCCTTGCTTACAGAAAAGCACCAGATCAGTCCCAATTGGAACAAATACTTTAAAGGGGACATACTGGACAGGGACCAACGTTACCGGGAAGAGGTAGTGTCTTGCATGACCTATTTGAAACTTAAAAAAGTCAAGCGCCTGATTCTGGAAAATCAACTTGATCTTGAAAAAGAACAGACGGCTGATGACATGATGTTACTCCTGCAAACGCACCGTCATCTGAAACAGCTGGAGATGGACCTGATGAAAGGAGTTGGAACAGTAATATTCAAATAGCCTCACCCGAATTAATAAAAGAATACCTCATCCACAAATACCCAAGCTTTTTCTCCCTTACCATTGTGCCATTTGGGTAATTTCTGGATATTTTTTGCTTCAATCTCTATGTATTTATAATTGCCTTCTTTGACTGCTATCGAAAATGGAAGTGTAGCGTTGGGAAGGTGTTTGTCAGGCAGGGTTGGCTTGAATGTTCCAATGATTTTAGCATCCGTGCTGTTGGATCCACCCTTGATGATGATCATGGTTGGTGGAAATACATAGGACTGTGTATTTTGAGCAATGCTTAACATCACTTCTTTTATCATGGGGGCATTTGAAAAATGAAATCCCGCCTTCATCTGATTTTCCCTGAATCCCAGCCAGTACAAACCAAGGTTTCCAGTCTCGCCTTTGCTTAAATCTATCAGTCCCGCTGCACCAATTTTTCTGTATTTGGGTTCTGGTAAGGTGAGCAAGGTTGCAGAATCAGGCGCAATTCCTTTGGCAAAAAATGTATAGTCGGTTGTACCGCTATTCAGCCATCCATCTGCCACAGACATGGAAATAACCCTGGTGACTTTTTCAGGAGTAATGGGGCTGCTATAGAATATTCCATTTACTGAATCTGGCGCAGTACCATCAAGGGTATATTTGATTTTGACACCAGGAAGTGGATGCTTTAGCGCAATTTTTTCACCCGGTTCTAAAATGGTCTTGTCTCGATTTACGGGATAAGGGGCAGTCAGTTTAAGTCTTTCTGCTTTGTCTGGAATGAATCCAATGTCCCACTTGATGCTGGCATAGGATGTATTCAATTTGGCTGCTTCTTCCGGCCCAACTTTTGTGTTCCACAGGTATACCTGTTTCAGAGAGGGAAGGGAAGACAAAGCGGCAAGGGATTTGCCATCTACCTGCGTGCCTGCTACAGAGAGTTGCACCAATTTTTTATTGGCTTTTAATGCGGAAAGATTTTTTCCTGTAATGGCAGTTCCGTTGAGATTGAGCTTTTCCAGGTTTTCAAATTCATTGAGGATGGGAATGATGTTATCATCAGCCGGCATTCCTGATAGATTGATCTCAATGACCTGTTCGCGGATGCTCTGGCATTCTTTTAGTGCATTGGCACTGAATTGTTCTTTCAGGTAAAACTTCACGCTCAAGGCAGGTGAATTATTGGCAAGTGGCAATATCCTGCGGAATGGATTGTTCAAAGATTGAATCGTCTTGGCATCTGCGGCTTTGAAGTCATATGTTTTGGCCTTTTTTTCTGTGGAGGAAGCCGCTCTGACAGACATGACAAGATTTTTCAACAGGATCGAATCCGGAATGCTTTGTACGGTAGCCTTCTGGTCACCTCCGGCTTTGATCCATTCTGTGAACAACATGATCTCCTGTTCTGAAAGCTGTGCCTTGCCTTTTGGAGGCATGTGTTTTTTATCATCCATGTTGAGGGTCATTCTTTCCACCAGGATACTCTTGTCAGGGTCTCCTGAAACCCAGGCAGCTCCTGTTTTTCCTCCTTTGAATCCAGTCTCGAAGCTGCTCAGGTCCAACCCGCCTTTCTTCTTTTGACTGTTGTGACAGGTGATGCATTTGGACTGCAAGACAGGATGAATGGCCGCATCGTATACGGTTGTTTTATTGCTTAGGGGCGGAAAGCTTACTTCTTCTTCTTGCTGTAAGTCCAAGCTTAGAAAATCTTCGCCATGGGTCAGTGAACCACCGAAATGACTGCCAATGGCCATTGTTGCAATACTTGAAAAAAGTGCGGTATGCCAGATCACTTTATTATGGCTGGCATGTTGGAGGTACATCAGTCCGTGAGCGATCAATGCTGTTGTGACTCCCATCCATTTGTGCCAAAATAAAGTATTGGCATTGTATTCTTCGCCGGACGCCAGCAGGAGTCCACCCAAGGCTGCCAATGTAGCTGCCAGCGCAGTATAGGAAAGGTAAAAGCTAAAAATATTTTTCAGTACACCATTTTCAGGGTATTTGTTTTGAATCAAATACAATGGGAGCGCCAGCAACAAAAGGGTGATGGGTAAATGCAACAAGAGTGGATGTAATTTTCCGATATAGGCAATGAATGGTGGCAAAGCCGAAAGGTCAACAAAGCAAAGAAAGATCATGAAGACCTGCAGGACAATCAAACTATTCGAAATGATGGATAGGTGTTTCGACATGTTGGGTAGCGTTCTACTTATGCAATAATTCCTTTAACCAGTTCGCCTGCGATATCTGTGAGCCTGTAACGTCTGCCCAAATGTCGATAGGTTAACTGTTCATGATTGATGCCCATCAGGTGCAGTACGGTAGCGTGAAAATCATGAACGCTAACGGGATCTTTCACAATGTTGTATCCGAATTCATCGGTTTCGCCATAGACAACCCCAGGCTTTATACCGCCTCCGGCCATCCAAATACTAAAGCATTTGGGATGGTGGTCACGTCCATAATTAACGGCATCAATTTTTCCCTGACAGTAGTTGGTTCTGCCAAATTCACCTCCCCAGATCACAAGCGTTTCATCCAGCAACCCTCTTTGTTTCAGGTCTTTTATCAGACCTGCCGATGCCCTGTCTACATCTTCTGCCTGCATGAGCATGTCGTTTTTCAAGTTGCCATGGGTGTCCCAACCTTGGTGGTACAATTGAACAAAGCGTACGCCAGATTCTGAAAGTTTCCTGGCCAGCAAGCAATTGGCTGCATACGTTCCAGGCACCAGACAGTCAGCTCCGTACAACTTGATGGTGCTATCCGATTCTTTGCTTAGATCTGTGAGCTCGGGTACCGCACTTTGCATGCGATAGGACATTTCGTATTGCTGGATGCGTGCATTGATCTCTGGATCACCAAATTGAGAAAATGATTCTGCGTTGAATTGTGCCAGTTGGTCCAGCATATCCCTTCGGCTCTTTCTATCTTGTCCGCTAGGATTGTTTAGATAGAGGACGGGGTCTTCGCCGCTGCTGAAAACAACTCCTTGGTGCAGGCTATCCAAAAATCCGTTGGTCCATAGTTTTGAATAGACGCCCTGTCCATTTCCCCTGCCACGAGAAAGCAAAACACAGTAGGAGGGGAGATTGGAATTTTCACTTCCCAGTCCGTAACTCATCCATGCGCCCATACTGGGTCTGTTTCCCTGTTGTGCGCCTGTTTGAAAGAAGGTCAGTGCCGGATCATGATTGATGGCTTCGGTATGGATGGTCTTGATGATGCAGAGATCATCTACGACTGAAGCCATGTTGGGAAACAATTCAGAAACCCAAGCCCCTGATTGTCCATGTTGAGCAAAATTGAAGGTAGAGCCAACCAAAGGAAATTTTTCCTGGTTCGCAGTCATGCCGGTAAGTCTTTGACCCATCCGAATGGATGCGGGCAGCTCTTCACCATGCATTTTGTTGAGCAGTGGTTTGTAGTCAAATGTTTCCAACTGAGACGGCGCCCCATTTTGAAAAAGATAAATGATCCTTTTGGCTTTGGGGGCAAACTGTGCAACACCCAATGGGAGATTGGATTGTTCGGAGCTGCCAAAGAGTTGGTCTTTGAACAGCATAGAACCCAAAGCAGCACTGCCAAAACCTAATCCGGCTTTTGTCAGAAAATGTCTTCTGGTAACGTTGAGCCTGAATTGTTTTTCCTGGTTGTCCATGATTTTATTTTACAGTCGTTTCGTCAAGGTTAAAAAGCATTTGGTGTACCTGCATCAATGCAGCAGTAGCAGCAGGATCTTTGGTTTCAATTTGCTGAAATTCTCCTGCCTTCAAAAACTGAAGGGCTCTTTCCCGGTTGTTTTTGAACTTTGTCTTTTCCGCAGCAAAGTATGCGCTCAGCATCTTCATTTCCTTGTCGGAAGGTTTCCTGCAAAGGATGCGTTGAAAACTTTTTTGCAGCATTTCGTTTTCACCAAGGTTCATGTTTATTGTTCGCTGGGCCAGAACCCTTGCAGCTTCCAATAGCTGTGGATCGTTCATGAGCACCAAGGCCTGAAGGGGAGTGTTGGTTCTTGACCTTGTTACTTCACATTGATCCCGGGTGCTGGCATCCATGATCAGCAAGGCAGGTGGAGGGGCTGTTCTTTTGATAAAGTTGTATAGGCCTCTTCTGTACAATTTTTCTCCCTTGTCCTGCACATACCTTGCCAGTTCACCTCTTCCCGAAGTGGTGGATTCCCATACCCCTTTGGGTTGATAGGGTTTTACACTGGGACCTCCAATTTCTTCATTTAAAATGCCGGAAGCACTCAGCAAAAGATCCCTTTGCAATTCTGCTGTTAATCGAAGTCTTGGGTAATAACTGTAGTACTTGTTTTCAGGATCCAATTCGAGTTTTTTGCTATCTCTTTGTGCGGATTGTCTGTATGTGGCGGAGGTCACCATCTTTTTTACCAGTTTTTTGATGTCCCAGCCATTTTCACGGAAATCCACAGCCAGCCAGTCCAGCAATTCAGGATGGGTGGGGAGTTCTCCCTGCATGCCCATGTCTCCAATGGTTTTGACCAATCCCTTGCCAAAAAACTCATTCCAAATTCTGTTGACAAAAACCCTTGCTGTCAGGGGGTTTTCCGCTGAAAGCATCCATTTGGCCAGACCCAGTCGGTTCTTCTCATATTTCTTGAGATCAAAGGGCATGATGGATTTGGGGGTATTCATTTCCACCGTATCGGAAGGTTGATCATAATTGCCTCTTCTCAAGACGCGCGTTGGACGAATGTCTGCGCTGTCTTTCATGATCATCACCGTCACATCATTGGTGTCTTTTTTGTTGATGAAATGCAGCATGTTCTGGATATCGGCTGTGCTGATTTTCATGTTTGGCGGATCTCCGGGTGATGCAAGGCCGATGTCGCCAACCAGTCCTTTTTCCGGTACTTTATCAAAGAAGGCAAACATGCTGTAATAATCCTTTTGAGAAATGGGGTCGTATTTGTGGTCATGGCATTTGGAACATTCTAATGTAATGGCCATGAACGCCTTGCCAAAGGTGTTGGTGCGGTCTGTAACATATTCGATCCTGTATTCTTCGTCAATGATGCCGCCTTCTTGTGTTATTTTATGGTTTCTGTTGAAGCCGGTGGCCAACAATTGTTCTTTGTTAGGATTGGGGAGCAGATCTCCTGCCAATTGCCAGGTAAGGAATTTGGCAAATGAATAATTCTGGTTGAAGGCATGAATCACCCAATCTCGCCAGGGCCACATGGTTCTGTAGCCATCATCCTGGTAACCATGGCTGTCGGCATATCTTGCCAGGTCCATCCATTGTATGGCCATCTTTTCTCCGTAATGCTTATTGGCCAGCAATTCGTCTACTATTTTTTCATAAGCATTGGGTGATGGGTCTTTGATGAATCTTTCCTGCATCTCTATCGTGGGCGGAAGACCGGTCAGGTCCATGCAAACCCTCTTGAGCAATACTTCTTTAGAGGCCTCGGGATTCTGCTTCAATCCCTTTTTTTCTTGTTCTGCCAATATAAAATGGTCGATCTCATTAATGGGGTGCAAATCTTCGTCTACTACAGGAATGGCTGATTTTACCGGTGGGATGAAAGACCAGTGTTTCTTGTATTTGGCACCTTGTGCAATCCATTTTTTGATGATAAGAATTTCATCCTTTGTGAGCATCAGGTTAGAGGAGGGGGGAGGCATGACTTCAGCAGTATCCTTTGAGCTGATGCGGAGATAAAGTGCAGAGGAGAGTGGGTCACCCGGTACGATAACATGCTGGGATGGGTCATCTTGCAAGGCGGCAAAAGCCCCTTCTTCAGTATCCAGTCTTAAGTTGGCCTCTCTTTTATTGGCATCTGGGCCATGACACTTGAAACACCTGTCAGATAAAATCGGCCTGACATGAAAGTTGAAATCAACCACATCAGGTATTTCGTTTGGAGCAGTATTTCGGCTTTGTAATAGCCATCCTGCAATGCCTAAAGCGAACAGCAAAATGCCGCCTACATAATATTTTTTGCTCAGTTGTGAAATGCGAAAAAAGGAACTCATATGGCAGGTGTCGATTGTCCGCTGAAGATAACAAAAAAACAAAACAAACGCTGCTTGTTGCAACCCGATATGTCAGGGCTCAATGCCCAAAAACAGTAACTTTGTTATTCCGTTTCTATGTAATTAAACACCTATGACAACAAATCAACCTGCTTTCCTGAAAAATGCTGAATTGATCTCGTTTGTGAATGAGATGGCATCCGTTTGCACACCTACTGATATCAGGTGGTGTGATGGCTCCACGGAAGAGTACAATGAACTTTGTGAACTGCTTGTTTCCAATGGAACTTTTAAACGCCTCCATCCCGATCGTTGGCCCAATAGTTTTGCCTGTAATTCCGATCCAAGTGATGTTGCCCGGGTAGAAGACAAGACCTTTATCTGCAGCAGGCGAAAGGAAGATGCTGGTCCCACCAACAATTGGGTCGATCCCAAGGAAATGAAAGCCAAAATGAAGGGATTGATGCAGGGGGCCATGAAAGGCAGGACCCTGTATGTTATCCCATTCTGTATGGGACCGATAGGGTCTCCCATCAGCAAGTTGGGTGTTCAGGTTACGGATTCCCCTTATGTGGTGGTCAACATGCACATCATGACCAGGGTAGGCACCACGGTGCTGGAACTGCTCAATGAAGGATCAGAATACATCAAGTGTTTGCACTCTTTGGGGGCGCCGCTGGAACCCGGACAAAAAGATGTTTCCTGGCCCTGTAATCCTTCAACCAAATACATCGTTCATTATCCGGAGGATAGAGCAATCGTTTCGTATGGATCAGGGTATGGTGGGAATGCATTGCTGGGAAAAAAATGCTTTGCCCTGCGCATTGCATCGGCCATGGCAAAAGAAGAAGGATGGCTGGCAGAACACATGCTGATACTGGGGGTAGAAGATCCACAGGGTCGCAAAACCTATGTGGCCGCTGCCTTCCCCAGTGCCTGTGGCAAAACCAATTTTGCCATGTTGATTCCACCGGCCGACATGAAGGGTTGGAAGGTGACAACGGTAGGAGACGATATCGCTTGGATCAAACCGGGCAAGGATGGTAAATTGTATGCCATCAATCCTGAGTATGGCTATTTTGGCGTTGCACCCGGTACCAATGCCAAGACCAATCCCAATGCAATTGCGGCCCTCAAAAAAAACAGCATTTTCACGAACGTGGGAATTACACCTGACGGAGATGTTTGGTGGGAAGGGTTGACAAAGGAAGCGCCCAAGGAGGTTTACAACTGGAGAGGGGAGTTGCATGACCCCGCTTCCGGCAAACCCGTAGCACATGCCAATGCAAGGTTCACCGCACCGGCACATCAATGTCCCAGCATCGACAGCGAATGGGAAAATCCGGCAGGTGTTCCGATCAGTGCTTTTATTTTTGGAGGAAGACGAAGCAATACAGTCCCATTGTTGTACCAGGCTTTCAACTGGAACTTTGGCGTATACCTCGCTGCTACCATGGGCTCTGAGACCACGGCGGCGGCATTTGGTGAAATAGGAAAAGTAAGAAGAGATCCTTTTGCCATGCTTCCTTTCTGTGGTTACCACATGGCGGATTATTTCAACCACTGGCTTCAGTTGGGTCGAGAAATCCCCAATCCTCCCAGGATCTTTGGTGTAAACTGGTTCCGAAAAGACAAGGACGGCAACTTCATCTGGCCGGGTTTTGGCGACAACATGCGCATGCTGAAATGGGTGGTCGAGCGAGTTTATGGAGAAAGGGTATCCATTGAAAGCCCCATTGGGTGGGTGCCGAGGTATGAAGACATCGACTGGGGGGCTTTGAATTTCACCCCAGAACAGTATGAAGCGGTAATGGATGTGGACCGGGAATTGTGGAAAAATGAGATCCTTGCCCATGAAGAACTCTTCGCAAGGATGTATGACAAACTGCCCAAAGAGTTTTTCTTCATGAGGGAACTCTTGCTCTCCGGCTTGTGGAGGTCTCCGGAACATTGGACACTTGCTCCGGAAACACACTGATAACATTTTTCTTATGATAAATAGCTTTCAAAGAAGCATCTTTACTTCTGTCTTGATACTTTTTTCCATGCTGGGATACAGTCAGTTTTTGAGTACCGAAAAATATCCAGTCTATGATGGGAGAGATTTAGGATTGACGTATACCCCCAGTGCTTCAACCTTTAAAATTTGGAGTCCGGTTGCAGAAAAAGCCGAACTGATATTGTATCGTTCTTCCTTGGGTCAAGACAAGATTGCTTCTTATCCCATGCAACGCTCTTCCGCTGGTACCTGGGTGAAAAAACTAGACCGCAATCTCAAAGGGGTATACTATGTATTCAGGATTTTTACCCATGGCAAATGGTTGGCAGAAGTTCCGGATCCCTATGCCAAGGCTGTTGGAACCAACGGGAGGAGAGCGGTTGTCATCGATCTCAAAGAGACCAATCCCTTTGGATGGGAATCGGATAAATCCCCCGTATTCAGCGGCAGGAAGGATTTGAAACCAGGGATGGGCGGCCTGCCCGTAGATGCGATCATATATGAAGCACATGTGCGGGATCTGACCATTGATGAATCCTCTGCCGTTCAAAAAAAGGGCAAGTATCTGGGGCTGACAGAAGAAGCGGCGATGAACATAGGCGGTGTGCAAACAGGATTGGATCATATACAAGAATTAGGGGTTACCCATGTTCACTTGTTGCCTTCCTATGATTTTTTCAGTGTAGACGAAAGCAGACCGGATAGTCTGCAGTACAATTGGGGCTATGACCCACTGAATTACAATGTTCCGGAAGGGAGCTATTCCACCAATCCGGCAGATGGAATTACCCGGATCAAAGAATTCAAGCAACTCATTCAAGCGCTGCACCGCAAGGGTTTGAGGGTTGTAATGGATGTTGTATACAACCATACCATGCTGACAGAAAATTCCTATTTCAATCAATTGGTTCCGGGGTATTACTACAGACAAAAAGAAAATGGAGATTTCTCCAATGCTTCAGCCTGTGGTAACGAAACAGCCAGCGAAAGGCCGATGATGCGAAAATTTATCCTGGAATCTGTAAAGTATTGGGTAGAGGAATACCATGTGGATGGTTTCAGGTTTGATCTCATGGGCATTCATGACATACAAACCATGAACCAGCTCTCCAAAGAATTGCACGCCATCAAGGCGGATATATTGTTGTATGGTGAAGGATGGACAGCAGGATCTTCGCCCTTGCCCGATTCCCTTCGGGCATTGAAAAAGAATGCCTATCAACTCGATCGTATTGCTGTTTTCAGTGATGATCTGAGAGACGGAATCAAGGGCAGTGTTTTTGAGCATGCCGACAAAGGGTTTGCTTCCGGCAAGGCGGGAATGGAAGAAACCATCAAATTTGGTGTTACCGCCGCTTGCAGACATCCACAAGTGGATTATTCTAAAGTCAATTATTCCAAAGGACCTTATGCCAGTGAACCAGGACAAGTGATCAGCTATTGTGAATGCCATGACAACCATGTGCTTTGGGATAAACTGGCTATTTCCAACAGCGAGGCCAGCACAGAGGATCGAAAAAAAATGCACCAGTTGTCATTGACCATTGTGCTGACTTCTCAGGGGATTTCATTTCTTCATGCCGGAACCGAATTCCTCAGGTCCAAAAAAGGAGTTGAAAATTCTTTCAATGCAGGGGATAGCATCAATGCCATCAACTGGTTTGAAAAAGCGGATAACAGCGATGTATACCAATACATCCGCGCACTTATTCAGATGAGAAAAGACCATCCTGCCTTTCGGCTCACCCAACAACAGCAGATCAGCAGCCTGATCGAGTTTGATCAGCATGCTGTGCCCGGTCTGGTTTCCTATCGTGTTGATGGTGAAAAGGCAGGGGACAACTGGAAAAAGATCCAGGTAATCTACAATGGCAGCCACCAAGACCGGTCGGTTACATTGAGAGAAGGAAGCTGGAATTTGTTCAGCATCGGAAACAAGATCACCAATCCATTGCTTACCCAGCAAAAAGTGGAGGGTTCGATCCTGGTTCCGTCATTTGGAGCTGCTATTTTGTACAGGAATTGACCCTTTGGTTTTATTTGTTCGTATCCGGTCCATGCAATACTTTTGCACCACGAAAAATTTTTTCTTATGGGAAGGATTATAGCATTTCGTGAAGCCCTCAGGGAAGCCATGCAGGAAGAGATGAGAAGGGATGAGAGAGTGTTTTTGATGGGGGAAGAGGTTGCAGAATACAATGGTGCCTATAAAGTAAGCCAAGGCATGCTGGATGAGTTTGGCCCAAAGCGGGTTATTGATACACCCATCGCTGAGCTTGGATTCACAGCCGTTGCTGTGGGTGCTGCCCAAAACGGCCTTCGTCCCATTGTGGAATACATGACCTGGAATTTTGCCGTACTTCCCCTCGATCAGATTTTGAATACTGCCTCTAAAATGTTGGCCATGAGTGGCGGGCAGGTAGGTTGCCCCATCGTTTTCAGGGGAGCCAATGGTTCAGCCGGACAATTGGGAGCACAGCACTCCACTGCCTTTGAAAGCATGTATGCCAATATACCTGGATTGAAAGTAATTTCTGTTTCCAATCCCTATGATGCAAAGGGTCTTTTGAAGAGCGCCATCCGTGATGATGATCCGGTTGTTTTCATGGAGAGTGAGTTGATGTATGGCGACAAAGGAGAAGTACCTGAAGAAGAATATCTCATTCCGATAGGCAAGGCAGATGTGAAGAGAGCCGGTCGCGATGTTACCATCGTTTCCTTTAACAAGATGATGAAAGTTGCCTTGGGTGCTGCCGAAGAGTTGGAAAAAGAAGGCATCAGTGCAGAGGTGATCGATCTCAGAACCATCCGCCCCCTTGACTGGATGACCATATTCGAGAGTGTAAAGAAGACAAACAGGCTGGTGATTGTGGAAGAACAATGGCCATTTGCATCTGTTTCTTCAGAAATTACGTACCGCATACAAAAGGAGGCATTTGATTATTTGGATGCTCCGATCAGGAGGATCACTGCAGCAGATGCTCCCATGCACTATGCGCCCAACCTGGTAGCCGCTTATCTTCCGGACGTTGCCAGGACCGTAAAGTTGGTCAAAGAAGTCATGTATATCCAGAAATAATGTGTTGAAGCACTATACTTTTCTGTCGTTATTATTCTTCCATTCCTTTCTACTGGAAGCACAAGATGAAAAAGTATTAAAAACGCCACAATCCCCCAAAGCAAAGGATACAAACCTGGTTGTCCTGGAACCAGTCGTTGTTCGAGGATTCGAATCAAACGCGCTACTTCAAAAAACTCCTGCATCCATTGGTGTAATTTCTGCCAATGGGATCCGTCCCATGAACGGTACAAGTACCCTGGGTTTGTTGCCGGCTTTCAATCAGCTGTCTGGCGTCAGGTTTGAAGAGCGTTCTCCAGGAAGTGTTAGGCTATCCATTCGTGGAAGTCTTCTCCGTTCACCCTTTGGGGTCAGAAATGTCAAGATGTATCTCGATGAATTTATTTTTTCAGATGCTGGGGGCAATAGTTATTTGAATTTGCTGGACATCAACAGTGTCGGAACTGCGGAAGTGCTGAAAGGTCCTGCAGGAAGTTTATATGGTGCAGGAACAGGAGGGGCCGTACTGCTGGGAACGGCTAAAATTTTAAGTGATAAGACCGTTGACAGCAGTGCTTGGAAATTGGTGATGAATGGAGGAAGATTTGGTTCTTTTAACGAGGCCCTGCATTACCAGTACAATGGTAAAGATGCAAAGATTCAGGTGTTACAGGGGCATGCACAGTCTGATGGGTACCGGGATCAGACAAAGATGAGAAAAGATAACCTGATGATGCGGCTGGGATTTAAGAACAGTGATAAGTTCAGCACTGATTTTTTATTGTTGCTCACTGATCTCTATTACCAAACACCAGGTGGCTTAACGCTTTCGCAATTCGAAAGCAATCCGCGTCAATCGAGGCCAGCCACTGCAGTGTTGCCATCCTTCAAAGACCAGAAAACAGCAGTGTACAACAAGACCGCTGTATTGGGAATTGCCAATACTGTTCAGCTTTCCAAAAGTTGGAAAACGGTCACAGCCATCAGTTCCTCAATCACTGGATTTAAAAATCCTTTTCTTACAAATTATGAAAAAAGAAGTGAGTTGAATGTTGGGTTGAGATCCAAGTGGGTGTATGAGAAAAACATTGGGATTCCAATACAATGGGTTAGTGGCATAGAACTGCAAACCGGTGATTATTCCATTGATAGCAGTGGAAACAACAAAGGTGTTCCGGATGCAAACAAAGTGACGGACAATATCGTTGCAAGGCAGCAATTTCTTTTTTCACAGGTGCAAGTCAGTCCCTTTTCGTTCATGCGATTTCAAACAGGATTCAGCTATAATAATTTTCGATACAGCATCGAAAGGACTTTGGGTATTCCAAACAATGGAATGATTGACATGAATTTCAAGGGGCAACTGTTGCCGAGGTTTTCATTGATGATCAATCCCATTGAGCCTCTCGGTTTTTATGCAGTGATATCAAAGGGGTATTCATCACCTACCATTGCTGAGATAAGGCCTTCTGCTGGAGGGATATACAAAGAACTTCAGGCGGAATATGGATGGAACAAAGAATGGGGCGTCAAGTTCAGTGCCTTGCGCAGCAGGTTTTCATTGGAGTTGGTCCATTTTCAATTTGACCTGAAAGATGCGATTGTCAGGCAAGTCAATGCCAGGGGTGCCGAGTATTTCATCAATACAGGCTCCACCCAACAAAAAGGATGGGAGACGGATATTTCCATGTTGATCCTGAATAGACAACCGGGCAATGGTCTATACAGAATGACTGCATCTGCTGCTTATTCAAAAAACAGCTTCCGATTTCTTGAGTACAAACCCAGTGGTGCAAATTTTTCAGGAAACAAACTCACTGGAGTGCCATCAGAAGTTGTATCCATGGGAGTGCAGTTTTCATTCCTTAAACGGTTCTTTTGCAATCTAAATTTTTACTATGCCGGAGCCATCCCCCTGAACGATGCCAATACTGCATTTGCCCAACCTTACCGGTTGTGGCAGGGCAAATTGGGATGGGAAGGGAAAATGGCCAAGAAGAACTGCAGCATTTACCTGGTTGCAGATAATATTTTCAATGAACGATACGGATTGGGAAATGATATCAATGCATTTGCCGGAAGGTTTTACAATGCAGCACCCTCCCGTAATCTGCAGGCTGGATTTAGCTTACAGTTATAAGAAATTACCAGGTACGAAAAACATAGACAACTGTTTTACAGCCGTTGTGTAATGATGGGCAGGATTTCCTTTTTCCAGCTAACAAAATTCCCCTCCAAAATTTTTTCTCTTGCTGTTTTGACGAGCCATAAATAAAACGCCAGGTTTTGGATGCTGGCAATGGTAAGTCCAAGTATTTCCTTGCTTTTCAACAAATGGCGTAAATAGGATTTTGAGTAATAGGAAGAAACATTGTTATCGAGCAGCGGGTCTAAAACAGCATGATCAAACTCCCATTTTTTATTGTCGATATTGATCACACCTTGTGTGGTGAAGAGCATGGCATTTCTTCCATTGCGGGTAGGCATGACACAATCAAACATGTCCACTCCCAAGGAAATGCATTCCAAAAGATCGGCAGGGGTACCCACTCCCATCAGATAGCGTGGCTTGTTCTCTGGAAGGTGTTCGCAAGACCAATCACAGAATTCATGGATCATCTCAGTGGGCTCACCCACACTCAGACCCCCTATGGCATTTCCCACTGCATCTTTTGCGCTGATGTATTCACAGGAGGCTTTTCTCAAATCCTTGTGTGTTCCGCCCTGTACGATGGGGAAAAGATTTTGGGTATATCCGTAGAGCGGTTCCGTATGATTGAATTGATGAAAACACCTGTCCAGCCATCGGTGCGTCAAATCCATTGAGTCCTTGACATATTTATACTCGCTGGGGTAGGGTGGACATTCATCAAATGCCATGATGATGTCACCGCCGATCACCCTTTGGATGTCCATGGCTTTTTCAGGCGTAAAAAGGTGTTTGGAGCCATCGATATGGCTTTGAAAAACAACCCCCTCTTCACTGATCTTTCGGTTGGCGGCCAGAGAGAAAACCTGGTAACCTCCGCTGTCTGTTAGAATAGGTTTCTGCCAGCCATTGAAGGCATGCAGCCCTCCAGCAGATTGGAGAACTTCCATTCCTGGTCTAAGGTAAAGATGATAGGTATTGCCCAGGATGATCTCAGCTTTGACATCCTCTCTCAATTGTTGTTGTGTCAGGGCTTTTACAGTTCCTGCAGTTCCCACTGGCATGAAGATGGGCGTTTGTATGGTACCATGATCTGTTGTGATCGTTCCCGCACGTGCCTTGGATAGGGTATCTGTTTTTTCCAGTTTAAATGTCAACGGAGGCATGGTGCAAGTTAATCAGAAAGCCGGGATGAAAATTTTGCAGTAGCAAGGATTTTATTGACGCCCATCCTTTACTTTTGGAGTTCTAAAAAATATTTATGGAAACAGGACTGCTTCACTTACACAACTTGCTTCGCTGGATCATTGTGGTTCTTCTTTTGTTGTCAATTGTCAAAGCATATACCGGTTGGAAAGGCAACAAGTCATTTTCTGCAGGCGATGCCAAGATCTGGCTGTTCACGATGATTGCCTCCCATATCACCTTGTTGCTGGGCCTTTATCAATGGTTGATGGGCAGGTATGGCCTCCTCACTTTTGAGATCCCAGCAGGCAGTTCCAGGATGAAGGATCCCTTTATCCGATTTTTTCAGGTAGAGCATCCCGTTTCGATGTTACTGGCCATCCTCTTCATCACCTTGGGACGTGGCATGGCAAAAAAAGACCTGAGCGATTCCCTCAAATACAGACAGGCCTTTGTTTACTTTTTCGTGGCTTTGCTGCTGTTGCTCGCTGCAGTACCCTGGCCTTTCAGGGGCGAGATCATTGGAAGACCGCTTTTTCCAGGGATGTAATAGTCTCTCAATGGTTTGATAATCAAACTATTATAACGGTATTATCGGAGTCAGGTCCTGAAGGATCGACCCATTTCTCAAAAACAGGTCAAAAGGATTGAAAATATCCACCAAGATATTTTTACAATTCCATTGATTATCTTATCTTTGCGCTCCCAAATTATGGCCAAGCAAGCACTCATCAAGCAGGACGGAGTTATCATTGAAGCACTCAGCAATGCTATGTTCAAAGTGAAATTGGAGAATGGACATGAGATTCTTGCGACCATTTCAGGAAAAATGAGGATGCACTACATCCGCATTCTTCCAGGCGATAAGGTGGGAGTGGAGATGAGCCCGTACGACCTCACAAGAGGAAGGATCATTTTCAGATATAAATAAAAAGACCTAAAAGGTCATAAAACAGGTATATGAAAGTAAGAGCATCCATCAAGAAGCGCAGTGCGGATTGCAAAATTGTTCGCCGCAAGGGTAAACTTTATGTGATCAACAAAAAGAATCCCCGATTCAAGCAGCGTCAGGGTTAATCCACATTCAAACAACAAGAAAAATACAATAAACATTTATGGCTCGTATTGCAGGTATTGATTTGCCAAAGAACAAAAGAGGTGAGATTGGTCTCACTTACATCTATGGCATCGGACAGTCCACTGCCCAGTACATTTTGTCCAAGGCAGGGATCGATTTCAACAAAAAAGTAAATCAGTGGAATGATGATGAGCTGAATGCCATCAGGTCTATCATTACCAATGAGTTCAAGGTTGAAGGTCAGCTTCGTTCTGAAGTTCAAATGTCCATCAAGCGTCTGCTTGACATCGCATGTTACCGCGGTCTTCGTCACCGTAAGGGACTGCCTGTTAGGGGCCAGCGTACCAAAACCAATGCCCGCACGAGGAAAGGAAAGAGGAAGACTGTTGCAGGTAAGAAAAAGGCTCCTAAGAAATAATCAACCGGAAAGTGGCGAATGCCGCTTTTCTGTTATTATAAATTGCACCCATAACAACTGTTCAACGCCGGAAACCAGGTGCAGGCAAGGGTTGATCAGGGCCTGAAAAGGTTGACAACATTTTGAATACCTATTTTAAATTACAATGGCAAAAGCACAACAGAACAGCGCAAAAGCCGCTGCAAAGAAAAGGGTGGTAAAAGTTGATAGTTTCGGGGATGCCCACATCAACGCCACATTCAACAACATCATTATTAGTTTGACCAACAAGGCAGGCCAGGTTATTTCCTGGAGCAGTGCCGGTAAGATGGGCTTCAGGGGTTCCAAAAAGAATACTCCTTATGCAGCGCAGATGGCAGCACAGGATTGTGCCAGGGTTGCATTGGAAGCTGGTCTTAAGCGTGTGGATGTATATGTAAAGGGTCCAGGTGCCGGTAGGGAAGGTGCAATTCGCGCATTGGCCAATTCCGGAATCGAGGTGGTTATGATCAAGGACATCACTCCTTTACCGCACAACGGCTGCCGCCCTCCTAAAAAGCGTCGTGTATAATCAATATTCATAACAGGACATCGGATTCAGTTTTATGATTTTTTCATAATCCGCTGTTCAAACTAAAAAATCAAAATTCATTACAAATGGCACGTTACACAGGTCCCAAAACAAAGATCTCCAGGATTTTCGGTGAGCCGATTCTGGGCAATGCAAAGTATCTAGACAAGAACAGCAATCCTCCCGGTCAGCATGGCGCACAACGCAAGCGCAAGCAATTGGGTGAATATGCTATCCAGCTGAAAGAAAAGCAAAAGGCTAAATATACCTATGGTGTATTGGAGCGTCAGTTCCGCAAAACTTTTGAGGAAGCAGCCCGCCTGAAGGGTGTTACCGGTGAAAACCTCATCAAGTTGTTGGAAGCACGTTTGGATAATACCGTTTACCGCATGGGTATTTCTCCTTCACGTCCTGCTGCCCGCCAGTTGGTTTCTCACAAACACATCATGGTAAATGATGTAGTGGTGAATGTTCCTTCTTATCAACTGAAGCCAGGTGATGTAGTTTCCATTGCTGATAAGAGCAAAGAGAATGCCAGTGTGAAAAGCCTGATGAGACCCAAGAATCCAAAGATCGGATGGGTGGATTTCAACGAGGGACAATTGACTGGTACCTTTGTAGCCTATCCTGAAAGGGAGAATGTTCCTGAGAACATCAAGGAACAACTGATCGTTGAATTGTATTCTAAGTAATCTGCCTGATGCCGGCTTGCCGGCCTTGGGTTTTCATATCACCCGTTCTCCCAATAAAATTGGGAACAACAAGTAAAAACAGAAATTTAAATATGGCCATTTTAAATTTCCAGCAGCCGGACAAAATTGTCCTCCAGAAAGCAACCGATTTCGAAGCACAATTCGAATTCCGTCCACTTGAACCCGGATACGGTGTTACCATTGGTAATGCACTCCGCAGGGTTCTCCTGAATTCATTGGAAGGTTATGCCATCACTGGTATTGTCATTGAAGGCGCCGACCATGAGTTTGCAACCCTCAAAGGTGTTGTAGAGGATGTAACAGAGATCATTCTGAACCTCAAGCAAATCAGGTTCAAGAAAATCCTTGATCATGATGTTCAAACTGAGAAGTTGAACCTCAGCATCAAAGGAAAGTCTGAGTTCACTGCCGGCATGATCGACGAAGTTACCGGAACATTCCAAGTAATGAATCCTGAATTGCTCATCTGTACGATGGACAGCTCAGCCAAACTCAATATTGAACTGCATATCTCCAAAGGAAGGGGTTATATCGCTTCTGAAGAGAACAGGATCAAAGAAGCTCCATTCGGATTCATTCCCATTGACTCCATCCATACTCCCATCAAAAATGTGAAGTATGCGATCGAGAATACCCGTGTTGAGCAACGCACAGATTTCGAAAAACTTTTGTTGGATGTGGTTACCGATGGTACCATCCATCCAGAGGAAGCAGTGAAGCAGGCATCCAGGATCTTGATCCAGCACCTGATGATCATCACTGACGAGAACATCACTTTCGATAACAAGGAAGAGAAGAAGGAAGATCTGGTGGATGAGCAAACCCTCCAGTTGAGGAAAGTGCTCAAAACTCCATTGGAAGACCTGGACCTTTCCGTACGTGCCTTCAATTGCTTGAAAGCGGCTAAGATCAACAGCTTGAGCCAGTTGGTGCAATACGAGCAGGAAGACCTGATGAAGTTCAGGAACTTTGGTCAAAAGTCTCTTTCTGAGATCGAACAGGTACTCCAAGAGAGGGGTCTTCATTTCGGAATGGACCTCGCCAAGTTGGGTATCGATGTAGAAGAATTTTAATCAAACAAACCATAACAGGCTGTAATTCCTGACACGGTACAGCTTTAAAACAAACAGTCATGCGTCACGGAGACAAAATCAACAACCTGGGCAGAAAGAAAGCCCATCGCGAAGCCCTCTTGGGCAACATGGCCAGCCAATTGATCACGCACAAGCGTATCGTAACTACATTGGCCAAAGCCAAAGCATTGCGCACCTTCATCGAGCCACTGATCACCAAGACCAAGAAGGCAGATAGCAAGGAGCAAATCATGCACAACCATCGTCTTGTTTTCTCTCATTTGCAGGACAAAGCTGCTGTAAAGGAGCTTTTCACTGTAATCGGACCCAAAGTTGCCAGTCGTCCCGGTGGATATACCAGGATCATCAAATTGGGCATCAGGGTAGGTGATAATGCAGAAAGAGCCATGATTGAATTGGTTGATTTCAATGAAATATATGGTAAGGGAATGGGTGAAGCTGCTGCTCCTGCCAAGAAGACAAGGAGAAGTGGTGGTGCCAAGAAGAAAGCTGCTGAAACTGCTGCAGCTGAGGCCCCTGCAACGGAAGCACCTGCTGCTGAAGCGGCTGCTGAAGAAGCAACACCTGCTGAATAAGAAAATGTTGATAAATTATCTTTTCAAAAGGCAGGACTATTGTTCCTGCCTTTTTTAATTTGCACCTGTAAATCATCCAACATGCCTACAAAGGAATCGTCCTCAGTCCCCGCAGTCCTCGTTTTGGAAGATGGAATGGTATTTCATGGCCGTTCCTTTGGTAAGATCGGAACCACCTCCGGGGAACTCTGCTTCAATACAGGAATGACAGGATATCAGGAAGTATTTACAGACCCCAGCTATTATGGTCAGGTACTGATCATGAACAATGTTCATACCGGTAATTATGGTGTCAAGCCAGAAGACGTGGAAAGTGAAACGGTGAAGATCAAGGGTTTGATTGGAAGAAACCTGGAAGAAAAATACAGCCGCATGATGGCAACTGATTCATTGCAGCAATATCTTATTGACCAGCAAGTTGTTGCCATTGAAGATGTTGACACCAGAGCGCTTGTAACCCATATTCGTGAAAAAGGTGCGATGAACTGTATCATCTCTTCTGAAAATACGGATATCGAATTGTTAAAGGCTGAGTTGAAAAAAGTGCCATCAATGGATGGACTGGAATTGGCATCTGTAGTAACCACTCATGAGGTTTACCACATGGGAGATCCCAATTCTGCTATTCGCATCGCCGTACTGGACTTTGGTGTCAAAAGAAATATCATCCAATGCATGGCCGACAGGGGAGCCTATGTTCGGGTGCATCCCGCCAGAACACCCTTTGAGGTTTTGCAGGAATTCAATCCCAATGGATATTTTATATCCAATGGACCTGGCGATCCCTCCACCATGGATTATGCCATCGCCACTGTAAAAAAGATCCTGGAAACCAAGAAGCCGGTATTTGGAATTTGCCTGGGCCATCAGCTATTGGCCCTTGCCAATGGCATCCCAACCTTCAAGATGCACCATGGCCACAGGGGCTTGAACCATCCTGTTAAAAACCTCATGACAGGACTTTGTGAGATCACCACACAGAACCATGGATTTGCGGTAGATGCCAATGCAGTAAGAAATGCTGAAAGGATTGAGGTGACCCATGTCAACCTGAATGATGAATCCATTGAGGGCATCAGGCTCAAAGATCGTCCTGCCTTTTCAGTACAATATCATCCTGAAGCCACGCCAGGTCCACATGACAGCCGTTATCTCTTCGATGATTTCATTTCTCTGATCAACAACAACTGATATGAAAAGGATAGCCATCATCAATGGTCCGAACCTAAACCTTCTGGGAAAAAGAGAGCCTGAGGTGTACGGTTCAGTTGGCTTTGATGCTTTCATGGATAAACTCAGGTCAGCTCATCCCGACGTCAGTTTCAGCTATTTTCAGAGCAATGTAGAAGGTGAGTTGATTGACCAAATACAGAAAGAAGGGTTTGGGTCTGATGGCATCATCTTGAATCCAGGAGGCTATACCCATACTTCCGTAGCCATTGGAGATGCCATTGCTGCTGTTCCCGCACCAGTTGTGGAGGTGCACATCTCCAACGTACATGCAAGAGAAGATTTCAGAAAAATCTCCCATGTATCCGCAAAAGCCAAAGGTACCATTTGCGGATTAGGCCTTCAGGGATATGAGTTGGCAGTTGCCTACCTCAAAGGCAGCTGATCAATTTTTCTTTTCTACAAGCTTTTGAACCAGGTCTAGTTTTCCTATGAACAGGCTTCTTCCATGAGTGCCCAGGATGATCTCATTCTCCCGGTCCTGAATGGCGATATCATGCACTGGAATGGCCTTGGGTAGTCCATTGGTGAAAGGCTGGAAGAATTTTCCTCCATCAATGCTGGCATAGGCTCCACCGTCTGTACCCACATACAAGATTGCTGCATTTTTGGGGTCTTCCCTGATCACATTCACTGGCTCTAAGGGGAGATCTGTTCCAATGCGTTTCCAGGTGTTTCCCCGATCATCACTGACATAAACATATGCTTCAAAATGATCATCACGATAACCATTCAGGGTTGCATACACACGGTTTTCGAAATGCCTGGATGCCAGCACACGACTGACATACAATCCCTTTGGTAATTTCAGCCGGGTCCAGGTATTGCCTCCGTCTTGGGTCATGGACACTACACCGTCATCGGAGCCGGTATAGATCAGTCCGAAACGAAAGGGGGATTCACTGATGGTGGTAAGGGATCCAAAAGGTACATCACCAGGCTTTTTCCCATTGGTCAGGTCCTGGCTGATCTGTTCGAATTGATCTCCCTTGTTCATGCTTCGGAAAAGCTTGTTGGCTCCCATGTAAACGATGTCAGGGTTGTGTTTTGAAAGGAGGATGGGGGTTTGCCAATTGAACCTGTTTTTGTCGGTAGGGCTGGACGAAGCTGGACGCAATGCTTTGCCCCCAGGCAAGTTTTTATTGATCCGCATATAGGCTCCGAACTGTGATCCGCTGTACACAATGTTGTGGTCACGGGGATCGATCTGCACCTGCATACCATCACCACCGTTCAGTCGTTTGTAGCCATATTGGCCATCATCTGTCCAGTCGATCGACTCCTTGTGGGTCGATGGCCCATACCAGGAACCATTGTCTTGTAAACCACCATAAACATTGTAGGGTTTTTCATTGTCTGTGTTGATCGCATAGAATTGCCCCACCGCTGGCGTATTGGCCTTGAACCAGCTTTTTCCATCATCGTAGGTAATATTGCATCCGCCGTCATTGCCCGCAACAATATGGCTGTCTCTTTGCGGATTGATCCAAATCGCATGCCAGTCTGCGTGGGTGTTCCCCTTGTCCATCGATACAAATGTTTTTCCTCCATCCGTAGAGAGGTTAGCATTCACGCCGAGGATGATGATCTTGTTGGGATTAACCGGCGAAACAAATATTTTCCCAAAGTAATATCCGAATGTATTGTAGATGCCAATGTTTTTGTCATGTGTTTTATTCCAATCTTTTCCGCCATTTACACTCTTGTAAACTTCGCATCCAAAGATCTGATTGGCAGAAGGGCCGGCCTCAATTTTAAATGTATCAGCCCTAAGGTTGTAGTTGTCTACAACTGCATAGACAATATTGGGATCCTTTTGATGAACAGCCAAGCCAATCCTGCCAATGCCATCCCCCTGTGGAAATCCTGAGCCTTCTTTTGAAACAAGCTGCCAGCTTTCTCCACCATCTGTGCTTTTGTGAATGCCGGATGACTTGCCCCCCTCTGTGAAGTCCCATGCCTTGCGTATCCTATGCCAGCTGGAAGCATAGATCTCCTGTGGGTTCATGGGGTTGATGTCCATTTCAACAGCACCCGTATTTTCATCGATCATCAAAACATGTTTCCATGTTTTACCACCATCGATGGTTTTGTATACGCCTCTTTCTTTGTTGGACGAATAGAGGTGTCCCAGCACTGCCACCCAAGCAGTCTTGGGATCAGTAGGGTGGAGGAGAATTTTTCCGATGTGTTGTGATTCTGGTAAACCAAGGTATTCCCATGTTTTTCCATTGTCCGCACTCTTGTATACACCTATACCGGCATAGGAAGAGCGACTGCTGTTGACTTCTCCTGTTCCGATCCAAATGATGTTGTTTTTCCAGTCTACCGCAATGTCCCCAATGCCAATGACGTGCTCTTTGTCAAAAATGGGAGCAAAGCTTTGTCCATTGTTGCGGGTATGCCAGAGCCCACCTGTTGCATAGGCAACATAAAATTCAGTTGGATCATTGGGATTGACTTCCAGATCGTCCACCCTGCCGCTCATGATAGCCGGACCAATATTTTTGAAGGGTATATCTTTCAATGGACTGTTTTCCATGTTCTTGCTTTTGGTTTCCAAACTCAAAAGCCTGTCGGTGCCTTTTGTTGGTTTGACCTGAGCTGTCAGTACAGTATAACTGGCAAGAACAAAAAATACAAGAATGGCAGCGGCAGATAGGGGTTTCATCATGATTGGGTTCATTGAATGTTCAGGTGCAATTTATTGATATTGTAGCATGAAAAAAAGGAAAGGCTTTTGGCCTTTCCTTTGGTAGATTTTGTTTGAAATGGATTACTTCGCAGCATTGGCCCTGATCACATTGAGGGCACCACCAGCCTTGAACCACTCGATCTGCTGGTCATTGTAGCTGTGGTTGGCCTCGATCGTCTCTTGGCTACCATCTGCATGGTTCAATACGATCTGAAGGGATTTTCCTGGAGCGAAATGGGTCAGGCCTACCACATCGATGGAATCATTTTCCTGGATCTTTTCATAATCTTCCTTGTTGGCAAAGGTCAATGCGAGCATGCCCTGCTTTTTCAGGTTGGTCTCATGGATCCTTGCGAAAGATTTTACCATCACCACACGAACCCCCAGGTGACGGGGTTCCATGGCGGCATGCTCTCTTGAGGAACCTTCGCCGTAGTTTTCGTCACCGATCACAATGCTTCCGATTCCTGCAGCCTTGTAGGCACGCTGAGTAGCCGGTACGGGGCCGTATTCACCGGTCAATTGATTCTTGACCGAGTCTGTTTTTTCATTGAAATAGTTTACTGCTCCGATCAACATGTTGTTGCTGATGTTATCCAGGTGTCCCCTGAATTTCAACCAGGGACCTGCCATGGAGATATGATCGGTGGTGCATTTTCCTTTGGCTTTGACCAGCAGTTTCAAACCTTTCAGGTCAGTTCCTTCCCAGGCTGCAAAAGGATAGAGGAGCTGAAGACGTTTGCTGTCGCTTTTGACATCGATTACAACGCCGCTTCCATCTTCTGCAGGAGCTTGATAGCCCGCATCTTCCACCGCAAAACCTTTGGTAGGCAATTCATCACCAGATGGTGGATCCAGCTTTACTGCTTCTCCCTTTTCATTGATCAAAG
>JACCDP010218637.1_pt1 | contig 37138 bp, 34 predicted proteins | sample 7445841 | NCBI WGS metagenome assembly JACCDP01 (sample SAMN15323441, study PRJNA562643) | freshwater metagenome | isolation source: river surface water | place: USA:Blue River Watershed | collected 2017-08-17 | reverse complement strand
GTTTGCAAATTTCGGATTTGTTTGGGTGTTGTCCCAATTCCTGCTTCGTGAAGTTTCGCCATGACAACCAATTGGGCCATCGAGTCCCAATAAACCAAATCCGCCAACAGCGCATGGTCGTTCAGGGCCCCGATGTCTTCTTGGAGAATGCCCGATAGAAATTCAATCCACTCTTTGCGTTGCATCGTTAGGGGTTTTGGGGCAAAGCCGGAACACCCATCCACAAGGTACCCTTGGGGTAGCCTGTTGCCGAGGACATGAGGCAAGCATGCGGTCCCAAATGTTGATGGTTCCCCAGATGACGGGTTGCAAGCACCGAAGATCCCAGAGCAAGTAAATTCGAATCCCCCATGTGAACATCCCCGGCCAGGGATACCTTGGGCATAAAGGCATTAAAGGATCCAATTCGGGCGCCATGGCCCACCGAAACCTGGTGATTAAAACTATTAAAATCCCCTATCTGGATATCGGTCGTGAACCAACAACCTCCCTGCACAATATTGCCCTGCCCCCAACGAATGGCCTCCTTGGGATTTTGAACCGATTGATGAATTAAGTTAGGGAATTCAAACCGGTGCAAGGATGGAATCAACGAAGCCAAAATAGCCTCTTTGGTTTGAGGCAAAAAGGGCGAAAGGGCCAGGGCCGTCCCTTCGGGTAATTGGAGCGCCTCTGCGATGCTTCCCCGGTAAGGGCCGAAAATGCCTGACTTTTCGGCAGCATTGTCATCAAAATAGCCTCCGTATTCCCAATTTACCTCCCCTTGGGTATAGCGCAACAATTGCAAAAGCTCTGGGCCAAAGCCCCCCATTCCCAACAAATAAATCGATCGACGGATCATTCTCAGAACAATGAACGCATCCTTTGGATGACTCGATCCAAATCTTCCTGCGTTAGGTTGGAGCCGGACGGTAGGCAAAGGCCTTGTTCAAAAAGTTTTTGGGACGTCCCGTCTCCATAAAACGGAGCATCGACAAAGACCGGCTGTAGGTGCATGGGTTTCCACAAGGGCCTGGACTCAATGTTATCTTTCTCCAATTCCATGCGAAGGTCTTCGCGGGTTAGGCCACCACTGACCGTCGGATCCAAGGTTAGGCAGGTCAGCCATCGATTCGAAAAAGACCCTTCCGATTCAGGTTGCCATGCAATACCCGGCAAATCCCCCAGGTTGGCTTGGTAGTATTCAAAGTTCCTCCTCCGGGCCTGAACCCGGTCGTTCAGGACCTGCATTTGACCCCGACCAATCCCTGCCAAAACATTGCTCATGCGATAGTTGTAACCGATGCTGGAATGCTGATAATGCGGGGCTGCATCCCGGGCCTGGGTCGCCAAGAACCGGGCTTTGTGGATCCATTCCGCGTTGGAGCTCAACAAAGCCCCCCCGCCGGAGGTGGTGATGATTTTGTTGCCGTTGAAACTCAAAATATTCAAATCACCCAAGGAACCACAAGCCTGACCACGATACGTTGAGCCAAGAGCCTCGGCGGCATCTTCGATCAAAGGAATGCCATGGCGCTGGCATACCTGACGAATGCGCTCCCATTGAGCAGGCATACCGTAGAGATGCACCCCAATGACCGCCGACGGTACACGACCTACCTTGGCAAGTCGATCCCTAATAGCTTCTTCTAGCAGCTCCGGATTCAGGTTCCATGTCTCGGCCTCCGAATCCACAAAGACCGGCGTCGCTCCCTGATAAACAATGGGATTGGCCGAAGCCGAAAAAGTCATGCTTTGGCATAGCACTTCATCACCCCGTTCAACGCCCAATAGAATCAAGGCCAGATGCAAGGCCGAGGTCCCGCTGCTAAGGGCCGCCGCATGGGGCATTCCGGTATACGAAGCCAAATCGTGCTCAAAACCATCGACGTGAGGGCCTAGCGGTGCGATCCAATTGGTGGCAAAAGCCTCTTCGACGTATTGTTGTTCGAGGGTTCCCATGTGGGGAGAGGAGAGCCAAATTTTGGGATTCATGAGCGAGGCTGTTTTTCTTGTAGGGACTGGTAATACAAAGCGGGAATTAGCAACATTAGAAGCACCGGATTCATAATCAAACGGTGCAGGTACGAAAGAGCAATGGACATGGCAGGGGGCAAGAGCCATAATCCTACAAAATACAGGGGGAGGAGCAAGGCCAAACCGAACCACATCACCCACCAACCCAGCCGAAGATAATCCTTGCGACCAAACAAGGCGTGAATAATCCCCAATGCCGCCAGGTCATTGACCAGGTAACGGAGTATTTTGTTGGAAATGCCCTCCCAACTCAGTGGGTCACTTTTCATGCCAACCCCCTTGCCCTGCATGATGGATTCAAGCCAGGCGTATTCCCGCCAATGGTAAGAAACGGCAAGAACCAAGCCCATAAGGGCCACAATACCTGCCCTGCGGATCGTGTTATGGTTCAACATCTATTCTGTGGGGTTGTTTGCGGGGTTGTTGGTCAACGTTGCTCGATGCGTCCACCAAACCCACAAAACCAAGACCAACACATAAATGGAACCCGTGAACATGTTTTTCTGTAAATCGTAATAGGTTCGGTCGGTATGGTGTATCAAAAGAGCCAAAACAGCCACTCGCATAACATTGAAGGCATGTATGGCCAAAAGACCAAGCCCTATGAACCGAGCTTTATCCCAGGTAAACCGGCCAAATCCCAACATAAAAGAAACAAAGAGCACCATCACCGAAAGTCCGTTGCAGCCCTCAATGACCTTGACTTTGGCAACCGTATCAATGAGCACCCTTTGTTCCGCCAAAGATGCCGTGTTTTCGGAACTTGCACCGTACCCTAACGCCCGCAATGACCACGCCGCGTGCTGACCCAGCCATTTGGACATGGGATCCACATCGGAACCAGACTGACGGAGATAGCCTTGGTAAACCAAACTCAGTAGCGCATACGCTACCATAAAGATCCCCAGAAATTGCAAAGCTGGCCTGAATTGCTGCCACAGGGGTTGGTTAGATTGGGTCTTCACGGGTGAGGCTTACGGGTTAAGGGGCTGTCTGGATTTTGAGGCGATCATTGGTCTGCACCGTTTCGACAAAATGATACCGCAGTGGAGCAAATTCCTTGGGCCAGTCCTTGGGTATAGATCGGCGCAAAGTTTGCTCCAATTGGTCTTGGTCGGTGCCGGGGGAAGGCCAAATCGTAGCCTCCAAAACTTGACCCATGATGGGATTAGGAACAGGATTGACCTCGGCCTGCCAGATATGCTCTTGGGTTCGAAACCAGGACGCGATTTGAGCAAGGGATACCATCACCCCCCCCACTTTGACACGGGCCGAATGCCGACCCTTGTACCGCAGCAGGCCCTCCGAAACCTCATCCCCTGTATCGCCGGTGGCCATCCAGGTCCCGCTCAATCCCTGTACCCACAATTCACCTTCCACAATACGATAGGCAAATTGAGGTCTCCAAGTCCCGGGTAACGAACCGCTGCTCATCGGCAGAATACCTGTCTCGGTGCTGCCGTAGGTTTCGCGCCAACGGATATGCGGTTGCCTTTGGGCAATGGCGTCTTTGAGGTGGCTTGACATGGCTTCGGCCCCGTAGCTTATCAATCGCAAGTCAGGGAGCAAGCGGTCAAAGCAACCGGATTGGAGCAACAAAGCCAGATGGGCCGGCGTCGTTGGCAGAATTCGAATGGCGTGTTCTTGGAGGGCTTTGTGGACTGTGAATCCGTCCCTTGCGGCGGGAATGACCACCGTCATGCCCCGGGTCAACGCCGTGAACAAGCTGTGCAATCCCCCAATATGATCCAGGGCCATGACCTGCAAGATTTTGGACGAACCACGGTCCCGAAGACTGTATTGGGCCAGCCAACGATCCCAGGCATGGTGTACGCTCTTGGGTTCACCGGTGGTACCGGTGGTTTGGAGCCATAACCCCGACAAGGTTTGGGGCCTCCGGCCAACATCAAAGGCTCGATGCTGGCTCAAGGCACGGAACAAAGCGGCGATAAAGGTCCAAGGCTCTTCGTTGGTACCATTTGCCTCCCCCCGCGGACGAACCCCTACGGTGTCGTGGATGGAATCCGCCATGGGATTGGAATCTGCCATAACCCGCACGAGATCTCGGTAGGTTTTGGTAAAGCCCTCCATCACCAACGCTTCGCGTTCGCCAAGCGATTCAAAAAAGGAGAGAAGCAAGGACGATGGACTCATACGCTGGCCTCCGGTGACTGGCTAGGGCGTGAATAGCCGCGTGTGTATTGGATTTGCCCTGTTTCTTGGCCTAGGATTTGACGATCCAACCAAGCGAGGATTTCGTCCATGGAAGTCAAGGTCGAGGGCGTTATAGAATTCAGAAAGGCGCGTTGGGCCCGTAGCGGAACCGATCGCCAGAGGGGGGTATCCACCGGGCCGGGTCCCAAAGCGTTAATGCGTATATGCCAGGGCTCCAATTCAATGGCCGCCTGCTTGACCAATTGTTCCAGGCCTGCCTTGCAAACGGTGTAGAGGGTTTCGCCGGGCCAATGCATGGGTACCGCGATGGTGCTGAACAATACCATTAATTTACCCGATGAATGGGTTCCAAGACTGGTTTGTGGGCCTTGATGGTCCCTAACCCGCATTCGTCGGGACAAGTCCCTAACCAACCATAGGGCCGAACGTAGATTCAATTGCCAGGATTCCTCCATGCGATCATCCGGTTCCAACACAAGATGATTCATGGTGGCCTGGCCCGCGGCATGGACCAACAAGTCCGGGGAAAAATCGCGTTGCCACAAATCCTCCAAAGCGGCCTTGTAGGAGACGGGGTCTCTCAAATCCACCTGCTTGGTCTGCATTCCTTGGGGACCCTTCGCCCGGCGGGACCAGCCAAGGACTTCCCAATTGTTTTGTAACAAATGTTGAGCAATTGCATAACCTATACCCGAGGAGGCCCCGGTTACCAGAGCCTTAGGCATGGTTTGGGGTGCCGTCGTGGGCTTGAATTTGAGCCTGTATTTCGAGAAATTCCGCGAAGCTTCCCAAGGTGCGGTAGGGGGATCGTTTGGCGGAGAAGGCTACCGCATTCGCCAATAGCAACCGCTGTCCGTAATCCACCCAATAAGCATCCTCCACAAACATGATCAAGTCCACCAATTGCATGGAATCCAAAGCCCCAGCCCCATAGAGCGGGCTGTCCATCCCTGACTCTAAATCCAATGGGATGGAACGACGCACCAAATAATCCTGGATTTGGTTCATGAACCAAGACCCTATGGACAGGGGAGGTTGTGGCGAAGCATCGTTCACGGGCTATCGATGGTAAGGATGGGGTGAATTTTGGTTTGCGAAAGATCGGCCTTGAGAAATCCCCACTGCAAGCCCGAACCAAAACCAACCATGATGGCATTCCTCAGTTCAGGATGAGTAGTTCCCGCAAAATGATGAGCCAAAAGGATGCCGATGCTGGCCGAACCGGTATTCCCATAACCATCGAGGGCGATGGGCATCCGGTCCGGAGGAATTTGCATCATCCGCTGCATGTATTGCAGTACCAAACCACTGGCCTGATGCATCAAGTAGGTCGAAATCTGATCCTTGGATAGGCCATTGCGTTGGATGAACTTCTCCAAGGCCGGAACCACCGTCCCAACCGCAAAATCAAAGATGCCCAGGCCATCCATGTGCAAGAAGCCATCGGGCTTGGTGCACAGTTGACCGGCGTCATCGGGCTGCGTACCCAACTCAAAAGTCCAGGTTCCTTCTTGGCCTGCCTTGGCCTGCTTGGTCAAACGCATGGCGGTGGCCCCGTCGCCAAAAAGCAAACGGGTGGCTCGGTCGCTGGGATTGACCAAACGACTGTGCGTCTCCGAACAAACCAGCAAAACCTCGTTGATCGAGTCCTGTTGCAAGAGCATCGCCGCCTGGTACAGCCCCCAAACCATCCCTGCACAACCCATTTGCAAGTTCCAACAAAGAGGGGCGGCTCTTTCCGTTCCTTTGGTCCATCCCATGGCCGATGCAATTCCAGAAGCATTCCCGGGAACCAAGCGCTCGGGCGTTTGGCTAACGCTGATGATGGCATCGGGAACAGCGTTTCCAGAATCATCCCCCACCCAGTCCAAGTCCCTGCAAGCCGCCAAGCCTAATTCCAGGGTGGAAAGCTTTCCTTTGCGGACAGAGGAAATACCTGTCTGTTCTATTACACGTTCATCCCAATTGGAAGCAAAAGCTGTACTCCATTGATCCAACCCCTCCTTCGCAGCTGGCACCGCTGCCGATAATTCACGCAGAACTAAACCAGAAAAAATCAAAAAGATGGATTTATTCTTAGGATTCTAGCAGGATTTCCGACTACTACTGCAAAATCTGGAACATCCTTAATGACCACGGCACCTGCTCCAACGGTCGCCCATTTGCCTATACGAATGCCTTGTATTACGACGGCACCGGCTCCAATATGGCTACCCTCTCCAACCTGTACATTACCGCAGAGCGTCGCGTTTGGAGAAAGATGTACATAGTCTTCTATTCTGCATTCATGATCGACACAAACACCTGTGTTCAAAATGCAATGACGCCCAATACAAACCTCTGGATTTATAACAACACCCGCCATCATGACGGTCCCTATCCCAATTTGATTGGAGGGTAAGGAATGAATGACCGATGGGTGGGCGATTTTTTGATAGTCTAAATTGTACCGATTAGAAAGTTCTTTTCGAATGCGATTGTTACCGACCGCCAAAATAGCTTTTACATCTTTGTGAAGGTTAGCGCTTGTAGGATGCATTATGGATTCCCCGTACCAACCCTGTTTGGCCTCATCATCCACAAATTGCCAATGTTTAATTCCATTTTGGGATAAAAGATCCCTGATAACTAGTCCATGACCACTTGCGCCGTAGATAACCACTAATTATGACCGTTAAATTTTTCTACTGTTGCTTGCCCAGCTTGATTAATTCCTTCTCGTTTGAATACCTTCAGAATGGTAAGCCATAGAATCTTCATATCCAAGCCAAAAGAACAATGATCAACGTACCAAACATCCAAATCGAATTTCTCCTGCCAACTAATTGTATTACGTCCATTTACCTGGGCCCAGCCAGTAATTCCTGGTTTGACCTCATGCCGACGCTTTTGGTGTTCGTTGTACAAAGGCAAATACTCCACTAACAGGGGCCTCGGTCCAACCAAACTCATATCGCCTTTGAGTACGTTCCACAATTGCGGGAGCTCGTCTAACGAGGTTTTTCGAATGAATTTACCAATCCTTGTCATACGTTCCCCATCTGGCAAAAAATTACCATCCAGGTCTCGTTTGTCGTACATGGTTTTGAACTTCACCAGTTTAAATATAACCTCATTTTTTCCTGGGCGTTGCTGTGTAAAAAAAACACCGCTTTTCCCGTGTACCAATCGCAAAACAATAGCAATCAAAATTACAGGTACGCATGCAAAGAGGCCAGCAAGTAAAGTCAGCGATCGATCCATCAACGACTTATAAACTTCTTTGTACAAATTCGGTGATTTTTTGATGTCCAATATTTACATCATAGTGCTCTCTCATGTAATCAAACCCTGCTACACCCATCGCTTTCCTCCTTTCAGGCTGAACGCAAAAAAAGGCTATGAGCTTTAACGCTGCTTCATCGTCCCCAAACAAACACCAATCGCCAAACCCGGCCGATTTTGCTATTGGACCAACGTCGCTCACCTTATCCGTCATAGCAAGTACTGGCATCTGGTTTTCCAAATAGGTAAGCAACCGAGATGGAAAATTTGGTATGGTAAATTCTTTTCTCAACATAATGAGGCCAACATCGCAGCAAGCAGCAAGCTCTTCGAAATCTGGTTTTGGCAAGCGTTGAATGAGTTTTGCATTTTTAGGACGCATTTTATCAAACCATGTTCTGAGCACTGGATAATCTGTTCCATCTCCCACTATTAAAAAATATGCCTCCGGATGAATGGCGTTTGATTCCAAAAGCTCCAAAAGGAAGGTGGTGCCTTGAGGTTTGCCCAAATTACCTCCGTATAAAAACACCACCGAATTATTCGGAACTCCCCACTTATTCAGCAACTCAGCGCGATTCATCCTGCCAGTTTTTACCCTGCTTAAGTCAATTGCATTGGGATTTACTTCAACCTTTGCTTCCAATTCGGGATGCTTGGCACACAAATAGGAAACATTCGCTGGCGACATACAACCTATGCGATCAGAAAGTCTGTAAAGTATTTGTTCCTGTCTTTTGAAGTGATTATACAAAAAGGAATTATTCCCAAGCATACCCATGTCCACGGCGTTCTGAGGAAAAATGTCCTTCAGCAACAAATAAGTCTTGGCACCATCTCGTTTCTTGAGCCATCGAATAAGTCCGGTGATTGTAATGGGTGGAGTCGCATACAAAATCAGGTCAAAAGAACTTGACGCCAAGTGCTTTTTGATTGCCTTCTGAAGCAACATATTCAGCGTAATAGTTGCTAGTCCTTTTTCCCAAAGGGGCGATTTTTGAATATTTAGCGTTCGAACCTGCAGTATGGTTGTACCACCTTCTTTCAAAATGCGCGTTGACAAACCTGATCTGCGTTCAACCGGACAAACGATGGTTACTTCATAGCCGTGTTCCACGAATTGACGCAGCAAATCCTGATAAATACCTCTTTCTTCGAGGGTATTTATTTGAACCAAACTTAAAAAAATGATTTTTTGAGGGGGCATCAATGCTTCTTCCAAACCACACGATTGATGTAATCGGTGTAACTCAAAATAATGCGCACCACCTTTTCAGACACATTCGGCATGCTGTAATCGGCAACAGGACGCAAGGTGACAAGTTCCGGGTGGCGGGTAACGGTTTGCGCACTGCGGGGGCTAATGTCTTGGTGCTGCAAATGCTGGAGTCCTTGCAGGATGCGATCGGGATCCAAACCCATCATCATCACCGATGCTTCTTCCATGGCTTCTGGGCGCTCGTGGGCTTCACGGATGTTAAGCGCTCGGAAGTTGAGGATGGAGGATTCTTCGCTGATGGTTCCGCTGTCGGAGAGGACGGCGAATGCATTTAATTGGAGCGCGTTGTAGTCGGAAAACCCAAGGGGCTTTTGCCACTGAATGAGTGGATGGAGATGGAACGCGGACGCTTCGGCTTCGTTCAGCGCAAGTGACGTGGATTGGGCTGATTGGCGCGGATCGATTTGCTCTAAGCGCTTACGCGTACGTGGATGGGTACTCACAATGACTGGGTAGCCGTATGTTTCAGCAATCCGATTGAGCGACGCTAGCAAGCCAAAAAAGGTCTTATCGTTGCTGATGTTTTCTTCGCGGTGGGCAGAGACAACGAAGTATTTTCCTTTTTCTAAGTTCAGGCGATTTAAAACATCGCTTCTTTCAATTTGTGGAAGATAATGATGGAGCACCTCAAACATGGGCGAACCGGTTTTTATCACACGATCGGGAGATAAGCCTTCGCGTAAGAGATATTCGCGCGCAATATCAGAATATGTCATGTTGATGTCGGAAATATGATCCACAATCTTCCGGTTGGTTTCTTCAGGTACGCGTTGGTCGAAACAACGGTTACCTGCTTCCATGTGGAAGATGGGGATTTTACGCTTTTTGGCAGGAATGGCACAAAGACACGAATTGGTATCGCCCAATACCAAGAAGGCATCGGGTTGCACTTCTTCGAGTATGGGATCGATGTTGATGAGTATTTGTCCGACCGTTGCGGTAGCCGTTGCACCCGCCGCATTCAAAAAGTAATCGGGTTTGCGAATCCCAAGATCTTCGTAGAACACCTCATTTAATTCGTAATCGTAGTTTTGGCCGGTGTGTACTGTGATGTGTTCAATGGCTGGAGAAGCATCGAGGGCCGCCATTACGCGGGACAAGCGAATGATTTCTGGCCGGGTACCGACCACTGTCATGACTTTAAGTTTTTGCATTTCTTTGTTAAGATGTTTTTGATGGAACGCTGATAACACGGATCGAGCGGATTGACGCAGGTATTATATAGCCTCAATCAGCGATTATCCGCTAAATCAGTGTGTTCCGCGTTCTATACCGTTTCGAAGTAAGTATCAGGGTCGGAGGGATCGAAGGGTTCGTTAATCCAGAAATTGGTGTAGAGCGTTTCGTCGCCTATGTTTTTGATGTTGTGAGTGTACCAAATGGGCATATCCACATATGCAGGCTCATTGCCATCGAGATAAAAGTTATGAATTTCTGAAGTGCCTATGCGACGCAACTGGATGAGTGCTTTGCCCTTAATGACTGCAAAACGCTCAATCTTGCGGGTATGGAAGTGGTTCCCGCGTGTAATTCCTGGAACGGTGGTTGAAAAGGATGTTTGTCCAGGAATCCCATGTCGGGCAATTTCAACAAAAGCACCACGGTTGTCGGTATGCTGCACAAACTTCCGAGGGAAATAGGCCGGAATATCCATGTAGCAGCGATAGGTATTGAAAAGCTTGTGCTCAAAGGCATTGTGAAGGGCAGGGAACTCGCCTTTCTCTTGGTACAGTTCTTTGTAGTGCTGCAGCAATGCCAATATTTCCGACACTTTGGCTTCGGCCGTATGTGTAAGGATTTTTTCGTGGGTATTGTCGCTAGTTCGAATGGCTTGCAAGATGGCATCCACCACTTCGCCCACATAAATGAGCTTGAGTTGGCCATCAATTTCGATTATCGGAGTTTCGTTGCGGGTTATTTGGTGGCAGAAAGTAGCCACAACCGAATTGTAAAATGGATGCCCAAAAGGTCCATACACATTGGGAATGATAAGCCCAGTGAATGTACCACCCGATCTGTTTGCCCAATCTGCAAAAGCCAAGCGACCTTCTTTTTTTGATTTACCGTAGAGGTTATCTCGCTCTTCCTGGGTGGAAGATGAAATGATGATGTGTGCCTTGCTTTGTGTGCGCTCTAAGGATGCGATAATTTTATTCACCAATCCCGTATTGGTCGCATAAATCACTTCCAGGTCGTTGTGCCGGTTGAGGGCGGCCAGATGTACCACCACATCGCACTGACTGGTAAAAGCATCAAGTGCTTGCTCGTTATCAAAAAACGACCTGTCGAAATCGATTAACTCGAATTCTTCTTTGAAGAGGTTTATTGTTTGGTAGAGATGATACCCTACAAAGCCATGTTGACCTGTTATGCCTATTTTTTCCATGTGAAATACGGAGATACTATTTCTTATCGTGGATTATAAATGCTTTTTTTATTCTAAACATCCCGTCAGTATTAAAGTGGTGCGCTATTCCCAAGGTATTTCTTCTAAGGTGAATCGAATATCATCAGCTTTAGAGGCTTCCAAGCCAAAATCTGAAAAAACCAATAAACTTGCATTAACGGTTAAGGCTTTGAATCCATTCAGGTAACCCCCAGGTATAGCCAATATAGTAGATTCTGACCCATTTAATTCCCTTTTGAGCCTTTGATCTACTTTAGGCTTGCCCGCATCGTCGATTGGTATAATTTGGACTTCAAAACTCCCAGATACAGGCATGAACCATTTCCTTTCATGACGATGGCCCTGCCAAGCTCTTATTACATGTTCATGGGCAGGAGAGATGGCGTACATGCGGACAATAGCTTTCATGTCAAAATCAGGAAAAGCGTTCAAGAGCCCGCGCGAATCACCAAAAGTTGAGCTGTGAATTAAATATGGTATGGCCATCAAACCAAAAATGAATCGATATTTTCTCCTAAAACTTCTTTACGAATAAAGGGCAAAGACCTTAGGATTTGTTCCATCCCATCAGCATCTAATTGATCAGTATTATGCGAATGGTAATCTTGCACCTCACTCAGAGCAGCAGTTCCTTCAGAAAAAAATTGGGCATAATTCAAATCTCGGTTATCGGCAGGTATGCGGTAAAAATCTCCCATATCATCCGCCTTCATCATTTCTTCGCGGGTGCAAAGCGTTTCATACAGTTTTTCGCCATGTCGGGTACCGATGATACGGATTTCCGTGCGCTTGTTGCAAATACGCTGTAGTGCCTCGGCCAAATCGCCGATGGTGCCCGCTGGTGCCTTGTTTACAAACAAATCTCCGGGATGACCGTGCTCAAAAGCAAACAATACAAGTTCTACTGCTTCATCAAGCGACATCAAAAAGCGCGTCATGTTTGGGTCGGTGATGGTAATGGGCAATCCCTGTTCGATTTGATTTACAAACAAAGGAATCACAGAACCTCGTGAAGCCATGACGTTACCATAACGGGTTAAACAAACCGTTGTTTCTGTTAAATCACGGGCGGCTGCAATCGCTACTTTTTCCATCAAGGCCTTAGAAATTCCCATGGCATTGATGGGATAGGCGGCTTTATCGGTACTCAAACAAATTACTTTTTGTACCCCATGTGCCGCAGCCGAATCAATCACGTTTTGTGTACCGAATACATTCGTTTTAGTAGCTTCCAAAGGAAAAAACTCACAAGAAGGCACTTGCTTCAAGGCTGCTGCATGAAAAACATAATCGACCCCTTTCATGGCTCTATCAATGCTCGCGCGGTCACGCACATCGCCGATGTAGAACTTCAGCTTGCTGCTTTTGAGTTGATTACGCATATCGTCTTGCTTCTTTTCGTCGCGTGAGAAAATGCGTATTACGCGGAAATGATCGGTATGCAAAAAGCGCTGCAAAACAGCATTGCCAAAAGATCCGGTACCGCCGGTGATTAGAAGAACACTTCCCTTTATCATGCAATATTTTAAACTAGTCTGAATTCTTTGTTTCCCAATTCGGCCTGAAATGGCTATTTAAAAAAGTTAGCTTTTCTTGTGGTTTAGGATAATTGATAAGTACTGCACGAAACTTACCTTTGAAAACAAAAAAACTTCCAGCCGCCACGCCAATGATTCCATATTTCTCTACAACTTTTCCTAAATCATCCATACTGCCAGCTCCGCCAATGACTGTCATGGGTATGCTGACTGCAGCTCTCACTTTATCAATAATGGCTAGATCAAATCCTTGCATCATACCGTCATGTTCAATAGAATTAAGAACCAACTCGCCTGCACCCGCTGCTTCCATTTCAACCGCAAATTTCACTGCATCCAAACCCGTAGCTTTCTTTCCATTATGGGTGTAGATCTCATATTTATTACTCAGCAACTTTTTCCTTACATCCATGACCACTACAACACTTTGATTGCCGACCCTTGATGCCATTTCTCCCACTATATATGGATTTTGCACCGCAGCAGAACTGACGGCAATTTTCTCAACCCCAAGACTAAAAATTCGTTGTGCTTGTTCAGAGGTCTTTATTCCTCCCCCATAACAAAGGGGCATGCGACATTCCAATGCAAGGTTCTCAATGAGTTTATAATCTGGTTCCGTACTTTTCACTGAAGCGTCAATGTCAATCACCATTAGTTCATCAACCTCCTTTTCATTGAAGATTTTTACCGCATTAATAGGATCCCCAACATATTTGGAGTCTTTAAATTTGGTTGTTTTTACCAGACCTTTGTTATGAACAAGTAGGCAAGGGGTTATTCTTGGTTGTAGCATAAATTATAAGTTGGCAAAATTTTGCAATAGCCTTACTCCATTGGAATGACTTTTTTCAGGATGGAACTGAATGCCATATACATTTGCCCTATTGATAGCGCTTGCATAGGTAATTCCATAATCCGTAGTACATATTACCTCCCCAGGCTCTTGATTTTCAAAATAATACGAATGCAGGAAATAAAATCGAGAATCCCTTTCTATGGCATCAAAAAGCTTCACCCCACCTTTAGGATTAATTGTATTCCATCCCATATGGGGCAGCCGCGTTTTAAATGGAATAAGTGATTCATCAAATTTACGTACTGAACCTTTGATCCAGCCCAATCCCTTTTCAACTCCCTCCTCACTTCGCTCTGCAAGCATCTGCATTCCAACACAAATACCGACTACTGGAATTTGATCGGCCAAAACCCTCTTTTCTAAAGCATCCCGCATACCGGATTTGTTTAACTGATTCATTGCAAAGTCGAAAGAACCAACCCCTGGAAGGATTATTTTGGTGGCGCTAATGACCTGTGTGGATGAGGTAGCAATTTGAGTATCAATATTCAAACGATTGTAAACATTTACAAATGCTTTAATGTTACCCAAACCGTAATCAATGATGGTTATCATTTCTTTCGCTTTTTAACCTTTTCTACACCCCACCAATTCAAAACCTTAGCACCTAGTCTAAATATATTCTGCTGATTAGCATAGTCCCAATAATACTTCTTTGGCATGTGAAAATAAACTCTCAATTCTTCTTCTGTAATTCCTAGCTTAGTAGCTATATACTTAAACTCTTCGTCAATTGAGGTTGGATCATAGGCTGGTTTTTTTAATTTCTCCAAAGCCTCGTCCCTAGTCATTTGCCCTGTAAGTATTAAACTTGAAAACATCACTCTTCGTGGGTCAAAACCAAAACGTTCAGGTAGCCAATAGCCTTCAAAAAAGCGTGTAAACCGTGACTCAAAGTGCTTTTGAGGATATGGCCTCCAACCATACTCTTTCTCAAGCAATGCAAGCGCTTCCTCTTTAAAATATGGCATAAAGTTCAACGGCTTTACAACATTTATGCCTCGAATATATTTTAAATATATTTTATGCCTATATACCGAACTGAAGGGATAGGTTTCCATCTTAATCGTGCCAAATCTCTTTTTTATATCCCTAATTTGTGCCATATCTGTCCCATAATAGTAGAACTGCATTGGATATTGAACACATTCAGTCGAGAAGTTCCCTCCGTTTAAAATGTACTTTATGTTGTATTTATCTGCAAAATGATAAAGCGTTGCTATAAAGGCATGATCTTGAGGAATATCAATATGAGGCACACCAGACTTAAAAAAAGCCAATTGAAAATCCCTCATCTCTTCCCAATTGATTACTTCAGTGTAAAGGTCTACACCTAGCATATTAATCATTACGTTAATATTGTGTACGGCAAGTTCAGAGTTCCATCCACCATCCACATGAAAAACTAACGGGCGCAAACCTAATTCTCTTACTACAAGATGTAGCATATAAGAGCTATCCACGCCCCCGCTTATTCCCAAAATGCAATCAAAGTCTTTACCTTTACCTTCAATCTTTATTTTATCAACTAATTGTAATAATTGAACTCGACCATTTTCAGAAGTTTCCCACTTAGGTAATACATGATTTTGAAAATCATGTACATGATCACATACTCCATTTTTATCAAACTTTATGTATGGATCAGAAGTATCCATTACTGTTTTTGTACATATTTGATATGAAAATTTACTATTCATTTTTATTTAAGTTTTAAGTTTTAAATTTTCGTAATACAAATCAAAATACTTTAAAAATTGTTTTTCTTTGGAAAAATGTTCTTCCGCCCTTGTTCTACAGAATTGTGTGTAAAAACTTTTTCCATTAAATTTAACAATTCGTATTGCATCAATAAGCCCTTTTATCGAGCCATTTTCTACTATAAACCCAGTTTCGGGGGTAAGGGCCTCAGGGCTGCCCCCAGTCTGATATGTAATAACAGGCGTACCACAAGCTAATGCTTCAATATTAGTGGTTGGAAAACTATCCTCCCAAGTTGGATTGATAAAAACATCTGCCATAGAATATAACTCAGCAAGTTCTTGACGGTTTCCAGTTTTAGATATACCTATTATGTTTTTTGGAAGATTTTTTATCTGTAGCTTATTCAGCCCTACCAAAATAATCGCATAATCATCACTCAAATGTTTACTCAATTCTATAAAATCAAAAAAGCCTTTACGTTCGGACCAAGTACTAGCTACTCCAAGAATTACAAACTTATTTTGCACGCAATATCCCTGAATTCTGTTATTTTCAATGACACCAGGTTTAAAGATTTGTAGGTCTACACCATTGTGAATTGTCTTTATTTTAGTATTAGAAAAAAAAGATCTCGATAATAATTTGTTCATCCATTCTGAGACTGGAATAATATTCAGTTGAGAAATAGAAGTAAATAAACGCTTTTTCAGATGAAAATTCTGATTAGAACGGTCTAAAAACCAACTTGCAGGATACTGGCTCAATTGAGGGCAATTATTGCATTCAGTTTTCCATTTTTCACAACCAATATGGTCAAAATGTGAACAGTGACCAGTAAAAGACCAACAATCATGAAAAGTCCAAACTACAGGTATTCCAGAAAATTTTAGATAGTCGAATAAAACTTCTATATTAATATAGTAACCATGTAAATGATGTAAATGAATTATGTCAGGTTTGATATATTCAATTTTTTTTATAAAATCCTTCGTCGATTCTCGTGAACCCAGACCATGACCGTCAAACAACCTAGTTTTAATTCCATGTAGAATAATATCCAAATCTGATCCTATGCGTATTAATTTAGATTCACTTGGCCGAGGGAAGCGACCATAAGCAATATAACTTTCCCATCCTAACTTTTTGGCAATAATACCAATTGATTCAGCAATTGTACCTGTTGATCCGGTATTTCCTTCAACAACGATTTGTAAAAGAGTTGGCATGATTAAAATTATTGGGAATAATTATCCTGTTGCTTGATGTTAGGAATGAAACAACTTAACAACAATATTTGGGAATTTTTTTTGAACTAATAAAATAGTTATTAATTATTGTAATAATCATTTTATATCTATAATTTAAAAGTTTCTCTTTAGGTATTTTTTTGATAAATTACGATGCGCTACAACTGATGAACATATAAGCAGAATAAAGAAGAATTTTTTTCTATTACATTAGTAATACAGATAATGTAATTTTCGAGTAATGTATTAAATTCGATGTTATCTGTAGTTAATTCTTAACTTATTCAGGGGGATTAAAAACTTCTACTTTGAAAGGTACGGTAAGACAACTTAATGCCGCAATATATAATAAGTTCCTTGATCACATAATTCGATTTTCTCGAATGTCCAAATACTAGGTTTCCTTTTTTTTATCTCCATAAAGCATTAACTGAAAGTTAAGGATAAGAAACTTCTAGACACCAAGCAAATAACCACTCTTTAACTTCAGAATAGTGAAGCGATACGCATTTAACAACTCTACGCATTAATTGTAAGAATTCAAATGAATTATATTATTAGTAGATCTATTTCTGTTTAGTCGAATGATAAAGTTCAACAGAAGCATAACAATTATGTAAAAGTTAACAGAACTAAACCGAAAATAAAATACTCCCCATAAGGCATTCTGATAAATTAAAATTAATACTAAAAACTTGCTTATAGACAGTGAACTCGATTTGATTGCGTTTTTCACGACTACCGATGACAAAATATTCAAAAAAATCACAATCAACAAGGTGCCTATTTTCCCAAAATTCTTTAACCAAGAGCCAATAAACGTTGAAAAGACATTTGAATCTAAACCCCAATCAAGAAAGTATAACTTTTGGTCGGAATTTAGGTTGATGTTAAATCCTAAAAACCCAAGCCACTCGGCAAATTGAGGGAATGCTGTTGCGCCATAAGTCAATGGAACATCCGCATGCCACTGATCATTAAAATTTCGAATTTGCTGCCCAACATAATCTAAAATTGACCACAAAACTCCATTTCCCATTTGGGATTTGCCAAATCTCTGAATTGTAATAAAAAAAAAGGGGATTGTAATTAATGCGATAAATACAATTCCTTGATTCTTGATTTTATTAGTCAATTTCTTTTTAATATAGGGCCTAAAAAAAAGATAAATAGCAAAAGTCGTCAAAATCCAATATACCACCCCATCTCTACCCAGATAAGCAAGAATATACACGACATAAGAGGTACTGGATGCAATGAGTAAATAGAACCGTTTAGTAAGTCTATTATACCTAATTAAATTAATAAAAGCGAAGATAACCGGAACAACAAATGCGCTTGATATTTGTGAAAAAAAAGTATTGATTATTCCGTAGTTCTTTAATTTTTCACTAATCTCAATCATATTTTCCCTTCTTAATGCTATCTCGCCGGAAATTATACCTTCAAAGGCAAAAGGGAAAAAAAAACCAATTGCACCAAAACTAAATAAGATGAATAACGTTTCTAAGTTCTTAATGAATCTGGAATTTTCAAGGTCAATCGTTGATAGTCGAATCCCGCGAAGGCCAGTAAAAGGAAGAATAACAATGATAATTGAAACAGTTAAATATGCGATCGAGAATACATTCAAAGGATATACATATTCAGATTTATCATTATAATGCAAAAAAATACCACAGAACGCCATAATAACGTAAATTGTAATCAATAGCCCGACCATATCAAACCTCATTCCCTTTTTCCTATTATAAAATAGCAAAAATGCGCTTAATGAAATAAATGGGATAAAAATCATCTTCTTATCTTCTCCAGTAGCATTCTGCCTAACAACTTTAAAAAACCCAAAGCTAACAAATCGATATTTCGCCAAAAATATCCTAGCTGTCCGTAGTAGCCAGCTGACAGAAGTTGATTAATGGTAGCCTCGACTGCCTTCCGGTTTAAGGCGCGAATATTCACCTCGATATTCTCTACTTTTGCAAAGTGCTCTGATAGTTTCACGTTTTCCAAATGAAAATTCAAAATTGATTCAACAGATAGAAAATTTGATACCGATTCACTCTGAACACGGTAAGTAGCTGAAACAAATGGCAGATACGCCATTTTATATTTCCTAGAAATATGAAGCCACAAAGCCTTATCACCCATTCGAAATCTACTTAGTTTTAAAAAGTCATAATTAAAATCTTCCAAACACTTCAGCCTGTACATTGAAGTACAAGCAACGTAAGGGCTTTCATATAAAAGTTGCTCAAATACATGCCCTTGCAAAGGGGTTCGACCCCTTGTTTTATTATAAGCTATTTTTTTCTTTCCGCTATCAGCATTCAAAATATTGAAATCAGTAAAAACAGCACCACAATCCGAATTTTCGAGTAAGTACCGGGCTTGCCTCTCTAGCTTAAATTCATCATCCCAATAGTCATCTCCTTCACACGTCGCTTCGAATTCCCCTATTCGCCAAGCCATGAAGTCTGCCCGCATTTTTGTTTTTTCTGGATGCGAATAACTATTCGTTTTTTGATAATAAACCTTAATAAGCGAACCATATCTGCTTTCGTAATCCTTCAAAATTTCTGAAGTACCATCATTTGATGCATCATCATGAATAAGAACTTGCACAGGAAATGTGGTTTTCTGCTTAAGTATCCCTTCAATACAATCACAGAGGAAGTCCCTTTGGTTAAAAGTCATCGTTCTTGTAGTAACCAACGGCTTAGTACCTTCAGCCCAGACATGATTTTTCAATGCTAATGGTTCAGGCAAAAACGGCATGTTCATAACTTTAAACAGTAGCTATGGGTGTGACCGGCGAGCCTACTGCTCCAGATAACCGAAGGGGTGGCGCCGTTAATAAAAATCTTGACCGTTGATTGGTTTTTAACCATTTTGCCAAATCGGCCAAGTACCACAACTCACCCAGATGTACACCCAATCGAAATAAACAAAGTTCATGAATTGGCAAGTTGGTTCCATTTGGACCCACACTTTTGCCTACGGCTTCAACTGCAAGATTATCTGACACGATAGCAGATACGCCACTGTCAATAATCCACTGCAATAGTGTTTCATCAAATCCATCGAGCACGGCACATGCGTTGTTGATGCTATTGTCAGGTTTACCTGCAAAGCGCATGATTAATTGGTCTAAACCCGTCCAAAGACACAAAATATCTCCTTGCTCCACCACTACTTTATCGCGCTCCATGATACGCATCAGTTCGTCGTAACCTACCTCTTTTCTAGGAAATTCGCCGTATTCAGAAAACAAATCAACCAGCACGGCCCTGCCTTGAACACCGTGCTTGGCCATGTGCTGTATACCAAGTGCGTGAGCGTGGGTGTTTTGGTACTCATCTATTTGTAGTGATTCCTTGGCAGAAAAACCATTGTAATAAACAGCTTGTGGATTGCCATCGCCCCACACATCGAACGTTGCACCTCGGTGAGCCAAACTATCCCATTGGGTTGAATATTGGGTATACATAATCACCAAATCATCCGATCCTATGTCCGTATGCTCCGGATGTACTTTTCGCCAGTCGTAATTGTAATAAGCTTCTCCATTTCGAATCACAGGCTTTAGCACAGGTGGGAAGCGTACCTTGTTGATGACTTGTCCACCTGGATAATCCAAAGGCAAACTCAAACAAAATGTCTGTCCGGTTTTAACCTCTGCCACGCCTTGCAATATCTTTTTATGGTCAATCAAATTCAGTCTCCCAAGCTGGTCATCCTCACCCCAATCACCCCAAGTGGATTGCTCAGGTCGTAACTTCCATCTTTTGCTCATGCTCTATTGTTGTATTTGGCCAAAACTGCGTCAACCATGGCAGGTGCCACACCCACATAATTGGCGGGATCAAGCAAAGCATCAATTTCTGATACTGTCAACAGGTTGGTTATTTCACTTTCGGCAAGCAAGGCTTCGCGCAAAGTAAGTCCGTTATCCATCGCCTTAGCTGCGGCGGCATACACCAGGTGATGCGCTTTGGCTTTCCCGAGCTTCGGAGCCAACCCCATCATCACTGCTTCTGACATCAAAAGACCACCGCCAATATCCAAGTTCTTGCGCATTTGATCGGGACCAACCCAAAGGTTCTCCAAGATAAATCTGCTGTGTTTGAGGCTACCAGAAAAAAGAACAAAGGCTTCGGGAATTACGATCCATTCGAGGTGCATTTGTCCGAGTGCCCCTCTTTCGTGCTCTTGTATCATGGAGGTGAGCTGTGAACTTACCAGCTCCCGTAACTTGTGCGCATTGGCAATGACCGGCTCACAGGCAATGGGATTCCGCTTTTGAGGCAGGGTGGTACTTGCACCACGACCGCTCTCAAAGGGTTCACTCAATTCACCAATCTCCGACCGCATGAGTATGGCGATTTCATTGGCTATCTTGGCCAGAGTGGCTGCCGTTGTAGCCAACCAAGTCACCATTTCCGCCCAAGTATCGCGCGCTACGTGCCAGCTTATCGTGGGTTTCTTCAAGCCCAAATGCGCAAACATCCGCTCCTGAACTTCCAAACCTTTGTCACCAAGGGTAGCAAAAGTACCAACGGCTCCTGAACACTGTCCAACCAACAAACGTTCTTTCAATTGTGTCAGGCGCTCTTCATGGCGCAGCAACTCATCCAGCCAAATGGCAGCCTTGTAGCCAAAGGTAATTGGAGCAGCTTGTTGCTGAAAAGTACGTCCAGCCATCACCGTATTTCGATGCGCTTTAGCAAGTTGAGTCAAGGCAAGTAGGAGAGCCTGAAGTTGCGGTTCCAACCAAGCTAATGCGTCGCGCATTTGTAAAACAGTGCCGGTATCCAGAATATCTTGGGTAGTTGCGCCGTAGTGCACCCAACGTGCCGTTTCCGGATCGCATGCTTTATTCAGTTGCGCTACAAAAGGTAAAATAGGGAAACCGGCCTTGTCGAATGCCACCTTCATCGCTTCCAGGTCTAAATTTTCTACCTTGGCAGCGGCTTCAATCTTATTTGCTGTCCCCTTCGGTATTAACCCAAGCTCTTCTTGCGCAATTGCCAAAGCTACTTCGGTGTGGAGCCAGGCCTCAACAAGAGATTCATCGGCAAAAATGTTTCTCATGTCAGCATCACTGAACATATCTTGAAAGTAGTTTGGGATTGTTAGCATATTTTTACGATTCTATCGCTATTAGAATTGGCTTTCAGAATAAATATCTTTTCTCAGTTGATTTCTGCCTTCATCATCTATAACTTCTAATTGCTTTAACGCTTGTGCGACTTTCTTCATAACTACATCTCTGTTTGCGCCTCTAACAGCAAATACCCCCACTCTGTTGTTGCTGGTAAGAGCGCTTCCTATCACAGTACCAGGTTCTTTATTGCTGTCTATGTATTCTATAATGCCATTCTCAAGCAAATCGGTGTAACCCGCAAGCATTCCAAACTTACACGGTTTTGCATAAATAAAATTCTCAGCATAAAACTGAATTGGCTCTTGGATTTTCACATTTAATCTCTTTCCAAGAAACGTATCAATTGCAAGATCAATCACATTAACACCTACACTTTTTTGAATTAATCGAAAACTCTCTCCGCCTCCAATTCTTGCGGCAAACTCAATAACTGCAATGTCATTTGCTGATTCTATCGCCTGAATCATTAATGGTGACGATTTCAACCCAAGGGCATTAGTGATTTTTTGCGCAATAGATTGGTATTTTGATTGTTTTATTGCGTCTAATTCTTTTGGCCAAATACACCCATAAATTTGTTGTTCTTCGATTGCGTGAATTTTCCGTCGTTCCTTAACCATCAAAACTTGAGCAACACCATTATAAACAATGCAATCAATTCCAATTTCTACTCCCTCTACAAACTCTTCAACTATGGCCATGCCACTTCTACTCAGCGATAATGCTTCACTTGCGAATTGATTTAGCTCGCTTCTATTCTCTACCCTTCTAACGCCCTTGGAGCTATTGGAATCCACCGGCTTTACTATTAATGGCCACTTCAAGTTTATATCTCTGAGCTCCTGAATGCATTCAAATTCGACAAATGCAGAAGTTGATATTCCTTGTTTCAGCATTAGTGATTTCATTGCCACTTTGTCCGTGACTACCTTCGCTAACTCGCTAGAATAAGGGATAGGTAAGCCAAGCTTTTCGCCAACCAAGCATGCAATTAAATTTGCCTGATCCACACAAGTGCTAATTACCAAAGCTGCGTTCTCCTGAATTGCAATCTCACATACCTTTTCCAAATCAAGTGTACTCTCTTTAATATGAGAATCCGAAAATCTTTTGGCTGGGGGATTATCATTGTAATCGACGAGCACAACCCTATATCCTCTGTCCTTAAGGTTTAACACAAGATCACAATGCGGGAGAGTTCCGCCTAAAACTATCGCTGAAATGCCTTTCATTACATCACGCCTCATTTGATGCAATCCACTGCATTAAACCTAGCTTAGTTTCAATTTGTGAAAATCTTAAGACAGGCATATCCAGCCTCATGCCTTTTCTTATGTGAATATCCAGAAATTTGGCAGAATCACTTCCATTAAGCCCATTCAGGGCATTTAAAAACTCTTTCTTTGTGGTTATTTGACGGCTCGCTGTTTCAAATCCGATGTTTTTTGCAATACCGGTGAAATCAATCTTTAAACCAACCGAATCCTGCCCACCTACTGACTCGTGAGCCCCGTTATTTAAAACGATATGTGTAAAATTCGACATACCTGCGACTCCATTAATTGCTAATGCTCCCATATGCATTATGGCCGCACTATCTCCGTCTAAGCAAACCACCTGATGGTCTTTACACGCTATTGCTATACCCGCCGCAATGGAGGACGTGTGACCCATTGCACCTACATTTAAAAAATCTTTGTCATGAGCCTCATTTCGAATGTTTCTAACTTCGTATAGTTCCCTGGTGATTCTTCCCGTCGAGCCGACGAATATTGTGTTACTAGGAAAGGCCTCAACAATCATTGTTATTGCTTCTTCACGGCTCAATAGGTGTTCTGAGCCAGAAAAGCCCCCCTTCTCTCCTTTTTCTAAAACGCCTTTTGGCACTAATAATGCCACTGGTCCATTAACTTTCTTTGCCGTTTCAATTGCCCAACTAAATGACTCTGAGACTTCAAGAAAGTTATCTGATAATCTCTTCCATGGGATATCTACGTCACCCATAAAAATGGGTGTAAGTTCTCCTTGCTTGGTATGCTGACTGTGGTCCTTTACTCCTGGTTCTCCTCTCCACCCTATAAGCAGTATCATTGGAATACCATAAACTGATGGGTGCGTAAGAGAAATGAGCGGATTTAAGGCATTTCCTATGCCTGAATTTTGCATGTAGACTACTGGAACTGTTCCTGTTGCTAAATGATATCCTGCTGCCAAAGCGATTGAGTTTCCCTCATTAGCCGCAATTAAATGCTTATCCTTTGACCAATTTTCCTCAATATGCAAGCAAAAGTCATTAAGCAAAGTGTCAGGAACACCTGTTATAAACTCTACTTCTGACCTGATTAGAAGTTCTTGAAATGCGTTCAAATCTATCATATCTCTAAAATTCCTAGTGTATTGTAGAACAAATTAATGTTGCTGTCCATGTTTTCAATGGACTTGAAAATATCGATTGGCGTTACAACTGTGCTTTCTTCAAAATTTAACCCGAGTTTTAACAATAAATCGTCTTTGGTCATTGGGTTTTCCGGTTCTCCTTTCGCGTATTCTACGGTCTCCACATAATGCGAGCCATCAGTTAAAAAAATTTCAACTCGCGAACATCTCTTATCAGGAACCAAACTTGTAAAATATTCATCAGGAATTACATCTACCCTTTTTAATAAGTATTGCACGTTCTCGGAACCAACCCAAGGCTCTTCAAATTGATCAGTGCCTGCCTTCCCGTTTAATATGGCTACTGCAACTGCATAAGGAATACTCATTTTAGCAGATGTATTGTTGTTTATTACCTTTCCATCGTGTTTTCCTATGACGGTCTCATAAACATATACATTAATTGATTTTATCAAATCTGCATTTATATTGTGTTTGTCCCTTAACGAAATTGCTGCTTCAATAGGTGCATGCGCATGTCTGCAAGCCGCATAAGGTTTAAAATATATAGACTTTATTAAAAGATGGTCTGAATCCAATCTTATTAATTTATTAGCATTAAAATCGTCCGTCATCATTTTGAAGAAACCAACATTTCCACCAAGAGGGTCGGCCCCACCTTTAAACCCTGCCATTGCGGTTTTCACAGCAAAAAGCCCATTCAAAGCTGCATTTCCGACGTTAAATGGTTTGATTTCAGAATCACCCTCTATCACCTTTAAGGTTCCAGATGCTGAAAGACAAGCAACTGAAAGCACATTTATATAGTTGTCAAAAGGCAAATTCATAAGTTTTGCCAATCCCATTGCTGCTCCAATAGCCCCACATGTTGCTGTAGGATGATAGCCCTGAGCGTAGTGGCCTGGTGCCATTGCCATTGCCAATCTTATCGCTGCCTCATATCCAACTAGAATAGCCAATGCCAAGGTTTCAAAATCCGCTTGGTACTTCTTTGCAATCGGTAAAAGTAGAGAAAGTACAGGTGCTCCAGGATGAATCATTCCGAACCTTGTGCCATCATCAAGTTCAGCAGCATGAGAAACTATTCCTGTAAAAAAAACCTTGTTCTCAGTGCTGAGATTTTCATAAGACCGCTCCGTTTCATCAATCATCGACCCATGCAAACTGTTCAAAATAAACAAACTTCGATTATCAGACACTAATCTTCGACCTGCTGAATGTGCGGCGATATAATCTAAAATGCACTCTTTGATTTTTACCAAGTTCTCTTCGGAAAGAGCTTTGTGGTCAATACTATTAATGCTGTTTAAAAACTGCTCTGAAATATTTGCCACTTGGGTTGTCATTAATAAAAATAGAAATACTCTGGACTTTCATTCGTTGACATTAAAAACGCTTCATCGAATGCCAGCAAAATTTCAACAGGAAGTTCACCCAAACATAAAGCATCCAAATTCGACTTGAATTGTTGAAGGGAGGAAGAACCAATGATAATCGCGTCATTATGCTGCACCTTTAATTTAGAATGATTACATAACCACATGTAAGCTGCTTGTGCAGTAGTGATATTTGACTCCGAGCAAATGGTATTAATCTTTTTTACAGCTTCAAAATACTCCTTTTTCCAATAGCGCTTTCTATAACTTTCAAGCCTTGAGAACCTGCCCATTGGCGGTTCTTTGTCAAAGTCCAGGTGTTTTCCTGTTAGAAGTCCTCCAGCAAGCGGATTGTAGGCATAAAATTTCATATCATACGCCCTCAAACAATCAAAAAGCTCTCTCTCCACATTTCTGCTCAAAGCATTATAAAGCCCTTGATAAACCGAAGGCAATACCAATTCGTTTTTGGCACAGATCTCATTGGCCTGCGCAACCAACCAAGAAGGAAAATTACTTAAACCAATTGCCTTTATTTTGTTCTCTTGATACAACTGAGCACATGCACTTAAACTTTCCTCTATGGATGTTTTTGAATCTGGCATGTGTAAATACAAAACATCTATATACCCCAAATTCATTCTTTGGAGCGATGTGTTACACTGTGAAATTACTGCATTGAAATCAAGCTTTCCTGTAATTCGTGGATTTACTTTGGACGCAATGGAAAAACTCGCTCTATCTAAATTTGGAAGGATTTTTCCGAGCATCTCCTCCGAAACCCCTTCATTATAAACATATGCCGTATCTATCTTATCATACCCTGCCATCAAAAAACCTCGAACCATTTCTTCCGCAGTAGTAAGATTTACTTGTGGCCCGAAATTCATAGTACCTAAAATTGCCTCCATATCAGCCGAGTTTATACGTTATTTGGAGCCGTGAATTAGTTTTAAATAGGCGATGCCATCCTCAATTACACCATATGCTTTGGCACGATAATGTACTTTCAAGGCCCAGCTTTTATGTGGATTGATTTCATTCATTTTGTTGTCATTTCGGCTTTTTATCACCCCACCCGAAGTACTCAATATTTGCACGGCGTCGTCATACTCTTCTTTTGTTACTGCTTGCATGGCGTTCACAAAACGTGCATGAGAAGGATGTATGATGGTTTTGCCCACAAGTCCGTTGGCTTTGTCAAGTATCACTTCTCTTAACAATCCGTCTACCGCTTCATTTATAATTTCGTGCCGGTTCAAGAGAGACAAATGAATATTTTTCTCCATGATGTGATCCAAGCTATCATTAGCATCGGCAAGAAAGTACTCCCAAACCGGTCCCGAAACCACATAATCATCTTCAGCTCTGCCAAAATAATTTAGGATATCGGTTAAAGAGTCCTTTACAGTTAGAATGTCGTAAATGGAATAATTGATGCCACGCCTTACAGCAAACAAGGAAGACAAGTCGGTTCCACCTATTCTAATATTCAGAATTAAACTCTGAAATGGACTCAATACCTGCTTTACAGCCAACAGTTCTTTTTCACGTGTTTCCATGTAAGCAATGTCTTTGCCTTCTAACAAGGGCATGGCATAAAGGTTAGAAGCGTGCGTTTGTTTGAGGTGATATAGCACGCTCAAATAATCAGCACCATTGTAACTTGTAAACTTGGGAAACACAAAGCCAGAAAGAATGTTGATGTGTTGCGCCTGCAAACATGCGCTAAATCTTTTGAACTGTTCGGTATTTCTAACCCTTACAAAAGTCAATGGAATATCACCTAAACCAATTCGGCCATCCTCAACAGCATCGTTCAGCGTTGCTAAATGGTTCAAAATATTCTGTTCGGCCTTAGTAAGTTCAGATTCATCAATGGCATCCTCGCAACACATAACCATAGATGTATAGTCAAGTGCTTCTCCTGCCAATATTTTGTTAGCCACAGAGCGTGTCCCGGGCATATACAAGGTTGCACCAAGGCAATATTGTAAAAAAGATTTTTCTGAATTTTTGTCAAATCCAACAGGTGGATGGACAAAACTGAATGCCGAATTATACCTGTGATGAATCATTCTACTTATTTAATTGATCCAAAGGGTGAAGCAATCGCCTCGGGATAATAAACGTCAATCATACGTTTCACCAAGCTAACCTGCTTAGCTCTTTGTTTGGCTTCAGCCGCATTTGTATCGTGGCTATGCGTTTTGGCCACTGAACCACCTGTTTTCAAATAGATTGGAGCAGCGACCTTGATCATTTCAGGCACCTCGTAATGGCGTATAAATCCTCCCGTTGAAGCCGGGTTTTCAGTGTGTAAATCCAAAGGAATATCAATTGCCTGACGGATAGAAGACATCATTTGAACCTGGATGTCCCTCACGGGGTTAAATGAGTCAGCACCAATCGATTCCAATAATTTTGCTGAACACGGATTTCCATGCCCGGTATGTGCAGAAACCTTGAACTTACAATCACTTGGAATTTCGCCTCTTTTGCGCATTTTATTAAATACCCAAAGCGACCCTTCGTCGTAAACCAAAAATGATTTACATCCGAGTTCTACGCCTCGATAAACTTCTTCCATGGCACGAACAATCTGCTCTTGGCCACGTAATCTGTATCCCATCCGCTGACCTTCAGGTGTGTTAACAGAGGCGCTGGTATCGGTGGTGGCTCGAGGTCCAATAGACAATACGAGCTCTACCATACCATCACCGGCCATGTTCACCATTTCTTTTATTTCATTGTCGGTAAGAAGCATGATGCCTTTGGTTTGTGTAACCCTGTGAATGGTTAATTCAAGATTTTTGACTTCATCGAGCAACGATTTCATGGCAGAGGGTCCTTGGATTCCAGGCACTTCAAATCTATATTGAGCTCCATCTGCAAAGGTTTTGATTGATTTTTCCAACGCATACCCATCGCTTTCAGGCAGACCGAGTGACGCTAAAAATTTTCTAGATTTTTCCATAATCTTACTGTTTAGTTTGGTATTAGAATTATTTGATTGTTGAATTTATTGTATCAATGATTCGGTTTTGTTCATCAGTTGTCAGACTGTAATACAACGGTAGACATAGTATTCTAGAAGCAACCGATTCAGCAATTGGCACTTCTGATTTTGCTACATATGGCAAATTGCTCAAAGACGGATAGAAATACCTCCTGGGAAAAACATTCTCCTCGTGCAAACGCCCCAATACTTCCAACAAAACAACTTCTGATTCAAAAATCACTGGGTAGTAGCTGTAATTCCAATGTGTGTTTGCATGTAAGTTCATCACTTGCACTTTAGATAAATCAAGACGGGAATTATAGCACTCAACTATTTTCTTTCTGTTTTGAATAATGGCACTTAGATAAGGAAATACGGCAAGTCCCATGGCTGCATGAAGCTCACTGATTTTGGCATTTACTCCTAAGCCAAAAAATGCTTCAGGTCCATTATGTCCGAAATTATGCGAGTAATAAATTTGGTGGCGGAGCAGTTCATTATTGCAAAATACTGCACCTCCTTCTCCGGTATGAAACAGTTTAGTTGCGTGAAAACTACATGTGCTAACATCACCATAGCTGAAAACGCTTCTCCCTTTGTACTTAACCCCAAAACAATGTGCGGCATCGTAAATTACTTTCAAGCCATACTTTTTAGCAATTTCTTGTATTGACTCAATATTGCATGGATTTCCGAAGACATGGGTAGCCAAAATACATGTGGTTTTATCTGTTATGGCTGCTTCGATTTTTGTGACATCTATTGTAAGCTCCAATGGGTCAATATCAACAAAAATAGGGGTACAGTTTTCCCAAACTATAGCTGCCGTTGTTGCCACATAGCTAAAGGGAGTAGTAATTACCTCTCCTTCCCTCGCTAAGAGTTTCAATGCTATTTGAAGAGGAATGGTGCCATTATTAGTAATCAAAATATTATCAATCCCCAAATGTTCTTTTAGTTTAGCTTCAAGTTCTTGCACCAAGACTCCACGATTAGTTAGCCAGTCATTATCGAAGGCGCGCTTTACTTGTGCCATGTATTCCTCTAAATGCGGCAGAAAGGTTTTGGTAACGTTTATTCGTTTTTGATACATCATTTAATTTCCGTTTACAAAGGATATGCTTTCTTTTCTTAAATATGTGTATTCATGACTAAGTTTCAGCTCTCCAAATATTATTACAAGAGACAATGCTGTCGTCAATTGTAAAGTAAGATTTAACCCAGGGCTGTTAAACAAATGTATCGAAACCAGATATGTTGGCAAGGCTACGGCAATAGCAAAAAGCAAGGAGGGGTATATGTCTCTTAATTGTTCCTTCCAGCCATAATTCATTTTTCTCCCAGACCAGTATGTATTCAAAAAAAAAGCGACAAACGAATTAAAAAACATACCAATAATCATAATTTCTATGCCTTTCCAAATACCCAAAGCAATAATTGGGAAAGCCATGATTTTCTTGATGAGTTCAAGTTTTAAAAACAGGTCTGACCTTCCTTGAACCTGAAGCATATTCAGATTTAGGGCGTGTAGCGGATATAGCATTCCAACAAAGCACAGAAGTTGTAAATAAGGCACGGAGTTCAACCAATCCTCACCTAATAGCACCAATAGTAGATTACGAGAAATAGCAGCCAGGCCCAACATCAATAAAAAAGAGAGGAACATGGTTGTCTTCAGCATTTTAATATAACCTATTCTTAGCCTCTCAGGGTTATCCTGCAAATTGGCCAAAAGAGGATAGCTTACACGCCCAATTACAGAATTCACATTTTCTGAGGGTAATTTTTTGAATTCATCTGCTTTCGTGTAGTAACCTAATTCAGTGGCTGAAAAGTATTTTCCAATAATAACATAATATACATTTCTGTATGTAGTGTCGATAAGGCCGCTTAACAATAGTTTGCCTCCAAAACCAAAAAGCTCTTTGAAAGACTTTAAACTAAATAACCATTCCGGACGCCAACTACTTTTTAACCATATTAAAATGGTGCTAATTCCATATCTAAGGAGTGTAAGTGCTACCAAACTCCATACCCCATATCCAAAATAAGCCATTGCAATAGCAACTATACCCGAGATTAGTGATGCAACTAATGATAATTGTGTTTGAACCTTAAACTCGACTTGTTTCGTCAATATCGTCCGCTGAATCAGTCCCCCTGCATTTAATATAAGACCTAAAGACAATACCCTTAGCAATCCAATTAATTTAGGTTCGGATAAAAAAAGGGCAATCTCAGGTGCTGATACGTATAATAGACCGAAAACCAAACAAGCAACAGCCAAATTGAAATAGAACACCGTGGAATAGTCTGCCATTGTGCAATGTTGTTTCCTAATTAGCGCACTTGCAAACCCACTATCCACAAAAGATTGCGAAATCGCTATAAAAATAGTCAACATACCGATTAGGCCAAAATCTGAAGGGTGTAAAAACCTCGCCAAAACCAATCCAATAATAAACTGCACCCCCTGGCCAGCAAAACTGTCTATGAAGCTCCAGATAAAGCCTAATCTACCAATATTCGAATCAGACATATTTAGAGTATTCAAATTTCTGACACAAAGAGTTTATATTCTATTTATAAAGACTGCTTGTCGTTTCTTGATTTATACCATTCCACCACTACCCTCAACCCGTCATCAAACTTCCATATCGGGGAATAATCACAAAACTTCTCGTTTTTTGAATGCACGCTCTAGAGTGCCGTAAATGACCTCCAGGTTGATGACCATAAACTGGTTTAATATTTGAAAATTTGACCTTTTGTGGCAGATAGACTAGCGCATTCAAAGTAATCTGATTACCACATGCCACATTTAAAATTTCATGATTCGCAAGGGATTTTTGACCCCCATTGATTTGCCTAAGCATCGTTTTGATGTTTGCCTGAACGGCATTCCTCACATAAGTAAAATTGCGTAAAGTTTCTCCATCACCATTAATCATTGGCATTGTACCATCAAAGAAGTGCTTACAGAAGATTGGGAGTACAGCCGCACATGGATTGTTGGCGTTTTTTTGGGTCGAAAACATTGAAATAACGTAAACAAAATGCAGGAAGGCCATAGAATATGAGCAATATGGCTGCGCAATATTCATTCATTACCTTACTATCGGCATTTGGACCCTAAGACTTATTCTCGTTTCTTTCTAACTTAGGAAAATTATTACCATCGCGTTGGGTGCATAAAAAACAGAATATTGTGCTACTCCCCATTTTTCTGACCAATAGCTTACTAATTTAAGTTTGTTAGGCAGCATTTAGGTAAAGATATTGAGGTTTTTTTCGATTGATGCCTCTGTGGTTTCTCAGGTTGTACTTTTTCATAAACTTCTCTACGCCACTATACAGCTCCAATCCATCTTTTGCAGGATTCAGATAGATATGCTTGCGCTTTAACGTGCCAAAGAATCGCTCAATGAAGGCATTGTCTGTGGCTCTGCCTTTACCATCCATAGAAATTCTAATCTCAAGCTCTTTAAGGGTGCTAACCCAGTGTTCACTGGTGTACTGTGCTCCTTAATCTGAATTGATGATCTGAGGCTTGCCATAGCGCTCAATTGCGCGGTGTAGGACTGATGTCTGCGTTTCTTGTGCCAGGCTGTTAGAGATTTGCCAGCCTACCATGAACCGACTATAAACATCGATTATTGCCGTGAGATACTTAAAACCCGACTTCATGGGTATGGAGGTAATATCAATCGCCCAGACCTGATTCGGCTGGGTAATGGCTAGGTTTCTGAGCAGGTAGGGATGAATGTACTTGGCTGTACCTAATTTGCTCAAATTGCGCTTAAGATAAATTGGATCAAGACACATTTTGTGCATTAAACGGCGTATTCGTTTAACATTATACCAAAGTTTAATGCCACTCAGTTTGTCCTGTATACCGTCAACACCAAAGGTAGGATCGTCCAAAAAAAGCGTATCGATATGCTTCATCAAAGATTGATTTTCTGCTGATTCACCTACAGGATTGTAGTAAAAACAACTTCGATCAACATCAAGCAATTTTGCTTGCGCACGGATGCTCACCGGAGATTTCGCATCCATTAAGGCTTTACGTTCCTTCATAGACCGGCTTTCTGAAAGCTTTTTTTTAAAAAGTCACGATGCATTTCCAGCTCGCCAATTTTCCAGAAAAGCTCATCGCGCTCCTTCTCATGATCTGGCTGCCCTGGAGCAGCAGACGGCCCTCCAAAGGCCTGGTCTGCATGCTCTAGGAACTCCTTCTTCCATGCTAAATTTGGTTCGGATGTAGCTCGAATCGCTTCGCTAGCTCCGCTATACTCTCGCGCTCCTTGAGCGCCTCAATAGCCACTTGGGCCTTGAATTTTGAAGTGAATTTTCTTCGTGTCATTCTCATTCGTTCAATGGTTTAAGTTATTCATTTTTCTCAACTTAACCACTGGTCGAGTTTTTGGGGAGTATTACATTTTGCGTGGGTCGTCCGGGTTGAATATACTGAATGAGAATGTCGCGTTGAGCGCACCAATTCAAAAAGACCGAACAAGTGAATTCAGGGCCGTTATCTATCCTAATTTTCATAGGAATTCCTTATTCCCGAATAGCCCTTTCGAGCATTCGGACGACCTCATGATTTGGGAAGCTGAAATTCGCCAATCACCAGGCCTTACCACTTTTTTGAAAGCACATCCTTGAGCATTTTGTTGTCAAGGGCCAGGTCGGCGTACATGCTTTTGAGCTTTCGGTTCTCCTCCTCGAGTTCTTTGAGACGCCTGAGCCGTTCACCCCCATGCCTGAATTGCGTTTCTTCCAGTTGTAAAAGGTGGTTTTGGTAATTCCAAGGTCGCGGCATACGGCCTCGGCTTATTTGCCTCCTTCGTAATCCTTAAGGGCATGTACGATTTGGCTTTCGGTGAATCGAGTTGTTTTCATAGGCTGAAAAAGTTAAGGTTTTTCCCTTTTTAATCAGTCCGAAATTTGGGGAGGGTTACAACCGAGCCACCCCCCTCATATCAACCCAAACTTTGGACTGTGCGACCAAGGTCGGGTAAGGAAGATGGCTGTGATCCGTGACCACCACCACGGCGTCCGTATTTTGGAGTAATTCGTCACTTAATTCGGAGTGATGTATCGGCAAAGAAGGAATATCCGTATACCCATCATCAGCAATTACGGGACAATATGAATCGTGGTATTTAACGATAGCGCCTCTTTGTTGGAGAATCCGTATGATGTCCAGGGCCGGGGATTCGCGCAAATCGTCAATATCCTTTTTGTAGGCAATGCCCAACAGAAGGATGGTCGAGCCTTTGAGGGATTTACCCTGCTCATTCAACGCCAGGGCTACCTTGTTGACCGTGTATTCCGGCATCTCCCCGTTGATTTCCGAAGCCAGTTCAATCATCCGGGTTTTGAAGGAGAGGTTGCGCATCTTCCAGGATAGGTAATGCGGATCCAAGGGAATGCAATGACCTCCCAAACCGGGACCCGGGGTAAACTTCATAAAACCAAAAGGCTTGGTAGCCGCCGCATCAATCACCTCCCATACACTAATGCCCAAACGATCACAGACCATGCTGAATTCGTTGGCCAAGGCAATGTTAATCATTCGAAAGGTGTTCTCATAAACCTTAACTAATTCGGCTGCTTCGGTGTTCTGCACCGGAACCATACGGTCAAAGATTTGCTCGTAAACTGCCAACCCCGCCTTTCGACATTCCTCGGTGATTCCCCCCAAAACCTTGGGGGTGTTCTTGGTGGTCCACTTCTCATTACCCGGATCCACCCGCTCGGGCGAAAAGCACAAATAAAAATCCTGCCCGACTTTGAGCCCTGTCTTTTCGAGCAACGGTAACATCAAATCGCGGGTGGTACCCGGATAAGTGGTGCTCTCCAGGATAACGATTTGACCTTTCTGGAGTCGGGTCGCGATGGCCTCGGTCGCCGATACCACATAGGAGAGGTCCGGGTCCTTGATTTTGTTCAAGGGGGTGGGGACACAAATCGATACCAGGCCACAATCCTTGAGAGTATCAAAGTTGGTGGTGGCTCGTATCATACCCTTTTCGACCAAGGGTTGAAGCCGGGGGCTTGGGATATCCTTGATATGGCTGATTCCAGCATTGATGCCATCGCATACCCTTGCATTGACATCAAAGCCCAGAACTTCAAACCCGGCTTCAGCGGCCGCCGCCGCCAGATTAAGACCCACATATCCTAAACCTACAACCCCAATTATGGGCTTTGGATTGGACTTCATTTAGAAAATGGCAATAAAATTTATTGTTATGGCAGCAGTCGCTTCCACCAGGCCTTTTGGCGCTTAGGGCCTTCGTCTTCGTAATAACCATAGCCGTAACCATAGCCGTAACCATAGCCGTAACCATAGCCGTAACCATAGCCGTAACCATAGCCGTACCCGTAGCCGTAACCATAGCCGTAACCATAGCCATAACCGTAGGCGGTTTCGATTTTGTAATCGTTGACCGCAATACAGGCATTCTGAAGCTGACCGTTCAGGCGCATGCCTTCCACGATCCGGACCATTTCTTTGCGGGTATAGTTCTGCCGCATCACATAGAAATTAATATCCGAGAAGCGCATCATCTCCAAGGCGTCCGCAATCAGGGTACAAGGCGGAGTATCAATCACAATGTGTTCGTAATGTTCACGCAACCAGGCGATCAACTCCCCAAAACGCTCCGAAAGGACCAACTCCGATGGATTGGGGGGGACCGGTCCGGCCGGGATCAGGTCCAGGTTGGGGTAATTGGTATGTTGAATGATTTCTTCTCGGCTAGCCTTGCCAATCAGGTAATTGGACATGCCCACATGGTTGGTCAGCCCAAAGTCGTTGAAAATTTTGGGTTTGCGCAAATCCATCCCAATCAACACCGTCTTCTTGCCGGAGAGGGAGAGAATGGATGCCATGTTGGTCGATATGAAGGTCTTGCCTTCCCCGGAAATCGAAGAAGTTATCAGCAAGACCTGCTTGGGGCTACCGGGGTTGATGTACTGCATGTTGGTGCGCAGGGACCTGAAGGCCTCTGAAAGTACCGATTTGGGATGCTGCAGGGCCACCAGGGCTGTGTTCTTGTTGTTGTTACCTATGACCCCCAGAACCGGAATCCGGGTCACGGACTCGATTTGCTGACGGTCAATCAGGGCGTTCTGCAGACTGTCCCGAATCAAAATCACCGCCACCGGGACCAGCAAGCCCAGCAAGCCCCCTAGCAGGTAATTGAGTGATTTGTTGGGGGCAATTTGCTTCTCCTTTTTGGCTGCGTCGATGATCCGGGCATCGGGCAGGTTGGCGGCCATGGCGATGCCGGACTCGGCCCGCTTTTGGAGTAGATAAACATAGAGGTTTTCGTTGAGGGTGAATTTGCGTTTGATGTTCACCAAATCACGCTCGGTTCTGGGCAAGGTGGCCAGCAAGCCTTCGGTGCTGCGAATCCGGGCATCCAGATCCCGAATCATAATTTGGGAATTCTGAACCAGGTTGCGAAGGTTCTCCCGTATGGCCGAATGGGTCAATCGAATCTTCTCGTCTAATTGTTCCAGCAAGGGATTGGAACGCCGGGTCCCCACCGACATGGCATTGCGTTCGGCACTCATCTTGCCCAATTCCTGAATCAAACCAATCAGCACCGGGTCCTGCACCCCCATGGTCGATGGAGATACCACCTCCCCGGCCGGCCGCTGCTCGTTGAGGTAGGCCCGGAGGTAATCGTAGTATTTGAGTTTGCCCTGTTCCAGGGCCCTGGCTTTTTCGTACTCTTCCAGCCGCTGAAAAATGACCTGGCCCTCGCTGGAAATATTCACCGTTCGGTTCGCCGAACGAAACTGCTCCAGCCTGGATTCGGTGGTCTGCAAGGAATCGGTGATACCCGATAATTCCCGGTCGATAAAGCGAACGGTATTGAGGGAAGTCAGGTTCTTGAGCTCCAGGTTTCGCCGCAGGTACACCTCCATCAGCCGGTCCAGGTAGCGACGCCCCTTGGCAATGTTGGAGGATTCGATTTTGAGGTATAGCAGGGAAGCCATTTTCTTCCAGGCCTCAACATTCACCTTGCCAAAGTACTGGTCCAAGAGTTCTCTGTGCGAATGAAACTGAACCCGGTAGCGGGTTCCGGACCCAGCTTCGATTTCCCCTGCCAGGACCCGAAAGCGATGGTGAGGGCCCTCCAGCCACTGCCCGTAGGCGTAGGTTCCAGCGCGGATATCCGAAGTCGCTTGCTCATCCTCTTCGGAGCCGAGGTCTTCCTGAATTTTGCTGAACCGTAGGGGGTCGTAGAGGCTACCTTCCTTGCCGTTTTCGGTGATTTGGTACCGCCCCTTGCCCAAGACCTCGATTTCGATGGCCAGGTCCACCAGCTGGGGATGAAAGCTATCCACCTCCAGCACTAGGACCTGGTGAGGGTACACTACTTCACGACTAAATTGCCCCAGCCGGATAACCTCCACCCCAAAGTCCAATTCCTTGAGGGTTTGGTCCACCAAGGCATAGGATTGGATGATCCCCATTTCGTTGTCCGTCGTGGAGGTGGCTCCGCCCAAGCCCCCGCCCATGAGCATGGCGTCCAGGTTCTTCATGGAGGAAGCCCCCTTATCCTCCTTGATGAGGAGGGAGGCGTTGATATTGTAGACCGGCTGGGCGTATTTGTTGTACACAAAGGCGGCGGCCAAGCCCATGACCAAGGCCACCAAGAGGTAGGGCCAGAAATACAAGAGCT
>JACCDP010001000.1_pt1 | contig 37146 bp, 17 predicted proteins | sample 7445841 | NCBI WGS metagenome assembly JACCDP01 (sample SAMN15323441, study PRJNA562643) | freshwater metagenome | isolation source: river surface water | place: USA:Blue River Watershed | collected 2017-08-17 | reverse complement strand
GTAGCCAGCACATTGCCCAAGTGGTTGCTGAGTTCATACATTTTTTTGTCCAGCTCCCGCTCCAATATTCCGCCTGAGTTTATGGAGCCGCCCATGTTCAGGTTGCGGGTTTTAAGTCCTAAACGGCTGCTACCGTATATATGCTGCTCTGTTAGACTTAATGGCTGCACATTGGCTACTTCTTTTTTGTTGTACACGGCCATTACATTACCCTGGGCATCGCGCACATAATAGCTATAAGCTATTTCACCGCCAGGAGTTGTAACTTTTTTCATTACCCTGTTACCCGAAGCATCGTACTTAAATTCTAAATTACTTTTGGTACTGCCCTGCACCCGGGTAATGGAGGCTATTTTGCCATAAGGTGTCCAGCTGATATTGGCTATACCCTCCGAGAGGTCTTTGATGAGGTTACCGCTGTTGTCGTACTCGTAGTTATCGTTGCTGTGGTTAGCTGCATCATAAGTTTGGTTCTCTATGTCGTCGGGGGTATTGGTAGGTCCGGCATTTTCTTTTACCGCCCTTAGTTTGTTGCTGTTTTTTACAAAGCCTTCCTTGGCCAGTTCATATTTATATTCTAAGTTATCCATAAGGTTGCCGGCATCGTCTTTACGGGTAAGGCTTAGTATGTTGCCGTTGGCATCATAGCTAAAGTTTTCCGCATAAGCCTGGGTACTTGCAGCACCCACCCAGGTATTGTTAACAGCATCCATACCGATAAAGGTAGAAGAATTTTTTATTCTGTTCAACTGGTCGTACTGGAAGGTGCGGGCTTGTTGCACAGCCACCGACAGATCAGCCAATTTGCTGATACTGGTAACCATTTGACTGATGTTGCCGTTGTACAGGTTTTTGGTATTGTTTTGCAGGTTGCTTCCGTTTTGTGCTGCCAAAAAGGAAGTGGTGCCTATGGACTGGTAATCTCCTCCAAAATAGCCGAGGCTATAGCCTGCCTCGTCGGCAGCGGTGAAGCTGTTGAGGCTGTTGGTGGTAATGGCCCTGGCATCTTCTCCGGGGTCGTTGACGGTTTTCAGGCTGTTGGAGTTTACTCCTTTTATCCAGCCCTGTATGGTATAAGCATAGTCGAGTCCCTGTACTTTAAGGTCGCCCAGCTCGGCACGGGCCAGCGGACCGTGGCGGTAGTAAAAGTATTTGGCATCCTGATCCCAGATTACTCCATCGGGAGAGGTAAATACATTGGTAATGCGGTTATCGGCATCATATAAATATTTATGGTAAAAGGCATCGGGAGCTCCGGCCTGGTAGCTTACTTTGTTTACTTTACCCGATATAAGGTCGTACTCATAGTCTACGCGTTTGTATCGGTTGCTCACTTCCATTTCGGGGTTATCCTGTATCAGGCTCCTTACATTGCCGTGTATATCGTAGCTGTAATAGGTGGCATGGTCGTAACCCGGAGTGGCCGGGTTTTCGTCAAGGGTAGTGTAAGATACCCGTTTGCGCAGGTTGTATTGATAAAAGCCGGGTATGGTTGTGGAGACTGCCTCGTCGTAATAGGTACGGGTTACCTGTGTTTTTACTACTCCGGGTGCTGCGTGCCAGTTTTGGTAGGCCGCAATGTCTACCTGTCCGTTTTGTACAATGGTGTTAATGTCTGTATTGGCTACCAGCTCCCCAACTTCGCTGATACGGCCCAGGGCATCGTACAGGGTGTAGCTGTAGGTACGGGGGTGCTGGGCGTATTGTTTGGAGTTTTGAGAAGCCACGAGCCTGCCCAGCCTGTCGTAGAAGAAGAAGGCCGAAAACTCGTTGCGCATATCGGTAATGTCTATGCTGGTTCCGGAAGCACCGCCTATATTGATGTTGTTGGAGCCTGTTCCGGCAATGGCATTGATGTTTCCTGAAGGAGCAGGGTTTCCTGAAGGCAAGGCATCACGAAACCAACTGGTTCCGCAGTTAATGGTTTTCATGAGGAAGCCATTGTTACCAACGGCATAGCCGGTGCTGTGGTCTTTAAAGTACACGTCGTTTAAGTCTACATTGCTACCGTTATTGAGGTATTGGGGCCAGGCCTGGCTGCTACCTCCGGCCGGACTGTATTGCAGCAGTTTGCAAACAACATCGGCTGCGGTGGCGTGAAATTGTTTAATGCTGAGTACGGTTCCGTTTTTACCAACAGCTATGGCTACGGTGTTGTTTACCATGTAAACGGCGTTGAGCTGTTCGGTGGTTTGGGTAACAGTAACAAGTGACCAGGTTGTAGTGGAGGTGTTGGAAATATACAGCGAACCGTTAGCGCCAACAATAATACCATTTTGGTTGTAGAAGGCAATGTCGTTAAGGTTATTGCTACCCAGGCTCAGTATGGAGGTAGTATAGGAGCTTCCGTTGTATTCAATGGTACATACGGTGCCATTTTCGCCAACAGCAACCAGTTTACTGGCGTTAAGTTTGGCAATGGCTTTGAGGTGCTCGTTAGTGCCGCTGTTGAGTACAGACCAGGAATTACTGGTGGTGGAATAAGTGAGTATAGTACCGTTATTACCTACGGCAACAGCCTTATTGGCATCGAGCCAGGCTACATCGTTAAGCGAAGCCGGTTTTAACTGATTCACATTACTTAAAGCGCTGTTGGTGCCTTTAATAATTTTACCGCCTTCACCTACTGCAATCAGGTTGGAGCCGTTTGATGCGAGGCCATACAATTGTTTGGTTCCGATACAATTACTGCATGAAATTTCGGAATAGGTTATTGGATTTAAATTCGCCATTTGCAGTACCTTTTCATTAGAGCTTGCTGTATAAACATTAGTTCCATTATAGATTACTTTATTTAATACAGCAGTATTGGCAAGGCTGCCCGGGTAAAAGGATCCGTTTAATAAATTTATAAAAATTGAATTAGATTCAGTATTAATATGTGGATCACCTACCACCACCAAGCCATTTGCTCCAAGAAAATCAGCATCCTTAAAATTAGTATTCATAGCTGTAGCCAACTTATCCCATCTGGATTTAGACGTATAATAAAATATACCAGTACCATCCTCACCAAAACAATACACATCATGTCCTTTTGCCTTAATAGCTTTAAGGGCAGGCACGCGAATATTATTGCTTTGATCACTTATATTTCCACCCGAAGCTGAGCGAAAGAAAATTTCACCATTAGGTCCAAACATTACCTGGTTTCCGTTTGCATCTACCTCCGTTTCATTTAAATTGACTGGATTCGCACCTGTATTACCCGAATTAATTATTCCACCATTCTCCAGGTCATAATAATTTCCTGCTCCACTAACCGCATAAGCTTTAGTTGTTCCTTTTGCTTTTATAGCTGAAATAGTAGATAAATTACTTATTATATTAAGCTGAGGTTGTGAACCAGAGCCATTGTAATAATACAGTTCGTTAAGTGCAGTAGTATTATTTTTTACGAGAACATAGGCATGATTTATATCGTTGGCTTGAATGGAAAGTATAACTTTATTAGTGAGTTGGTTGGTTGCAAAATTAATTTTAGTCCAGGTACTGTTTGAATAAAAATATAAATCTCCATTCGTTAAACCCACTATCCCTGAAGTATTATCAAGCATGGCAACTGCTGCAGGTGAAGTACTAAAAGCTGCACCAACCGTACTCCATGAATTTCCATCATAAGCATATACATTTGTTGCAGTAATACCGTAAATAAAATTACCTGTAGTAGGCGAATGAGGCTTTGAAAATCCTGCAGGTGTATTACTAACTGCTGTCCAGGTGCTACCATAAGTTGTACTCCTGTATAAAACACCAGGATTACCACAATATAAACTGGCTGTTGCCTCATTGTAGACCAGGTATTTCATTTCCGTTTTTAGATCGGAAGGAATTTCTGTCCAGTTCCCTAAATTATCGTTTTTTATAATTTTTCCGTCGCCCGTAACAGCCATAAAATTATTTACAGAAATATTTACAGCAACACTTGAATAAGGCGCAGCATGTATTTGGTTACTGTTATAATCATACCACGCAGCTCCGTTAAGTGAGCGGTATATTTTATTTCCGCTTACCAAAGCCAGGGCAATTTTATCGGTACCTGAAGTAGTAAAGCTCATGTCTAACAGACTCTCACCGGAAGAAACAGGTACCCACTGTGACTGAGCCGAAGCAGTAGCCTGTAGTGAGTTGTTTAATTGCCATTTTTTTCCATCGGTATCGTAAATAATAATGCCGGTGTTATTGGAAGCCGGATCAATGGCCAGTAAATTAGCTGTAGCCGCTGCAAAAGGAATGAGTTGCCAGTTGTTTCCGCCATCGGTACTGTACACAATAGTTCCTGCATTACCCACTGCAATTACATTACTGGAAGTTAAATACAATACATCGTTTAATTGGTTGGCACTGAGACTGGGCGCTAATGTCCAGCTCTGGGTTTGACTGTTGAAGAGGTAAATAGCGCCACCGTTGTTGCCGCTGGCTACTGCTATTCCGTTGTTTCCGTTAAATGCCATTCCCTGTACTTCATGCTGAGGATCTATACCAGTAAGCCCGGTACTTTTCCATACGTCCAGGTCTTTGGTATCGGGGGTAGTTTGAGCTACCAACTGGTTTAATGAGTTGTATTTGTAGGTAGTGGTGAAAGTATGTTTAGTAAAAATATTACGTAAACCATTTTCTCTGTCATCTTTAATCTGGTCTAAGAGTGTTTTACTCATAATACGCCTCACCCCTTCCGGTGGCACGGTGCGCACTAAGTTTCCAGCCTGGTCGTAATAATACAGGGTATAATGGTGTTCACTAAATGGCCCGTGCATATCAAAGCGCTCGTAAACTTTCAGGCAATGGCGTTTGTAGGCTTCCTGAAAAGATTTACGTAACTGAGCCATGTATTCATTATAAGCGGTTTGTGCATTACCCAGGGTGGTATACATCATAATCTCCATACAATCATCGGGCGTATCTACCTCCGGTTCATCCTCTACCGGATTACAGATACTTGTAAGAAAAGGAGGAGGAGACTGGCATTCCAGCAGTGAGAAGTCGTCGAATACTATGGTGTTTCCACCCAATGAAACTTGTGGATTAGTATTAAAACGAATTACAATTTCTACCTGGGTTGGTGCTGTTACATAACTTCCGGAATACCAGTTAACCACTTCATATTTATTCCACAGTTGCCTGAATGAAAGGTTTTGAATTAGTGGTGACGTATTAAGTTTAGTTAAGGAATTGTTTTTCTTCAAATAAACATCGAAACCTACCTGGAATATTGACTCTGAATTTATACCTGCAAAGAAACTAAAATTATACTTTGTATTAGGTCTTATGGTAACTGTTTGCGACCATACATTCTTATTAATATCTAATTGACCAAAAGCGCCAATAGCGAAAATATTTCCAGGACAAACGGTACCTGCAGCAGAACAGGTGTGATTATTTGAATAGTTACCAATAGTAGCTTGTTCAAAAAGCGGGCAGCTTCCATCAATAGCAGTGCAATTTACACGGGTATAGTCACTGTGATGATCGGCACTACTCAAGCTAAAGCTTCCATCTGTTATAAGTTCTTTTGAACTCACACAGAAATCAGCAACCGAAGTAGGAGGGCAAATTACCGGTAATGTGGTACAAGGAAAATATCCATACAGGTTTACCGTACCTCCATTTTGCAAACGGCATTTTACCACAAAATGCGGGCTGTTGCCGTTATTTACGTGATAAGCAGGATCTGGGTAAATATCCAGAATGTAATTACCCCCTGTTTGTAAATCGGAGAATTTATACACCGAACCTAAGGGTAAGTTTATTTGGTAAGAGCAGGAATTACTACCACCAGAACTGTACACACCATTGTATACCGTTGCAGAGCTTAAAGGCAAATTATTTTTTACAATATTTTTCAAGTAGGCAAACATTTCTCCATCATACTTACACAATAATCCAAGAGTTTGCGGGTGTTCCACTCCATTGCCCATAGCCAAGCCGTTTTGGGCATTGGCATTTTGGCAGCTACCAAAATTTATGGGGAGTTTGGGTGAGCTTACGGTGCAGGTTCCGGTAATTTTCTGGTATGCTGCATTTCCGCCATTTCTACAAAGGGCATAAGCCGTAAATCCACCTGGGTTGTTAACATCTGGGGCTATTCCCGATAGTTTTACTACCTGGCTCATGTTAAAACTGCTGTTAACCGGTAAAGCAAGGGTAATGGTGTAGGCCTCGGTATTGGCAGAAAGCGTAGCCGTAATGGTTTTAGCAGCCATGCTGTTGGCCACCCATTTCCAGTTAATGTTGGCCAGGGAAACACCGTTTGAGCCCGTAAGCAATAGGTTCTGTGCTAATTGTGTTTCCAGCTCCCCATTTAGTAATGCGGCGTATGGCTGGTTGTTCAATACCACTTGTGTAGTAGAGAAAAAGTCGCTTGCATTGCCAGCTCCCGCTGAAGCAGTTTTTAACAAACCGTTCAGGAGGTTTTGTAATTTCTGTGCTATCACCGTTGGCTGGCAAACAGGCTCAAACTCACAATCTTTCAGGTTCATGGAGGTAATGTTGCCGTTGAGGGTAATTTTTCTGGTAGGCACATGGTTTACTTCCCAGGCTGGGTCTCCTGTTTTGGTTTTTACTGTAACCACACAGGTAAAATTACCATTGGCATAATTGCCCAGGGTTGAAGTGGAAGCATCAAATTGCAAGCAACACACATCAATAATTTCTGAATAATCATATATATTATTAAAGGAGGCAGGGTTAGGGTTGCTGGCATTGGGCACATCCGTAAGTGTTGCAGGAAACTTCAGGTAAAGTTGGTGTGTATTAGCTCCCGAAACAAAAATATTTCCTTCTAATATTGCCTGATTGCTGTTGTTTACTTTCTTCCAGTTTACCAGGTCGGTGGTTGCAAAACCTAATTGACTTTGCAAATCACCGGAAAACTCAGGATAGGTACAGGTTAACGGAATAGCGGTGCTGCTGGTTAAATCCTGCTGGCTTCCATTTGTGTTTCTTGTACTTAAACCCTGTAAAAGGTTTTGAAGGTTTAAGGCCTGCGGACACTGCCCACAGGTAAGGTAATTCTTTAACTCTGCTTCGTTCTTCTTTTGCTCTAAATAGTCTGCATCCGAAACGGGGCAGTCTATTTTAACTCCGTCTTCATCATAACAATCGGTATTGTTTTGAGGCGCACCCATACTTAATAATTGTTTTGCCGTACCAAAACGGGGTTGCTTGTCGGAGTAGTTAGCGAAACTATACCAGTTACAGGGTTGTTCAATGTTAAAAAACTGAGCGGGGTTATTGGCTGGCCAGATTTGCGAAGTACCCCAGCCCCATAAATTCCATATAGAAGGAAGTACCGGTGGGTTTGGAGGGCTATAGGTATAAAACCCATTATCGAAAGGGTTAAAACTACTACTGCCAATACAGGCATTGTATGAAGAGGCTTGTGTAATGCTGTACTGTATATTTATTCTGTCCTGAAAACTTTGTTTCACGCTATAATACAAAGGACTGAAGAAAGCCCAGTCTTCATCGGTAAATACATAACCTGGCGGCATGCTGCATAAGGCACAGGCTGCAGAAGTTGTGGTATTGGTAGCCAGCGGACAATGTTTAGCGATGTAAACAAAATCCCAAATGGAATAGGTGGTTCCGTTTATGCTTTTGTAATTGCTTAAATAGTTTTGAATGTTGGCCAGTTCTGCTGCTCCATTGCCTCCTGCTTTAAAATAAGGATCAATAACCGCATAATTGGTGCCTGATTTACCTAAGGGGTACATGGGATTAAATGTTCCTATGCCCGGGTAAGTAGCGCTGATTGCAGCTGTAACATGGGCCAGGGTTTCATTTTCGGCCATGATGGCATCAAAGTCATTGCTGGGACTATCCTCCAGGCATTTTTGATACAAGGCGTATTCCGGGTGATAAGCGATAAGTGACCTGCAGAAAGGAGATTGCCAGGCATTGTAAAAATCCTCCGCATTATCCAAATAACGGGGTTGCACCATTAAATGACCATTTACATTACTCACATAAGTGGAGTTGGCATAGTTGGCAGACACTTTAGGAATATAATTTCCATTGCCATCGCTTTTTACTTCAACCAATGCTATGTTTCCATCTTCATCCAGATAGGCATAACGTTTAGCACCGGTTTCATTGGGGTTATACGGGTGTCTCCAGTTGGGCAACCAGGTTCCGTTAAAATTATAGGAAGCGTAATCTGTGGCTATTGCACTTTTCCTGGGCAGGGCATTGTTTTCGTTTAATACCGATAAAACAAAAATTCCGGGATCAAATGCTCCTTGCTGGGGTTGTTGAATTATGCCTCCCGCAATACCGCCTCCGGGAGCATACTGGGCATATTGTCCGCCCGGACTCATGTCTGCCATCATAGACTGTTCTGCTACCTCGCATTTGGGAGATTTATCTTTACACAATTCTGCACAGTCTTCTACCAGTTCATTGTATTCCTCCTGGCTCAGGCAAATCTCACAATTTGTTCCGGAATAGTTGGAATAAGGCCCTAATTTTTCGAGGCATTGTGCACAGGTAACTCCGCAACCCGAAAAATCTACATCGGGAAGATAGGTGTTTAAAAAATCGCTGAATTTAAGTATACAATTGTTGTTGTTAGAGTCTAAGTAATTTTTGGTGTATTTATCTAATGCCGCCTGATTAAGAGTGAGTGTTTTCACCAGGGCATAGTTACCGGCTGGTAATTGATTGGGAGTTGTTGATCCTGTAATTTCAGGCACCCAGTTGGTGGAAAAGTTGTTCAGGTTGCTGTTGCAGGTATAGTCCAGCGTACCAATTTCTGCGGTATTCACAGCTGGCGTACCGGTGTTGTAGATGCTCTTAAATACTTCTTCACCGCATTCATTTTTTAAACTTATTTTTAAATCATACACGCAACTGTAACAAATCTGGTCGTTAGCCGTTACCGTTGTGGTGGTATAGGTTCCGTCGGGGTGATGTATAGCCTGCACGTGGCTTTGGGCACAGGAAGTGTCGAATCGGGCAGGGTGCAGTTCGTATTCAAAATCAAATGGCCCTTTGGCCGGCACCAGAATATTATCATCCATCACAATCTGGCCTTTTTCAAAATTTACTTTGTTGTTTTTACCATGCAGGTCGGTAGCCGCTACTTTATTGAGTAAATCAATGGTATCGCTGGTGGCCAGGTTGCTTTCCAGTGGAATAAGGTTTGCCGGGCTGGCACCGGCCAGTGAGGTAGCAATGGTTTTTCCGGAAGGGTCAATATAACTTACTGATGCTTGTCCGTTGGCATCTATAACCATGTTCTTTTTGTAATGCTCAGCTACTCCTACTTCCGAACCAAACAAACGGTCGAGGTCTTTTTGAAATGGTGTACCGTAATAATATTTTGTTTCATGCTGGCTTCCCAGTGAATGGTCGGAGCCAACCCCAGACTGGCGGCGTACCCTACCGGTATTATCCGGGGTGTACTCTACCTGTGAAAATGGTATTTTTTTCGCATCGGGGATCAATTGATTTTCGTTGACATTTTTTTGTGGGTTCAGGGGAGAATAATAATTGGAGGCTCCGGAGGAAGGATTCATTCCCGGAGTTTCAATAGCACAGGCTCCACCGTTATCCACATCAAAATGCTCTTTTGAGTAAGGGATTATTGTATTTTCCAGGAGGTTAAAGCTTTTTTTATACTCTATTTTATTGGGGTTAACCGTAGCGGGCACCGGCAATACATTAATGGCGGGTCTTCCCTCATGGTCGTAAATGGTTTCTCCTACCACCACGTCTTCATTGGTTTTAACTTTAGTTACACTCTGGCGGTTGTGTAAGCTACCATCGAAATAACTAATGGCTGCCTTGCTTTTACCTTCTTCTGCGTATACCATAGAGGCCTGCCAGTTGAGCAGGCTTTCATGAGCCACAAATACTTCTGCGGTATTACAGCCTCCCTGCAAATTGGTATTAGGGAATTTAGTCGGGAATTGGGCTACAGTAGAAAAAGAAGGAATGGCATAAGACCATTTTGCCGGGGTATTAAACAAATAGAAATTAGCTGCGCATCTGCCCGATGCCCTTACACGGTAAAGGATATATCCTTTTTCATATAAATAGGGGATACGGTAATATAAATTAGTGGTGGTAATACGGGTGGAGTTGTTTTTAAAGAAAAACTCATCAATCTGAATCTCGCTGGGGTCTAAGTCTACCCCAGTGCCATTGGTATTGGATTTATAATTGTTAATATAAGTCCATTCCAAATCGTATTCTTCAGCACCCGCCTGTGGTTGCCAGAAAATTTCCAGTTCGCCGTTTGTTGCCAGCGTGTTGGAGCAATGGCTTACCAGGCCGGTAAAAGACTGATTGGGATCAAAGGTATAGTAACGCTCTACATCTATTTCTGCTTCTAATGATAAACGATGGCTGGCATTAGCAGCACTCATGGAATTTACTTTGATATCCATTTCATACACAAAGCCGTCAGGGATCTCATACACCACCTTGTCTTTGTTAGAGGCCCAATTGAGGTTAAGGGTTTTAGTTACCTGTGTGCTTACAAAAACACTTCCGGTAAGGTTTTTCTTATAGGTAAGTGTAAAGTTAATGCTGTAATTGGGCAGTGTTCCCGTTGTGCCAGTTGTATTGAGATTGGCATGGTCTATACTAAATATAATACGGGCTTTTACATTTCTGTCAAAAAAACCATTGGCCCAGGTGGGGTTAGTTAAATATTTGGCGTATTGGGCATCCCTCACCAGCAGGCTGGTGCTGCTGTTTAAAAGTGTACTGCCTGCTGCATTATTGGTTCGTGCAATAGTGCTATATACTTCATGTCCGGCCTGCATTGAAATACTGCTGAGTAAACAACTCAACCATACCATCAAAATTCGCTTTGTTCTGTTCATGCTAACTAACTATTTTAAATACTACTTCTTTTGCAGGTAATTATTAAAAACATACCCTGCATATGCCTCGTTAAGAATAAAATTATTTCCCTTTTTCTTCAGGAATTTGTCTAAAGAAAAATCAGCCATTTCTTGTTTCTTTAATCCTTTGTTAAACTCTTTATAAATTATTTCCATACGCGGGCTAGCCACTTTTTCTGCGCTTTCATCTTCTGATATATCTTCCTCTCTTATAAATAGAACAATTTTATTAATCAAATAGGTTTCTAAATTGAAATTGAGCATTACCTTTTCATACTCCGAATATTCATTTAACTCGAACCAATAAGCCCCATACTGCTGGTCTTGTTTTTTAAAGTAGTATTTTTCACATACTCCCTTCAGTGAATCAATATTGACTACCGTTACATTTACCGGAAATGTTTTAACCGGAGGCAGCAGGGTAATCACCTTGCTTTCATGATCTACCATCAGGTTATAGGTGGCGGTGGAGATATTCTCGAGTTCGCCAATCTGCATGTACCTTTCTTCTTTGTTTCTTTTGATGTCTGCTGTTTCTTTCTTATATACTTTGGAGGTACTGTGATCTTCATAAAGAATATATTCCACCTTCATGGAGAACTGAGGCGCATGAAGGAAAAGCGCATTGATCTTTTCCAGGTCATGGTTTATGTTTTGGGCAGAAAGAAAAAAGCTGCACAACAACAAACAACAAAAGTTATTTAATTTGCTCCTCATTATTTTTTTATGTTGTCACGGTTTTCCTGAATGGTTTTAATTCCCTTCTCTGTTTCCTTTTTCACCCGTATTAATTTGCCTTCTTCATCGTATTCGTAAAATGTGGCGTAATTATTTTCATCCAGTTCGGCCATTAAGCGCAGGTGTATAGGATCATAAACAAAAGACTTATAGCTGGCATTGAAGGGGTGAATGCGGATGTCGTCAAAATAGGCGTCAATATTTTGTCCGTTGGCGTTGTTTACCAAAGCCATTACCATTTTTGATGCAGACTGCGGCACGGTGAAGCGGGCTTCTACCTTTTGCCATCCGTCTATAATCAGGCTGTTTAATTGGGGGGAAGCAAAAATACTTACCGGTGTTCCCAGGGGCTGTGAGAAATTATTGAGGAATTTAATTTCTACCCCTGAAGTGTAGGAGTACACCATTTGGGGTTGATCTTCCCTTACCCAGAAACTGAGCATATACTCACCCGGTTCCGGAGCAAAAGTGCCAATACATTCCTGGCAGGGGCTTATGCAATCTTGTGAGATGGTAATAGTGTAAGGAATTGTTTTTAATGTGCATCCGTTTACATTAATATCCACAGAAATATTAAAAGTACCTGCATTCGGAAAGATATAACTGAATTCGGCATTGGACGTTGTTTGATCTACACCTGGAAGATGCCAGGTATACGTAACCGCCGACGAAGGTTTGTCGGCACAGGTTACCTTCATATAAACCGGTTTACCTACGCAAGGATCAGAGGTACCAATGAGCACCTGTGGGTTTTCACAACATACGGTACATACCGTAATATTTACAATGATCGTACCCCTTGTAACCGGGCAGGTAGGAGAACTTACCAAGACCGTAACCGTATAGGTTCCAGGAGTTAAATATTGATGAGTAGGATTTGGCTGGTTGCTTACACTTAGGTCTCCAAAATCCCAGCTATACGTCAAAGCATTTTGTTGGTTAGCCATATTAGGGCAATTCGCCGAAAAACTGATGCTTTTTCCCGCACAAAAATCATTTTCAGCCATAGCAGGAGTAGTTGTAACCTGCAAATTATTACAACAGGGCGGGCAATCCATGTTGAAATCTACATATGACTCCTGATCAATAGCATCCGGAAGAGCCAGAACATTTGCTTTTAAGGTAGAAGCCTGAGTAAAAGGTAATAAAGTAACATTATAAAGTCCATTTTCCATTATTTCCATCGGCTTCAGTGAGATGTTTTGAAAAGCTTCATCGGGTCTTTCAATACAATACAACTTATTGCTGTTGTATTTTGTAAAGTAAATTTTATTATTAATTCCTTTTTCTAATACACCAACACCGTGAAATCCCCGGTAACATTCATCAGTAGCACTATTGTATGTGCAACCACTTCCTGTAGACTGTGCATTTGGGTTTGGGCTAGGGTCACTATCGGCATCTTGCACAGCTATGCGCGTAATATAGGTGGGAATACTATTTCCATTTATTGAAAAACTAAATTTTGTACGCAGGTCTACCTGAGCTAAATATGTATTATACGTGAAGGTATTAATATTATTGGAATAATATCCCCCTCCTGCCAGGTACAAAAAAATTCCATTCGGAGAAAATTCCAATTGGGCGATTTTTGTTGGAAATCTGGCTAAGTATTTTGCAGTAGTTGATAACTCAAAATCTTTGGGTCTTTTGTAAGTAGCATTTCCATTTAAATTATAATAACCTGTCCCATCACTTACATCCTCAGAAAATTGAATGGCTAAGTCCTCACAATTTACCCTGGTGTATTCAAAACCTGATGAGGTTCCGAATTTTTCATGATCTGTAAATTCCATAAGTAAAACGGCACTGGTTCTGCCCAAATCAAAAGCATAAAGCACGTTGGCTAATTTTACTTTATTTCCCGTCTCGTTCAATTCCACAGGAGTGTTCACGTCAAGATTAGTAATAAAGTTGGTAAAATAAATATCAGGCACACTATTAGTAACAAAGTTTGCACTCTTCTCTATTTTATTGGCAGTAATTTTAAACTGCATAAAACTGATAAAATGAAAGGTTGTATTGTTAATTATTGTATCTAAATCCCTTCTTACATAAAGATACCTGCGTGAAGGGCCACCACCCGTAATTAATTTGGAAACTGCTTTTCCATAATTAAATACCGTTGAGCTTCCATTAGCGAAAATTTTAATTTCTACATCTTTACTCAGGAAATTAAGCTGTCCGTTCTGAAAAGTTACTACCGAATACATTAAGGGTGAATACACATAACCCGTATTTTGATTTTTATTGTAGATAATCATCCAGGTGTCCTTAGTATCCGGCATGGGAATAACCTGTATTTCATTGTCCATAGGAGAACAATCCATACGGTTTTGAGCCGTTGTTAATTCCGTTCCATCCGGAGCTATAATTTTAAGTTCTTTTCCATTATTGCCACCATTTGAATTCAGGTATAATCCGGTATGTACACAATAAAAAGCCAAGCGGCCACAAGCAGAATAAAATGCAGGAGCTGAAGGACCAAAGGATTTTGAAGTGCTATTAATATAATTTACTGAAGGTGCCTGAATGTTGGGATTGGCCGTAGTTGGGATAGATTTTTTGAAGTCTACAACCTGATTTTTAACACTAATCTGATCCTGATTATTCTGATGCCTAAGCACTAAAGGCCATTCCGGAAAACCGTAATTTTGGGATTGTGCCCATAGCCTGTCATAAACAGGAATCAACAAAACACACAGCCCAATTATTTTATACCAACTACTTAATCTCATAAATCAATGCATTTGAAGGTTCCTGGTTAACTGATTTAGTTCTTACTTCAATAAATTTAATTTGACTTCCCATGTTTTTATGTACTACCCACTTTTTAGTGTATGGGTTTTGCATAGGCATTTTTATTGCATTGTCATTTTCAAAAAACAAATTCATGGATCCCGATAAATTAACTTTCTCTATACTCAGGTTTTTACTAAAAACTAACTGATGATTGCTATTGGTGAATTCAATTAATATCTGTGTTGCATTCACCAAACCCGAAGTATTTAACTTAAGATGAAGGGATACCGAATCAGGGTGAATTCTGTTGAGTGAGTCAATTAATGAGAGGTTGTTATGCAGCGAGCCATTCATCTCAAGAATTTCATTTTGCTGTGCACGAATATATCCTATTTGCATCAGGAGGATAATTACCAAAGCTGTTATACTATATTTTTTCTTCATGGTTTTATTTTTACTCACAAGGGTTAATCACTTTAGTTATTTCCTTTCTTTCGCCCTGCTTTACTTTTATACTTCTTCTTCCGGTATGCGAATATTTTTGGTTAATGGAATTGCTCTCTTTTACATTACTGGTATTGTTTTTCTTAAATCCGAGGTGGTCTTCCTCACATGCCCTGAAATCATAATCTTCAAAACCATCAAAGGCCGATTGCTTGTATTTGGAGTTGGCGGATACAGCAACCGGAACCATGTTGTTGTACCCGTATTGTGCCGAGGAATACCTGTTTAAAGGATCTTTGTTTTCCAGCTCTACTCCATAAGGGCTGTAAATGGTCATTTCGGCAGCATATTGCCAGCGCCCGTCTGTTGTTCGTACCCAATCCAAAGGATGGTCTGCTGTGCCGCCCCCAGCTGTCCAGAATGGTGCAAAGCCTGTATATGGGCCATCTTTACGGATATTGGTATTGTTGTTTTCACGGGTTTGGGTTCTGCCGCTTAAGAAAGCATAGGTTTTATAAGCTCTCCAATTACCCCTCATGCCTTTCAGGTAAGGGTTGTAAACGGTTCCAGGCGCATTTCCGCACTCGCAAAACATTTTCCAATTGTCGTTAAATTCTGAGGCTGATGCCGAAATTACCTGGGTAGCATTGTCCACGATTAAGGTGGCCTGATTCCCGTTTTGCACCATAGGGTTGCTTAAAGACACAAATGAAGCCACCGGAACACTTCCCTGATTTCTTCTGCCCGAGCGCAGCACTTTCACTTTTTCATTTTGAAAATTTATTTCTGCACCCAGTTCATTGATCACTTTTAAGGGGTTGGCATTTACTACCCAGCCTTTGAGTGAGTTGGTGTTTCCACTGCTGCCGGTGTACATGAGCTCATCGCCTGCAATGAGCCAATCTGACTGGTTACTGCCTGTGGTCACATTCAGTTCAACATTCAGGTTTTTGTAAGCACCTCCCATGTTTTCATACACCAAATGAGCCGGATAGGTAAAGGAATACAAATTATCCTCATAAGCATTTTTTGTTTCGGTAAGCAGCACCGATCCGGTTTCGGCATCATACAATTTATTTTTAGTACTAATGCTGGCCTTATCCGAATAGGCTATGGTTTCATCTAATAAACCATAACTGTTCATGATTTTGGTAACCACGGCGGATTTGTATTCTATTTCTTCTTTGGTATAACTTGGCCACACTGAAGGTATTATAGCCGGGAAAACAGCTGCCAGGAAACCATCTATATTACCATCCGTGGTAACCATATGATTATACATAATATTCTCCCGGGTATCCAGTACAAAATCATAATCTACCCCAACCCATTCGTTCATCTTAATAGTTCCGTCTTTATACAAAACCGGAACCTGGTTTACCAGCCTGTCTTTATTCCGTTTGTACTTATATTCTATCCCGCTTATGTATTCCTCAGCAGTTTCCTTGCCTTGTTCGTACACAAACTGCGATTTGGGCTTACCGTGCATGTCGTTTAATTCAATAACATAACCCTGGCTGGTTCCCATCCTGTCTTTGGTAAACAATTTCAGTATTTTAAATACCGGATTAGGATGATGCCATTTTTTATCGAGGTAACCTACCCTCACCTGAGTTGGAAAATCTTTGGCTGTATAAAACTCATGTACGACTTTTCCTGTTGCGTGCCTGTTTACAATTACATTATTGGCATTGTCTTTTCGTGTTAAACTTCTTACCGTAACTTTGCTATATCCAACCTGAGGGGAGGGGAAAAAGGCTTCGCCAAAGGGTTTTTCCAGGAAATAATCATCGTCGGGTGCCAGCAAATGCTCTTCCTTATAAAATACGGGTTGTTTAAAGGGATTTTCATCTCCACCTACAATGGGTTCATAGGCTGCAACCCCTGAACTAATTATACGTTTATTGGCATCCTGTGTGGTGTAGTTATATTCTTGTCCGTAGTCTGCATTTTTATAATTATTGCCGCCCTGACTAATGCTCACCCAATTGTCGTTTAGCGTAATTTTTTTCACCCTTATACCTCCGCCCAATTTTGCGGGTGAAGGGCAATAGAGGCGAACAAATGATTTATCCTGCACAAAGGTACTGGAAGCACCTGTTTTACGCAGGGAATTAGAAACACCACCCCTGAATGCATCCACGATGGGTTTAAAAGAAGCGCCAACAGCAGCGATCAGCTGATCAATTTTCCACATGCCATCATCTGCTATGTTTTGATTATCGTTATTGGCGATAAAGGGCAGGTGCATTTTGGTGAAGTTAAAGCCCGCCATAGAAACAGGATGTACCTTAACATTATGATTAATCATATTGTCATTTAATTTGACTTTTTCTAATTTCACGTAAACAAATTTTTTACCATTCACTTCTCTGTAGCCGCAGCAATAGGTATCACCATAATTAATTTTAGCGTATCCGGAAACATATTCCCAGGCATCTTTTCCGTATATACTGAAGGTGTTTTTACGCGCCAGGTTTATTAAAAACCTGAAGTAGAGGTGCTGCATTTCAGCACCATTTTCATCCTTAAAGAAAATGTTTTTCACTGCTTCTTTGTATTCATCAGAAGAACTGAAGGTTTTAATGTAGTTGGCCACATCATCATTCACACTCATACGGAGCATCAGGTGTTCCTGATAAGGATATGATGCCTCAAATAATTTATTATTGCCAGAGCTATAATCCGCTGCCTGGTCATCTACACAATCCATCACCTTAAACATTTGCATAGCCCTTTTATCCTGAACAAAAGAATAATCGTCAGACTCATAGTCTACACTGATTTTTCCGCCGGAAGGCAATTGTATGTCGGTTAAACTCCAGGCTGCTGCATATTCATCTGTTTTTGCTTTATCCTGATCGGTATAAGGAAATTCTGCCGTGGTGGTTTTTGCAGAGCTGGTGTAATTGTAGGTCGCACCAGGTTCATTGGGTTTATAGGTACCCCAACGGTCATTGGCTTTAGAACAATATGCTTTGTTGGCATCCATAGTACCGTCATGATCGCGGTCGGCATAGGTAAAAGTATAAGGAGAAAAACGGCCTTTCAAAGAATTGCCATAGGTAAAATAAATTTGTGTTAATGTAAGTTTGCCACCACCCTGATTAATGTTCACATTATCTATCATTTCCGCATCTCCGGAATTATTAGGTATACCGGGGCAGAGTGAATAATTGTATTTAAAATTTACTGTTTTAATGGGCGTAGGTTTAGCACTATTGATGTAATCGTTTTTGGTATATAATTCTATTTTGTCTATCCGCTGTAAACGGATGTCCTTATTCTTACCTCCGTTTTTATCTATCACGCCCAATCCATCCTGACGATTTTTGAGTGTAAACAGGGCAATGTAATTTTTAGATTCAATGGAATGAACATACCAGATATCTTTTCTGCCATAGGTATAATTAGCCTTGTCATCGCCCTTAAGTCCTTCAATAGAAAGTAAACCCGGGTTATGTGCCGCTTTATCTTTTTCAAAAGGAATTCTCCAGTTGTAATTATCAATTCTGGTGTAATTTATTTTTGTGTATGATCCCAGGTCATCGCTGCTGGGTCCATTTCCGGTTACATCTACATAATCGGGCGACAAAATGGCGGTTAATAAATAGGAATGGGCATAAGGAGGCAAGGTGGTTCTGGAAAAATATTTGTCAATTCCTTTATTGTTTTTGCTGGAATTATCGGGATTGGAGCCATTGCTAAAGTATGTGGCCAATCCATTTTTATAATCCGGATTTGCGGTAGCGGGGTCTATAGAAAAAGTAACTTCATCCTGAATGAGGTTATAGGCCGGAATACCATAAACGTACCTGGCTCCGTCGGCCCGGTAGGCCGATATTTCAGAAATCTGAGTGTCTACACCGTGTCCATCTACCTGCAAACGACCGTTTTCTGAAATTGCATTTAGCGATGGTGATTTAGCATACATGGTAAAATCATTCAGCCTGTAGTTCTGAATGTTTTTTTGGATAGCCTGGTATTGTGCTTCTTCTGCTTTTAAGGCATTAATTACTTCAGTTCTTCTGTCGCGTTTTTTACGGGTATTCTTTACCGGAATTTCTCTAATAGAGTTCCCAACTACATATTCATTTTTTGCCAGTATTTTTGCTCCCTTTCTGTCTATATTTAACCTAACCGCATTAAAGCCAAAAACTACATCATTAAAAAAATCAGGGTCGCTTTCTGCCACTTTCTCACCGGCTTGCTTAAAATACCAGGGTTCATAACCCACATTTTCGCCATGCTGTTTAAAATTAAGCCGGTCACCCTTTATGTAATTATTTGAAAACCATAACCCAGAATAAGAATCAGACCAGTTAATCGCCACATCTACACCTACTTTAGTTGTTTGGCTCGCTCCAAACTCAAGCCCCAGGCTTCCTGAGGTACTTGATGCATTAAACGAAAACGGGTCATGAATCATTCCAACATCACTGCGGTGTGGGCGGTAGGTGCCTCCAATACCCTGACCGCTTACTCCATAAACATCATAAGTGAAATTACTAATGGGCAGATTGGGAGTGTTTGGTGTAAAAGACTGGCTTTTTTCCCGGTTAAAATCATACAATTCTTCCGAATGCCCATAATTGCATTTATGCATGTTCATGTATCCATAAGCTTTGTGTTTGGTTACCTCACCATTGTATTTTAAAAACTGGGTATTGTAATTTATGCTAAGTGATCTGTTTTTTGCCAAACCAGTAGCTTCAATTCCACCTTGCATACTAAACGATAACCCAAGATTCATCATAGGATCTTCAGGTGAAGGAACATAGGCATAATTCGCAAAAGAGTATGAAAAACTTCCATCAGCCTTACCATTTCCATGTCTTTTTGCAGTAAAAACAACTTTCTCTACATCCACTTTATAGTTGAAGTTTTGAAAACCCTGTCTTGAATTTAATTGCAGACCTAAAGTATGCGATGCTTTCCCATAAACATTTTGGGTTTCTTTATTCTGGTTAATTTTTTGAGGAAAACTAATACTGGGGCTAATTCCTAATCCGTTTTGCCCACTGGAGTTAAAACCTAAAGAGCCTGTAAACCCATTTTTATTAGGGGCGTTGAAATTGAGTCCAACGGTTACATTAAAGCCCTTGTAATTGTTGTACGCCAGGCCCAAGGTTTTAGACATGCTTGGTATGAATTTTTTTAATTTTTTCCCTAATACTTCCCACCTTTTAGTATAATTCACTCCAAAGGTTTGGTTGGGTTTCATGTGCACTTCTTTCTCCACCTCTTCTCCGTTAAAATCATCTGGCAAGGCCCGCATATTACGCAAAATGCTTCCGGGGTTGATATTCCAGCCCAAACCAACCCAAGATGCCTCCTGATCCGAGATAATACCGGCATTGTAACTTAAATTTACCGGGTAGCCTTCTACTTCCAACAAGGGAATATTGTAATTAAAATCACCTGTAAACGTGCTTACCATGTCGGTAGTACCCACCGGGGTAAAAGCCTGTACCTCCGGCTGGGTAGGGCCACTGGTAAGCGCCAGCGCTGCCGTAGGAAAAAAGGTGTCGAACAAGAGGTTCAAACACAAAAATATCGCCATTACTTTTTTTATCCTTTTACTCATATCTATTAAAATGCTAATTTGGGTATTGCAGCCAGTTTACCTGAGGGTATATTCAGGTAAATACTGCCGTTTTTAAACGTCTTGTCTTCAAACAAAATGTACTTCTCTTTTATCCTTGTATTGCCCGTTACCGGAAATCCAAGTGAAAGGGTAATGTATGGTGCTAATCCGAAAACCCTCTCAAAATGGTAAAAAGCACAGGGCAGGGTGTCTTTTCCATTAATGAGTTTAAATTCGTTTTGAGCTTTAAAGGAAAAATATTCAATGCGCGAAAAATATTCATTTTCACTATTCAGGTTAATTTTTAATAATTCATTTTGTTCGTTTAAACATTCAATGCGGTAGGAAACGTATTCCATACCCTGGTATTCATGTTTTCTTTCTTCAAACACAGCAGGCACTGATTTCAGAGAATCGGGCAGTTCTTTCAGCAGCAGGTATTCAAAAGGCTGATAAAACGCTGAATATTTAAAATTGCCAATTATTTTTTCAGGGTGTAAACCGTTTTCTTTATTTTCAATCCAGGAAAGGTATTCTACTGGTTTCAGGCTTTGTGCCGTTACCTGAGCCATTGCTTCCTTGTTTGCCGCTGTTTTTTCTTCCTGCTGCTGAAGTAAAGTCTGCTCAGGAGTTTGTTCCTCCTTATTCATAGAAAAACCCGCACAAGCCGTCGCAGCTGCCATAAGGAGCAGCAACATTAACCAGTTGAACAGGTATTTCAGGGATGAAGTCATTATTTTCCTTTGTATTTTTTATTGATAAAGTTGATCACGTCTGTTGTTATTTCAATTCCCTGTTTAGCATACATCACCGATCCCGATCCATCAGCCCCTAAAATTACCGTGTACTCATTTTCTTCTCCAAAATCTTTTACGTATTGGTTGAGCTGATTCAGGATTTGTTCCTGAAAGCTGCGCTGATTATTGGCACCATCTTCATCCAATCTGTTTTTTTGTTCGAGAAATTGCCTACGTTTCAGCTCAAATAGTTCTTCCTTCTCCGTATTTCCGCCTTTATCCTTAATTTGTCCGTACAGCATTTTTAAATCCAATTCCAGGCTATCTACCATTTTCTTTCTCGCCTGCTGCGCCTGATTAAATTTCTGCTCTAATTCCTTTTTATACAGAAACTCATCATATACCTTATTAAAATTCACCCAGGCCATACGGGTTCCGCACTGCTTATGATAAAACCAAATTCCCCCACCGCTTATCAATAGCACCATCAACAGGCTTATACCAATTGTTTTTATCATGGTTTATTTATATTTAAATTTCAATAAATAGGTTTCATTTTTCTCGCTCTTCACTTCCAACACAAATAATTTACCTATATCGCTGCTGGAAAACCCACATTGCAAGAGGTTTAGCTTATACCGGTTATCTCCGAATTGTTTGGGTAATACAACAGCATTTGCTTTTAGAACACGCTTACCATCGTATATCTTGTAGTTAAGGTTTCCTGATTTATATTCTTCGTTGTAAACAAAACAAAGATTGTAATCCAGCAGCTGTATGTAATTACCGTTAAGGGTGCGATCCAGTTTTGCATAAGCCGGATTGGCAAGTGACAGGTCTACCATCACCTCATCTTTACCCTTACAACCATTTGAGCCGGTTACGGTTAAGGTATAATTGGTAGGAATGGACGGACTGGCATTAGGATTAGCAATATTGGAGGCACTTAATCCAGTAGCCGGAGCCCAGGAATAAGTATAAGGCAGCGCACCTCCTGTAGCGGCAGGGCTTCCGCCAATAGTAACAGCAGCACCGGGGTTGATTCCCGCATCATTACCTGCATTGGCAAGAGGAGAAGGCTTAACATTTACCTGTAAGGTAGCCGAAGCAGCACAGGTAGATTTTTTAAAGTAATTGGTTACTGTAAGTGTATAGGTAGCAGGAGCTGTAACATTAAGGGTAGGTTTAAGCACAAAAGGTGAACTTAAGCCAGTAGCAGGCGACCAGTTATAAAAGGTCATGCCCGTTGTATTGGTGGCGCTGGCATTAATTACTACCGGAGTATTGGTACAGATACTGATAGGGCTTGTTACGCTTACCTGCGGGCTTGGGTTTACAACTACCATTATACTTTTTACTACAGAATTAAAGGGGCCGCTTACAGCAAACTGGTAAGTGATGGTAGTTTGAGGGTTCAGTAGTGTGGGCAATAGAATACTGGCATTGTTTAAGCCGGTGGCTGGTGTCCAGAAATAAGTTGGATTATTACCCGCAAAAAGTACCTTGGGGTTAAATTTATAGGGTTGCCCCGAACAAACGGTAACCGAAGCCGGAAGAAAGATTATTACCGGTATTGGTGTTACCCACCCCCCGGGCGATTGCTTTCCGTAATTGATATAAACAGCACCATTGGCTATGTTTATATTTCCTTTGGTGTAAATAGAAGCTCCGGGATAATTGTAAAATTTAGTCGTGGCGGGTAGGTTTAAATCAGCATCATTCACTACTAAAATTCCTTTGTTATAGATCACGCTATTGTCTCCAATCGTAAGCGCTGAAACATTTATCAATCCGCTGTTATACAATACCCCTCCATTCATGACCAGGGTTCCGTTAAAATAAGCCGTATCGCCTACACATAAAGTATCACCGGCATTCAGGGTGTAGTTTCCGTTATCTCTTCCGGTAATAGACAAATTACATTGTGCATTAAAGGCGGGTAATCCGGTAAAGCTGGCTCTTAATCCCTTTATTACTGTTCCTGAATTGTTCATTGCTGCTTTCACATACATGGCAGCCGTACTTCCATTCGCTAATTTATCCAGCACATATCCGTTTATTTTTAAAAAATAGCTTGCACCAATTCTCTCTATACGAATATTATCTCCGGTTTTCAGGTAGTGTAAGGGAATGCCCATGCCGTTATTTTGGGTATAAGTCAGTAAACGCTGTCCATCTACATAAAAACCATAATACAGGTCTTCATATTGCAGGTCTCCGCTGGTTTTGGTTTCATTATTAATAAAACCTATAATTTTACCTGAGCCTGTTCCGGTATTATCCACTGTATATTCTATCCAGCCATTTGAAGCGGCATCCAATTTATTCACGCTAAATGCTGAACTGGCCCAGTTGGAGTTTGCGCTTGCCATTAATTCTCCGTCTTCGGTGCTTAAATTAGCACTCATTCGCTGCCATCCTACCTGATAACCAATAGCTACTTCCTGCCTCACCTGCGTATTCATATCATTCACAGAAATAGTATAAATGCCGGCTGCACGATCGGTAATATCCTCGGTAGTGATAGCACCAGGTTGCCAGGAATAAGTATATGGCAATGTGCCCGAACTAAGGGTTAAATTGGCAAAACCATCCATAGCTCCCTGACCTGAAACATAATCTGTAAAAATTTGCATGGCCGGAACCGTAGTGTATTCTGCTTCTTCACTGCAACGCAGGTTATTTATGCTGGTATTTACGTTTTCTATACTTACCTTAATCCTTAATTCAGCAGCGCTGCCATAAGGCATAGTATGCACAATGGCTCCATTTAATTTTATCAGAAAAGTGTAATTACTTCGGTGTAACTGAATTTTGTCTCCGGCAGCCAGTGTAACATTCAACTGATTCAGTGGACCTGCACCTGAGCCAAAACTATAGAGTTTGTTATCGCTGATATATACCCCGTAATATATATCATTTTGCTGATTGATCCCATATTGCAGGGTGTCGTGCGTAACAAAGCCTATGTATTTGTTTTGAAGGCTGCCTGTATTAGCTACTGTATATTCTATCCACCCATCTTTATTAAATGGAATTTTGTTGATGCTTACTCCGCTATTACACCAATTGGAGAAGCCCACCCGGGTAAGTTCATCGTTAGCATAAGAGAGAGCGTTAAGTCGCTCCCAATACACCTGAAAGCTGGAAAGGTTCCCGCTTCGGTTGGTTATGATGAATGCATTTTGATCCAATTCTATGTACTGTGCAAAAGGGTCTATGAACAGATTACCTTTTACTTCTACCCTGCTGTAGTTTTCTATCAAAAAATCATTGGCTAAAGCTAAGGAACCGTTATATTTTAGTTCTCCGTGGTTAATAATTTTACCTTCATTCAATATCAATTCAGCAGGTATTAAACGGCCTTCGTTGCAAATGGTACCTCCATTCATCTGTATTGATCCTTTGACAGTACCGGTTGCTGAAATACACAGGGTTTCTCCTGTATTAAGGGTATAATTATTAACATCGGTTGAGTTTACCTGTATGGTACAATCTGAGCAGGACTGAGCTTGTGCTGATAAGTGCACAAAGGCCTGAAACCAGATTAACATCAACACTATCCCATTAAATTTCTTCATGTATACTAATTCAATTTTCCGAAACGCTGATTTACTATTTCTTAATCCTCAATTACAAACCAATTGCCACTGTTACTCACTAAGGTAAGTTTAGCGTATTGGGCAGAAAGGGTTTTGGTAGCAGCGCCATCAATAGTTTCTGCGCCGTTTCCATCAACAATTACCTGGTTAGCGGCTGTAGATTTTTTAATGGTATAGGTACGTCCATCTACTGAAGATGCAGCTGGTAAGGTAATGGTGATGTTTCCGGAGCTGGCATCGGCGATGAGGATGGATTCATGTGAAGCTGTGTAATTGGAATTAATGTTTACCACTTTATAACTTAAGGATCCATTGATATCCAAGGTTGATTTTGGAGCGTCGGTTGAAACGCCTACAAGACCATCTCCTTTCAGAGTAAGAAGGGATGGAGACATGAAACCACTTGCATTTAATCCATAAAACTTAAAGCCAGTTACTTGTCCACCAAAGAAAACATTTGAAAACCGGCCAATTGAGGAAGCCGATCCTGTATTACCTTGTTTAAATTCTATTTGCGTTTCCTGATTGGCTGTCAAAGAGGCGTCTGAATTAAATAAATTTAAAATTGGTGCGCTACTTGTTAGTTCTGATTGGAGGTTTAAAGCTGCACCAGCACCAGCATTGATGACATTGGCTGTACCATTAATAGAGGTTTTACCATCGTTTTGCACTGCAAATCTTGTAGCCCCGGAAGAGTTTTCAGCAATAATTATGTTATCGTTTGCATTCCCCGCTGATGCCATTTTAAAATGAGCAACAGCATTTACATTGCTTCCTACAATTACTCCAAATCCGCCATAACCAGTGTTATACATCATTTTAATGTTAGGATTAGCGCTGGTTCCATTTCCAAAAATCCAGTTACCACTTGAACTACCTGTTGTTAAAAAGGTCATAGCGTTTTGAGTTGCATTGTAACCCATATTCCACGCTCCGCCACCCACTTCAAAACTATATTTTTCTCCAGTATAAGAGGTAGCCGAGCCTACATTTACCATCAAAGGGTGAACCCCTGTTCCATTTCCTATAGTAACCATTCCATCGTTTCTTACGCTTAGCAAATTATTATTCGCAGAATTGTCAATTTTTAAAGAGTATTCACTGGAATAATTATTTGGTCCTTTTAAATGCAGTCTGGCTGTTGGTACTGCTAAACCTGCACCAATATTTCCATAACCACTTATTACAAGCATATCTCCTACCCCGCCATGAACCAATTTTAATTGCCCATTTGGGAAATTAGTAGCATCTGCCGGAGAGTAAAACTGCCAATCTCCGTATTGCTGATCGGCCCAGGTGTATCCTATACTACTTTTTATTTTGCCTTCTACCTGCAATTTATGGTAAGTATCCCAGGTGCTTGTTCCAATTAAACATGCGCCGCTTACCCTATATATGTTTGAACCATCTTCTGTCCATTGTCCTGAACCTCCACCGGAAACACCTGTTAAATCAACTGTACTTGTACCTTTTCTGAATTTTAAATTAGTACCATCGTACCAGATATCACCGTCATTGGGGCTTATTGGAGCAACACCAGAACGCAGGCGGAGGGAGGCTTCGTTTACAGTAGACCCCACAATGTCGAGTATGGCAGTTGGAGTTGCATTTCTTATTCCAATTCGTCCATCACCTCTTACGCTAAATAATTCTCCGTTATACCCAAATGCATTATGATCTGTATTAAACGCCCTGATGGCATATGAGGAGGAGGTGTTGGTTGCTGATTGAAAGAAAGACATTCCGGATACCGCAAAAGCGTTAGACTCTCCAAAAGCACCTTGATAACCAATAATAACCTCTCCACTAGGATGCATGTGTATTTTTCCTTCTCCCGAACTTGTTCTTACCATAAACTCCCCATCTGTATAAAAGCTCCCTTGATTATAAAATGTTTCACCGAGGCCTAATGAATTAGGAGCTGCAATTACCAGAGTTCCCTTTGCAAAGATTTTTTTATCATCCCGAATTGTAAAGACCTCTTCATTATTTGAAGTTTTGGAAATAAACTGATATGTATTAGAACTTGAACCTATACCTTTAACCTGAAAACCATTATTATAAATTACTTTATCATTCCCTGCTGCGTTACCATTGGCATCGAAATAAAGTATTTGGTTAGCCGTACCTGTTAAACTACCGACTCCGGAAGCACCTGTTAAATCAACTGTAGTAGTTCCTTTACGAAATTTTAAATTTGTACCGTCGTACCAAATGTCACCATCATTGGGTGTTGTAGGTGCAAGGCCTGAGCGCAGGCGCAGTGAGGCTTTGTATAAAGTTGAACTACTTATATCTATATATGCGGTGGGAGTTGTTACCCCTACCCCTACATTCCCATCATTCCTCACAAACAATAAACTTTTGGAGTCACTATCTGTTACATTTAAGGCAGATTTCGTGTTGTCATTGGTAGTGCTCTTAATTTCCAGCTTGGATTGTGGATTGGCTGTTCCGATTCCTGAATTTTGTGGTGTTTGAGCAAAGCCAAAAACAGAAAATAACAGCAATGAACCGATAATGGTGTGTTTAAGCATATGGAATGGTTTGAATATTTCTTTTAAACAGTAGAAAGTCCTGAAAGGTTGCAGAAATACAGGTTTTTCGACCAATGAGAAAACTATTCAGTTTAGTCTTATTCTTGCTCATCTCTACCTGATTTTTTTGTTTTGAAACACCCTTTAGATCTTATTTTGCAAATGTATAAAAAAGTCACTACGCCGCAAATTTATTTCTTTATTTTTGGGTTAAGTAAATGAAATCTAATGAATAAATTAACTGTTTGAATTTGTTAATTTAGAATATACATAAGCGTATTCTTTTACTCCCCCCTCAAGCGAAAAATAGTGCATGGCTACACTCCTGAAAAAGTTTTTTTCTTTACTTGTTAATTCATTCATTTGCGAAATAGCTTGTTTATAGGCAGTATGGGAGAATTCATCGATCATTATTCCACTTTTTGTTTCCTTTACAATACGGTCTGAATCTCCAATACCACTATTGGTAATGAATGGAATTCCACAACCCAATATTTCAGCCATTTTTGTAGGTGAAGATGCTTTTTTGGAGTAGCTTGGTTTAATAAAGAAAATTGAGAAATCAGTTATGTTGAGTAACAAAGGTACTTCATTTCTTTGAGCGGCTTTTACAATGAGTTTGCTTTGAGGAATTTCAAATTCCGTTGCTCTTTTGTAAATGATTTCCGGGGTATCCTGAGTTATAAATAAGAATTTAGCATTATTTTTTGTTTGCAGGAGTAATTTAAAAAACATCAGCATTTCATCTAACATATACCATGTTCCTATAGAGCCGAGGTATGATACAATAAAATCATTGTCATTTATAGAAAGGTTATTTTTAAGTGCGTTTAATTGATTTTTAGTATATTGATAATTAAAATGTTCCAGGTCTGCACAACAGGGAATAACCCGAATCGGAGGGGGTGTTTTTATAAGTTGAGGCCAGGATAATATTTCCTTTTTTGCCTCTTCGGTAAGACTAATGACATAGTCTGCATTTTTCAGGAATTCAATCTCCTTTTTTTTGAAGTAGTTGAATGCTTTGCGGTGGACCAGTTTTTTTAAGTTCCATATTCCTCCATCAACCCGCTCATTGGCCCAAAACCCCCTCATATCGAAAATAAATTTGACATTATTTTTCTTTTTTAATTCCAGTCCAACCAAAGCAGGTATATAGCTACGGCAGTGAATGATGCTGTAATTATACTTTTTATGAAGCAGACTTGCCTTCCTGGATAACTTTTGGACATTGAGCCATTGGGATAGTAAAGGTATCTTATTAGAGTAGTTGACTTTGTGCCAAGTTATGTCTTTCTTATTAAGCTTTTCCTGTATAAGTTGGTTGCTTGCTCTCCATTTTTTTTTCTTCTCACAACTCAGGATTGAAATGCCATAGCCTCTATCCGACAATCCGGACAGATAAGGTATAATCTGTGATTGCCCCAGGGGGTCAGTTAGTCCGTCAATTGTTATGAAAAGGATATTCATTATCACTACTGCTCAAATTACAAAATCTAAATTACGGAATATTGAACAAAAAAAATACTAAATAAAATTTATTATCGTAATACCGACATTAGAAGTTTAGTATTTTTTCTTAGCTTAGCTGACCTATTCCAAAATGGATTCTATACTCGGACCATATGATATTGTTTTAACTGCATTTTACCTGATATTAACAATAATTTTTTCTCTTTTATATCAGAACAAAAGAAAATATTTTAATCCAGAGTATAAATACTTTACCATCGGTATATTAATTAAAATATTTGGAGGAATTGCCGTTGGTCTTATTTATAATTTTTACTATAAAGGTGGCGACACAATTAATTACTTTATAACAACAAAAGCATATTTAAACCTTTTTGACAAAAGCCCTAATGCCTTTTTTGAAGGCTGGTTTTCCAATCTATCTTTTTCTGACTACTTCTATTTTAACGAAACTACCGGGTATCCTGTTTATTATCCCAAAGACAGTTATTCCTTTTTTGTAGTAAGATTAGAAATCCCCCTGGTTTTTCTAGGCATGCAGTCCTACTTTCCAAGTGCTTTATTAACAGCAATTGTATGTTATTCCGGAACTTGGAAATTATACCAAACTTACATTTTAGCCTTTCCTAACTTAAAAAAAGAATTAGCAATTGCAACTCTTTTCGTTCCCTCAGTAGCTTTCTGGGGCTCCGGAATCATGAAAGATTCATTTGCTTTAAGTGCAGTGGGTTGGTATACCTATTCATTTTATAATTCCTTTATACTTAATAAAAAACAAATTCACTTTTATCTGTTTCTTCTCATATCATCCTTTTTGATACTTTCCATAAAACCTTATATATTCTTTGCAATCCTTCCTGGCTCAATAATCTGGCTATCGAGAAAATATCTCTTATCAATTAAAAATCTGGTAATTAAATTCATACTTGCCCCAGCAATATTAACGATTTCGTTAATTACAAGTTTTTGGGTACTAGAATCTATGGGGGATAACCTGGGTAAATACAAAATTGACTCGGTAATACAGAAAGCAGTTATTACTCAAAAAGACATGAGGGCAGAGTATTATAATGGGAACTCATTTGACATTGGTACTTTTGAACCTAATGCAGCGGGTGTGATAAAAAAAATACCAATAGCTGTTTTCTCTGGCTTATATCGCCCAACTTTAATAGAAGTTAAAAATCCGGTTATGCTTTTGTCCTCACTGGAAAATACTTTTTTTCTTTTTTTAAGTATCTTTCTATTGATTAAATTAAATTTCAAAGGAGTCTATTTTGTAATAGAAAAAAATCCCATCATTCTTTTTTCTTTACTCTTTTCGTTGTTTTTTTCTTTTTCCATCGGGTTATCTGTATCTAACTACGGATCACTTGTTAGACTGAGAATCCCCGCAATTCCCTTCTTCATTGCAAGTTTATACATTCTAAAAGACTCATACAACAGATCAAAAAAATCAGCTATTTTTTCTGAGCCAATGATGAAGTACAATCAATAACCAGATTCTATTATAAAAGTAATGCTGTCCCTTCATGTAATTTTTCAATAACTGATTCACGTCATTATACTTTATTATACCAAACCGATCAATCACTTGTTTATTAAGATTTTCATCGATCAAAAACTTTAATTCCTTTTTCAGCCATACCCCTAACGGAATGGAAAAACCCTGTTTAGGTCTTGTAAAATAAAATTTAGGAATATATTGATACAACAACTCTTTCAATATAAATTTTTGCACACCCTTCCTAATTTTAAAGTTTAAATCCAAATTAACAGCATATTCAACTATCCTGTGGTCTAAGAAAGGTACTCTTACCTCAACAGAATAAGCCATACTCGCCCTGTCAACTTTAGTTAATAAATCGTCAGGTAAGTAATAAGTAAGGTCAAATAGAGATTGCTTTTCCTCAGGCTGGAGTGATAAGTCCTTTAACCAATTCAAATCTAAAAAGTTTAAGTTAGTCTTTTGAAAAGCATTCTTATTACTGATGGCCATTTTTTTAACCTCATTTCTTGAAAATAAATATTGTTCTTGTGAAAATATATGACTCTGAATCGAATTGTAATTCTGATAATGAAATAAATGTGAAGCCCTTTGATATTTATCATTTCTGGAACAATGCAATGCAACAAATATAGGTTGTCTTAGTTTTCTAAGGAAACAATTATTCAGTCTTTTCGCCCATTTATATGATCCATATCCTAAAAAAAGTTCATCCCCTCCATCTCCTGATAGAGCTACAGTAACGTGTTTTTTCGCTAGTTTTGAAACCAGTAAGGTAGGTAAAGCAGAAGAGTCAGCAAATGGTTCACCATAAAGAGACAATATTTTATCCATAGTTTGAATAGCATCTTTTTCCGAAACAATAAACTCATGATGATTGGTTCCAATAAATTTAGCAACCGTTTTAGCATATTCCGACTCATTATAATTCTTATGATTAAATCCGATTGAAAAAGTTTCTATTTTATTGGTTCGCAATGAAGCTGAAATGGCGGCAATTAAACTGGAATCAATACCCCCACTAAGGTATACGCCATATGGAACATCTGAGTTTAATTGGTATTCTACAGAACTTTTTATTAGATCATCTAATTTAGTTAAACTATATTCTTTCTGCCCTTCACGTTTTTCTTCAATTATTTCGCTCAATTTCCAATATTCACTTATTTCAATTCCGGCTGAAGATATTTTTATCATACTACCCGGAGTGGCCTTGTTTATTTGACTAAATATGCTGTAAGGAGCAGGAATAAAGCCCATGTGAAGAAAAGATTGTATGGCATTATGGTTTAATTGAACCTTAAGGTTCAATTTATCAATCAGTAATTTTACTGGAGATAATTCTGATGCATAAATTAGTGTTATTCCATCCCAATAATAATATAAGGGTTTAATTCCTAATCGATCTCTGTATAAATATATTTCATTCTTTACTTTGTCATAAATGGAAAAAGCAAACATTCCATTCAATTTTTTTACAAAATCAGATCCGTATAAAGAAAATGCTTCCAGCACAACTTCCGTATCTCCATTGGTTTTTAACGTTATCTTTTCCTTTCCTGTATTATCAAGGGTTAGTTCCCGGGCTATTTCCCTGTAGTTATAAATTTCTCCATTAAAAACAATAACGTACCGGCCGTTACTGGAAATCATTGGTTGGTTAGATGCTTCACTTAAATCTATAACGCTCAATCTCCGGTGACCCAATGCACAACTATTATCCTCATTATGATAAAATCCTTCTGCATCAGGCCCCCTGGTTTGCATAAGATCTGTCATTGACTTTAGATGATCTATTGTAACTTTTCTATTTACTGAAAAAAAACCTGCGATTCCACACATATACTTGTATAGTTTATAGCTGTTTTAATATGTTAAACATTTCTTTAATGGAATTGGGCAAATTCTCCTCTTTTTCATCTATTGTAATATATTGCCTAAGTTTTTCGGAAGACACGTTAAGAGCTGGTGTATTGGTTCTATCTGTTGAAAGATATTCTACTTCAATTTCATTACCGGAAAACGCCTTATATTCCCGGGCGATTAAATAAACAATTTGATTGATATCTAAGGTATTTTGGCCAGATAAATTATATATTTCATTTAAAGGAATTGCATTTCTTTTTAAAAGTAAATTGCCAATTATTTTCGCTACATAATTCAACGAAATAAAATCTCTTTTTATAGCTGGATTTGATTTTATGGTGATCCTTTTATTCCTGAAAGCAGAAAGTATGAGGTCGTTCAATAAAAGGTACCATTTATTAATTCCTTTTTCAAAAGGAACTCCGTAACCATTCGTTAATCTGAATATGATGTAGTTTAACCCTAATTCATGGCACAATTGTTTTAAATAGATTTCAGAGAAAAAATGTGTAATTGAATAATCGTTTTTTGGGTTTGCGGCTATGTGTTCTGTTATTTCTCCTTGCGAAACACCATATACATGAAAAGTAGAAAAATATATAAATACTGGTTTATTTCTCTGATTCCTGTATAATTCTAACAAATTCCGTGTTCCTTTTACATTTACATCGATTGCTTTTTCGTGGTAGTTCTCTTCAAATCCTTCATTATAACTTGCCAGATGAATAATATGGGTATAATCCTGAAGGTTTATTTTTAGTTTGCATTCCACACTGGAAGTAATATCACATAAAAGTAGCTGATCATGAAAATCCGAATCAAAAGAATTTCTAACCAGAGATGTAAATCGAATAGAATGCTGATAAAGATACCTCCTTATATAAGAACCGACATAACCTCCGGCTCCCGTAATTAAGACATTAGGTTTAAATGATTCCATAAAACTTAGGGTCGTTTAATGGTAAGGACTCTGATTCAGCCGGGTTATGGGCGATGTTTGCAAAATTGGCCAACATATTCTTATTTTTACCCATTCCTTTAAATGCAACCCAGATACCGGGTTGTATTACCAATCGCTGGTAATTCCCCTCACTCAAATTCACTTTAACCACCCGTCTATCCGAATCAGCATCCTGCGTTTCATCCAACAAATAAAAGTCAATGCTGCCAACTGGAACAACAATATTCATTAGCATTTCCCGATGTTTCTTCCATCCTTTTATTGCATTATATTCAACCTCTGAAAAATATACCTCACCAAATCCCGCATAACCATTATCTTCCTTTTTAAGAAAATGCCTCACTGAACCATTGGGGGTTTCAATTACTTTAAGCGTATGTATCGAATATTTACTCACAGCGACCATTCAATGTTTAATTTTTTAGCTTCAGACATATACTCATTAAGTTGATTTTTGGTTATCTCATACGGGCTGCCTCCATTATAAAATCCCCAATACCATTGAGCTGTATATTTGGTAGTAAGTTCAACAGGTAAAACCGGAAACCATTTTAATTCTCCTGTAGCCTTATCTATGCATAACTTTAATAGGCCCGCTTCATGAAAATTGCCGGTTGGTTTTACAAAATAATAAGGATCAGGCTGAACAGATGCATGTCTGCTCCATTCTTCGGCTAAATAGCGGATTAAATCCTGAACATTTACATTCTCCTGAAACCGTGGCCCGAAATTATAGGATTGTCCATGGAATTGATCTGAAATTGAGAGATGATAGGCAAGGTGTAAATATCCGCTAAGGGGTTCTAAAACATGTTGCCAGGGTCTGGTAGAATGGGGATTTCTTATTTCTACAGATTTTGATTCAGACCACGCTCTAAAACAATCCGGCACAATTCTGTTGAGTGTCCAATCTCCTCCTCCAATAACATTACCGGCTCTGGCACTGGCCATTCGAACAAATTTATTTGTTTTAAAGAAAGATTCATAATACGTGTGAAAAACTAATTCCGCCGCCGCCTTTGAAGCACTATATGGGTCATGGCCCCCCAGATAATCTGTTTCCCTGTAACCATAAATCCATTCATCATTTCTATAACATTTATCACTGGTGACAATTACAACAACACATTTTTTTTCAATTTTTTTTACGCACTCTAATACATTTGCTGTTCCTATAACATTTGTTTTAAACGTTTCAACTGGGGATTGAAAAGAACGGCTAACAATCGATTGAGCTGCTAAATGAAATATGAAATCTGGTTGAATAGTAAGAATTTCGTTGCTTAATTCTTCGTAATTGCATACATTTCCTTGTTTATGTTCAATTCTTTGGTTTAATTTTAATTCCAAGAAAAGTGAAGGCGAAGTAGGGATGTCTATGGAATATCCATACACTTGAGCTCCCATTTCATTTAACCATAGAGAAAGCCAAGATCCTTTAAAACCAGTATTACCAGTAATTAAAATTTTTTTTTTCTTAAAAATTCCTTTAAACATATTTTACCATATTTTCCAGGGAGCATTTTTACTCTCCCATAATTCATTTAATACAATTTTATCCCTCAGCGTATCCATGCATTTCCAAAAGCCTGTATGTTTATATGCCATAATATTTCCCTCTTCTGCTAATTTTTCTAGTGGTTTCCTTTCAAAAATTGTCTGGTCATTTTCAATATAGGATAATACTTCCGGTTCGCATACAAAAAAACCCCCATTTATCCATCCTCCGTCTCCCTGAGGTTTTTCGTAAAATCTTTCCACGCAATTACTTTCGCCAAATTCTACTAATCCAAACCGGCCTTCCGGCTGAATGGAAGTCATAGTCAATTTTTTTTTATGGTTGATGTGAAAATCAAGTAATTTATTTATGTCAATATTTGCAACGCCATCTCCATAGGTGAGCATAAATCTTTCATTTTTCAGATGTTCAGCTGCTCTTTTTATCCTTCCGCCTGTCATAGTATTTGATCCGGTTTCTAACAGAGTTACTTTCCAATTTTCGGATAAATTGTTAAGTACCTTTATTGAATTTGTAGCCAGATCCATTTCCACATCGCAATTATAGAGAAAGAAATTCGAAAAGAATTCTTTAATAAAATACCCTTTATACCCTAGGAGGATAACAAAATCGTTAAATCCGTAGTGTGAATATATTTTCATTATATGCCATAAAATTGGTTTTGAGCCAATTTCAACCATTGGCTTTGGTCTAATGTCTGTTTCTTCACTTAATCTTGTTCCAAACCCTCCAGCTAAAACAACTACTTTCATATATGTCTTTTTTAATGAACCCTTTTTCCCAATAAGAAGAATAACCTTTACTTTAATTTCAAATTGGGAAAGTTATTCCTATTCTATATTTTATTTTTATGCTGTATTTGAAATAGTGCTATTTGTAAAATTCTAATAAATTTTAAGCTAAATACCTGCATTTTATGTTCCTGAAAAGCTCTTTTTACATATTTCAACGCTTCATTATACATGCCATTACTATTTGCGATAGAGGCGGCTAACAAACATGCTGAGCCATTAATATTTGAGATATAATTTGTGTATACTTTTTTTAGATCGGAATTAATTAAGATTTTATCGATTATGAACTTTTTTCTGGAAATGACACTTTCCAGAGAAAATTTATTTATAGTTCTTCCCGGATGATTGACAATTCCATTATTTATTTTTGGGATTCTTTTCAGGGAATACCTGGCGGCGATTCTCAGCCAAAATTCCCAATCTTCAGAACCAATAATTTCCGGGCTTATTTCGAAACGATAAGAAGAATATATTTCCTTGCTTATGAAAACACCAATGCATGATAAAAAATTCCCATCAGAAAGAGCTTTTACATGGTTATTTATTGATGGAAAACGATATTGATAAATTGGTTCGCCATTGGTATTTACCAATTCATAAAAGTTGTGGAAAAACTGAATATGTGAATTTTCTTTAATAAAATTTGCCGCATCTGCTAAATTTTCTGGATACATATAATCATCCGAATCCAAAAATGTAAGGAAGTCTCCCCGAGCCTTATCCATTCCTACATTTCTTGAAAAAGAGCGTTCTTCATTTTTTAAATTACAGTAATAACTTATTTTACCTGCCCTGATATAGGGTTCTAATACTTCTTTCGTGTTGTCTGTAGAGCAATTATCAACCACTATAATTTCATAGTTAGTATATGACTGCGCAAATATAGTCTTAAGTGTTTTCTCAATAAGATTTGCCCTGTTGTATGTGGGAATAACAATGGTAAAAAAACTATTAGTCCTCATAAATTCTCTCAAGGGAATTAATCATTTTTTTTAATCCAAAATTTTGTTCAAAAGAATTATATGCCTCATTAACTAAAGTTAATTTTTTTTCTTTGTTCTGTAATATTACACATATTCCCTGATAAATTGATTCTACATCTTTATATTTTACCAAAATACAATTTTTATTCGCATTCAAAAACTCAACTGCCACACCGGATGCAGTACATACTGTGGGGATTTTACAGGCCATAGCTTCAATATAAATCTGACCAAAAGCTTCGGCATGGTAATTAATGGGGGTGTGTACAAACACATCAAAAGTTTTAAACAGGGCAAAATTGTCCACCTCAAATTCAATTTCTCTATAGCTTCCTTCCGGCAAGGTTAATAATTGTTGTTTTATTTGTGCGCTATAATCTCCCTTTGCGTTTGCCAGAATTAATTTAGCGTTGGGATATTCATTTAAAAGACTTTTAAATGCGGGAATAATATATTGTATTCCCTTCCATTCCGTATACCTTGAAATTACTCCTATAATTGGTGCCTCGTGAGCATAATTATATTTTTCTTTAATTCTGCGGATGCGCTCTTCAGAAATTTCCATAAAATTCTTTTCTTTAAACCCGTGATATATCAACTGAACTTTCTGTTCTGGGGCTTTTTCCCAATCAATCAGAATCGTTTTTACATTTTTACTTATTGCGATAATGGTTGTTGACAGCATGTTAATCAGTTTGTCATATTTAACAGCCTTAGGGAAATAATCATGGTGGTAACTGGAGTGATGCCTGGTATGTATTCTTTTTTTTACTCCCGTAATTTTTGCTGCTGCTAATCCAATT
>JACCDP010979183.1_pt1 | contig 37160 bp, 34 predicted proteins | sample 7445841 | NCBI WGS metagenome assembly JACCDP01 (sample SAMN15323441, study PRJNA562643) | freshwater metagenome | isolation source: river surface water | place: USA:Blue River Watershed | collected 2017-08-17 | reverse complement strand
GGATTCGTCATGGTTGTTGGAGTACCTGTAACAACTGCAGGAAGAGAACGTAAATCCGGTCCAAAACAATTAATGATTGCTGCTTTTCTATCAGGGTCTGTATTTGCATTACGGGTCAAATCAACAGCAACTGTCAATTGGTCATTTAAGTATGTTTTAATGGCTTCTACACTAATTTTACCTTTGTATCCATTATCTCCGATACGCGCCAAAGTTGCTTGACTAGTTGTATTCGTATCAGGATTTAGTTGTCCTTCAGGCAGACAATAAATATTTTTAATTTCTCGTTGATTGTTTTTATAGGTAACCAATCCTGTGTAAGTAGGACCCACGCGAGGAGGATTCGTTGTCTCGTTTGCACCTTTATTGTGATACAAGAAAGATAAACATTGTTGGGCTTGTGTTTTGAGTGTTTCATTATTTCCTGTCAATGCTGTTGCGAACTTTAACGTATTTCGTTGGATAAAAGGGTCACAGGGTGTTTGGATACTACGTCCAGAGCATTGTTTTGTTGCTTCTTCTTCTACCATATCTAATGCAGCAATACCACGAATGGTTTCAGCAATTTGAGAGATACTTTGTGCAACACCATTCTTTGTATTGAGTTGAGAAGGATTCTGGTATAATGTACCAGCGTTTGTGCAACCAGAATCAAGTATACGTTGTTGTAAGCAAGCAGTATTATAATTTCCTGGCCTTGAACCTTTTGCAAAACAAGGTTGATCTGTTGAAAAGGCTGTTGCAGATGATGTTTTGGTTTGGAAAGGAGCGTCCAAACAGTCCATTGCAGCAAATTCACTGGCTTGAAGAAAGGTAAAAGGCAAGGTCCCACGCAGACGCATACGTGTTTTTCCAGAACCAGGATTGATTTTTGCGACATCAAGGCCAACATTTGAGAAATTGTAGAATCCGCCTGATTTACTGGGTGATGCTCCTGTCTCATCATCAATAGTCATCAATAAGTTTAAGGGCATCGTAAACAATCCGTCACGAGGTGTTCTCGAAAACAAATATCCATAGATATTGACAGTTTGACCAGTAGAACCTGATACATTAAGAACAAACGAATCTCCTTCTTTGGCTCCTGTTAATTCCATCGTAACAGGAGTTGTTTCCGATAATGTTTTTTGACCTACACTGGCATTTCGAACACGAAGGTCTACAGTACCTGTTCCTTGAAGAGCAAGAGAAACAACATTCGTTTGAGCATTGGGTCCTACAGAACCAAATACACCATCAGATTCAAAACAGAGAGCACAGTTATCAGGGCCTCCTATATCTTTGCGGGCAAGACAAGCTTGACGAGATTTGAATCGCTCTAAATCTCTTGCAGTTGTCGCAAATGCAGGGCTATTCGGTGCTCCTTCACAAGTGCCTAATGCAGGACCTATGCGGGGATAGGGCCATGCATTTTTCTCTTGTTGTGAAAGTGCATTATCACGAGCATTGGGGTCAACTACCATTCCTTGTTGGGAAGTAAAACGATTACCTTCTTCATCTCTTCCATTCGTAATACAAACTCCACACACTTCGTCAAACTTCCAGTTACCGTCAGTGCTAACAGCACCTTGGAGCTTGACACTTCCATCGGTATTGTACGTGGTGAATGGATTTTGCTTTTTCCCTGCCTCACGACAGAATTTCATTGCGCCATACAAGGATTTATTTGTGTCTGAGCGAGCTTGAAATTTATTTTCAAAATTCTTTAAAACAAGAGTTTGAGAGGAACTAGGTGAAAAAGAGGCTTCCACAGAACCAAGGGCATCATTGACTAATTGTTTCTTTTGCTGTACAGTAGAATCAGAAGAACCGACCGGAATAATACTATTCGTGAGCGGATTTACAAGCTGTGAAAACATATTGTATCGTGATTGACTTTCCGCAACAGACTGAGGATATCGTGTATTCGTATCAGGAAGAGGAGCAAATCCTTCTTCCATATTTCTTTTTAGCCGTAGCGAAGCAAGGCTTGCTAAGCTTATACCTGCTAGTGCAGCGAGTCCTGTGACAGGATCCATTCCTACCTGAAAGAACGGAATAAAACAAATCCAAATTGTTTCAATTGTCTTTGTTTTATTAAGATGTAGAACCAAATCCTACATTATCAGGTCTTAAACGAGCGGTAGGGTCTAAATCACGAGTTATGACACGGAAAACCAAAGTTGTCTGGTGACTGAGATTAATGAGAGAACCTGTGAAGGGTGTTGTAGCAGTGGTATTCAGATTTGTTTGCAAAGTAGTATTTGCACTAGAGCTACCTCCAAAGTTAGCAGGAGTTGTGGCTCCTGTTGTAGGGTCTGTCATCTTGGAACGAATGATAATGACATTTGAGTAACCTACTTGATTAGGACCGTCTCTGACAAATCCTGTACCTGTAACATAGGCGATCTGGACCACTAAATGTCCTTCAGGGCGTTGAACAAATTCTAAGAAATCAACAGCCGCCCCTGTAGTAATACCGCATGTCACATTCTTAAACTGAATGCGGTCGCCTTGGTTTACCATGAAACGACTAAAATAGGCGGTTGTCTCGATAAAGAGATATTGTCCACTGAGTCCCGCGTACAAAGTCGAGTCGCCTCCAATTCGACTGAATGCAGCGGAAGTACAAATACACTTGATATCGAGGGTATCCAATGTATCACTGACTAAGCAACCATCGGGTCGCTGGATAGAAATGGTCAGTTTACGCAAGGTCGACAAGGGTGTAGGTGTATACACTTTCTGGCATTTCAAAAACTTAGGAATCATAGCCAAGAATCCACCTTTGGAAGCAGCATTGTTGTCTGTTACCCAATTGGCGTCATATTGCAAGGAAGCGAATGCCTGGTTGAAAAAAGTATCAGTTCCAAAATTATTGTTGTCGAGTTCAGGAATATACACATTCAAATAAGGAAAACTCAAGATATTAATGTTCAAAGCCGTTCCATATTGTGTAAAAATAGAACCTGATAAGTCATCGACTTTCTGAATGATATCAACACCTTCAATAGGTAAAATCGTCTTGACGAGCTCGATACGTGTAATATTCTTAAATTTCACAGATGCAGAGGGCGCAAATGTCTGTCCAGGGCCATTGTTTGCAGGGTCAAAGTTGACTGTAAAATTATAACGGTTTTGGGATTTATTGGTGACCCAATCACGGTCAGCACTGTAGACAAACAAGTTATACTCGTTTTCTTTATAAGCTAGAATATCCTCTTGTTTTTGAAGAACATCTGCTTGTTGAGGTGCTTTGAAACGAGGAGCAGACGGAAGGGCAAGTGTCATGTTAGCATCAGCAAGCCCTGATTGAGCATTCAAAATACTTTCTAAAGGTGTGCCTTGACCTGCAGGTGCTCCGTCCAAAACGTCCTTCATAAAGATACGTCGAGGATCCGGGGTCACAAGTCGAGAGGCCATTTCGGACTGTGCTTCACGTTGCGCCATCACTCGACTACGTTCACGATCTTGTAAAACAAGCTGTTCTTGTTGATTAGCTCTGCGAGTAGCTGCAGTAAATTCTGTATCAGCGCGCATAGTGTCAGATAACAATTGTTCACCACGTTGAAGCTCTTCTTCACGTTGCTTACGTGCCATTTCAAATTGAGATAAAGGAGAGGGACCGTCCTCTTGAAGTGCAATCCGAAAGTTGGGAGGGGGAGGGGGAGTCGCTTTTGCACCGTTGCGCTCATTTTGAAGTTGATTAAAACGAGTAGCTACGTCCATGCGACTAACATCTTGTTCTTCTACCGGTGGAGCTGAAGCAGAACGATTGAGATAGGATAAAAAATCAGGAACAACTGCGCTTAATACTTCTTTATTCTTCACTTGTAAGGGTCCATCCGGTAAGGCTTGTCCCACTTCATTCATATAGTGACGAACAGTTCGCACGAGACGTTGTTTTTGTTTTTCAGATAAATCTGAACCTAAACGACGTTGAAAATCCTTGTAAACAAGATTTCCTAACATAGCTTCGTTTTGATTACTCAAAAACACGTTCTGCTGTCTTTGAGTAGCCATCTTTCCATTGAATACAGATTCGTCAGACATTCTATTCTTAGGTCTATTCTTTCCTTCGTTTTAGACTCACGTGGAAAATAACCAATCACGTAGGTCTAACATAATTGAATCACGGGGTTGTTTACGACAGAAAGGACGGAACATGTCACCCGAAAGCATACGAATGATGAAGTACAAGGAGTACATACCACATTCGGAGCCTAAATGTTGAAATCTTCTTGCATTGTACATTAATTTCATTTGAGAGTCTTGTGTTGTAAGCCATTTCATAAACGTAGCAATTTGCTTAGGAGGTTCGTATCCATAAGAATCAAAGTAGTAGCATTTATGGTTGGGTATATCTATATAGTTTGCAACCCAATGACTTCCGTCCTTAAAATGGGGATCTAAGTTGTAAATGATACCAATAGACTTTGTTCCCTGACGCACAGCCTCTTCCATACGTAAACCACAAATTTCCCGGATTAAACACTTCTTTTCACCTGAATGATTGTAAGGGTCGGGAGCAGCAAAATCTATAGGAAACGGCCCCATAAATTCAAATGATGGAAATGCTTCTTCATACTGTTTCATGACGGCTTCAATATTCAAACTGTCAAGCCACATATCTGGGTCTTCCTTCCATTTTGCAGGTTGCTCAGGTCGTAAATATTGCTGAATCAGATTTGTTTTTTCAGATTCTGAAAGCGGTAATGCTTTTACAAATGAAAGTTCTTGTCCTGGTTTTACTTGAAAGTGTTCCTCTAAAGCTTTCCGTAATGCTACAGGTGATGTTTGGGTTGTGATACCACTTTTTCTAGCCACTTGCTCTAAGACAGAAACAGGTAGACAACCTGAATCAGGACGTTTCGAACCTACGCGTGGGTGGCATTGTGAAGGACCCGGTGCTGGAATCTGTTTTTTATTCCGACGGCTCAAAAGACTATTCCTCTTTTGATTGACCGCATTTTTAACCCGACGAGTTTTCCTCATCTCTATCTTGAACTCTTAAAATAAGTCAGGGCTTTTTATAGACAAGAAATAGGACTTCCATGGCTAAAACAGCAAGTAAACGATTTAGCAATGTAAGATATTGGAGATATGTATTTACACCCCTCTTATTTATTCTTCTCATCTTTGGAATTTATATCTTGTATACGGGTGATAAAGCAACAAGTGCAAATTTCTCAAGTTTAAGAGGTGTTCTCTATAGAAACATCAATAGTGCAAGTTCACAAAATTCATTAGGTTCAACCTTAAATAGTCTGAATAAACTTCGTATCTAGTCTTTTTACAAGACTTAGGTAGATATGGCTAGCTTCCAAGATACAATCCCTTATTTGCTTGTTGGACTGGTACTCATTTCAGTTGTTGTATCTGTCACTTACATTGGTATGTCCGCAGGTAATTCAGATACACGAAATGAATTACAAAAGCAGGTTTCTATACTTACAGCTACCAATGCTATCACAGTTGTCTTTTTAGGATTTTTAATGTACTATTATGTTTTGAGTAACACTCAAATGTTTGTGCCTTTCAGTATTTTTATGATGTCTTTCAATCTTTTATTGGGAATTTTGGCCGTTAGTATTTCTGTTCTTCAGCAACTTTCGGTTTAGTAGGGCAAACATAGATGCAAGAAATTTTATGTTGTACACGAAATCTTCCTGTCCACACCCCCGTGGTAGCATTCATTTGAAAGGAAATCCCTTGGAGTCGCAAAGCAACTCGAATGGAGTCTCCTTTTTGTAGGAATCCCGGTCCTGTAAGCTTATTCCATGTATTATCTTTCCATATATGAATACTATTTCGTTTTTCTTGTGTTTGCACAGGACAATAGAGATAAAGACTGGAATTTTCAACAAAACTTTGAAACGCACTTTGAATTTGCTCCTTTGTACGATTGCTATCCGAAAACCATTGACGTTGATTTGTATACACAGAATTTAATAAAGAGGCTTGAAGTGCTGATAATTTTGCAGAAGTTGCTGTGGACTCTGCCAAACTTAAGACAAGTTTGCCTGTTTGGGTATCATAATCTTTAATAAGCAGAGGAGGAAGAAGTAGATTTAGATTTTGAAATACGATAGGGCCATCATTGTAAGAAAGAGGACTCAAAGGTTTAACTAATTTTTGTAAGGTGCCAACTTGTATTTTGGAGACTTCTAATTTTTGAATGGGAATTGTCCACTCCATGAGCATTTCTATAAAGTACTAGTTTGGGTGCTTAAGCCCATCTTCTATAAACAGCCTAGATGGATTCCTTCAATCTTTCATGGAGAGGACAGCCTCATTCAGGAAAACGAACTGCACTTCACAAAGCACTCAAACAATTAGCCGATTTACGTGGAATACCCTTTTCCATTCAGACAAAATTATTCTTTACAGGAGGTGCTTCAAAGTCAGATACTGGTCAAATTAGTACAACAGCAGAAGAAGATAATAATGATGATGGAGGCTCTGAAAAAGATAGTTTTCCATATGAGTTCTCGTTACTTCACATAGGGTTTGATATTTCTCGTATGTCAATGCAAGATAAAATTTATCTAAAACCTATTCTTCAACGTTGGGGAACAGGTAGTCAAGTGCTAGCAGGAAATCAAGGCAGAGGGTCTCGTATTTTGGTATTCTATCATGCTCACCTTTTTAGTACAGAATCCTATTTCTTACTTCATTCCTTACTTGAAAATAATTATGGAGATATTTCAATATGGTTTACATCTGAACTTCCCGTTGCAGAACGCCTTGCTGATTATTTTATTGAAATTCCTGTAGCTAAGACTCTTCAGCCATCATCTTTGCCATCATGGCCTTTAATTTTTAGAAAATATCTTTTATCGTGGTCTCAAAAACCACTTCCTATCCTATCAGAAACGACAGAAATAAGAAATTTTCTGTATGAATTACTGATGAGAAATTTACGTTGGACAGATTGTGTCCATTATTTATTAGACGTTGTCTTAGAGTTACCTTTACCTATGGAAAAAAAGAAAAAAGTACTGGTTATCCTTGCAAAACAAGAAGCCACAGCAGCGGGCCAAACAATTCCCAGTTACCGCATTCCTCTATTATGGGAAGCCCTCTTTCTCGAAATTCGAGAAGCTCTTTCTGAGTCTACCTTAGATGGAGGAACTTCCTCTCGTATTGAAAACACTCGTGGAGCAAGTCAAACAACTTCAGAAACTACCTCTTCTAAAGTGGTCACCCGACATGCCAAATCAAGAGGAGCTTCTAAACTTCCAAAGGGAGGCAATTCATGATAGTCAATTTGACCCTTTACGATTGAGAAGAAATCTGTGGGAAATGACGAATACTGGTGCAGCTCAGATACGGTGTAAAAGTTGTGAGTATGCCAAGGTCTGTTGGATTCAACCTCATAATTCTTCTTTGGAACCTCCTTGGCCCGAATGGAGTCGTCTGTTTCAATGGTTAGGACCTCCTCCGAAAGGAACCAAATGGACTGTATTCTGGTTCCCTGCTTTACCCAAACGACAGTTTCCCGCAAAAGGAGAGACTATTGGCCCTGCTCATCTTAATGGTGGTTATTGTTATCCTTGCAATCCTCATATTATAGTTGTGTATCGTTTAGAAGAGGCTACACGTGTTTTGTTGCATGAAGTTCTTCATGCCTCTTGTACAGACCCTCAGGGAGCTCCTTTGGAAATCAAAGAAGCAACAACGGAAACGTGGGCTGAACTTTTTTTGGTGGCCTTGTGTTCCAAAGGAAACATGGAACAAGCGAAAAAGCTCTGGCGCATTCAAAGCCAATGGATAGTGAATCAAAATGAGAAAATAAGAAGAGAACATAAAGTTCATCAACCAAGAGATTATGCTTGGCGATACACTGTTGGAAGAGAGATGGTGTTAAACCATTTACATATTCCTCTTCCTTATCCAAAACTTGTCCATGGAACTTCATCGAGACTTACTCACCCTTCCCTTTGCGTTTAAAGAGAGGGTTTGAAAATTGAGAACAAAAAAGAAAAAAAAGCAGACATACAAAAAGAGTATGAATGGGTGTGAAGGGCTTGTATTCCTGTTTAAAACCGCATAGTCGAATTGTGGAATATACGAAAGAACCTGCACTTAAGCTAGGTTTAGACGTATATCCATTCTTATATAAATTTAAACATGATTTAGATTCTTGTTTAGAACTCTTTCATCAACTTCAAACTGCAGGTCATACGTGTATGTTGTTTATGGACGGGAATCCACCCAAGGAGAAAATGGAAGAATTAGCCAATCGGCGCCAACAGAGAGAAACGGCTTATCAACAAGCAGAAGCCTTAAAAGCTTTCCTGAATGATCCTGAAAAATCGGGGTCTTTGGATACAAGAGCCAAAGAGATTTTAGAAAAACAAATCAAAGCCTATGAGGTAGAAAGTTACAGTATCAAAAAAGAAATACGAGATACCTTTATTCAGCGTGTAAAAGAAGAAACAAAGATACCTATTGTCATGTGCGAAGGTGAATCAGATACTGATTTAATACTGGCAAGCAAGAAAGGAGAAATTGATGTTGTTATAGGTAACGACATGGATTTCTTTGTAGGGGGTGTAGAGCGCTTATGGGTCTTAGGAAAGACATCTACCGATCCCTTATTTATGGAATTTAATAGATCTGTTTTAACAAAACATTTTGGTCTCTATTCAAAATCTTGGATTGATGTTGCATTGCTTGCGGGCTACGAAAAAGCACCTCAACTCAAACGAACTTCAGTACAACAAGCCATCACCTGGATTCGGTATTATGGTTCTTTGGAAACATTACTTTCAAGAAGACCTGAACTTCTTCAGGATCAAACCATTGAAGACTTTCTAGATTGTCGGCGCTTCTTTTGAGAGCGTTTCTTTCGTGTTGCTCCTCCTGCAGTACCCACACCTTCAACAGTATACTTGTTTAATTTATTCCATCCTTGGCGTTTCGCTATAGCATTTCTTCTTCTTTTTATGGTCTCCATTTTCATTCTCTCTTCTCTATCCGCTATGTAAGTTAGCATGTTTATTTTTTCTTTTTCATGGCCTGTAAAATCAATGATAGGATATAGATCTTTCATGACGAGAGCTAGGGCATAATTTTCAGTATGAAGATCTGAAGTCATATCAACAAGAGTTGTTTTAACGTAGACATTCCTTTCTTCATTGACTTCATTTCCATCAGGACCTATTGTTTTGCGAACTACTTGCATAAATGGTTTTTGTTTATGATGAACTTGGCGTGGCAAAAAATTGGGGGCCATGTAACTTGGTGTACCAGCTTGAATAGAGTCTTTACAAGTAAGCAAACCATGCATTTTAACATAAGGACAAGCCAGACCAAAATCAACAAGCATCGGGACTTTCATAGCCTCTTCCGAACTTGTACGAATAAGAATATTCTCAGGTTTTATATCTCGATGAAAAAAACCTTCTTTTAATAATCTATAAAGAGCCTTATGAAGATTATTAAAAATTGCATATCCAACATCAAATGGCAATGTTCCAACAGGTGTCTCAACTATAAAATCTCGTAATGTTTTGGTGGGTTCATATCGTTGAAGAAGATATCCGTATTCGTTCGTAATTTGATACCAACAAAATGCTGGAATAAATGGCTTTAGAGTTTCTTTTGAGGCAAGAATTCTCACAATTTCTGCCTCATTTCGAAAAGTTAACATATCTCGTTTTGTTTCTTGAGGTGATTTTTGGCTAAACCGAACTTTTTTAAATACAAAATTTCCTATTTGGTAAACAATTCCTTGATTTCCACTTCCTAAAATTTTTGTTTCGGGGTCTGATACCTTTGATATAATCGTTTCAAAGGTTGGGCATGCTTCCATCTCCATCTAACTAATCTACGTTTTTTTGGGCTTGTACATAAATCCAAAAAAACGGTCAATGTCGGGTTTGAACCGACGACCTCGCGGTTAACAGCCACGCGCTCTAAACCAACTGAGCTAATCGACCAGATAATTCGACCACGTTAATCCACCCCACCACTCTTCGGGAAGAAGAAAAAGGAGAAAATTTAACGCAGGTAAGCTTTGTCTAGACAGATAGTCCCTCCTCTAGTCTGTACAACATTGGAACAGCCCACCATAATCGTACCATCGTCGCCAAATGTTGCAAAGAAAATTAAATAGAGGAGAACAAGGACTGTTATAAAAACAAAAAGAGCAAAGGCTTTCATTCTAAAACCAAACAGTAAAAAAATTTTCTTGTTTGGTTTATTTTATAATTTTATTTTATATATCGAACCTAACTCACTTAAGCCTTAACTTCTTTGATGTAATGCTTGTTGAGGTACTTTTGGAGATTGAAGTAGGTGAGTTGGTCAGATTCAGGAACTTGGAGGAGTTTGCGGAGAGCAGCATCAGGAGTGATGTTGTGCTTGTTCTTCAAGTTCTTTTCCTTGACGTAGGTGTTGAGTTGCTTGGTCACATTGGAGCGGGAGATGAGGGTGCCAGCAGGGTGACCGAGGAAACGGCAGAGTTCATCAGAAACCTTGGTAGGGATTTCGAAGATGGTCAAGCGACGCTTGGCAGGTTCACCGTTTTCACCTTCAGTGCGGACACGGCGTTTACGACGACGAGCATCTTTGATTTCACGATGGACACGCTTATCAAGACGCTTGACTTCAGTAATCATGGAGCTTACAGTTTCACGGAGAGAAGTGAGGGAAGTAAGGACTGATTTGAGGTCATCATCAAGAGTGGTGGTAGGAGCAGCAGGAGCTTCAGTAGTAGCGGCTACAGTGGCTACAGGAGCAGGTGCAGGAGTGGCTACAACAGGAGCAGGAGTAGCAGTGGCTTTACGACCAGCTTTCTTGGCTTCAGTAGCAACAGGGGCAACTACAGGAGCAACAGGAGCAGGGGCAGGAGCAGGGGCAGCTACAACTTCATCAGTCTTCTTGGCGACACGCTTGGCCTTGGTGGCGGAGGAGGCAGCAGAGGAGTTCATTATACTAGTACCGGTGGAAGAATTCATCTCAAATAAACGCACTATACCTAACCTTAGTACGATTACAAAATCAATTTTCATGGCAAAACCTTCAATTTTGAACCGGGACTTCACACGTGCAACTTTTTTTTTTGAATGGTCGGAAGTTTATGACGAAGTTCTGTCGTGCGTTTAAATCCCCTGGAATTTTCTGCCATTTGGCCTCTTAAGGTTCCCGGATTAAAAAGAACAGGTAGGAATGGAATCGATAGAGCTCAGGAAATGTGCAAATATCAAGAGTAAAAAGCATAAGGACCAACCTTGCTCTTTTTCTGCGACACATGGTGATTTTTGCTCTCGCCATTTCAAAAATCCCATTCGGTTTGTAAAAAAAGAAGAAGCTATCCCTGAAAAAATGCTTACTCGTGCAGGATATCAAGCTATCCTTCGTGTACAACGATTTTGGAAACATTGGATTGCCTATAAAAGGTTTTCCAGACAAGGTCCCGCTGCCAATTACCATTCCCTTGCTTCCAATCAGACAGAAGTCTACAGCCTGGATCCCATCGATTCCATTCCAAAAAGTTTCTTTTTTTCATTTGCAGATGATAAGAAAAATATTTGGGTATTTGATATGCGGTCTCTTAGTGATCTCGTTACAGAAGGTAATGAAATAGTGAATCCTTATACAAGAGGTTCTATAGATTCGCATACTCTTCAAAAAATTCATAAACGTATTCTATGGTTACGAGAACGAAAATTTCCCATCTTATATGCAACAGGGGAAAATATGACACAAGAACAAATCTGGAATCAAAAAGTCCTAGATGTTTTCTTTAAAATGGAAGCACTGGGCTACAGAGCATCTTGTAGATGGTTTGATGATATGGTTTTAACGGATCACATGACTTTTTATCGTAGAATTCATCGTTTATGGATGTATCAACTGGGTTTATCAAACGTTGAAAAAGAAGCTATTATACCAGGTCATAATTCTGGATTAACAAAATTATTTCGTCACCCACCCGATAGAATAGAAGCTCAGAATCATGATTTACGTTGGTGGAGACGAGCCAATTTAAATTTGATACTGGAGTTTTTAACAAGAGCTCCACAAAAGTCACAACAAGGCCTTGGGGCTTTGTATGTCCTTATGGCTCTTGTTCAAGTTGTTCCTGAAGCTTCTGAAGCTTATCCATGGATAAGAGAAAGTCTAGGATATTAAAGGTCTTAGCGTAAAAGACTCCAATAAGGACCAGAAATATATCTTACATTGGTGTATCCCTTTGCTTTTAATAAATCTGCAGCATAGCGAGAACGTTGTCCTGTGTTGCAATAGATTAAGATACCTGCTTGTTTATTGGGTAACTTCTCATCAAGTTGTTCTTGTAACTTTTGTGTCGGGATATGAATCGCTTCAGGATAATGACCTAAGTTATATTCTGTATCTGTTCTTACATCTAAGACTCTTGTAAATTTACCTTCTGCTAAACCTTTCTTCGCTTCGTCTGCAGAAATCCAAAGAGGACTATAAAATGTATAATAAGTGACCATCGCAATCACTAAAGAAGTAATTGCAATGATAACAAAACCAACTTTTGAAATACGCATTTCTACTATAAGATAAGATTCGTTGGTTGCCCTGTGCTTCCACCTACACGAGGTACTCCTGCTTCACCATAACGACGAAGCTCTGAATCTATAGGTTGAGGAGGATACAAGGAACTCTGGGGGTAAGGAGTATTACAACCTGTGCAAAGAGAAGGCTGTGCTGGTCTAGGAAAATAAAATTGCAAACAAGAAGCACATTGTAGAGTTGCGGGTACTTTTGCAGTATTCGGTAAATTAGGAAGAGGACAGCAATATGCTCCCAGAGTACTTAAATCAACCGCATATCCGTTAATCCGAGAATAATCAGGTTCACAACAGAGTACTGCTCCCGTATTTTTCATTTCAACCGCACCTCTTTCATTAAATGTCTCGTTTCCACTGGCATACGTTACAGAGCAACAAGCTTGTACAGGAGTAGCTTGGTAAGTATTATTATTTAATCCTTTTTCAACCGGCCCTACCGCTTGACTACCCTGAATGGTCTGTGCACTCGGTGTTGGAGTAAAAATTACTTTGGACGCTTTGGCTTGATTAATGTAGGTTTGTAAACTCGAATCTTTTGTCTGTTGACGACTCAAGAATCGCTTGGATTCTTGCTGTCTTCGCCAAATTAATTCACCCTGACTCATAGCCATATTGACTCTTTTCTATCAGTATTCAATAAAAAAAAGACAAGGAAGAATAAAAAGGGTTAGCGGGGCGGGGCCAGGGACCAAAATTGAATTTTGAAAATGGCCTTGTGGGAGGCATAGCGTGTTATTTGAATATGTCTAAGCTCATTGTTAAGATTGCTGATTTCTCTGTTTCTAATCTCTCTATCGGTCCCATGAAGAATCTTGAGTCCGGGGGTAAGATGGCATCACTCTTCTACAAGTATGGTGATAACCAATCAAGCACCCTTACTACTCAAGTTGGCTCTCTAAGCCTTCCTTATGGAATGAACGTATTTGACAAAGCGGGTCCTGTGAAATACAGTATGGATCTCTCACTCCGTGGGTATGATGAAAATGCCAAGACCAAAGCCATCTACAACGCATTTATGGCTCTTGATGAATGGATGATTGACCAGGGTGTAAAGAACTCCAAAGCTTGGTTCAAAGCTGACCTCAGTCGTGATGTCGTCCGTGCTTTCTATACTCCTATGGTGAAAGTCGCTAAAGATGCGGAAGGTAATGCAAAACCTTATCCTCCTACCTTCAAAATCAATCTCAAGAAACAAAACGACCAATTTGATGTAAAAGTCTATGATGACCAGGCTCGTCCTTATGAAGGCGTTCCTCTTGAAGACTTGCTCGTCAAAGGTGCTCAAGTGACTACTCTAATCCAATGCACCAGTGTCTGGTTTGCTGGTTCGAAGTTTGGTCTTTCTTGGAAAGCTAAGCAAATCCGCATGGACAAAGTCCCTGAAAGTATCCGTGGATATGCTTTCATTGATGATGACGATGTACCTTCTCGTCCTCGCAATACCACTGCACCTTCTTCCAATAAATTTGCAGCACTAGATGCAGAAGTTGATGAAGATGATGCTGAAGAAGATGAAGCCTTCACTGCCCCTGCACCTGCTAAGACCAATGTTCTAGTAGCTATGATGCCTAAGGTGGCTCCTTCACCTGCACCTGCTCCTTCCGTTGACGATGAAGCAGAAGATCACGAACCAATCCCTGTTCCTAAAAAGACTACTACCACTGTTAAGAAAGTAGTTGCTAAGAGCACTAAAAAGGTATAAATGACTCTTTGAATACAAGAGTCTAAACCAAACTCCTAAAAAAAAATAGAAGAGTATATGTGTTTTAAAATGCAAACAACTAAACATTTTTTTGTCGTTTTAACTCACCCGTTTCCTCTCCAAAAAGCACTTGTACTCGGTGTCGTGAAAGCCACACCTCAGGCCCAAGCTCTTTTTGAAGGCTCCAGGAATTCTGTTTTTTTAACCCCTCCTCAGCTTCAATCCCTTGGGCTCCCTCAACCACAATTCAAAGAGACTTATATGGTTCCCATTGCTATTCCTCGGGATTGGTTTATTCATTAAATTTGAATCTTGAACCTAATGGAAATGCAGTACCAAATGTCTTTACGCATACCAAATGCATGTTTGCGTGAAGTACCTTCTTTAGAAACTCTTCGATATGAAGAAATCGATTTGGAAGGCAATCGTTTGATGAGTTTGGAAGGATTTCCCGTAGGAGTCAAGCGATTAAATGTAAGTCACAATTATTTACTGGGTGATGGAATCTTATATCCCTTTCCGCATTTGGAAGAACTCAATCTTAGCCATAACAATGTAAATGTGTGGAATACAGATGAATTCTTAACGTGCTATCCATCTTTAAAGAAAGTAAAGTTTGAAAAAAATCCTTTAAAAACAGTTGAATTCTTGCGTGAATCTGTAGTAGAGGAACTTGATATTACAGGTTGTAAATGTAAAACATTATGTGGACTTCCTTCTACAGTCAAAATACTCAAAGCTGATGGAAATTCAATGACAATGGTTCAAAGCAAATTACCTCCTCCTTTGGAAGTCATACAATTAAGTCATAATAGTTTACACTTTGCTGGTTTGCCCTTAAATTGGAGCATATGTCTGCGTGAACTCCATTTGGACTACAACGATATTGAAAAATTTCCAAGAAAACTTCCTGATGGCTTGGAAATTCTTACATTAAATCATAACAACCTAACGTCATTGCCGACCGAACTTCCTTCATCGCTTCATGTGCTTACTGTGAATTCAAATCGTATTCGTTTCTTACCTCATTATAAGAATCATAAACGATTTTCTATCTTTCTCATTGAGGACAATTGTCTATCCTCTGTACCTGAAGATATCAAAAGTCTAGTCTTTTCTGCAAATCACAATTGGAATCAATCAAAACATCATGATGCACAGAAAAAAATAAAAAAATGTTGGAAACAATATGTCTTAACACTTCGTTTGCGACATTTTAAACGAACAAATACACTTCGAGAAGAACTCTTTATTCTTAGCATGATGCCCGAACGATGGGAACAAATAGATGCACTTGACCCTGTTTGGTATCGTAAAAAAGACTTATGAAGCCCCTAAGCCACAACCGCATTGACCACCACTGGGATTAAACTCGTAAGGGTTGGCTTCACGATCCTTTATACAATAACACTTTCCTAAATTTTGTTCGGTAACAACAATAGACATCTGAGTTGTTGGTTGTGTACGACGTACAACAAATTGACCATTTGCAGTATCAATCTGGGCTTGCAAAGCACTAGCAAAGGCTCCTAAGGCTTTGGATTGCTTACGCGATGTTAATAAAGAAGAATCAAAATTACGAGTTGACATTTCTATTTCATCGTGGAGAAAAAAAAGACATCAAGTAAGGAAATGGAAGGTATCAGTATTCCTCTTCAAATTGTAACAGTCCTTGCGGTTCTGGGAGCACTTGGCGAAACGTTTTTTCCAGGGTTATTTTCAGAACAATTGAAATCAAATCTGTCTTCGATTACAATTGCTGTGATAGGAATTTTATTGAGTTTTGGATTCTTAATGTGGTTCTTAAAGCTTCGTGTCCGGGAAGGATTTGAGACATTTGATTTTCAAACACAATGGACTTCTCTTATGACTTCCAATAAGGTACAAGAAGTCTGTGCTTTGTACACAGAAATGTATGAAAAAATGCTAGTTGTGGAAAAAGGAGCACCTCCCGAACCTGTTAAAACAGATGCTCAGGCCCGGGAATCTGTTGATGCCAAATTTAGTTCTGTTATGACAGAAAAACCTATTTCATGTCATAATATTAAAGAGTGTAATGAAGCAAAAGACCTAGATAGCTTTTATATCGCGATTCAGAAAGTATCTTCCCGTGCTCTGATACAAAGTTATGAAACGGCCATCGCTTGTCGTCGTTTATTGATAGATTCTTATCTCCAAGTGCAACAAGCAGAGCAAAGAAGGAAAGAGGGGTTTGAAGATAAACCTTTGTGTGAAAATGAAGCAGCAAAAGAACGGAAAGCCTATCTTGAACGGAATACATTATCTGAAGCTGCGCAAAAATGTCTTTTAGCGGAAGAAATACCTACGCCCAATAAAGAAGCTATTGTTCGTCAGAAATTATCTAGCTTGGAAAGTACATTTACGTCATATTATAATGCATTAAGCAAGAAAGAATCTATACAAAAAATTCTAGAGGATTGCGCCTATTACAAAGGTGAATTAGATAAGAAGAAAAAGGAGGCAGAAGAAATGTCGAATAAGTTTGATACTACAAAATAAAGAATTTTTTGGATTTCATAGTCTTTCGATTTTTCCCCTGTTTTCGTTTTAACGATGTGAATTTCTGTTTCTTCTTTTGTTTTGCAATACGTTCAAACTTTTCTTTCAATAATGTGGCATATCCTTTTTGGTAGCCCGTACATTCAATAGAGAAAGAAGGTATAGGTCCTACACCTCCTTTTCTATGAAGCACTTCACTCATTTCAACAAGTTTCTGACAAAGACAGACCATGTAGAATTGAAGTATCTTTTCATCTTTTGTAAACATACTCAATGCAAAATAAAAGGTTATCATGGTCTCTAGAGACGCAACGCGGAGCTCTTTCTTATCGCCTACTTGCAATGTATTAAACCCGTGACATGCAATTTCTTGAAGTATGACAACAAAGGGCATTTGTTTATAAGATACCACGACACGTTGAGGAACAACTTCTCCCTTTGCCTCATAGACTTTTACAGTGACATCATCAATAGCAAACATTTCTTTTAATCGGTTAGCGTCTCGTTCAGCTTCTGGACTTAAAAACACCATCATACCGTCCTTCTTTAAAAACCACGTTATGGTGGGTTGAAATCGTCTTGATTTACTCAAAAGCCAATCATACATAGAGATCACGTCTGCTCCCATTAAAATACGCTTGTTTTCAATAACATACTCTAAAAGAGTTTTTCTGACGACAAACGGTAGTTGAATGCGATTGACTAAATTATCTGTCTTTGTATGACAGACTTTGGGAGGAAAGGCAGTATTCAAAAGGGTCAAACGTTCAAAAACCTTGGGCCATCGTTCCACTTGACCACGAGGTCTACTTAATTCAAGATACATAAGCATGCGTAAGAAATCAGGGTCAGCATAATGAATCCCTTCCTTTTTAATCGAGCGCTTGTAGAGTACTTTATAAATTTCAGAATCAAGATGAGAAATATCTGCAATGGGTACAAAATTCACAAGGATTTTGTGAGTGCCCTCATGAATTCCTACTCGTTCTACAACATCTGGAAATCCTGCTTGTTGTAAATCTTTCACTATTTCTTTGATATCTTCTTCAGGATTGGGTGTAAAGAAATCATAATCGGGCAAATCTTTTTGAGGGTCATAAAAGCGTAAACTTCTGGGTAAAATGGCATTAATAGCTGTTCCTCCGTAACATACTCTTCCTTTTTTTCTTAAAAAATTACCTATGATATCAATGGCGTACTGTACTTCAGGATTATGGGCGGATTCATACTTGATAATTTCATTGGCTTCATCAGCAGCGGCAGCTAGACTCTCTATCTGTCGTTTAATGCTTGCTTTGTTTAAAACATCGGATTTGAATTCATAATCATAGATGTCTTCCTCCATTCTACTACTTAAGTAGAAGGAATAGATACGTTACCACCGTTCGCATCCACAGTACGAGATTGTGCTGCGATTTGGATAGGTTGTGGCCGTACATAGCGAATTTCTTTGGGTTTAGCTTTCCAAGCATATTTCCATTTACGTAAGAGATTCTGTGTTTCAACACTGTAATCCACTAATAAGAGAGGTAAGCATTGTGCGCCATAGGTATCCAAAATCATCGTTGCGGTTGCGCCTGTAGGATTTGGTGCACCTGATGAGAGGGTAATCATAAATTTTTCTTTATTTGCATTCACTGCATTTCTCTTATTTGCATTGTCTGTTGGAAGAGAAATATAGTAAGCAGTTGTATCCACAATACTGCGGGGTATTACACTTCTTTCGGGCATGCTTGTTACTCCCAAACTTGTGTCAGCATTCTGTTTAAAAACACGCATATGGACCCAATAGTCCAAATCTTCCTTGGGTAAGAAAGTGCGATTAAAATCGCGCTGAGAGGTGCGGAATCCTGATGTGTCTGCATTGCATAAAATAAGAAGTTTTCTTTCGAGTTGACTGGTATTCACATAGAATAAATCATTTTGTTTTGCCTGACGATTGTAGACACCTTCTGGTGTCTGACCAAGTAAATATGGAGAAAGAGGTTCCAAGTCTATGGCGACTTGAGATAAAAAGTTCAAATATTCGCGAGTTCCAGGTTCTGGTGTATTAACAAAATATAAAATAAGAATAAAAGGGTCATTTTTCTGTGTAACGAGATCACTCCATGCAACATCAGCAATGGACTGAGCGACAGGACGAATGAGTCCTCCATTTAAAGAGCGAACTGTTCCTCCTTCATCACGGTACATCAAGCATGGTTTATTTGCGGGAGGGAAAGAGGCTGGCATGGTGTCAGTATTGTGGTAATCTATGGGTAAAACAAAACAACGAGCTCCCATACGAAGCACTGTCTTTACACCTTCATTTTCACTAAAGACACCATTTTGAAGGGGGCCTATGAATCCTGGATAGATGACCGTAAGGGGTTGAAAATTAATAAGACAATCTTCTAATTCAGAAACTGATTGCTCTTGTATAGCTTGACGTAAGCTTTTCTTATCTTTAAATTCAGAAGCAAATTTTGTCTGAAATAAAGCAAGTTGGTCAGATGTTGTTGTAGCAATATTATTTGGACTTGCAACACTACTTCTTGCTTTGATAATGGTTTGAATGCAAAAGATAAAAAAAGCGATACTAGCTACAACAAGGACCCAAAAAAGAGGAGATTGGGTATTTATATCTTGAGTGGCAATGCCTTTAAGAGTATCAACCGCTTTTGTCGTAGCACCTGAAAGGGTATTTTTCATTGATGTCGCTGCGTTTGCAGAAGTGCTCATATCTATTGGTTTCATAGATATTCTGCAATAGCTTCTTCGCGTGTACGAATTGGAATTTCAAGGTCTTGTGCTTTTTTCATTTTCTCAGAAGTATCCTCTTTTGATTTGACAATCAGTAAAGTTGTTTTCTTTGTAACTGAATTCACAAAGACAAACCCTTTTTCTTCCATGCGTCGTTGGAACTCTGCATCACGGAAACCTGTCAAGCATACAGTACCGCTCGGCGGAATATCGTGTACGCCAGAAGGAAACGACTGCCATGTTGTGAGACGAGGATAAGGAATACATTTGAGTTCAGTTTGTCTCCAGGCTTCATAGGTTGGCATAGAGTCAAGGAAACTTGCAAGGGCGTCCTTACTCCACCCTTCACAGGTTGTAATATTCTTCCATTTACGAGGATCCGCTTGAAGAAGAAAGAGAGCTCGAAGTTTCGTATCACCAATTCCACGGGGCATACAACTGCTGGCCACCATAAGTTCTAATTCCGTACAGTTTGTCAAACGTTGTTGAAGGACTGGATAGATTTTTTTGGCCATACCTTCGCCCACCAAGCTTTTGAGTGTAGCTTCGGATAGAGTGAGCAAATCATTTGGAGTTCGAATCCCTCCTGCAACAAGTTTGGCCACTAATCCTGGACCAAGATGAGGAATATCAAAGACTTTGGCAAAGTGTTCAAGCTTCTTTTGCACAAGTTCAAGACTTGCAACACCGGCTTTGACTTTGAGATGCGAGGCAGAATCTTCAGGCCCGTCCCAAACACCTTCAGGAAGCGTTGGGATAGCAGGAGTAATGACACTTTCTAAAGTTGGAATTACGTCACCTGATTTTCTGACTACTATGTTTGCACCTTTTCCAATTTTATTCTTAACAATAAATCGGGCGTTGTGTCCTGTAAGAAATTCAATCCGAGAACCTCCAATGACAACTGGTTGAATTTGGATACGTGGAATCCAGTATCCTTGGTGACTTGCAGACCAGACAATATCTACCACTTGCGTTTTGGCTTTCTGGTCTTCTAACGGCATTTTAAAGGCACGCATATCTTTTGGATTGGTCACTTCATCACCTGACTCCTTTACAGGAATGCTATTTTCACCAATGACAATGCCATCAATAGGATATTCAGAATTTGCACGTCTTTCTTTAAGATAGCTTGAAAGTTCATCGTCGTTCAATGACCACGTCATGGTATAGACAGGGACTTCAAATCCAGCTTCGGCAAGTTTTTGAAATTGGTCCTGGCGATTGAGATTTGCAGGTGAGACGAGTTCATACGCAACAAAGCGGATTTTTCCAAGATGTTCAGGTATCGGTTTCTTTTGGTGAAGTTGGCCATTCACCCAGGAACGAGATAAAGTTCCTTCAATAGGAACTTTGATAGGTAGAACAAGCTCTCCACGAATCACCCAGGCCTCCTTGAATCCGCGGGGAGTCAAACCGCTGAGATAGGGAGCAAAGGACGATACATCAACACCCATAAATCCGTCTCCACGTAAGTACAATTTACGTTTTTGAGTATCCCAAAGAACAGAAATACCGTCTAATTTATCGGAAAGAAGCCATTCTTTATTTTTGGAAGACGAGACAAAGCTATCTACTGCACCTGTACCAGGTTTGATTTTATTGAGACTAGCCATTTTATAAGGTAGCTTCATGGCTCCTTTGCCCACGGAAGCGCCTACTTGTTTTAGATAAGGGTGTTCAGGGCAAAGCTCTTCAAGCTGGTCACGTAAGGTATCATATTCTTCATCACTCATGATAAGTTTATCCTTATTATAATAAGCATCTGATGCTTCTTGTAGTAAAGAAACAAGTTGGTTCACGGTTGGAGTATTCATGATATATACTTCCACCTTGCCAAGTTTAGGTGTTCAATTTTAGCATCGTTTGAAATAAGGTTCGACTGCAGGAACTTGTTTGCTGACAGAATTTAAGAAAGTACGAATGCTCTTATTTAATGTATTGCCTGTGATGAAATAATAAAGAAGAAGCAGACAGAAAAACATGTTTAGCACGTAAATCCATATCAGTGCATCGTTCCCTGGTTGTCGAAAAATAGCACGGAGTATCCAATAAAATAAGAAGAAACCAAATCCTGTAAAGATAATGGACGGGGTTTCACAGCCCATGATAACAATAATATAAACAAAGCCCCAAAAGAGTATATTTTCAATAAAAAAGACTACAACGTTCATCTACTTTCTGTTACTTACTGAGATAAGCTTCCATTGCCGCATCAAAGGCTTGAAATTTCGTATCCATAGTAATTCCTTGTTTGGCTTTTTCTTTTTGCCTCATGGATTGTTTGCCCGTTGTAAAAATAGACTTATTTCCTGGCATAGACACACGCGGATTATTTAAGACTTCACGAAAGAAATTGGGAGATTGTTGAATAGCTCTGGAAAGTGCTGCAGGGTCCTTAATTAAAGGTGGGGCGGCGGGGACTCTCCATCGAGGAACTTCACAAAGTATTTGAGCCATAATTGCTAAAATATCACGACGCCCTTTTGCTCCAATTCGTTTATCAGTACTACGATACAAATCAGATAGTGCTTGAAATTCTTCATTCATACGAAGTAAATTTTTACTTGCATATTCCTTATAGGCTTCCACAAAGAGTTGAAGAACAAAATATCCAACATCAGTTCTTTGTTTTGAATTTAAATTCGCAGGTCCCCTATCCAAAGTACTTAACCCAGCGCCATTGTTTTCTTTTCGGAGACGAATATCTTCATCAAGTAACCATCGAATCCAAAAAAGAGCTTTTTCTGTTGCATTGTCATTACAGGCTTTCAAAAGCTCACAGGCTACGATTTGTAAAGGATACAAATCATTTGAAGATTTGAAGACCTTTCGTACAACTTCAGTTTCTGTAGCATTCGTACTTACGGCACGAAGCCAGCCGTCCCTGTGGGTTTCTGGACCAACTTTGGGCCAGGGAGTTCGTGTACGAAGAGGACATTCTTTGATAACAAAGATTAATTCACAAACACGTGTTTGAAATTCATCATTTTTCCATAATGTATCTTCATCTAACCGGGAGACCAAGCTATCCAATTCTCCAATTCGTTTTTTCAGATAGACAAATATGCGTGGAGAGCCAATGCCAATATGTTCTATGGCAAATTCCCAAAGAGACTTTACCCAAATATCATATCCTCCACTACAGACTAAATCCGTTGAAAAATGAAGAGCTTTTCCTGTATTTACAAGTCCACTTTCTTGCAATGCAGTTAAGAGGGCTTTCAGGCAATCGGAAGGTTTGTACCCACTTCGTGTGCGTATTTCCGGTTCGGGATCCGCAACAACTTGTGCTCTCACGAGAGACATTCTAATGGAAGAAAGCAACGAAAAGAAAATAACATTCCCTAGTATAGAAATGGACGGTGTAGGTGAAAAGCGTGGTCGCAATAACAATAACAATAACAATGGTCGTAACACTAAGAGACGTCGTGTAAATAATAACAACAACAATAACAGCAATAACAATATGAATGGTAACAACAATAACAACAACAATAATGGCATGAATGTCAACAACAATAACAACAACACCAATTACAATTCCAATGGCAATGTTATCATGAAGGGTGGTAAAAAGAGACGCACTTCTCGTAAACGCTCTACTCGTCGTATGACTCGTCGTCGTCGTTAAAAAGATATACTAGATTCTTTAAAAGAATTATCTATATCTTATCTGTATTTGCGACTTACAACACGCTTACCTTTCTGTTTGCGACTTGTGCGAGGAATGAGTCCTTTGGCTTTGAGAGAGGCTGTCATGGTAAATCCTATGGATTCTCCACGTTTCCACTTTTTCAAATACTTGAGGTTCTTTTTTGTAGGTCTATATCCACCTTTTAAAAGACCTGCACTGCAACCACAGCCTCCACCTCTCTGTTTTCCACCTTTGGCATAAAAATCACAATAACCCGTTCCAGGGAAAGGACAAGAACCACAGGCAGGCATACTACCGCCGTTCATTGTTAATGTCTTGGGTGTTTTCGGAGAATTATTCATACCTTCTGTATCATATTCTTCAGAACTTCCTTCATTGCTATTCTCTTCGGCATTAGGTGGAGCGTAATTAGGCGTCGTAGGAGCGTAATTCGGGGTCATAGGTGCTGATTGTTGCATATTTGTATCCAAATAGGGTCTGCCAGAATTAGGACGGACATATTTTCCAACATATTTACCATTTTCAAATGTATCTCCACTTGAACGATTTGTCTGATAGAGTTTACCCTCGTACATAAGATTTTCCAGTTGAGGCGGTGCGGAGGTTACACTGCGATTATTATTTTTCTTGTTGTTATTATTGTTTTTGTTGGTTTTATTTTTGTTATTCTTATTTTTATTCTTATTATTGGTTTTTATAGTCTTATTGCCGTTATTGTTTTTCTTATTGTTATTCATATTGATATTCATATTTGAATTATTTGTATTCATAGAAGGACTTCTCATGCCGTTAGTATTCCATTTGCCACGCAAATGTTTCGTCTTGCCATTTTTGGTTAATGCAAGATTAAACTCGTTGAAGTTCCAGTTGCCTCCCCCTTGAAGTCCTCCACGAGGGAGTTCAGACGCAGGAGGCCAACCTGCTTGCATATCACACCCACAAGAGGGGTCATTTCCGCCACCGCCCATTCGTTGCATTTGCTCTACTTAGACGTAGGTTTTGGAGCAAACCCTTTTTTGATAGAAGTCAGACTATTGGCATCTTGTTTTCTTGGAGGCATATTTGCAACTGTATACATGACTACACTGGGTTGTTGACTAGGTAATTCGGGGTCGTCCTGGAGAGAAGATTGGATACCATAAGTAGCATGGGCTTGTTCAACCCATTTCGCGCTCATGGCCAATTTTCTCTTTCTTTTTTGTGTCATAATTCTGTTTTGATACCATTTGACAGCCCCAATCAAAACAAAAACACCCCCAATTCCTCCTAGGGCCCCTGCTATTGCTGGAGTTGTGGTATCCACTGATTCTGCTGCTGTTCGAGCTAACGCTGCATAATCAATACTGGGCCTTGCTGTTTCTGTTGTAGAAGGTGTCGGTGATTGTGTAGGTGTTATGCTCGGCGTAGGTGTATTACTTTGAGAGGGTGAAGGTGTTGGTGTACTTGATGGAGATGGAGAGGGTGTAATAGAAGGGGTTGGAGTTGATGTAACAGATGATGTTTTTGATGGTGTAGGAGAAGGTGTTGAAGATGGTGTAGGCGTGGGAGCAGTCGCTACGTTAAATGAAGGGGAATTCCCTGTATAATCTGATCCTCCAGGTTCATTCACAGTTAATTGAAAAGCATAGGAATTACTGGATGAAGGAGTTGTTGTTCTAGGACATAACATAACTACACTGGTATTTCCTGATACTGGAAGATTCGATACGCTTGCAAGGGTTTGTGTTCCAAAAAAACCACCTTGTCGGCGTAGAACAATGGATACACTTCCAAATTGAGCTTCTCCTAGTCCTCTCCACATAACAGTTAAATTTCTATCATCACAAACAGTATTTTGACCACTTCCTAATGTGCGATTACCATCCATAGCAATGATATTCATAAGTTTGCTTTGGATTACTGAAATTTTTGTTGTAGAAGAAAAAGCATTTGTTGTGTTTGTTGCATGGGCAATGGTTAAAGGTACATTTGATGCAATACCATTTGAACTATCCGATAGACGTACACTGTAATTACCCGTTAGAATAGGTGTACCTGACCCTGTGGTCAATGTGCGTGTACCACCTGCACCAACGTATTGGATACGAGCTAAATCTGTCGATAAAAAATTTTGTGAATCCCAGCTCATAGTCATGGTTTGACCCGTATAATAGGTTGTATTCGTTTGATCCCATTCAATCAAAGCAGGTGGCAACGGTTCAAAGGATGTAAAAAAAGGCTGAGAGAGAGTAGAGACTATTGAAAAAGCAAACAAGCCAAGGTTTGGAAGCAACCCCATTCTAGCTATGTAGAAAGGTTTTGTTAAGGTCTTGGTATTAGTTTATTTACACAATCATACCATTTGTAGGGATCATATTCTTTATAGTCTCGAAAGAGCATTTCTAGAGTTGCTTTCTGTTGCTGGGTGACCAAATGTGTTGCAAGAAGCACTTCAAATTCTTCCCTAAGTTTTTTCTGCAAGACAATCATAATTTCATCGGGGTTAGAAGCATCATTGTATTCGGAAGAACCATAGAGATTTGATTCACCCTTTAGACGGCGACGATAGTCTACGTGTATGTAATTGAGTGCTAACAGAAACTTTGTCATATATTTCTTTCGTAAGATATCATCAAGTTTTAAAGAGATGCCAGCCCAACGTATTGCATCTTTTTGATTCAGAAAACTGAGATTGATAAAATCACCATTGTAATCATAAAAGGGTTGCGCTTTTGTCATATCTGTGCAACAACCAGTGTCTGTCCCATACGTCATATCAATGAGAATGCGTCGTTTAAATTTTTCTTTATTTGTTGTGGAGTCAAACAATTTCATTTCAAGTTCTTTCATATCATGCCCTGTGTACTCTTGAATAAGGAGTTTGCCTTTTGTATTCAAAATTGTTTCAATAAGGCTTTCAAAGAACCAGAAATGGTCAGTATGTTCAATGCTTGCAGGGAGAACAATAACTTCCATCGTTTCTCCTACCCAACTAAATCCTCCTGGAAACCCCATAGGAATGAGCTTCCAGGCTTCAAAGTAAGAATCCAAAAACGTCTTGTAGCGGTCAAAACAAGGGTCGATGTGGATAAGACGAAAGAATTTCTTATCTTTTGTAATCATTTCATGAAAACATTGGGGAATCAGCTGGTCATATTTGGCTTCTAAGGCTTGATTCTCTCCAATATGTGGACAAGAGCCAATACCCAAATAGGTCATGTCAAAAGGCTCTAGAGATACAGATTTTAGAATGGATTCCATGGTGTGTACATCGTTTCGTCACCCTACTATTTTCAAATTTACAAGTAGGGAATGAAATTCTGGCCACCCAAATATTACAAGGGACTTTCCAAAACCAGAAAAGCCAAACGAAAGGCGGAAATAAAAAAATTTGGAACACGTCACTGGAAAGACCCTAAGGCCTATGTGGGGTTTAAAACCAATATTGGCGTAAAAACCCGCAAATCGTCTTATAGTCAAGAATGGAATAAATTATTTCCTGATGTTAAAAGTCTAAAAGATAGAGCAATCCTTACAGGCGTTCCCTTGGATTTGATTGAGCAATCTTATAATCGTGGAATGGCTGCCTGGCGAACGGGGCATAGACCCGGTGCGACACAACAGCAATGGGGGTATGCGCGTGTAAGCAGTCTTTTATTACTCGGAAAGACGGCTTATACAACAGATTCTGATTTAGTAAGGGAAGCAAAGAAGCGCTCGGCCAAAGCGCGTGACTGGTACAAGAAAATAGCAAAGAAAAGCACAGTGAAATTTACTCGTTAGTTACTCCATTGGGTCTAAGATATCGTCCATGATGGCTCCGATAACAAATCCTGTGGCCAAGGCTGTGCCTGTACCCATTTGTTGTTGTTGAGGTGGATACATAGGAGGTCTTGGTTGATAGTAAGAATACATTTGCATTTGTTGTTGCTGATAGGGAACAGCATATGTATACTGAGGAGTCTGTGAATATGTAGCCTGAGGTTGGTAAGATGGAGCAGAAGGCGCAATGTAGTTCATGGCATTTTTTTGAAGACAGATTTCACAGTAGTCGACGGAAGGTTGTTTTTGCCAACTTCCACATGTACGACAAGGTTGCAGAGAGGTTACTACCGGAACTTGTTTGGCGGGAGGTAAAGGAGGTTCAGACCAACAGATACCCATCTCTAGAAAGGAAAATTAAATACTGAGAGGTTCTATTTCCTTCTCCGCATCAGTTTCTTGACTTACTTCACTAATTTTACTCCAACGATATCTATACGGTGCTACAGGAGTTGGAGGTACATATGCGGTAGGTTGTTTCACAAAACTGAGTTGTTTTTCGCTCCAGCAATTTCCCATTCTATTCTTCTTCTTTTTCTTTCTTTTCGTCCTCTAAGCGCTTCACCAAACGGGTCACAGCTTTTTGCCAGGTATAGCCTAAGACAGTTTCTTTGGCCTTTTTTCCATGGTTTGTACGTTTTTCAGAATCCAAAAGATATTCTTCGATGGCCAAGCACACATCATGAGGGTCACAGACAAAGGCTTCACCACCTACGGGAGAATAGACGCCTGGTAAATAATAGCGATGTTTGGGTTTTACTAAGACAGTATTTTCAGAACTACAAAATTCCTTGAATCCACCGATATCAGGGACGACTTGCGGTACACCTACACCCATTTGTTCAAACTGACAAAGACCCCAACCTTCTCCATCGGCGGTATTAATGCCGATATCGGGTAAATTGTAAAACATATTGATATCTTCGTCCTTGAATGACATGTCTTGTGCAGAAATCATTAATCTGCCACCAAATTGGTCAATGGGAACATTGCGAAGCTTCAATTCACGTTGGTAAAGTTCAAAAATCCACCAACCACCCTTATCTCCTTTATCACAAATGCACATCAAGAAAATAGGCTTGGTTGGATATTTGACAATGAGTTCAACAAAAGCCATGATAAGAATATCGTATCGTTTACGAGGTTGATTACGATTCATATTCATAATCACAAAGGCATCTTGAGGAATACCAAGTTGCTTTCTAACCATTTCTTTGGGAATAGTGAAGTACTGCGCAGGGTCAAATCCATGGAGAATTGTATCCATAGGACGCGTAATTCCTTGGTCTTTGAGACACTTCTTCCAATAATTAGAGAAGGTAAACACCATATCGGCATCACGATTGATGACATCAATATAGGCTTGGTGTTGCGTTGTATAGACTTGGTCAACATAGAGCCAGAGCTTGAAGTTTCTGGGAATGCCTGATTTACGAACTTCTTCTAAGAATTTGGTAATCACGGACATATCGTTAAAGACCATAACGACGTGGGGTTGTTTTTTACGAATGATATCAGGGAGAGCCTGGTATCCAAACCCTTGGGGAGGTGGAAAACTCTCTTTCTTTTCAGTTGCAGCGGCATCAATCACTTCTACATTTGAAGGGTAAGGTCTGTATGTGGAAGGTACACCTGGCATTTTTTGAAACCCATAATGAATGACCTCCAACCAAGGAAGCTTTGAAAGAGCCTGAATCATATGGTAAGAAACTTTGCTGTATCCTGTAAATTGTTGGGCATGGGTACTTACGATGAGGAAACGTAACTTATTGGTTTCAGAGGTCGTTGATGAGGGTGCCACGGCTGGGGTGACTGATACCACTGCAGTAGAAGGTTCTTCTGCAGGTTTTGAGGAGGCGATAATGGCTTCAAGGCTTTTCAAATAGGAGGGAAGTTGGGAGTCCATTCTATACCCTCAAAGAGGGACGGCTTTAAACATTCACGCGAAATGTATCTAATGGAGCGATTTCGCATGAATCAACTTTTTAAAGAAAAACCAATACTCAAAAAACAAAAAGGAAGAGCAAAAACTCAATCTGAACCTGCAAAAAAACGCAAGGCCAAAATTCCAGCAGCTATTCAAGAGGCGATTTGGATTCAAAAAATGGGCAAAGTCTTTGAAGGAAAATGTTTGACCACTTGGTGCCCAAACATTATCAATGTATTTGATTATCATGCAGGTCACGATATTCCTGAATCAAAAGGAGGACCTGCTACTGTAGAAAATCTATATCCTATTTGTGCACGATGCAATTTATCCATGGGAGACCGATATACCTTTAAACAATGGTGTGCTATGAGTCCCACTCAGAAGTCTGAAATGCCTCCCCAAGTTCCTCTTGTCCCTTTACAAAAATCTTGGTGGTGTTGCTAGTGGTTTAAAGTCCCCATGTTTTTCGTACTTGTGTACCTAATCTTTCTTTCCAACTCTTCCATCGAATCAAGAGCTGATTGCGGTAGCCTTCCATGAGGTCTTTTTCTTTGATAAAATGAAGAATTAAGGCTGTCGCTTCATTCCAGCTACTCACAGGTAAAAGGCCTAATTCATTTTGGAGCCAATCGACATAGAGTTCATCACCAGGCGTCTTCACATAGAGAGGAATGCAACCACATTCGAGTGCTTCATACAAACGGAAGGTTTCAATATTGTTTCCTGAAGGGCAAGGAATGAATAGACTGTCTAGTAAACTCGCTACGTATTGATTTCTTGTAATTTTCTCAGGACTATCCCATGAATCTACTAAGCGTAATGTATGAGGTTGAAGCATTTGCAGAGGTTCTAGTTTTGCTTTTCTATCTTGCCAATCTGTACCAAAGAAAGACCACACGACGTTGCGAAAGGGGAGACGAGGTGTCTTATTTATAGGATCTTCTGAACCTCCCGCGAGTGTCCAATGATATCCCAGGGGAATCACTACTGTTTTCGCTTTGGCAGATGCAGGAATATCATTGCGCTGATAAATTCTTACAATACCTAGACAATGGGGAAGTTCATAAAAAGACAAATCGTCCGTTGCATATTCATCACTGACATGAAGTACGTAGAAATCAACTCCTTGAGCGTTCCAGCGTTGGAATAAGCGCGTATAGGCTTCTAACCAGGGTCGTTGAACAATGACAATAGGTTTATCTGTGGGAGCAGGTTGTTCAAATTTGAGAGTTTCGACTACAAAAGGAGTCTCTTTTCCCAGAAGTTCTTGAAGCCATTCCCTTTCATAAGCATTTACACCATCAAATTTATGTTCTTCAAGAGTGACAAATCGACGTTTGGACTCTTCAGGTGGTTTCGTAATAAGTTGAAGAAGTTTTTTAAGAGTTGATGGCAAAGCTTCTTTTTCAATACGAACTTCTTCAATCGTGGATTTGAGGACAACTGTAAGCTTTTGAATAGGCGCCATTTTTCCGTCTTTGAGTGCTTGACCGATATCAAAGGTTGAGGGAGATGCTTGGAGACTGGATTCAATTTCTGCTACAGAAAATCTCTCATCATTATTCCACAAATCACTATCAAATCCGTCGATACGTGAGAAATCATTAAATTGTGATGTCTGGTAACGAGGGTCATCGTCTTGATAGCAACCCGCAACAAGAGGATCTAGGAAATAATGATTGAGTCGGTCAACACGATTGCAGACCATATGGTCTGCACTTGTCCAGTATCCTTCACGCTCTTCCATAATCTTTAAAATAGTTTGTGCACCTTTTCTTGTAAGAATATATGCATAATTACAGAAGTGGAAATAGCGATTAGGGGGATTTTGACCAAAGAAAGAATTGGGTGCTACACGACTGAAGTACTGATTCACCTTTTCTTTTACGCGTTCAAAGCCTGGACGGTTCGGTGGAAGGATACCTCCTAGGTAAACAATGTCTGCGTCCTCAGGAATATATCCTGCTGCTGCTGCCCATGTTGTTTCCCAGCCTGGTTGCAACTTGACATCGTCTTCCATGATTAAATAAGTATTAATTTCTGGTTTTTCATGGGCTAAGTCCCACCAAAGTTGGAGATGACTTAATGCACAGCCCAAAATAGGTTTCTTCCAAAAGAAATCATTTGGTTTAAATAATTTAGCAAGCGCAGGTGTCATAGTAATATGTTTTCCTTCAAAGGCGGAAAGACGAATGACACGGTCTTTTAATTCAGGATTGTGCGTGTAGAGTTTTTCCATTCTGTCTTGGCGTCTATCCAAATTAATCACGAAGGCTTCGTCGATTTCGGGTGCGAAAGGTTTATTAATTGTAAATCCACCTCTGTGAACATAAAGTGCTTTTTGTGTCTTAAATGTTCTGCGAAGACTATGGTCACAATATAAATCGTCCAAAGGATAGCGTGGAATTCCTAAACGATGGGATAGAATGCTTAGGATACTTTGGTCATGGCGATGTCCAAAAGGTTTTCCATTTCGAATTCCAGACCATTTTGGACCAACAATAATAGCGCGTTGTTTGGACCATTCATACGCTTGATTTATAAGTTGAGTTGCTTTGGCATCTCCTTGTACGAACGCTAGACAACCAGCCCAGATTTGATGCGTTTTTAGCTCGTCCGCTGTAACCTGTAAAGCTTTACAAAATTCTTCATGGCACCATTGTTCATTGAGTTGACGAGGATCTTCTAGCACACAAATACCTTCTTCTTCTACAAGTTGAAGCCAGGGTTTTGGAAGACGAGATACAAAGACACCTGAATCCATGTAAACAACTAGACGTCCCTTGTAGGTTGCGTTAGTATTTACAGTATGGAGAATCCAAAGTTTCCAAGCAAAATGTTCAGGGGCCCAATAGTCTGCAAAGTCTGGAGGAGTTTCTGTAGGTAGGCGATAGAAAGTAGCATAGGTAAATGCCGTCTTTAGAGTTTCAAAAGCAGTATCATTCACGTCACTTCCGATATAGACAATCATTTCTAGTTTTTCAATGACCTGGCGTTGTGCCTGTAATCCAGCTAGAAGCTGATGTAGACTCGGTAAGAATCTTTGGGTTGCCATCGTGACAAAAAGAGGGTCATTTCGCATTGTGCGATTGGATTCCTGAGGAGCTTGTTTTACAAGAATAGCTTTCTTTTCTGCAACTTGTTTCGTTTCTATGGGTTGACTTACGACTAGCGTTTCTCTTTCTTCACCTAATTTTTGTGCTTCTGCAGATGTTTTACCTCCCAAAAATTTAGGAATGGAGTTTTCTGTAATAGTCATAGACGGTAAGCCTTTTTTCAACATCATATAGGCCATTTGACTAAATGTACGTCTTACCAAATCACGTTTGTAATCGTCCAATGCTGGAACAGCAAACATGCGGAGGTACTCCATCGGATTTTCATCAATCTTTCGTACAGCTTCAATTAATTCTTCAGGGCTTGTAAATTTTCTTGCATCGATAAATCCTTTGGTATCAAAATCACGCTCGACTTTTGGATCTCCCCAGTAAATGGGAATACACCCTGCAACTTTTGCATGAAGAAGTTTTTCTGTTGTGTAGCCCTGTGAGCTTGCGTTTTCATAGGCCAAGCAGAATTTATATTTTTTGAGGAATTCATGTTTCTTTAATTCACCCCCACCTCCTCCCAATCCTGCAAAAATCTCGTCCCCAATGTTGTTAAAGAGACGACCAGCAGAATCCACTTTCTTATATTGACTTAACCAGTGGAAAGCTGAATTGCGGACAGGGTTGCAAGGATTGGTGACGACGAATGCACAAAATCTTTCTTTATGAGAAATTTCTTCAGGATAAACCTTTATGCATCGGTCCAAAGGCAAAGGTTTAGGATTGGCAATGCGTTCCGCATTGGCTCCAAACCAATCAATCTCTAACATCCACAAAGGAAGACGAATGTAGCGTTCATCTACAAAATCAGCATGAGGATATCCTAAATTTAAGAAAACTGAAGCTTCCAGTACAGGCTGTGTGTTTTCACCTGTGAAGTGAATCTTAGGAACGTTTGCATACTGCGGTTGTTTCCAATCATCACCGAAAGGACCAAATAAGAGTAATCCAGGAGTTTCATTTTTAGGAAAGGTATCTTGAGAAAATCCTTGGATAATAGGTTTGGGTGTCAATTGTTTGGAACCTTCTTGAAGAATGAGTAAAAACATGTTATAATCAGGATTAAATCCGTCCCACATATCTGTAAATAAGACGCGAAGTACCGGTCTATCGGTTGTAGCAGTAACCTTGGGCGTTTCGATAAGTCTGGGTAAATCAGAAAAAGAAGACGTCTTAGGAAGATTGGCTATCGCTTCTCTCCAACGTTGTTGTATAGAAGGAGACAAAGGACTTACAGTTTGAAGTATGGTTTTCTGAAGTTCTTGAAGTGCTCCTGGTTGAAACATTCCTTGTCCTACAGAAATATCTTTCTGAATTTGTGTCAAGGCTTTGACACCTCCAAGGATACTATTGTCTTCATAATAATAGTTTTCATAACCACAGCCCAAACTCTTTAGGAAGGGAGAATTGTGCACAAAGGGGATACCCATCCACATAGCTTCCAAATAAAAAGCACGAATGCGACGGAATCGTGTATGAGCAAGAATGCAACTCATGGGATCAAGCACAAAGTCGACTATGCGTTGGCGTCCAATTAATTCTCCACTCAGATCCTCAATTTGACAATGGTTGTACACATTTTGTTTAAAAAATTCAGAATGTTCTAGGGGTTGTGAATTATGAATTCTATATTTTTCAAAGACGAATTCCTTTTGTGCTTTGCTTTCGCGAAGAATGACAAGAGGAATTGTACAACTGCTACTTGCAGAATTATTGGTCTCACAAATATGAACTGACCAGGGTAATACCTTTTTCTGTTGTTGTGTTATAGCCACAGCTACATGAATCCAAGGAGGGAGATTGGCTTCTTTTTTATAGATTTCTACCAAAGCTGGTGACCACACGTAAGGAATTTTTTTCACAGGCACACGTGTAAGAGTCTCTATATACTGAAGCTCATCGTCAAAAATCTCATGGTCAAAACACCAAACTTCTGTAAGGCCTTCCATATCACGTTTGCTCAAACTCACAGGAAAAATACTGCATTCAATATCGTTTAAGAGAATAGGTTTGCGAATCACCCAAATGCATTGTTTGGCAATGCGATTTCTTGTTTCTTTATTGGGAAGAGTATTGGCTACTTCAAACACAATATCAAAAGGCTCCTGAATCTCATCAAGATTTACACGATGAAAGAGTTGTTTCAAACTGAGCATATCGTCCCACCATTCTTGTTTACCATTCAAATTAATAAGTGTCACATCATGTCCTAGCAGTTTTAATAATTCAGCAACTGCTAAGACAGCCGATGAGCCACCTCCACTAAACATTGAAAACTGAAAGTGAGCAGTTATCCCTACTCGCATTCTGTTCAACTATCGTAATCCAAAACAATGTCTTTAACCGCGTTAGGCAAGAATTTCAGCCCACCCTTTTTGAACTTCGGGGTTGTAGGGTGAATGTTTCCATGCTAAGACACGTGCATGAGCCTTGTACGCTTCGAGTTTTTCATGATGATGACCTAAGATTTGATCATACAGCTTGCCCATCGTATCTAAATCGGAGCCTGGATAGCAATACCCGAAGTGCTTCCAGGACATCGCATTATGAATCACAGGGTATCCTGCCCAGAAAAGTTCAAACAACATATAGTTGTATTCGTTGTTCCATTGGTGAAGTAAGAAGGTAGCCGATGGAAATTCTTTTAAGATACTAATGATATCACGACGTCCTAATAGTTTGATTTTTCCGTCTTTGTATAAATCAAGAGTAGGCAGAATAGTATCGCGGAAGAAAGGAGTCATGTTCATGCGTTCTCCGTTAAAAATACAAAGTTCCCCATTCCAAGATTTATGGTTGCGATACCAGCGTTCCATAGCCATAATGGGAACCAGAGCTGTCTTCTGAAAACTGATATTGGGCTCCATAACAATCACCTTGAGTTGTTCATCAGCTTTAGGAGGGGTCCATGTAATACGGCGACGACCGTCATCAGTAAGAATGACGGGATCCCAAATGTAAGGAGCAACTTTGGCTCTAGGCGTATCAAGTTTGACATGATTCAGTGCTGCAGCATATTCAGCATGCTGTCCATAATGCGGTGAAACCCAAATTTCTTGCATTTCTCCAATGACGTGATGAGAAAAATTCATACCGGGATAAAAAACAGGAGTTTCTGTGTCTATGTTTAAAATATTACCCAAATACAATTTACAAACTTTGGCACCCACCATTTTTAAGAATTTGCGAATGGTGGTATCAATAGACATGCCAATTTCAATGTATACTTTGATCGGAATAGGTTGCTTAATTAAGTCTTCCACAGCAATGACACGACAACTTTTTAAAACATCGGGAATCCCGTCAAGATTTTTGGGTTTGGAATTTACAATTAAAAGTGCAGTGTAACCCATAGCCTCAAACATTTTGTAAAAAAGATAAATATTTTGGAAAAGACCATTGGAAAAAATATTGTCTTCTGTGATGGTTGCAGTAGCAAGAACTAATACAGGCCGTTGGATTAATGATTGAATATCCTCCAAAGGTTTGTACGGTTTTAAATCAGCACAAGGTTCTTTGCCCAGCCGTGTCATTCCTGGGAGTGCTAAACCATGAGGATCCTCCATGACTACTCCTTCACAGAACACTTCTGCTTAGGTTGAAACGCAGGAGAAGTTATCCTGTGAAACATCAGAGTAGCCGATTATGTCGGGTTCGTTTTCAACAAATGAATTATTTTTGAGAAGTGACCGTATAACATTTGGGAAACTTCCTACAGATTCCCAAAGTGGTCAAGAGCGGATTGTGATTGTGCCTAATACGGAAGGCAGTGCTTTGTACTTTGGTATATCTTCCATGGTGTCTACATTGACTCCACTTGGTTCATTAGCATCTGTTTATCCCGAATTGGCTTCCTTTACATTTGATACTCTGAATAAACGTTTGGGTATCGGTGTAAGCACACCCCAGTATGGATTGGATATTCAAACCAATATCGGTGTTCGTATTTCGGGAGGAACATTGATTGCTAATGCATCTGGACTCTTTAGTGTTCCAACAGCAGCATTATTTAGCACATTACCTACTTCTATTTTTGCTCCCGGCTCTATACCTGCGAATGCACTTATATCATCAGGAGGTCTTTCAGGTCTCAGTGTTCCTACTTCTGCTCTTTTTAGCACTTTACCGACTGCGTTATTTGCCTCTTCCAGTATCCCTTTAGCATCACTTCAAAGTTCAGGTGTTCTAGTGGCATCGTCTTTTGTGGGTGATGGTTTCTATTTATCGAACATTCCTCTCGCGAATATCAATGGAAGCATTACAGGTTCGTTTTTTCCTCCTAATTCTATTCCTTTATCGTCTTTGGCTTCCACAGGACGGATTTGGATTCGTGATACATTAGGGTCTGTAAATGCTCCTATCATAAGTACTTCTCAACTTCAGGCCAGTTCTTTTGTTACAAGAAACATAAGTGCTATTTCTGTTCGTACAGGAATTTTAGAAACAGATAGTTTTACTGCTACAAATTTTACAGCATCGAATATATCTGCTATAAGCGTTGAAGCAAGCTCGATTCAAGCTTTGTATATGATTAGTTCTGCAAGAATCTTTGGTGATGGTCAATACATTACCAATTTAGATCCTGCTGAACTCAACAATGTCATTCCTTCTGATAAATTTGGATATCGTCTTATCGCCATGGACGCGTTAAATCCCTATGGAAATTTTGTCTATGAAGCTGGCACATGGACTTATAAACAAGATGTTACTGTTAACATCGAAGGAATTTTTGTAGTTTCGTCTATTAAGGGTGATGGTTCTCAATTAACGAACATACCTTATCTGGATAGAGCTACTTTATTCAGTAGTATTGCTGGATTAGGAACTCTAGGCTATGTGTCAAGTTCGCAATTAGCGTCCACAGTTGCTGGACTTACCATTGCTGTAACAAGTTCATTTCAAGATGCTGAAATAAGGTCTACCCTTGTTGGTCTTGGTACACTAGGATATGTGTCGACATCACAATTGGTATCTACAACATATGGTCTTCAAACGGCAGGATATTTATCAACACCTAATCTTTTATCGTTGGTGTCTACCCCTAATTTGCTAAGTCTCGTGTCGACTCCCAATTTGTTGGATTTGATTTCTACACCCAATCTCTTGAGTTTTGTGTCAAGTCCTAATTTATTGGCTTTAGTATCCACTCCTAATTTGTTGGGCATCG
>JACCDP011004415.1_pt1 | contig 37179 bp, 32 predicted proteins | sample 7445841 | NCBI WGS metagenome assembly JACCDP01 (sample SAMN15323441, study PRJNA562643) | freshwater metagenome | isolation source: river surface water | place: USA:Blue River Watershed | collected 2017-08-17 | reverse complement strand
GTGCGATCACCGCCGAAGACGCCGTGCGCGCCTCTGCCAAGATCCTGGTGGAACAGCTCGCCGTGTTCGCGCAGCTGGAGGGCTCGGAACTGGCCGCGTTCGACGCGCCGGTGCAGCGCAGCTCGCAGCAGTTCGATCCGATCCTGCTGCGTCCGGTCGACGAGCTCGAGCTCACCGTGCGCTCGGCCAACTGCCTGAAGGCCGAAAACATCTATTACATCGGTGACCTGATCCAGCGCACCGAGAACGAGCTGCTCAAGACCCCCAACCTGGGTCGCAAGTCGCTCAACGAGATCAAGGAAGTCCTCGCTTCGCGCGGCCTGACCCTGGGCATGAAGCTGGAAAGCTGGCCGCCCGCCGGCCTGGACAAGCGCTGATTTTTTCGTAACCAATGGTGAACTGGCAGTACCTGATACGGCTGCCTTTTAAAGATAAGGAAAGGAACACACCATGCGCCACGGACACGGCCTCCGTAAACTGAACCGCACCAGCGAGCACCGCCTCGCCATGCTGCGCAACATGATGAACTCGCTGCTCGAGCACGAAGTCATCAAGACCACCGTCCCCAAGGCCAAGGAACTGCGCCGCGTGGTCGAGCCCATGATCACCCTGGCCAAGGAGCCCACGGTCGCCAACCGCCGCCTGGCCTTCGACCGCCTGCGCAACCGCGACATCGTGACCAAGCTGTTCAACGAACTCGGCCCGCGCTTCAAGGCGCGCCCGGGCGGTTACACCCGCATCCTGAAGATGGGTTTCCGCGTCGGTGACAACGCCCCGATGGCGCTCGTCGAGCTGGTGGATCGTCCCGAGCCCGCGGCAGATGCAGCCCCGGCCAGCGAGTAATTCGCGCCGCTTGCTGCTATAATTTCAGATCTGACGCGCGATGGAGCAGCCTGGTAGCTCGTTGGGCTCATAACCCAAAGGTCGCAAGTTCAAATCTTGCTCGCGCAACCAACTCACAGCAAAGGCCTTCACCGCCGGCGCTGAGCAAAACGCCCACTCTCCAGTGGGCGTTCTTGTTTCTGGTGCTTATGTTCCCGGCGCTTTTGTTCCCGGCGCTGGGGTCTCGGCGGATTACCGCTCTTCAATGCGGCATCTCACCGCCCGCACCGGCGCTGGCGGCGGAGGTCACCTGCGGTGCGGATTGGCCTGGTGGGGTGTGCGCCTGGATCTCGATGCGCTGGCTGCGTTCCTGCTGCGCCTCCTTGGGCACATGGATGGTCAGCACCCCATTGTCAAATTCCGCACGCACCTGCGAGGGATCAGGCGCATAGGGCAGCTGCAGGCTGCGCTGGAAGCGTCCGTAGCTGCGCTCCATCAGGTAGTAGTCCTCTTTCTTTTCCTCGGCCTCATGGGCTTTTTCGCCGCGCAAGGTGAGCAGGTTGCCGTCCAGGCGCAATTCGACGTCCTCGGGCTTGACACCCGGCAGGTCGGCGCACACGCACAGCTCATTGCCGCTCTCGCGCACGTCCAGCCGGGGAGCCGACATCGCGGAACCGGCGCTCAGGCTCGGCAAGCCGGCGACCAGGAAGTCGTCAAACAGGCGGTTCATTTCCCGATGAAGCTCGGAGAACGGGTCCGCCGCTGCGAGTGCACGGGACGGGGAGCGCAAGGGGGCTAGAAAACGGGACATCACGATCATCTCCTTCAGAGGGGTTGCTAGCGAGGTGAGGAGGGACCGCCACGGCAGCCGGCGTGAATGCAGCCTCCCCTGCGCAAGGTAGACGGGCCGAAGACAGGCCGGTGTCGGTACGGGTTGTGGCGCGTTGTAGGCCGCGAGTCGGCCTGAGGTCAGGTGCCGCTGCGGCCTGCGTGACGAGAGATGGTGGTGGCCTCGCCCAGGAGCCCACGCGGCCGCCACAGCAGCATCAGCGCGATCAGCACGCCGATCAGAACCACCTGGAGGGCTGCAGCGCGCGCCTGTTCGGCCTGCGGCACGACGCTTCGAAGCAGGCCTCCGGAGACGGCCCAGAATCCCCAGACCACATAGGCCCCCAGCAGGGCGCCGCGGTTGTTGCCCGATCCACCGACGATCAGCATCGCCCACATCTGGAAGGTGAGTATGGGCAGGAAATCCTCGGGCGCGACAAAGCCCACGAAGTGCGCGTACAGCGCACCACCCAGTCCCATCAGCATGCTGCCGATCACGAAGGACTGCAGCCGGTAGGCAAAGGCCTGTTTGCCCAGGGACGAGGCCGCATCCTCGTCCTCGCGAATCGCGCGCAGCACGCGGCCCCAGGGACTGCGCACCAGGCGCTCCAACGCCAGATAGGCCAGACCCAGCAGGGCGAGCACCAGTACCAGGTAGGCCAGCGTCCAGTTCAGTCCGGCGCCGAGCCAGCCTTGCATCGGCTTGGGAATGAACTGCACCCCGAAGGGCCCGCCCGTGAGCCACTGGGCATTGAGTGCCACGAGTTGCACCGTGACCGCGATCCCGAAGGTGGTGATCGCCAGGTAGTCATGCCGCAGCCGCAAGGTGGCCAGTCCCACCAGCAGTCCGGCGAAACCACTGGCCACCATCGCGCCGATCCAGCCCAACACGACCGGCCAGCCCAGGCCGCCGACACGGCCCGCCGTCTCTGGCGTCGTCAGCAGCGCCGAGGTGTAGGCACCGATCGCCACGAAGCCGGCCACGCCCACATTGAACAGGCCGGTGAAGCCCCATTGCAGGTTCAGCCCCAGCACGATCACCGCGAACACGGTGGCGAACACCAGGAAGAAGCTGCCGTAGGAAACGAAGTCAATGAAGCCAGGCATGTCGCGGTCCGCGCTAGGTCTTCTCGGGGAACAGGCCGGTGGGCCGCACCAGCAGGATCAGGATCAGGACGGTGAAGGAGGCGGCCGCGCGGTACTCGGCGCCCACCCACATCACTGCCGCACTTTCCGCCAGGCCGACGATCAGCCCCCCCAGCACCGCGCCCCACACCGAGCCGATGCCGCCCAGGATGGCGGCGGCAAACAGCGGCAGCAGCAGGTCCTGTCCCAGCGTGGGCCGCAGTTGAACGGTGAGTCCGGCCAGCACGCCGGCCACGGCGGCCAGCACGCCGCCCAGGATCCAGGTGGCGCGCAGCACCCGCTCAGGATCGATGCCGCACACGCGCACCAGCTGGGGGTTCAGCGAGGTTGCGCGCATGGCGCGCCCCAGCGTACTGCGCGAGAGAAACAGGTGCACGGCGACGACCGTGGCCAGCGTGAGCACCAGCACGAAGATCTGGTCCGGGGTGATGCGCAGGCCGCCGTAGACGGACCGGGGCAGCAAGGGGATCGCCATCTGCAAGGCATCCGAGTAGTACTGCGGGATGCCGCCGTAGAAGAAGAACAGGAGGTTGCGAAGTGCCAGCGCGGCCCCGAAGCTGGCGATCACCAGCGTGATCGCGCCCTGCGCACGCAGCCGCCGAAACAGGAGCGCATCGACCGCCAGCGCCAGACCCACCGTCCCGGCGATGGCGACACCCAGGCCCAGCAGCAGGGGCCAGCCGAAGGACAGGGGGCCGAAAGGCCCGTTGCCCACGAACGTCTGGAACCAGCCCACCGCCGACAGCGCGAGGTACGCGCCCCAGGCCAGCATCTCGCCGTGGCCGAAGTTGGAAAAGCGCAGGATGGAGAAGGTGAGCGTGAGTCCGATCGCACCCAGGGAGACGATGGATCCGACCACCAGGCCATCGGCCAGCATCTGCAACATCATGCTGGCGCCCCCACGTGGCGTCCCAGGTACAACTGGGCGATGCGCTCGTCGCGCGCCAGTTCGCGCGCCGGGGCCACCACCTTCTCGCAGCCTTCGACGAGCACCGCGGCGCGGTCGGCGATGGCCAGAGCCGCCTTCACGTTCTGTTCGACCAGGACCACGGTAATGCCGTCGGCAACGATGCTGCGTAGCACCTGAAAGACCTCCGCAACCAGCCGTGGCGACAGCCCCGCGGAGGGTTCGTCCAGCATCAGGACGCGGGGCAGGTTGATCATGGCGCGCGCGATCGCGAGCATCTGCCGCTGCCCGCCAGAGAGACGGCCGGCCAGCAGCTTGCGTTGGCGCGCGAGGTCCGGGAACTGCTGGTAAAGGTGTTCCAGGCGCGAACGCGGCGCGCGCTGCAGGGCCGCCGCGAGCTCGAGGTTTTCAGCGACCGTGAGGTTGGTGAAGACGTTCTCGGTCTGGGGCACGAAGCCCAGGCCCAGGCTGGCCATCGCATGCGCAGGCTCGCGCGTGATGTCCCGGCCCGCCAGCCGCACATGCCCCTCGCTCACAGGCACCAGGCCCGCCACCGCCTTCACGAGCGTGGACTTGCCCGCGCCGTTGGGGCCGAGGATGGCCACGATCTCACGCTCGTACACGTCCAGGCTCGCGCCGCGCACGATGGACAGGCCCGGTTCGTAGCCGGCCCACAGGCCTTGGACCTGCAGCACGGGCTCTCGCAGGCGGCCGTTCACGCAGCCTCCTCGGTGGTCTGCGCGCCGCCCAGGTAGGCCTGGACCACCTGCGGGTCCTGCAGCACCTGCGCCGCGCGGCCCGAAGCGAGCAGCTTGCCCTGTGCCATCACCAGCACCGGGTCGCACAGGGAGGCCACCAGGTCCATGTTGTGTTCGATGATCAGGAAGTTCACGCCCTGTCGGTGCAGCGTGGCGATGCGGTCCACGATGGTGTCCAGCAGCGCCGGGTTCACGCCCGCGCCGGGTTCGTCCAGCAGGACCAGCTTCGGATCGGACACCATGGCGCGCGCCAGCTCCAGCAGCTTGCGCTGGCCGCCCGAGAGCACACGCGCGGGCTCGTGCGCAAGGCGCCCCAGGCCCACGAAGTCCAGCCAGTGCATGGCGCGCTCACGCACCTGCACCTCCTCGCGCGCCACGCGCGCGGGCGAGAGCCAGTTGCGCCAGAACGATTCGCCCGCCTGGCCCTTGGGCGCGAGCATCACGTTCTCCAGCACGGACATCGCGGCAAACGGCTTGGGGATCTGGAAGGTGCGGGCCAGACCCGCATGAAAGATCTGGTCGGGCCGCAGGCCGCTGATCACCCGCCCGTCGAGCGTGATGCGTCCGCCGTCGGGCTTGTAGGCACCTGCAATCAGGTTGAACAAGGTCGTCTTGCCCGCCCCGTTGGGGCCGATCAAGCCGGTGATGCGACCGGGCTCCAAAGCAAAGGAGACCCCGTCCACGGCGCGGTGGCCACCGAACGCTTTGACAACATCGTCCAGAATCAGCATCGCGGCGATTCTTACCGAAAATCAGGAGCTTCCATGGCCGACGACGGATTCGAGCTTTACGACCTGCGGGTGGAGGTGGTCGCGCCCCCGGGTGCGCGCATCTACTGCAACGCCCAGGCAGGCGACTATTTCGAGGTACACGGCGAGGTGCTGCACTTTCCGCCAGGGCAAGGGTTTTCCCTTTACTCGCTCGCGGCGCTGCTGCCGCTGCTGCCCGCCAAGCAGCGGGTGACCGACCCGAACGACTGGATGTCCACCGACGCCGAGGTCGCCTGTCCCGACCCGAACTGCCCCACCCGTTTTCGCATCACCCGTACCGGCAAGCGGCGCTTTCGCCATGCCGACACCACCGCCGTCCCCCTGAAGGCTTCCGCATGAAACCCGAACGCACCCTGCTGGCCCCTGGCTATGAGATCCCTCGCCTGATTCGCGGCGGCTGGCAACTGGCCGGCGACCATGGCGAGGTCGACCCCGAGCGCGCGGTCAATGACATGGCCGCCTTCGTACAGGCTGGCGTCGACGCCTTTGACTGCGCGGACATCTACACCGGCGTCGAGGAGATCATCGGCCGCTACCGCGAACGCGATCCGTCGCTGCGCGTGCACACCAAATTCGTGCCGGATCTGGCTGAACTCGCCCAGGTGGACGAGGCCTATGTGCGCCGCATCAATGCGCGCTCGCGCCAGCGTCTGCGCATGCCGGCGCTGGACCTGGTCCAGTTCCACTGGTGGGACTACGAGGTGCCCGGCATGCTCAAGGTGGCACGCCACCTGGTGACACTGCACCAGGAAGGCCTGATCCGCCATGTGGGCGGCACCAACTTCGACTCGGTACGCACCGAGCAGATGCTCGACGCTGGCGTGCCCCTGGTCAGCATGCAGGTGCAGTACTCATTGCTCGATCGCCGTCCGGCGGGGGCGTTGTCGGCCCTGTGCGCGCGCAGCCCGGTGCGGTTGCTTTGTTACGGCACCCTGGCGGGCGGCCTGCTCACCGAGGCCTGGCTGGACGCGCCGGAGCCCGACGTACTGACCAACCGCTCCCACATCAAGTACAAGCTGGTGATCGACGACTTCGGCGGCTGGAGGAAATTCCAGGAGCTGCTGCACTTGCTGCAGTCCATCGGCAGCAAGCACGGGGTTGGGCTGTCGGCGGTGGCGACGCGCTGGGTGCTCGATCAGCCGCATGTCGCGGCGGCCATCGTGGGCGCGCGCTATGCGTCGCACCTGCCCGGGCACCTGCAGGTGTTCGACTTCGCGCTCGACACCGCCGACCGCGCGGCCATCGAAAAGCTTATGTCAGAATGCCCCGGACCCCAGGGAGACACCTATGCGCTGGAGCGCGATCGCACCGGTCGGCACGGACGCATCATGAAATACAACCTGAACAAGATCGAATGATGACCATGAGGAGTTTGCGCATGAAGACATCGGTTCTCGCCCCCCTGGCCGCCCTGGCGGTGTCCGTCCTGGCCGCCGCGCCGGCCTACGCCCAGGCCCCGGCCTGCAAGCACACCGTCGGCATGGTGGTCTCGCTGACGGGTCCCGCCGGCCGCTTCGGGCAGGCGGCCTCCAAGTCAGTGGAAATGGCCTTCCGCGACCTCAACGCCGCTGCGGGCGCCGCCGGTATCGCGGGTTGCCAGTTGGCCGTCGAAGTCCGTGACGCGCAAAGCCAGGGCACAGTGGCCGTCGACCAGGCGCGCCAGCTGGTCGACCTGCGCAAGACGCCCGCCATCATCGGCGGCATCATTTCCTCGGTCTCCATCCCCATGGTCACCTCGGTCACGGCGCCTGCCGGCGTGGTGCAGATCTCTCCCGCCTCGTCTTCGCCCACGCTGACCCGCATGGCGGCCAGCGGCGAGACCAAGGGCTGGTTCTTCCGCACCATCACCTCCGACGCCCTGCAAGGCACGGCCGCTGCCAAGTACGCACTGGATCAGGGGATGCGTAACCTGGCCGTCATCCACGTGAACAACGACTTCGGCGTGAACATGCTGGCCGAGTTCCGTCGCACCTACGAGGCCCTGGGCGGCAAGATCACCAGCGTCACCCCGTACAACCAGAGCCAGGGCTCCTACGCACCCGAAGTGACGCGTGCGCTCCAGGGGGATCCGCCGGCGCTTTACCTGATTGGCTATCCGGGCGATGGCACCACCATCCTGCGCACCTGGATCCAGCAGGGCGGCCCGCAGCGTTTTCTGCTCAATGACGGCATGAACTCCGCCGACCTGATCAAGGGTGTCGGTCCGCAGTTCATGAACAACGCCTTCGGCACCTCCTCGGGCACCACCCGCACGCCGAGCACCGAGTACTTCGCCACCAACTATGCGGCCATGAGCGGCGGCTTCGATGCCAACGCCCCGGCCGCTGACCGTGCCTTCGACGCCGCGGCCATCATGGGTCTGGCCATTGCGAAGGCGGGCAAGTTCGAGTCCGCGGCCATCCGCGACGCCATCCGTGACGTCACCAAGCCTGGCGGCGAGGTCGTGCACGCCGGCCCGCAGGGCTTTGCCCGCGCGCTGCAGCTGATTCGGGAACGCAAGGCGGTCCGCTACGTCGGCGTGATCGGCGGCGTCGATTTCGACCGCAACGGCGACATCGTCGGTCCCTTCCGCCTCTGGCGCATCCAGAACGGCGAAGTGACCACCACCGGCCAGATGTCGGCCGAGGACGTGCAGGCCGTGCAGGCCCGCTTGCCGCGCTGATCGCGCGGTGACCGCCTCTCCCGCGCCCCAGGCCCTGGAAGCCACCGAGCTGGCACCAGGGCTGACCATCCCCCGTGTCGTCACCGGCCTCTGGCAGGTGGCCGACATGGAGCGGGGGGGCTCCCCGCTCGATCCCGTGCGCGCCGCCCAGGCGATGGGCGAGTACGTCGCGGAGGGCTTCTACGCCTTCGACATGGCCGACCACTACGGGTCGGCCGAAGTCATCACCGGCGAGGCCCTCGCGCAGGGCCACCGCCTGCGCGCCTTCACCAAGTGGTGTCCCGAGCCCGGGCCCATGACCCCGGCCCTCGTGCGCGAGGCGGTGCAACGCGCGCGTGACCGCATGCGCACGCCCGTCATCGACCTGATGCAGCTGCATTGGTGGCACTTCGACCACCCGCAGTACATCGACGCGATGCGCGAGTTGCAGGCGCTGCAGCAGGAAGGCTGGATCCGCCATCTGGGCCTGACCAACTTTGACACGGCGCACCTGCGCGTGTTGCTCGCCGAGGGCCTGCCGGTGGCGACCAACCAGGTGTGCTGCTCGCTGCTCGATCGCCGCGCCCTGGGCGAGATGTCCGCGCTGTGCCAGGCGCAGGGGGTGCGTCTGCTTTGCTACGGCACCCTGGGCGGCGGCTTCCTCTCCGAGCGCTGGCTGGACGCGCCCGAGCCCGACACCGTGGGCGACTGGAGCAAGATGAAATACCGCCGCTTCATCGATGCGGTGGGGGGCTGGCCGGCGCTGCAAGGCGTGCTGCAGGCCGCGCACCGCATCGCGCAGCGGCATGGCGTGTCCATTGCCAACGTGGCCACGCGCTGGGTACTGGACCAGCCGGCGGTCGCGGCCGTGATCGTCGGCGCGCGCCTGGGCGAGTCGCAGCACCGCGCCGACAATGCGCGTCTGTTCTCGTTTGCCCTGGATGCCGCCGACCGCGCCTTGCTGGAAGAGGCCTTCGCGGCCACCCGCGCCATTCCAGGCGATTGCGGCGACGAATACCGCCGCCCGCCCTTCCTGACCGCCTCGGGTGACCTGAGCCACCACCTGGCCAGCCTGCCGCAGGTGTGGCCGGCGCGGGCGGTACCAGGCCGTGCCGACCGCTGGCGCGTCGACAGTGGCAGCGTGTGGGAGCCGCTTGCGGGGTATGCGCGCGCCGTGCGTGATGGCAACCGCATTCTGGTCTCCGGCACGACGGCGACGCATGGCAGCGACCGGGTCATCGCCCCGAACGATCCTGGCGCCCAGGCCACCTATGTTCTGGACAAGATCTCTGCGAGCCTGCGAGCCCTCGGTGGCACGCTGGACGACGTGGTGCGCACGCGCGTCTACCTGGCCGACGTGAACGACTGGGAGCCCGTGTCCCGCGCACACGGTCGCTTCTTTGGTAGCGTGCGGCCCGCCAATACGCTGCTGCAGGTGGGCGCCCTGGTGGGCAGCGGCTACCGCGTGGAGATCGAAGCCGAGGCGGTGCTGCCCGCGAGCGCACCGCCGCCGGCACTGGGCTGACTCTCACGTGGAGCATGCGCTCCGCTAGGGATCCCCTGCTTGACACCTCAATATATGAAAAGTAATGTATTGAGGCCACCTTGAGGTCTGCCATCAGGACCGGGTCGCATGGAGACAACGCAAGCATGAAGATCGCAGTCCTGGGAGGCGGGCATGGCTGTTATGCCGCTGCCGCCGATCTGTCGCTGGCCGGCCATGAAGTGCGCCTGTGGCGCCGGGACGCGCAGGCGCTGGCACCCGTCATCCAGGCCGGCAGCATCCTCCTGAAGGACGCCGACGGCCGCCGCGAGGTGCCCATCGCCCTGGCCACTGCAGACATCGCTCAAGCGGTGCGCGGCGCGCGGCTCATCGTCATTCCCTCGCCGGCCATCGCCCAGCCGGACATCGCCGCCCAGCTCGCCCCGCACCTGGCTGACGGTCAGGTGGTGTTCCTGCCCCCGGGCACCTTTGGCAGCTTCGTGATGGCCCGCCAGGTGCGTGCCGCCGGCAGCCGTGCCGACGTGCTTTGGGCCGAAACCGGCACCTTGCCTTGGCTGGCGCGCAAGCACGGCGACCGCGAAGTCAACGTCACGATCCGCGCGGTCCGCTTGCCCACCGGCGTGTACCCCGGGCAGCGGGCCGACGAGGCCCTGGCGGTGATCCGAGAGGCCTTCCCCAGCGTGCAGGCCTGCGGCGACGCGCTCTCGGGCGCGCTCATGAACGCCGGACCGATCATCCACCCGCCGTTGATCGTGATGAACGCCGCCCCGCTGCAGCACTTCGAGCGCTGGGACATCCACAACGAAGGGACGCAAGCCTCTGTCCGTGCCGTGACCGACCGCCTGGACGCCGAGCGCATGGCGGTGCGGGAGGCGCTGGGCTATGGCGCGCCGCACTTTCCCCTGGCTGACCACTACACCACCGACCGCTGGATGTACGGCGACGCGCACAAGCGCCTGGTGAAGTCTGGCGACTGGCGCGAGAACATCGACCTGCACCAGCACCGCTACGTGACGGAAGACATCGAGCTGGGGCTGGCTTTTCTGGCCTCCGTCGCGCGCTGGGTCCAGGTGGACGCTCCCGTCACGCAGGGCTTGCTGGCGATTGCCGGAGGCTGGCTGGGCCGCGATCTGCGCACGGGCGTCCGCACACTGGAAGGACTGGGGTTGGCCCACCTTGATCGCTCCGCGCTGCAGCGCCTGCTGCACGAGGGGGAATAAGCCGTGGCCCGCTTCGCTGCCGCGGGCGCTGGCCGCATGGGCCGGGGTATCGCCATCGCCTTTGCGTGGGCGGGCCACCGCATCGCGCTGATCGACCTGCGCCAGCGCACCCCCGAAGCCGCGGCGCGACTGCGGCAGGAGGCTTTTGGCGACATCCGCGCCAGCCTGGACGCACTCTCACACCTCGGAGCGCTCGCGCCGGACGCCATCGACGCCATCGTGCGACGTATCGAATGGGTGGACGGGGAGGGTGTTGCGCAGGCGTTGGCCCGTGCTGACCTGGTCTTCGAGGGCGTGCCCGAAACGCTGGACGCCAAGCGCGAGGCCTTCGCCACGCTCTCGGCCCATTGCCGGCCGGATGCCGTGCTCACGTCCACCACCAGCAGCATCCTGGTCACCGACATCGCACCCCTGGTGTCCTACCCCGGGCGCTTCCTGAACATGCACTGGCTCAACCCCGCCTACCTGATTCCGGTGGTGGAGATCAGCACGCATCCGGGCACTTTGCCGCAGGTGGTCGAGACGACGCGTAACTTCATGAAATCCATCGGCAAGTTACCGGTGGTGTGCGGCGTGGCGCCGGGCTTCATCGTGCCGCGGCTGCAGGCACTGGTCATGAACGAGGCCGCGCGCATGGTGGAGGAGGGTGTGGCTTCGGCCGAGGATATCGACACCGCCACGCGCTATGGCATGGGCCTGCGCTTTGCCGCCATCGGGGTGGTGGAGTTCATCGACTTTGGCGGGGTGGATATCCTGCACCATGCCAGTCGCGAGATGGCGGGCTCCATTCACCCGGACCGCTATGCCGAACCTGCCATCGTGGCGCGCATGATGGCGCAAGGGCACCTGGGCCTGAAGACGGGCAGTGGCTTCTACGACTACGCCGGTCGTGATGCAGGCGCCTACCGGCGCGATGTGCTTTCACGCACGCTGGGCATGTTGCGCCACGCAGGCCTGTGGCGGCCCGCGGCGGTGCACGACGTCGACCCGGGCGCCACGCCGTGAGGCCGGGCGTGCGCACCGGCGCTACCGGCGCGCTCAGTCGTCTTCGCAGTCGTTGGAGTCGCCAAGTACGCTGCCGCCAGCTGGCTCGTGCAGTGTGATGATCTGGCGCAGAGACGCCTTGAGCGCGGCGGCGTGCTCGCCGCCCAGTGGCTTGAGCACGCGCTGTTCATGTTCGCGTGCCAGTTCAATCAACTCGGCGACGAGCCGCGTTCCCTTGGGCGTGATCGACACCAGCGTGATGCGCCGGTCGGTCTTGTGGGCGATACGGCGGATCTCGCCCCGAGCCTCCTGACGATCCAGTACCCGGGTCACCGTCGGCTGCTTCATCACCACGAACTGCGCCAGCCGCCCGATCGACACCGGCCCGCTGCCCGCCAGCGAGGCCAGGATCCGCCACTCGGACACGGTGAAGCCGCGCCCGCGGACGATTTCATGGAACTCGTGCGCCATCAGCGCGTGCGCCTGCGCCATGAGAGCGGGCAGGTAGTCCTCGATGAACGGCATGGCAGGCGCGCGCAGGGGGGGCTTCTTTCCGGGGCTCATGCCGTCATTGTGTCGCCCGCCGACTCAGGGGAAACCCCGGATAAACCAACCCATGACTTTTCATATGTTTTGGATTAAATTCACCTGAGCCCCGGCCGCGATCTTGCGAAGGCCCGGGCCGGAACCCTTCAGCATGGCCGAACGATCATTTGCCGAGGAAGTCAAGAAGCTGCGTCTGGGCCGCGGTGAGGTCTTTCGTGGCGAGGGCATCCTGGCGGTCACCAAGGCCCTGCTCGAGTCGGGCGTGTCGTACGTGGCCGGCTACCAGGGCGCGCCCATCTCCCATCTGATGGACGTGCTGGCGGACGCCCAGGACATCCTGGCCGAACACGGTATCCGCTTCGAGAACAGCGCCAGCGAGGCCACCGCCGCCGCCACCCTGGCTGCATCGGTCAACTATCCCCTGCGCGGCGCCGTGACCTTCAAGGCCACGGTGGGCACCAATGTCGCCTCGGACGCCCTGGCCAATCTCGCCTCGGGCGGCGTCACTGGCGGCGCCCTGATCGTGGTGGGCGAGGACTACGGCGAGGGCTCCTCGATCATGCAGGAGCGCAGCCACGCCTTCGCGATGAAGTCGCAGATCTGGCTGCTCGACCCGCGCCCCAACCTGCCGTCCATCGTCGCGGCGGTCAAGCATGGCTTCGCCCTGTCCGAGGCCAGCCACACCCCGGTGATGCTGCAGCTTCGTATCCGCGCCTGCCACGTGCATGGCGAATTTGTCGCCGAGGACAACCGCCGTCCCGAGTTCACGCTGGCCGACGCACTGGCGCGGCCCCAGCGCGATGTCGGCCGCATCGTCCTGCCGCCTGCCAGCTTCGTGCACGAACAGGAGAAGGTGAAAGAGCGCTGGCCCGCCGCTGTGCGCTACATCACCGACCACGGCCTGAACGAATTCCTCAGTGAAGATGCAGACGACATCGGCATCATCGTGCAGGGTGGCGGTGCCAACACCTTGCTGCGGGTCCTGGAGCGCCTGGACCTGGCGGATGTCTACGGCCGCACCCGCATCCCGGTCTATGTGATGAACGTCGCCTACCCGGTGATCGACAGCGAGGTGCTGCGTTTCTGCCAGGGCAAGCGAGCGGTCTTGCTGGTCGAGGAGGGACAGCCCAATTACGTCGAACAGAACGTGGCCTTGCTGCTGCGGCAGCACGGAGTGGACGCTGCGCTGCATGGCAAGGACCTCCTGCCGGTGGCGGGCGAGTACACCGCGGCGGCGGTCATGCAGGGCGTGCGGGGCTTTCTGGAAAAGTACGGCCGCCTGGCGCCTGTCGTGGCGCCTGCGCCGGTACCCAAGGTCATCCCGCTCAAGCCCCTGGCGCCCGCTGTCGCGGCGCGTCCGCCCGGTTTCTGCACCGGCTGCCCCGAGCGTCCCATCTTCACCGCGATGAAGCTGGTCGAGCGCGAGCTGGGCCCCAGCCATGTCAGCGCCGACATCGGTTGTCACCTGTTTTCCATCCTGCCGCCGTTCAACATCGGCAACACCACGATGGGATATGGCCTGGGCGGCGCCGGCGCGGCGGCCTTCACTCCGCCGGGCGACCGCGCGGGCCAGCCCCGTGCCATCAGCGTCATGGGGGACGGCGGCTTCTGGCACAACGGCCTGACCAGCGGCATTGCCAACGCGGTCTTCAACCAGAGCGACCATCTCACCATCGTGGTGGACAACAGCTACACCTCGGCGACGGGTGGCCAGGATGTCCTGTCCTCCGCCGCCAGCAACCCGACCCGCAGCACCGGCCACGCCATCGAGCGGGCGGTGCGCGGCGTGGGTGTGAACTGGGTGCGCACCGTGCGCCGTACCTACGACCTGGCCACCATGCGCGACACGCTGCGCGAGGCGCTCACCACGCGTGAGGCAGGCCCCAAGGTACTGATTGCCCAGTCCGAGTGCATGTTGAACAAGCAGCGCCGCGAGAAGCCCCTGCAGCGCCAGGCCATCGCCGCGGGTCGACGCGTGGTGCGAGAGCGCTTCGGCGTGGACAGCGACACCTGCACCGGCGACCACTCCTGCATCCGGCTCTCGGGCTGTCCCTCGCTGTCCGTCAAGCCCAATCCCGATCCGCTGCGCACCGACCCGGTGGCCACCGTCATCGACTCCTGCGTGGGCTGCGGCTTGTGCGGCGAGGTTTCGCATGCCGCGGTCCTGTGCCCCTCCTTCTATCGCGCGCGCATCGTCACCCACCCCACGCGCTGGGAGCGGTTGCGCCAGCAAGTGCGTGATGGGGTGGTCGGTTTCCTGCAGCGCCGCCGGGCCCGCCGGGCCGAGCGCTGGGCCTTCTGAGTTCCTGTGAACCCATGACCGCCCCGCGTCTCGCCCCGATCAAGATCGCCATTCTGGCCATGGGCGGTGAGGGCGGGGGCGTGCTGGCCGACTGGATCGTCGACCTGGGTGAGGCCCAGGGCTACATCGCGCAGACCACGTCCGTGCCCGGGGTGGCGCAGCGCACGGGCGCCACGATCTACTACGTCGAGTTGTACCCCGAAGCGCAGGCGCAGGCCGATGGCGGCCGGCCGGTGCTGGCCCTGATGCCGCTGCCGGGTGATGTCGATGTGGTGCTGGCGTCCGAGCTGATGGAAGCAGGACGCGCGGTACAACGCGGGCTCGTCACGCCAGACCGCACGACCCTGATCGCTTCCAGCCACCGTGTCTATGCCATCGCCGAGAAGATCGTGCCTGGGGATGGACGTGTCGATGACCAGGCCCTGCACGAACACGCCGCCGCCGCCGCGCGGCGCTGGGTGTGCTTTGACATGGCGCAAGTGGCCGAACAAACCGGCAGCCTGATCAGCGCGGTGCTGTTTGGCGCCCTGGCGGGCACCGGCGTGCTCCCCTTCGGCCGCGAACAGTTCGAGGCCACCATCACCCGAGGAGGCGTGGGCGTGAAATCCAGCCTGGCCGCCTTTGGCGCCGCCTTCGAGCGCGCCCGGCGCGGCGACGCGGCGGCGCCTGCGGTGCCTGACGCAGTGCGCCCGCAGCCGCAGCCTCGCGACCCCCAGGTCGCCGCCCTCCTGGCCCGCGTGCGCGCCGAACTGCCTGCGCAGGCCCAGGAGCTGGCCCTGGAGGGCGTGCGCCGCCTGATCGACTACCAGGACCCGGCCTACGCAAGCGAGTACCTCGATCACCTGGCATCGCTGCATGCCGTCAGTACCGACCCGCAGTTGCTGGCCGAGACCGCGCGCCACCTGGCCTTGTGGATGTCCTACGAGGACACCATCCGGGTGGCCGACCTCAAGACCCGTGCCACCCGGTTCGAGCGCGTGGCTGGCGAAGTCAAGCTGGGCCAGGGTCAGGTGCTGTCCATCCATGAATTCATGCACCCGCGCCTGCAGGAAATCTGCGAGACGCTGCCCGCGCCAGTCGGCCGCTGGCTGGCGAATTCGGGGGCGCCGCGCCGACTGGTGGAGCGCCTCACCCGCACGGGGCGCATCGTCAACACCACCTCGCTGGGTGGTTTCCTCCTGCTGTACATCCTGGCCGGCATGAAACGCTGGCGCCGTTCCAACCTGCGCCACGCCGCGGAGACCGCTCGCATCGGTCAGTGGATGGAGCGCGTGCGGACCTGGGCCCGCTCCAATCCGCTGATGGCGCTGGAAGTGGCCCAGTGCCAGCGGCTGGTCAAGGGTTACAGCGATACGCACGAACGCGGCCTGCGCAATTTCACCACCGTGATGGCGGCCATCGATCGCGCGGGCGCCGCCATGACGCCAGCTGCCCTGCGCGAGCTGCGTGAAGCGGCCCTGGCCGACGAGCACGGTCACAAGCTGCGCGAAGCACTCGCGCGCCTACCCGGAGGGCAACTCGCATGACCCATGCGCCCCTTTCCTACCGAGGCAATCCGAAGGCGGTCGCCGCCCTGGTCCAGCCCGATCGGGTGCACCGCGACCTCTACATCCATCCCGAGATCTTCGAGCTCGAGCAGGAACACTTCTTCGCCAACACCTGGAATTACGCCGGACACGACAGCCAGATCCCGAAGGTGGGCGACTACCTCACCGTCACCATCGCAGGCCGGCCGCTGATCGTCGTGCGCCACACCGACAACAGCGTCCGGGTGATGATGAACCGCTGCGCGCACAAGGGATCCCGCCTCGTGAGCGAGCCCTGCGGCCACACCGGAAAGTTCTTCCGCTGCCCCTATCACGCGTGGACCTTCAGGACCGACGGCTCGCTGCTGGCGATTCCCATGAAGAACGGCTACGAAGGCACGGACTTTTCCTCCTGCGACGGGGCGCAGGGCCTGGTCACCGTGAAGAACGTGCGCGTCTACCGCGGCTTCATCTTCATCAAGATCAACGACGTCGGGCCAAGCTTCGAGGCCTATTTCGGCGAGTCCCTCAGCTCCATCGACAACATGGCCGACCGCTCTCCGGAGGGGCAGCTGGAAATCGCCGGCGGGTGCTTTCGCTATACCCACGACTGCAACTGGAAGCTGTTCGTCGAAAACCTCAATGACACCATGCATCCCATGGTGGCCCACGAGTCCTCGGCCGGCACCGCCCAGCGCATGTGGAAGGACAAACCCGCCGACGCGCCCAAGCCCATGGCGATCGAGCAGTTCGTTCCCTTCATGTCGAACTACCCCTTCTTCGACGACATGGGCGTGCGCGTGTTCGAGAACGGCCACAGCTTCTCTGGAGTGCACTTCTCCATCCACAGCAAGTATTCGGCGATTCCCGAGTACGACGCCGCGATGAAGGCCGCCTACGGCGAGGAGCGTACCGGGCAGATCCTTTCGCTGGCGCGGCACAACACCGTCTACTACCCGAGCCTGACCATCAAGGGCGCGATCCAGACCATCCGCGTCGTCCGGCCGGTCGCGGTGGACAAGACCATCATCGAGAGCTGGAACTTCCGCCTCAAGGGTGCGCCCGACGCCTTGCTGGCACGCACCTGCACCTACAACCGTCTGATCAACTCCTCGTTCTCGGTGGTGGGCGCCGACGACCTGCATGCCTACCGCGGCATTCAGCAGGGCCTGCGCGCCAGCGGCAACCCCTGGATCAGCCTCCATCGCAACTACCGCGACGAGGAGATCGGGCAAGCGGATGTCACCGCCAACGGCTTGAGCGAAATCTCGATGCGCAATCAATACCGGGCCTGGGTCGCGTCCATGACCCTGACCCTGTGACAAGGAGGTCCGCCATGACGACCGTTGCCGACAAGGACCTGATCGACTTCGTGGTGCGGGAGGCACGCCTGCTCGACGCCAAGAAGTACGACGAGTGGAACACCCTGTTCACCGACGATGCCTTCTACTGGATCCCGGCCGCACCGGGCCAGGAGGATGCCATCACCCACATCTCGCACATGTACGAGGACAAGCTGCTGCGGGACCTGCGCATCGAGCGTTTCAAGAGCCCGCGCGCCTTCTCCCAGCAGCCGCCGAGCCGCTGCCACCACCTGCTGCAGATGCCGACGGTGGAATCGCGTGACGAGGCCGCCAACCGCTATGTGGTGCGTACCGAGTTCCACTACACCGAGGCCCAGGGTGACGACATGCAGTTCTATGTCGGTACCTGTACCCACCACCTGACCCTTGTGGACGGTGCGCTGAAGATGACCCTCAAGCGCGTGGACCTGCTCAATTGCGATGCCGCCTTGCCGGCGGTCCAGCTTTTCATCTGATGACCACTTCGATCGCCTCGGTCTACCAGCGCTTTGTGGCCACCGCCGCCGAGCGCCCGCAGGCGGACGCTTTGTGGGTGGAGGCTGTGACGGCGGCGGCCTACGGCATTGCGCCCGGAGGTATCCGCTGGGGCGATGTGGCGGCTGAAGCCGAGCGCTTGCGCGAGGCTTATGCGGCGGCCGGCTACGGGCACGGCCACCGCGTGGCCCTGCTGCTGGAAAACCGGCCGGCCTTCCTCTTTCACTGGCTGGCGCTCAATGCGCTGGGGTGCAGCGTCGTACCCCTGCATGCCGACCTGCGGGCCGCCGAACTCGAGTACATGGTCGGCCACAGCGACGCGGTGTTGGCGGTGGTGCTGCCCCACCGAATCGCCGACCTGCAGGCCGCCGCACGCGCTGCGGGCCAGGCCTGTGCCGCCGTCTCGCACGAGGTCGTCGGACGCGAGGACCTGCCCCCGGCGGCGAGTCCTGCGCCACGCGCGGGGGAGCGCATCGGCCTGGGCAGCGAATGCGCGCTGCTCTATACCTCCGGGACCACGGGCCGCCCCAAGGGCTGCCGCCTGTCCAACGACTATTTCCTGCGTGCCGGCCGCTGGTACGCGCAGCTCGATGGGGTCTGCGAGGTGCGTCCGCACCAGGAGCGCATCATCACGCCGCTGCCGCTCAATCATGTGAACGCGATGGCGTTTTCCACGATGGTGGTGTGGACCCTGGGTGGTTGCCTGGTGCAGCTCGATCGCTTCCATCCCGCCAGCTGGTGGGACAGCGTGCGCGAGAGCGGCGCCACCCTCCTGCATTACCTGGGGGTGATGCCCGCCATGTTGCTGTCTGCGCCCGCGAGCAGCGCCGACCGTCAGCATGGCGTGCGCTGGGCCTTCGGCGCAGGCGTCGACCGCCGCAACCACGCGGCCTTCGAGGAGCGCTTCGGCCTGCCCCTGGTCGAGGCCTGGGCCATGACCGAGACCGGGGCTGCCGCCTGCATCATGGCCAACCACGAGCCGCGCCAGGTGGGCACGCACTGCTTCGGCAAGCCCGAACCCTTCGTGCAGGTGCGGCTGGTCGATGACGCCGGCCAGGACGTTCCGGTGGGCGAGCCTGGTGAACTGCTGGTGCGTTCCAGCGGCCCCGATCCCCGCGCGGGATTCTTCAGCGGCTACCTGAAGGACGAAGCCACGACCGAAGAATCCTGGGCGGGCGGCTGGTTCCACACCGGCGACGTGGTGCGCGCCGACGCGCAGGGCCTGCTGTACTTCGTGGACCGACGCAAGAACGTGATTCGACGCAGCGGCGAGAACATCTCCGCGCTGGAAGTCGAGAGCGTGCTCAATCAGCATCCGGCGGTGAAGACGTCGGCAGTGGCCGCCACACCCGACGCGGTGCGGGGTGACGAGGTACTCGCCTGCATCGTGTCCCGCGAGCCCGTGTCCGCAACTGAACGCGAGGCCATGGCCCGCAGCCTGGTGGATCACGCGCTGCAGCGCCTGGCCTATTACAAGGCGCCGGGCTATGTGGCCTTCGTGGAGTCCTTGCCGCTGACGGTGTCGCAGAAGATCCAGCGCGGGCAGCTCAAGGACCTGGCCCGTACCCTGCCCGGGCAGGCGCATTGCATCGACACGCGCGCCCTGAAGAAAAGGACGGCGGCATGAGCGGCAAGCGCCTCGGTTACGACGGCGTCGCGGTGGCGGTGCCCGTCACCGTGCCTTACCAGCGCTATGCCACGCAAGGCGCGCACTGGTTCGTGGGACAGGCGATCAAGGGCCTGCTGGACGCTTCGGGTCTGGACAAGCGCCAGATCGACGGTCTGACCCTCAGCAGCTTCTCGCTCGGTCCCGACACCGCGGTGGGCGTGACCCAGCACATGGGCCTCACCCCGCGCTGGCTGGACCACATTCCGACGGGTGGCGCCTCGGGCGTGATGTCCCTGCGCCGCGCCGCGCGGGCGGTGCAGTGCGGCGACGCCGACATCGTGGCCTGCGTGGCTGCCGACACCAACCACGTGGATTCCTTCCGGCTGATGCTGGGGGGCTTCTCCACTTTCGCGCGCGATGCCAGCTACCCCTACGGCTCGGGCGGCCCCAATTCCATCTTCGCCTTCATCACCGCGAACTACATGCGCACCTACGGTGCCACGCGCGAGGACTTCGGCCGCATCGCGGTGGCCCAGCGCGCCAATGCGCTGAAGAACCCGAACGCCCTGTTCAAGAAGCCGCTCACGATGCAGGAGTACATGGACGCGCGGCCCATCTCGGACCCGATCCACCTGTTCGACTGCGTGATGCCCTGCGCCGGCGCCGAGGCCTTCCTGGTGATGCGGGAGGAGAAGGCCCGTGAACTCGGCCTGCCGCATGCCCTGGTACGTGGCGCCATCGAGCGCCATAACGCCTATTCGGAAGACCCGGTCATGGTGCGGGGCGGCTGGCTGATGGACCGCGATGAGCTCTATGCCCAGGCTGGCGCCACGCCCGCCGACGTGGACTTCATCCAGACCTACGACGACTACCCGGTCATCGTGATGCTGCAATTCGAGGACCTGGGCTTTTGCGACAAGGGCGGCGGACCGCAGTTCGTGCGCACCCACACCCTCACGCACGACGGCGACTTTCCGAACAACACCAGCGGCGGGCAGCTGTCCTGCGGCCAGCCCGGTGCGGCGGGCGGTTTCATGGGCATGACGGAATCCATCCGCCAGCTCACGGGCGCCGCCGGCGAACGCGCCGTGCGCGACGCTGAGCTGGGCCTGGTCACCGGCTTCGGCATGGTGACCTACGACCGGTGCCTGTGCACGGGCGCCATCCTCCTGGGAGCCGCGTCATGACGATGCCGCTGATGAAGCCCCCGCGCAAGAACCCGGTCCTGCGCACGCAGCAGATGAACCTGCCGCCCTGGGCGCGCGGGCGCGTCGCGCTGGGCATGACGGCGGCGGCGGCACTGGGCCGCTTCGAGCTGCAGGTGTGCCAGGACTGCGGTCACCTGCAGTACCCGCCGCGCGAGGCCTGCCACCACTGCCTGTCGTCGCGCCTGAAGTGGCGCGCGCAGGACGGCGCGGGCACGCTCCTTGCGCAATCCACGCTGCATCACAGCAACGACCTCTTTTTCCGCGAGCGCCTGCCCTGGCGGCTCGGTTTCGTGCAACTCGATGCGGGCCCTACGGTCATCGTGCACCTGCACGACGAAGTGCGTGACGCACCGCAGCGTGTGCGCGTGGGCGCGCGCCTGGACCGTGCCGGCCAGGCCGTCCTGATCGGGTTTCCAGAGCAAGGAAGTGAACACATGGCAGACGACCGCATGCTGCGAGAAATGTCCAGCGACCCGAAATTCCGCAAGGTGCTGGTGACCGACGGCAAGACCGCGGTGGGTCAGGCGCTGGTCAAGGCACTGGTGAAGGCGGGCGCCGACATCGTGTGGGTGGGCCATGCCGAACCCTGGAAGAAGCTGCCCGGGCTGGACGGCATCACCGCGCTGCCCCAGGTGACGCTGGTGCCGCTGGACCTCACGAACGAGCGCTCCGTCACCGAGCTGGCGGGCGAGATCGGCGGCAAGGTGGACATCGTGATCAACAACGCCGAGGTGCACCGTACCTTCGGTATCGGCGCACGCCGGGGCACCGATGCCGCGCGCGCCGAGATGGAGATCAACTACTTCGGGCTGCTGCGTCTGGCCCAGGCCTTCGGGCCGGCGCTCAAGGGCCGTTCCGCCGACGGCGTGACGAACGCCACCGCCTGGGTCAATCTGCTGTCCGTCTACGCCCTGTCCAACTTTCCGCCGCACGGCACGTTCTCGGCGTCCAAGGCGGCGGCGCTGTCGCTGGCGCAGTGCCAGCGTGCCGAGATGCGGCCGGCTGGCATCCGCGTGATCAATGTCTTCCCGGGCCCGATCGACGACGAGTGGAACCAGAACATGCCGCCGCCCAAGGTCGCGCCTGGCGCCTTGGCCAGCGCCATCATCAGTGCGCTGCGTGGCGGCATCGAAGATGTCTACCCCGGTGACGTGGCGCAGGAATGGCTCGAGCGCTGGCGCGAGAACCCCAAGGTGCTCGAGCGCGAGATCGCCGCAGGAGGCGCGCAATGAGCACGTCCGCCCTTTCCGCCGTCGCCCTGGCCCTGGCCAGCGGCCGCATTCGCGTGGTCGACCTCACGCAGACCCTCACGCCCGAATTCCCGCAGATCGCGCTGCCGCCCGAGATGGGGCAGTGCTGGCCGTTTCGCATCGAGGAGATCTCGGCCTACGACGACCGCGGACCCGGCTGGTACTGGAACAACTTCTCCTGCGGCGAACACACCGGCACGCACTTCGACGCACCGATCCACTGGATCTCGGGCCGCGACCTGCCGAACAACTCGGTGGACACCATCCCGGTGCAGAACTTCGTCGCGCCCGCCTGCGTCATCGACTGCAGCGAGCAGGCCCAGGCCAACCCCGACTACCTGCTCACGGTGGCCGACATCGAAGCCTTCGAGAAGAAGCACGGGCGCATCGGTGCAGGCCAGTGGGTCCTGATGCGGACCGACTGGTCCAAGCGGACCGACCCCGAGGCATATCAAAACTTCGATGAGACCGGCCAGCACACACCCGGGCCGTCGAGCGAGGCAGCGCAGTTCCTCGTGGAGCAGCGCAATGTCCTGGGCTTCGGCTCCGAGGCCATCGGCACCGACGCGGGCCAGGGCTACCACTTGCGCCCGCCGTATCCGTGCCACTACTTCATGCACGGCGCGGGCCGCTACGGCCTGCAGTGCCTGACCCACCTGGACTTGCTGCCCCCGACCGGCGCACTCCTGATCTGCCCGCCCCTGAAGATCCAGAAGGGCAGCGGCAGCCCCCTGCGCGTGCTGGCCCTGGTGGAGGACGCGAAATGAGCGGTGCCCTGGCATCCCCGCGCGTGGCCCTGGTCACCGGCGGCAGTGCCGGCATCGGCCTGGCGATCTGCCAGGACCTGCTCGATCGGGGTTATGAGGTGGTGTCGATGGCGCGCCGCGCCTGCCCGATCCAGCATGCGCGTCTGCACAGCGTGGAGGTCGACCTCATGGACCGCGCCGCCACCGGCCAGGCGGCTGCCGATGTCGCCCGCCGCTTCGACATCGCGGTCATCGTGCACAACGCCGGTGTGATCCGGCCTTCCCTGCTGCCCGATGTGAAGCTCGACGACCTGCAAGCCCTGATGGAGCTGCACCTGGGGTGCGTCATCCAGCTGGTGCAGGCGGCCCTGCCCGGCATGAAGGCCCAGCGTCACGGGCGCGTGATTCTGATGTCCTCCCGCGCGGCGCTGGGCGCGCAGACCCGTACCGCCTATTCGGCGACCAAGGCCGGCATGCTCGGCATGGCTCGCACCTGGGCGCTTGAACTCGCTGGCGATGGCATCACCGTCAACACCGTGGCGCCCGGCCCGGTGCACTCGGAGATGTTCTACGACGTCATCCCCGCGGGCAGCGAACGCGAGCAGAAGCTGGCGGCCTCCATCCCCGTGGGCCGCATCGGCGAGCCGGCCGACGTCGCACGCGCCATCGCCTTCTTCGCCGACGAAGGCGCGGGCTTTGTCACCGGCCAGGTGCTGTACGTCTGCGGCGGCGCCAGCATCGGCTCGATCTCGCTCTGATCGCAGGAGCGCACACGCCATGTCCAGCCGCTACGCCCAGCCCCTGACCCGCTCGCAGGTGCACGCCCTGGTCGAGGACGACCGCGTGCACCGCGACCTGTACACCAGCCCGGAGCTCTTCGCGCTGGAGCAGGCGCACCTGTTCGCCAACACCTGGAACTTCGTGGGCCATGCCAGCCAGGTGCCGAATGTGGGCGACTACGTCATGGTGACGATTGCCGGCCGGCCGCTGCTCATGGTGCGCCAGGCCGATGGCGCCATCGGCGTGCTGCATAACCGCTGCGCCCACAAGGGCGCGCAACTGGTCTCCGCGCCCGCAGGCAACGTGGGCCGCGTCTTCCGCTGCCCCTACCACTCCTGGACCTACAAGCTCGATGGCAGCCCGGTGGCGGTGCCCCTGCGCGCGGGCTACGAGGGGACGCGACTGGCCTCCAGCGAATCGGGCGCTGGCATGGAGGCCCTGCGCCATGTCGCCACTTACCGCGACTTCGTGTTCGCCCGTCTGGGTGACTTCGGTCCCAGCTTCCAGGACTACTGTGGCCCGATGCTCGGGGTCATCGACCTGTTGGTCGATCGCTCACCGACCGGTCGGCTGCAGGTGGCCGGTGGCTGCGTGCGCACGGTCGTGCGTTGCAACTGGAAGATGTACGTCGAGAACATCAACGACACGGTGCATCCCCTGTCCACCCACGAATCGGCCACTACGGCGGCCAAGGCGGTCTGGGCCGGCAAGCCCGAGGATGCGCCCAAGCCCATGGCCATGGAACAGATCCTGCCCTTCGCCGCAGGCCATGATTTCTTCGATGGCATGGGTGGGCGCATCCACCCGAACGGCCACAGCGTGCTGGGCATCCACTTCAGCCTGCACTCGGCCTATGGCGCCCTGGGCGACTACGAGCAGGCCCTGCGTCAAGCCCTGGGTGAGGCGCGCGCCACCGAGGTCCTCCAGCGCTCGCCGCAGAACGCCTTCATCTTCCCCAGCGTGTCGCTCAAAAGTTCGCCGCAGGCGATCCGGGTCATTCGCCCCCTGGCCGTGGACCGTACGATGGTGGAGGCCTGGAGCTTCCGGGCCGAGGGTAGTCCCGACTTGATGCTGCAGCGGGCCCTCACGTACAACCGCCTGGTGTTCTCACCGATGTCCGTGGTGGCCCATGACGACCTGCACCTGTTCGAGAGTGCGCAGCGCGGTCTGTCCGCCGGCCGCAACGAATGGGTGAGCCTGCACCGGGGTCAGCGTGTCGGCGAGTTCGATACCCCCACGCAGGACGTCAACGGCACCAACGAGATCCTGATGCGAAATCAGTTCCGCGCCTGGGCGCAGTACATGGCCCTGGACCTTCCCTGAAACCCCGATCACCCACCCTAGGAGACAACACCATGCGATCGCTCTCACGTTTGATGCTCGGCGCCACCGCGGCGCTCGCGTTCGCGGCTTCGGCCGCGGCGCAAGACCTCAAGGTCGGCCTCTCGGTCTCGCTGTCCGGCCCCAATTCTTCGCTGGGCATTCCTTATGCCAACGGCATGAAGGCGGCGGTGGCCATGCGACCCGAGATCGCCGGCCGAAAGGTGCAACTGATCATCCTCGATGACGGTTCCGACCCCAGCGCCTCGGGCCGTAACGCCCGCAAGCTGGTCGAGGAAGAAAAGGTCGACGTCCTCATGGGCGGTTCCGGCGTGCCCGCCACCATCGCCATCTCGCAGGTGGGTCGCGAGAGCAAGACCCCCACCGTGGGCCTGTCTCCCATCCAGCTGCCGCCGGCGGAAGCCGACTGGACCGTCACCGTGGCCCAGCCCCCGCAGCTGATGATCGACGCGGTCGTCGAGCGCATGAAGGCCAATGGCGTGAAGACCGTGGGCTATATCGGCTTCTCCGACGCCTGGGGCGACCTCGTCTACAACGCACTGGTCAAGGCCGCGGAGCCCGCTGGCATCAAGGTCGTCACCAACGAGCGCTACGCGCGCGCCGACCAGTCCGTCAGCGGCCAGGTCCTCAAGATCGTCGCCGCCCGTCCCGACGCCGTCATGACCGGTGGTGCCGGCACCCCGGGCGCGCTGCCCTATCTGGCGCTCGCCGAGCGTGGCTTCAAGGGTGGCCTCTATGGTCAGCACGGCCTGGTCAACCCCGATTACCTGCGCGTGGGCGGTGCCGCCATCAACGGCACCTTCATCCCCACCGGACCGGTGATCGTGGCCGACCAGCTGCCCGCCAACTACCCGACCAAGAAGGTCACGCAGGACTTTCGCGCCGCCTACCAGCGCGTGAACAACGCGCCCAGCACCGACGCCTTCTCGGCCTACTCCTTTGACGGCTACACGGTCTTCGCCGACGCCGCGGCTCGTGCCCTGGCTGGCAACCGCGTGCAGCCCGGCACGCCGCAGTTCCGCGCCGCCCTGCGTGACGCGATCTTCAGCACCAAGGAAGTGGTGGGCGCGCACGGTGTCTACAACTTCAAGCCCGGTGACCTGTATGGCGTCGACACCCGCGCCCGCGTGGTGGTTCGCGTCGAGAACGGCCAGTGGAAGCTGGCACCCTGATCCTGGAGTCTTGACGATATGAACTGGGACGTCGCCCTCATTCTCAGCATCGACGGCCTGGCCGGCGGAGCGGTGTATCTGCTCGCCGGTCTGGGCCTGGTGCTGGTGTTTTCGGTCACACGGGTGGTCTTCGTGCCATTCGGCGACGTCGCCGCGTTCTCGGCGCTGAGCCTGGCTGCCATGGAGGCAGGCAAGCTCCCGGCCACGGTGGGGATGGTCCTCACCCTGGCGGCGCTCACCGTGGCCGTGGAAATCGCGCAGGCACTTCGCAAGGGCGAAGCGGCGCGCATTCCACGTGCCATCCTCGGCTGGGGGGTGCTGCCCGCCTTGCCCTGTCTGTTTGCCTGGTCGGTGGCCGGCGCGCAGGTACCCACGGCGGTGTCCATCGTGGCCGCCGTCCTCCTGGTCATTCCGATCTCGCCCCTCATCGCCCGCCTGGCGCTGCAGCCGATCGCCGACGCCTCGGTGCTCGTGCTCCTGATCGCCTCGCTGGCCCTGCACTTCCTGCTCTCGGGCATGGGACTGCTGTTTTTCGGGCCCGAGGGCTTTCGCACCTCGGCCCTGGTCACCGGCACGCTCACGCTGCCCGGAGGCCTGGCGGTCAGCGGTCAGGTGCTGCTGATGGTGTCCTCGGCCATCGTGCTCAGTGCGCTCTTTTTCCTGGTTTTCGAGCGCACCGTCGCCGGCAAGGCGCTGCGCGCCACGGCGGTCAATCGCGTGGGGGCGCGCCTGGTGGGCATCCGCCCGGCCCGTACCGCCCTGTGGGCCTATACCTTCTCGTCGCTGCTGGCGGGCCTGATCGGCATCCTCATTGCACCGGTCATGACCATGTACTACGACTCGGGCTTCCTGATCGGCCTGAAGGCCTTCGTCGCTGCGATCATCGGTGGTCTGGTCAGTTACCCGCTCACCGCGCTGGGCGGCATCGCGGTGGGCATGGTCGAAAGCTTCGGTTCGTTCTGGAGCGGCGCGCTCAAGGACCTGATCGTGTTCTGCCTGCTGATTCCGGCGCTGCTCCTGCGCTCGGCCTTGCAGTCGCACCCTGAAGAAGAACAAGAGGAGGTGGAGGCATGAGCGGCCCCGTGACACCTTCCGTCCCGGCCTCGGGTTCGCGCCTGCGCGCCGTCTCCATCGGCGTGGTCGTGGCCGCCCTTGCCCTGGCGCCCCTGGTCCTGGGCAAGTTCGGCGTCTCGCTGATGAACGATATCGGTATCGGCGCGCTGGTGGCCCTGGGCCTGGTGATGCTCACGGGCGTGGGCGGCGCCACCTCCTTCGGCCAGGCGGCCTTCGTCGGCATCGCCGCCTATGCCACCGCCTGGCTGTCCACCAGCCAGGGTCTGTCGCCCTGGCTCGGCCTGATGCTGGCGCTGGTCCTCACGGGCGGGGCCGCGCTGGTGATCGGCCTCATCACCCTGCGCCTGGGGGGGCACTTCCTGCCGCTGTCGACCATCGCCTGGGGCCTGTCGATCGCGCTGGTGTTTGGCAACATGAAGTCCCTGGGCAGCCACACCGGCCTGTCCAACATTCCCCCGATCCACCTGGGCACCTGGTCGCTGCAGGAGCCGCGCGTCATGTACTACCTGGTGTGGGTGGTGGTGGGGCTGGCCTACCTGTTCTGCCGCAACGTGCTGCAATCGCGTACGGGCCGGGCCATGCGCGGACTGCGCGGAGGCAACATCCTCCTGGCCAGCGTCGGCGCCGACCCGCTGCGCCTGAAGCTCACGCTCTTCGTGCTGGCTGCGGTGCTCGCGGGCTTTGCGGGCTGGCTCTATGCCCACAACAACCGTTTCGTCAGCCCGGCGCCCTTCGACGTGCGCGCCAGCATCGAATACCTGCTGATGGCGGTGGCGGGCGGGGTGGGGCACCTGCTCGGAGCCATCATCGGCGCCGCCATGGTGCTGATGATGAAGAACACCGTGCAGGACCTGTTGCCCCTGGTCACCACCCGCGGCGGCCAGTTCGAGGCGGTGGCCTTCGCGCTCTTGTTCATCCTGCTGCTGCATTACGCGCGTGGCGGCCTCATGGGCCTGGTCATGAAGCGCTGGCCGATGCGCAGCGCCTCGCCCCGGCCGGTGGACGTGCCGCCGCTGCCACGTCGCGCCACGCCGGCGCGTGGCACCCAGGTGCTGTCTGTGCAGGGGGCGGTCAAGCGGTTTGGTGGCCTGGTAGCGGTCAATGACGTGAGCTTCGATGTCAAGGCCGGCGAGATCGTCGGCCTGATCGGTCCCAACGGCGCCGGCAAGTCCACGATGTTCAACCTCCTGACCGGTACGCTCCCCATGACGGCGGGCCGCGTCGAGTTCCTGGGCCAGGACGTCACCGGCCACGCGCAGGTGGACATCGCCCGCCTGGGCCTGGGCCGCACCTTCCAGCACGTGAAGCTGCGACCGCACATGAGCCTGCTCGATAACGTGGCCATGGGCGCGCATGCGCGCGCCCGTGCCGGCGTGCTGCGTGCCGGCCTGAACCTGGACCGCACCGAGGAGGCGCAGATCTTCGCCGAGGCCTGGCGCCAGCTCGAACGCATCGGCCTGGCCGACCGCGCGCACGAACAGGCGGGCAGCCTGCCCCTGGGCACCCAGCGGATCCTGGAGATCGCCCGCGCCCTGGCTGCCGACCCGCTGCTGCTGGTGCTGGATGAGCCGGCCGCCGGCCTGCGCCGCAAGGAAAAACAGGAACTGGGCGAGCTGCTGCGCCGCCTGCGCGAGGAGGGTGTGACCATCCTCATCGTCGAACACGACATGGACTTCGTCATGAAACTCGTCGACCGCCTGGTGGTGATGAACTTCGGCTCCAAGCTCGCCGAGGGGCTGCCCGCCGAGGTCCGCAACGACCCGCGCGTGCAGGCCGCCTACCTGGGTGCGCCCGCGACCGGTGAAGGCGCGGCGAAGGAGGTGAGCGCATGAACGCCCAGGTCCCCATGCTCGAGATCCGCGACCTGCACGTGGCCTACGGCCAGGTCGAGGCGGTGCGCGGCGTCTCGCTCACGCTCATGCCGGGCCAGATCGTCTCCGTCATCGGCCCCAACGGCGCGGGCAAGACCACGCTCCTGGGCGCCGCCATGGGCCTGCTGCCGTCCACCGGCGGCCTGCGCTTCGAGGGCGAGGACCTGCACGCTCTGGATGTCGAGGCGCGCGTCGAGCGCGGTCTCACCCTCGTGCCCGAGAAGCGCGAGCTCTTTGGCGAACTCACTGTCTACGACAACCTGGTGCTCGGCGCCTACAGCCGCCGCCTGGCTTCGGCCGAATTGAAGCGGCGCTACGAGCAGGTCTGCACGCGCTTTCCCCGCCTGGCCGAACGCCGCCACCAGCGTGCCGACACGCTCTCGGGCGGCGAGCGCCAGATGCTGGCTGTGGGCCGCGCGTTGATGTCAGGTCCGCGCCTCCTGATGCTGGACGAACCGAGCCTGGGCCTGGCGCCCTTGATCGTGCAGGAGATCCTCGCCATCGTGCGCAGCCTGCGTGACGACGGCGTCTCCATTCTGCTGGTCGAACAGAACGCGCGCGCCGCGCTCGAAAGCTCGGACCGCGGGTACGTGCTCGAGACCGGCGAGGTGGCCCTTGAGGGGGATTCCCGCCAGCTGGCAGGCGATCCGCGCGTGCAGGCCACCTACCTCGGTGGCGGGCGTGACGATCACTGAAGCCTTCCCCATCGCGCAGCGCACGCTGCCGCAGCTGCTGCGGCAGCAGGCCGAGCGCTTCGGGGCGAAGCCCTTCCTGCGTATCGAGGGCGCGCAATGGACGCACGCCGACCCGGTGGTCCATGCCGCCGCCCGGGCCGGCGCGCTCAAGGCCGCGGGCGTCACGCGCGGAGACCGCGTCGCGGTCATGTGCGCCAACCGCGTCGAGTTCTTCGAGACCGTGCTGGCCTGCGGCTGGCTCGGCGCGGTGGTGGTCCCGGTCAATACCGCGCTCATGGCGGCCCAGGTCGATCATGTGCTGCGTGACAGCGGCGCCTGCCTGCTCGTGACGCAGGCCGCCCTGCTCGGGCAGCTGCCCCAGCCCCTGCCGGATTCGCTGCGCCGCATCTGGCTGGTGGACGGCCAGCCTCCCGCGGCGTGGGGTGCAGCCTCGCATGCCGTGGTCATCGAGCCCTGGCCTGCGCGAGGCGAGCCCGAGCCCGCCGCCGACCTCGGTCCTGGCGACCTGTTCGCCATCCTCTACACCTCCGGCACGACTGGTGCTCCCAAGGGCGTGATGTGCCCCCACGCGCAATACGTGGCCTGGGGCCTGAACACCTCGCGCGTGCTGGGCCTCACCGAATCCGACGTGCTGTGCACCACCTTGCCGATGTTCCACATCAACGCGCTGAACACCTACGCGCAGGCGGCGGTCACGGGCTGCCGGGGCGTGTGGCTGCCTCGGTTCTCGGCGTCGGGCTTCTGGCCGGCGATGCAGGAGGCGCAGGCCACGGTGATCTATCTGCTGGGGGCGATGGTTCCCATCCTGCTGGCGCAGCCCGCAGGCCCGGCGGAGCGGGCGCACCGTGTGCGCATCGGCCTGGGGCCCGGTGTGCCGGCCTCGGGCGCGCAGACCTTCGCCGAGCGCACGGGTGTGCGCTTGATGGAGGGTTATGGCTCCACCGAAACGAACTTCGTCCTGTCGGCGGTCGCGGGCGCGCCGTCCGACGGCACCATGGGCCGTGTGCAGCCGGACTTTCACGCGCGGGTGGTCGATGAACTGGATGTCGAGGTCCCCGATGGCACGGCCGGTGAACTCGTCGTGCGCGCCGACGAGCCCTTCGCCTTCGCGCTGGGCTACTGGGGCCTGCCGCAGCAGACCGTGCAGGCCTGGCGCAACCTGTGGTTCCATACCGGCGACCGCGTGCTGCGCGAGCCGGACGGGCGCTTCCGCTTCGTCGACCGCCTCAAGGACGCGATCCGCCGCCGCGGGGAGAACATCTCCTCCTGGGAGGTGGAGCAGGTGGTCCAGAGCTATCCCGCCGTGGCCGAGGTCGCCGTCTTTCCGGTGCGCAGCGAACTGGCCGAGGACGAGGTGATGGCCGCGATCATCCCGCGTGCGGGCCACGTCCTGGACGTGGCGCACCTCTGGGCCTTCTGCGACCAGCGCCTGCCCAAGTTCGCCGTCCCGCGCTATGTCGATGTGGTGGACGACCTGCCTCGCACCGCCAATGGCAAGGTGCGCAAGTTCGTGCTGCGCGAACGCGGCGTCACGCCTGTCACCCAGGACCGCCAGGCCCCGGCGCGTCGCTGAGGCCGCTTTCCTTCAAGATTCCCTACCGACCCCATGGCCTACTGGAACGAAGAACTCGAGACCTTGCCCTGGCCGCAGGTGGAGCGCTGGCAGGCTGCCCAGCTCACCGCCTCGCTGGCCCGTATCCGCGGCACTTCCCGCCTGTACGAGCGGCTGCATGCGGGGCTGCCCGATGCGCCGTCCTTCACCACGCTGGGTGACCTGCAGGCCCTGCCTTTCACCTTCAAGGACGATCTTCGCGCGGCGCAGGAGGCGGCCGATGACGCGTCGCCCTTCGGGCTGAACCAGGCCGTCCCGCGCGATCGGATCGTGCAGGCCGTCGCCTCCTCCGGCACCACGGGGCGACCGCTGTATTACGCGATGACCCGCGCCGATGCCGACGCCTGCGCCGACGCCATCGCCAACGTCTGGTTCACCGCCGGCCTGCGGCCCGGGGACATCGTGGCCCACCTGGTGGGGCTGCCCATGGTGGCGGGCGGCTTGCCGTACGCCGACGGCTTTCGCCGCCTGGGCGCCATCCTGTGCTGGCTGGGGGGCTTCCCGACGGAGCGCATCCTGCGCGAGATGCGTCACCTGCGCGTGACAGCGATGCTCTCCACCACCTCCTTCGCGCTGCACCTGTCGGAGCAGTGGGCTGCCGCGGGCCGCGAGACCGGCCTGCCCTCGCACCTGCACACCGTGCTCGGTGGCGGCGAGCCGGGCATGCAGCAGCGCGAGGTGCGCGCGCGCATCGCCTCGGGCCTGGCCCTGTCCCGTGTGCGTGATGCCATGGGCCTGGGCGATGTCATGCCCTCCATGTGGTCGGAGTGCGAGGCCGAGGACGGCATGCATTTCAACGCCCAGCGCTATGTCGCCGCAGAACTGATCGATCCCGACAGCGGCGACCGCACCGAGTGGCAGGACGGCGCCACCGGCGAGCTGGTCTACACCACCTTTGCGCGCGAATCCATGCCGGTCGTGCGTTACCGATCGCGTGACCATGTGCAGGTGGTGGCGATGCGCTGCGCCTGCGGGCGCACCAGCCCGCGCATGCGCTGCATCGGCCGCACCGACGACATGCTCATTTACAAGGGCATGAACCTCTTTCCCAGCGCCTTGCGGGACCTGGTGGGCACGCAGTTCGCGGGCCGCGCGGCGCCGCTGCTGCGGATCTGGAAGGAGCGCGCCGACCAGGTACGGTTTGACGACCCGATTCCCGTGGAGATCGAGACCGAGGCGCCGCTGGACGATGCAGCGGCCCGCGCCCTCGCGCGCGAGATCGAGGACCTCACCCGCGCCCGCCTGCAGGTGCGCGTGGCGGTCACCCTGGTGGCGCCCGGTGCGCTGCCTCGCAGCATGTACAAGCAATCGCTGGTCGCGGTGTGGCCGGCCCCGGAGGCCTCTTCATGAAATTCGCCCAAGCCGCCATCCCCGTGCGCCAGCTGTGGTCCTCGCCCTTTGTGCGCTGGCAGGGCGCATTGGCCGACGTGTCCAGCCTGGACCTGGCGCATGCCGTCACCCGCGACGCCCTGGCGCAGCGGGCGGTGGACACCTCGCGCGTCACCCAGATCGTCCTGGGCACCACCATTCCGCAGCCGGGAAGTTTCTATGCCGCGCCCTGGCTGGCAGCCCGCCTGGGGATGGAGGGGCTGACCGGCCCGCACCTGTCGCAGGCCTGCGCCACGTCGGCTGCCTGCGTCATGTCGGCGGCCTTGTCGGTCGAGGCGCAGGCCGACGCCTGCTCGCTGGTCGTCACCACCGACCGCACCAGCAACGGACCGCTGCTCGTCTACCCGCGCAGCCGCGCCATGGGCGGCAGCCCAGAGACCGAGCACTGGGTCCTGGACAACTTTGCGGCCGACCCCTGGACGGGGCGCGCCATGATCGACACCGCCGAAGGTGTGGCACAGGAGGGCGGATTCTCGCGCGAGGAGCTCGACGCCCTCACGCTCCTGCGTTACGAGCAATACGCGCGCGCCCTGGCCGACGACCGCGCCTTCCAGCGACGTTACATGCAGCCGGTGGTGATCCAGAAAGGCAAGCAGCGCATCGAGGTGGACAGCGACCAGGGCGTGCATCCGACACGCGCCGAGGACCTCGCGGCGCTCAAGCCCGTGCATGAAGGGGCGCGCCACACGCCCGGCGCGCAGACGCACCCGGCCGACGGCACCGCGGGGGCGCTGGTGATGTCCCTGGATGCTGCACGCGCGCAAGCCGGTGATGGCGGGGTGGTCCGACTGCTCGCGGGCGCCGTGGCGCGCGTCGAGAAGGCCCGCATGCCCAAGGCAGCCACGGTCGCCGCGCAGCAGGCCTTGCATGAAGCCGGCCTGACGATGGATGACGTGCATGCCGTGGCCACGCACAACCCGTTCGCGGTCAATGACCTGTGGCTGGCCCGGCAGACTGGTTGCCCGCTCGATCGGATGAACGCCTTCGGATGCAGCCTGGTCTACGGCCATCCCCAGGGCCCCACCGGCCTGCGCGGGATCACTGAACTGGTCCACACATTGGCCCTGCGCGGAGGCGGGGTGGGTCTGTTCACGGGCTGCGCTGCCGGCGACACCGGCGCGGCGCTGGTGCTGAGGGTGGAATGAGGGGCAGCGTGGCGCCATGACAGCGTCGGGCCTGCTGCGCTTCATCGCCGTAAGCCTCACCCCGCCTTCATAAACTGCCGCGTCACGGTGACCACGACCGGACCGAGCAACACGGTGAGCAGGGAGGGGAAGACGCAGAAGATCAGGGGGAAGAGGAGTTTGACGGGGAGTTTGGCGGCGGCCTCTTCGGCGCGCAGGCGACGTTGGGCGCGCAGGGCGTCAGCGTGCACCATGAGCGATTCGGACACGCTGGTGCCAAAGCGTTCGGCCTGAATCAGCATGGAGACCAGGGCATCGATGTCTTTGAGACCCACACGCTGCGACAGGTTGCGCAGCGCTTCGGTCCGCGATGATCCCGCCCGCAGAGCCAGCCCGGTGAGGGCCAATTCTTCGAACAGCACCGGGCGGGCGTAGCGCATTTCGCGGCCCACGCGTTCGATGGCCGCGTCCAGTCCCAGGCCGGCTTGCACGCACAGGCGCAGCAAGTCCAGCGCGTCTGGAAAGGCGTGCAGCAACGCTCGTTGTCGGCGCTGGATGCGCAGCCGAAGTACCGCATCGGGTAGGTAGTAGCCCACGGCAGCCGCCGCAACGACGAGGGCCAGGCGCAGCAGGGTGTTAGCGGGCCAGCCTTGGGTATTCAGCACGCTCCAGCCGATGGCGGCCAGCAGCACGGTGAGCAGGGTTTTGCTGATGAAATAAATCTGCAGCGCAGCAGGCGAGCGCCAGCCGGCGTGCCCAAAGCGCAGCCGCAGTGGAGAAAGCGTCTCGCCGTCACGACCCGACAGGCCCGCGGTCCAGGGGCCGAGCCACAGCAGGGCCGAAGACAGACGGGCATAAGTTCGTTGCCAGACGCTGGCTTGCGTGGCTTTCGCGGTGGGGTCGGCGTTCGGGTCTGCATTTTGGGCGTCCAGGTGGGCCAGGCGCTCGCGGCCAGGGTCGGGCAGCCAGCGGCCGAGAATGGCCAGGCTCAGTGTCACGACGAGGGCGAACACGATCGCCGCAAAAACAAGGGAGGCAGAGGTCATGAGAGTCGGGACTTGGGGGCTGGCGAGATGTCAGACGTGGATCTTGATCAGTCGCCACATCCACAGGATGCCGATGGCCATCAGGGTCAGCGAGACATACACCCACTGCAAACCCATGGGGTCGGTCCACAGGCGCGAGATAAAGCCAGGGTTGAGAAGGCCCAGGAGGGCTGCCAACGCAAAAGGCAACAGCGACAGGATGATGGCCGAGATACGTCCCTCGGCCGAGATCACGCGCACGATGCCCGCGATTTTTTGGCGTTCGCGAATCAGGTGGGCGGTGTTTTTGAGGATCTCGGCTAGGTTGCCGCCTGTCTCGCTCTGGATGACCACGGCCACCGCAAAGTAGCGCACATCTTCGCTGGCCACCCGCATGGCCAGGCCTTGCAGCGCCTGGGCGGTGCTGATGCCGAAGTTGATCTCTTCAAATACCGCACGCAGCTCGAGTGACAGGGGTGGCGGGCAGTCTTTGGCTGCCGTCTGCAGGGCGCTGGTGAAGGCGTGCCCAGCTTGCATCGAACGGGCCATCAGGTCCAACGCGTCAGGTAAGGCCTGGCTGATCCAGGTCATGCGTAGGGCGCGGCGGTATTGCAAGAAGGCCATCAAAAGCAGCGGTCCAAGCACCGCCACCACCACGCTCAGCAGCGCCGGCCAACCCAGGCTGACGCCCAGCGCCAGGGCGAGCAGCACCAGGCTCGCAGTCAGTGACACGGCCTGCGCCAGACTGAGTGCCAGGCCGGTTTGCAGCAAAAATTGATCGAGCCTGTCCACGCTGGGCAGGCTCTGCAGCCCGCGCTCGACCCAGTGCCATTGGCTCAGCATTCGCTGGGGGCGCAGTTTGAGCGTGGGTTCGGCGGCTTCACCTGGGTTGTTGAGTTTGGCCGCTCGCAACCTTTGCGCCAGGGCTTTGGGACGCGGGTCCAGGTGTTGCCGCCACAACTCGTAAAGGCCCCATACCAGGGCGCTGATGCTCGAGGCTGCCAGCACGGCAAGGGTCCAAAACGGACTATTCATGGCTCAGCTCCAGCGCGGGGTGGGTGCGAAAAGGTCGTCGCTCAGCGCAATGCCGCGTGTGATCAGGCGCTGGGCAAATTTGGGGCGGATACCGGTGGCCACAAACTGGCCCTGCACGCGGCCGTCGGGGTTCAGGCCGGTTTGCTCGAACCGGAAAATCTCTTGCGTGCAGATGACGTCGCCCTCGATGCCGGTGATCTCTTGCAGGCTGGTGATCTTGCGTTGCCCGTCTGACAGGCGGGAGACTTGGATGATCACGGACAGGGCTGCGGCGATTTGCTGGCGCAGGGCACGTGACTCAGCCTTCAAGCCCGCCATGCCCAGCATGTGTTCGAGTCGGGTGAGCGCGTCGCGGGGAGAGTTGGCATGAATGGTGGTCATGGAGCCGTCGTGTCCGGTATTCATGGCCTGCAGCATGTCCAGTACCTCGCCGCCGCGTACCTCGCCCATGATGATGCGGTCGGGACGCATACGCAGGCTGTTGCGCAGCAGGTCGCGTTGCGAGATTTCACCCTTGCCCTCGATGTTGGGTGGACGCGTTTCCAGGCGAACCACATGAGGCTGCTGCAGTTGCAGCTCGGCTGCGTCTTCGATCGTGATGATGCGTTCGTCGCCCGGGATGCTGGCCGACATCACATTGAGTAGCGTGGTCTTGCCGCTGCCTGTACCCCCCGAGACGAGCACGTTCAGGCGGGCCCGCACCAGGCCCTGGATCAGTTCGGCCATGCCTGCGGTCAGCGTGCCCATATTGATGAGATCGTGCACGCTGAAGGGCACCACCGCAAAGCGGCGGATCGACAGCAAGGGGCCGTCCATGGCCAGCGGTGGGATCACCGCATTCACGCGCGAGCCGTCCGGTAGCCGCGCATCGACCATGGGGCTCATCTCGTCCACGCGCCGCCCGATGCGCGAGACGATGCGGTCGATCACCCGCAGCAAGTGGGCGTCGCTGTCAAACTGCACATCGGTGTGCACGATCTTCCCGTGCCGCTCGGCATAGACCTGGAACGGCCCGTTGACCAGGATGTCCGAGACGGTGGGATCGGACAGCAAGGACTCGATGGGGCCCAGGCCCAGCATCTCGTCCTGAATGGCCTGGATGGTGAGTCGTCGCTCGGTTTCGTTGAGCGCCAGTTTGTGCGTGGTAATTAGCTCTTCGGTCAGCGCCTTGAGTTCAGACCGTAGGCGATCCGGTGGCATGCTTTCCATGCGCTGCCAGTCCATGCGCGCCAGGATTTCCTGGTGGATGCGGGTCTTGATGATGTCCAGGTGCAGCCCTGGCGCGTTCAGGTTTTGCGCCGTTCTCGCGGCTGAACCGGCGAGGGGTGTGGGGATTCGGGGCCGGGTGTCGGGCGAATCGGAGGGTGGCAAGATCGGAGGGCCCATTAGAACGGGCGCATGGTGGGAGTTCTCAAATTGGTGACGCAGGGTCGTGTTCAAGTAGCTCTCCTGCAGG